>Ga0181529_10004313_pt1 | contig 15492 bp, 11 predicted proteins | sample PEATcosm2014_Bin_36_FD_119763 | JGI IMG/M metagenome (GOLD analysis project Ga0181529, IMG submission 119763) | Peatland microbial communities from MTU Mesocosm Facility, Houghton, MI, USA - PEATcosm2014_Bin10_30_metaG | ecosystem: Environmental > Terrestrial > Soil > Wetlands > Peat | place...
ACCATGCGCCAGGCCGCCCCCTATGACACGCTACTCAACCCTAGTTCGGGGAGTGGCTCAGCCTGGTAGAGCACCTGCTTCGGGAGCAGGGGGTCGGAGGTTCGAATCCTCTCTCCCCGACCAATCTAGACATGGAGCCCTTTCGACGATCTGTCGAAGGGCTTTTTTGTGCGCCGGATAAAGACATGCTGCATTCATCGGGCACAGCATACCCGTCGGGCATGAGCCTCGATTCTTTTAGAGCGGTCGAATCCATAACGGCGGCGAGGGGAACGAGTTCCTCACTCTGGAGACACCGTCCCGAGCAGCTTGGAGCAGTTCCAGGAAACCCATACCCAATCCGGCTTCATTCAGGGTTGCCACTCGCTGATGCTCGCATCGACTTCCACCCCAGCGACGAAGACCTTTCGCTGGGGACCCCGACGGGAGGGGGGTGGGCTCCGAGGGACACCATTCCTGGACCGCCATAGCCAGGCCGGGGCGCCGATGAAGTGCACACCGCTCTACGCTGCCTGCGCGACCTCCGCTGGGCAGCCTGGGCGCAGCGTGCGCAAAGTCAATGTGCCCAAAAGGATCAGGCCAGTACCGAGCAAAAACCAGGTAGCCGGCTCCGGGATCGCCGTCGAGCTGGTGATGTCCAGGACGCCGGCGCCGCCGTTGCCGAGGTTGTCTGCCCAGTCGATTTTCCCGAAGTTGTAGTAAATATTCAGTTCGTCGCTGTTGCCAAAGAGGAAGAGCAGGCCGTCCCCATCCACATACTGCCCCACTTTGGAGAACGGGAAGAGCAGATCGTCGTAGCCGATTGCGCCGGAGGGGGAGAGCGATGCGCCGCCCGGTCCGTTGGGGTTCGGGTACAAGGTGATCGCGCCGCTATCGACACCATCGTTGAAGGTGCCTGTGCCGCTGGTGATCAGCCACACGCCGTTCCCTTCGCTGGTGCCTAGCATGTTGAGCGTTCCCGATTCACCGGCCGTTCCGGTGAAAGTAATGGAAAAGCTGTCGGCCTTGGCCGCCGGGGAAATCGCAAGGGCAACCGCCAGTGCGAGCAAGAAAGAAGACGATTTCTTGATCATGTTTTTCGATCCTCCGGGGTTCGCCATCTTCAGCGAACCCCTCGTTGCGCTTCCGGGTCTTGGCCAGACCCATGCTGATTCCGTCGCATCCGAGCCCTCGCCTGAACTTTCTACGACTCACTCTACTGGCAGACAAGCCCGATGGTGACGTTGTTGTACGGGTTGATGTTGTTCTCTTTGAATGCGATCGAGATCTGGTCCCCCGCTGCAACCGCGAAGGTGTGGACAGTGTCGCTGCTGCCCTTGAAGTTGCCATTTGTGGTCACGCTGGTGGTCATTTCAGTGGCCGAGCCATTCAGATACACCGTGACGGTGGTGGTGTCGTTGCCGGGGTCGGCGTAGTTGTTCACCCCCAGGTTCAAGGCCATCATGGTGCAGCTTGCAGGCGCCGCCATGGCGACGTAACCCGTGAGTGGGCTCAACGTAGGCTGGTTATTGCTGCCTTCGGCATAACCGGGTGTCGAGAAGGCGGGGCTGAGGTAATAGGTTTGGTTGTTCACGCCGTCTCCGTTGGGAATGCTGATCAGCGTATGGAAGGAGTTGGGCCCGATTCCCTGGCCTGCTGGTCCGGCAGGTCCGGCCGGTCCGGCAGGGCCACCGGGACCAGCGGGACCAGCAGCGCCGGTAGCGCCAGCGGGACCGATGGGGCCAGCGGGGCCCGGAGCGCCGGTAGCACCGGCAGGACCAATGGGGCCAGCAGGGCCGGCAGCGCCCGCAGCACCGGCAGGACCAATGGGGCCAGCAGGACCAGCAGCGCCCGTAGCACCGGCAGGACCGATGGGGCCAGCAGGACCAGCTGCGCCCGTAGCGCCAGCAGGACCGACGGGGCCAGCAGGACCAGCAGCGCCCGTAGCGCCAGCGGGGCCGATTGGGCCAGCAGGACCAGCAGCACCGTTAGCACCGGCAGGACCGATCGGACCAGCGGGGCCAGGACTGCCTGCGGGGCCGGTGGCGCCCGTCGCGCCCGTCGGGCCGACAACCGCCCAGGTCACTCCGGACTCCCCCCTCGTGCACAGTGCAACAGAAGAAACGATGCGAACCGCGCCGGTCGACGAGTTGACACAGGCCGAGACGTTGGTCGACACGGGCGCTGCCAGTGCGGCTGTCGCCCCGAGAAGGGGAAAGGCCAGCAAACCCAGATACCTGAAAAGAGACATGGGACCTCCATGAAACCGTTTGGGGATCTTTCAATTGCAGGCGACGGACGAAACGACACTGACAAACGGAGTGTTGGACGCGTCGCCGCCATTCGTATCGGTGAAGTAAAAAGCAAACAAATCGCCCTCTGCTGCCGCAAGGGTGTGGATCGTATCGGAGCAGGTTGTTATGACCGAACTGGAAACGGTCAAACTGCACGATATCGCCGTCAACGCCCCGTTGTGCATCACGTAAAAGTCCAGGGTGTCGTCTCCGCCGTAGCCGCCGGCATTCGGTGAAACCCGGATGCTCAAGTTGCTCAATGTGCACGCTCTTGGCAGGGGGGCCTGCACACTTTCGTTGAAGATGGCGGTGGGGGCAGCGTTGTTCGCAGCAATCGCGCTCAAGCCGCTCCCAGGGTTCCAGGCGGTAGCCGAATAGCTGGGGAGTAACACAGAAGTCGAGTAGTACGCCGAGCCTGGCGTTCCTGCTGGCCCGGTCGCGCCAGTCGGCCCCTGAGGACCAGGCGCACCGGTGGCGCCTGTCGCGCCGGTAGCGCCAGCAGGGCCGACGGGACCAGCGGGGCCAGCAGCGCCGGTAGCACCAGTGGGGCCGATGGGACCGGCAGGACCGGTGGCACCCGTCGCGCCTGTCGCACCAGCGGGACCAGCAGCGCCGGTAGCGCCAGTCGCACCAGCGGGGCCGATGGGACCAGCAGGACCGGCAGCGCCAGTCGCGCCAGCGGGGCCGATGGGACCAACAGGTCCGGCAGCGCCGGTAGCACCAGCGGGGCCGATGGGGCCCGCAGGACCAGCAGCGCCATTAGCACCAGCAGGGCCGATGGGACCAACAGGACCGGCAGCACCGGTAGCACCAGCGGGGCCGATGGGGCCAGCAGGACCAGCAGCGCCATTAGCGCCAGCGGGGCCGATGGGACCAGCAGGACCGGCAGCGCCGGTGGCACCAGCGGGGCCTATGGGACCAGCAGGACCAGCAGCGCCATTAGCGCCAGCGGGGCCAATGGGACCAGCGGGGCCTGGACTGCCCGCGGCCCCGGCAGGGCCGGTGGCGCCGGTAGCGCCCGTGGCGCCCGCCGGACCGACAACCGCCCAGGTCGTTCCGGTCTCACCGGCGACACACTGTGCGACAGAAGAGACGACGCGAACCGCGCCGGTTGACAAGTTAACGCAAGCCGAGATGTTGGTCGACACGGGCGCTGCCAGTGCGGCTGCCGCCCCGAGAAGTAACAAGGCAATCATCGCCAGAAACTTGGGAAGAGACATACAACCTCCGTAGGGTCGCCGATTCGTGACCGACCGCGGATCGGCGCAGCAAGGAATGTCTGTCGAGCAGGCGCCAAAGCCACTCGTGCTTGTCCAGCGGAAGAGTGCAAACAGCGCATGCCAAGGGCAAAACAGATAAACCGCTCACCATATGACACGAAGGCGGGGAGGGGAAAAGAGCAGCCTCTGTGTCGGGGACCAAGAAAGGTTAGATGAAACAAGCAATTAATACCCGAAGCCGTCGGCCGATGCAATATCTTTTTTGGATTCTTCCGTGGCTCAGGTCAACCTGCGTTGTTATTCAACGGGCTTTAACCAACCGGACGAATGCCGCGCTATTGCAATCCGCACCAGTTGGCTCCGCGTCCCCGCGTGGATGAGCTATTTCTGAGCATCATGCAGCGAAACGTCGGTCGGTGCAGGGAGATATCGACGGATGGCGCGGCCGGGAAGTTCCCCTTGCGCAACGCCGAACATGCGGTGCACCGCCTCATTGGCCATCCCGCGGAAAGATCAGGAATTCAAGTGAATCGTTGGAATGGGCTCTGGCAGGGGCTAAAGCCCGTTCATTTTTTGGGGCTTTATCGGCACGGCTAAAGCCATGCCCTGTTACAAAGCCATTCTGGATCGAGTTTTTCCGCAGCCTCTAAAGCCGTGCCCTTTCAAATCGGAAGCCAGAGCGGCGTTTTCCGCAGCCGGTAAAACAAGCCTACCGTTTGGCCTGCGTCTCTTTGGAGACGGCGAATCTGACTTTGGCCGCTGTTCCCAGCGTCGCGTCTGCCTGCACGGAACTCTTGTGGCCCGCACGTTCCACCTGGTTCTGGGTCAGGGTGACCATGCCGTTGCCAATCACCGCATCGGCCGACCACTTGTTGAAGCGGGCCAGTTCCGCCGGAGCAGCACTGCCGCCGTTCACGGCGCCTTTCTCCCAGTCGAAATGCAGCGTTCCCCTGGCCGATTCCACCAGGTCCTTCTCGGTAAATCCGGAGAGCTCGACCTTGCCGCTGGCGTCCAGCGCGCCGCCTGCCCAGCGCTGGCCCACAAGCTGGCCAAGCTGGCCGGGATTCACCTTCTGGAATTGCGCTTCGAACATGTATTGCGGCTTGTCCTTGTCGCTGGCGGCGGTATAGAGCGATCCGGCGGCGTGCATTTTGCCGCCCAGGGTTGCCGCGTCCAGCGACGTGATGTGCGCGCCGTTGTTCAGGATGCGCACCGAGGCGGTGGCGTCTTTCACCGTCAGCGGGCCCAGCACCAGGGTTTGCGCCTTCACGGTGCCTTCCATCTCGGGCAGCGCGGGAGCAGCCGTGGGGCGCAGCTTGTCCAGCAGCGTGGAGATCAGTGTCACTTTCTCTTTGGAGCCCAGAATCGCCGCCTCCAGCGCGCTGGCGTCGAGCTGGGCAAACTGCATTTCGAAGACCGGCAGGCAGGGCTGCGGAGCGGTGCAGTTGCGCGGCACGCTGACGTTTGCGCTTCCCTTCACCGGTCCATAACTGAATACGACCGGGTCCCAGCGGGTTGCGCCGCCGTCAAAATGCGCCGTGGCCGTGGAAATCATGACCGCGTTGGCCAGATAATCGGCCTTCCAGTTGGAATTGTGCAGCGTGATGCTTCCGCTCAGGCGGTCGGCTGCGGGCACAACGCCCGGCGTGGCGCTACCGGCGTTCACCGCAGCGGCAGCGTTGAACGGAAGCTCCGCGGCCGGGACCCAAGGGCCTTCGGCGGTCAAATCGGCGGTCAGGGGCTCTCCAGCCACGGCGTCCAGCAAGTTTGCGTCGGTCGCGCCGGTGACCTTGACCAACTCCCTGGCGCGGTTGATCGAGGCCTGGCCATGCACCGACAGCTGATAGCCCGACGCGCTGAGGCGCGCTGAAACCGTCAGCGGCCCGGCGCCGCCGGCGGGAATCACCATGGTGGCGACGATGGCCTGCGCTTCGCCATCGGCGACCGCAACCGGGTCCAGCGTGATCTTCGGAATCCGTATCGGGTCGCCCAGGCTGGCGCCGCCCAGTTCAAAGCCATCCACGGCGAAGCTGCCGGTAAGCGGTCCCGGCGCGGCCGCAACGGCCTTGCCGTGCATCTTTGCCGCAGCCTGTTTTCCCTTGGGGGTCGCCGGATCCGCGGCTGGCGGAGCAAGCGGGGCGTAAGCGATCTTGCCGCTGATGGAGCCTTTTGCCTCCAGCCCGGGGCCAAAGTCATTGCGCACCGTGCGCAGCGCGTCGAGAGCGGCGGCAACGGGAATGCGGTCAAGCTCGACGGAGAAACGCGGCTGCCCTGCCCCGCCCGGCATGTTGGCCGCCACGCGGATCTTTCCATTACCCAGCGGCGAATCGCAAACCAGGTTCTCCAGGATGCGTGCGGAAAAGTGGTAGACCAGACCGCAGCGCGCATCGAAATCGAGCGGCGCGGCGGGGGCAAACTCGGCGCGATGCACCCCTTCGGCACGCAGGCGCGTCTTGATCTGCGCGCTCTCGGCGGTTCCGTCCAGATGCAGTTCTCCGGTCAGGTCGCCGCGCCAGCCGGGATCGGAGCCCAGCACCAGGCGCGAGAGCTGGCCAAGCTGTGCTTCCTTCCAGTCCAAATCCAGGTGGATGGGCACCTGGCGCAGTTCCGGGGCGCGCTGCAGGCGGGCTTCCAGCCGCACCACGCCGGTGTCGCCCAGGCCCATGTCCGTGTCGGTTCGCGCCGGCTGGCCGCGCAGGCGGATGCGCCAGTCGCCGGGGTTCTGCTGCCAGAACGAAACGTCGGTGTTCATCAGCGAAAACGGCAGCTTCTCGGATCCGTTCTTTACATTGATGCGCGAATTGGTCGCTTCCAGGTAAGGCAGCGGCGTGTCGCGCTTCGCATCCCGGACGCCGCGGTTGGCGGCGGTATGGAAGAGCGAATCGAGATTCCAACGGCCGGCCTGGTTGCGGGTCAGATTCAGGCTGGCTTCGTCCACGCTGATGGTGTCGATTACCAGCCGCCCACGCCACAGCGAAAGCAGGCGGATTGACGCAGTCACCGTATTGGCATGGAGCAGCGGCTCCGCGCCGTAGCCGGGATCCTCGTCTACCGTCAGGTCGCTCAGCACAAAACCCGGCCGCGGCAGCAGGCGGAGTTCCACCGAGGACAAGTGCACCGGACGATTCAGCGATGCCGACATCAGCTGCGTGATCCGGGTCTTGTAACGGGCGATGCTGACCATCGGTGGGACAACCAGTACAGCCAGGATGGCCACTAGCAACGCCAGCGCCAGCCAAAGCCGATTGCGCTTGCTTCTCGGGCCTTGCACGTCTTCAGTCATGGGTTTCTGCAATTTCTGTCTTCGGATTCTTTTGTTTTCTGATCCAACTCAAAAACGATTCTCTTCGCGGAAAAGAACCTTTCGGGCAACGACGGCGCTGCGCGCGGTCTGCTAGCGCACCCGGCTGAACGTCCGGCTCCAGCGCGTCTCGCCAAAGAAGTGCAGCGCCACGTGCCCCAGCCAGGAAACCGTATTGCCAACGCCCGCCTGTTCGTACTGGTCGTCGGGCGTCTTGAAGGACCAGTAATTGAACAGCGGCCGTCCCACGATATTCTCGCGAGGCACAAAGCCCCAGTAGCGCGAGTCGAGGCTGTTGTGGCGATGGTCGCCCATCATGAAGTACTTGCCCGCGGGCACCACCAGGTCGCCATTCTCGACGCGGCTGGGAAACTCGATCGACCAGCGCTCCGTGGCTCCGCGATCGGGACTGGGAGCAACCTCGGGAAACTCGTCGAGAAACGCCCGGTCACTGGGCGGGGAGTCTTTTCCCTCCAGGGGCGGAGTCTGCGCCACGCCGTTGATGAACACAATGCCGTCGTGCAGATGAATGCGGTCGCCGGGTACGCCGACCAGGCGCTTCACCAGGAACATGATGGTGGGCTTGCCATCGGCGTCCAGTTCGCCCGGCTTGATGAAGACCACGATGTCGCCGCGTTTGGGCTCGCGATAGTGGACGAAGGGCATCCACTTCGCCACCGGAGCCAGCGTGATGCGATCCACCACCAGGTGATCGCCCACCAGCAGGGTATTTTCCATCGAGCCCGACGGAATGACAAAGTTCTGGGCCAGGAAGGTGAGGATGAAAAGCCCCACAACCAGCACCGAGCAGATGCTGGCGAGCGCTTCAAACGGCGTCTCTTCAACCCTGGCTTCGGCAACGGACCCGGCGGGGGACGACGGCAAGGGGGCGGCTTCGTTTTTCTTCGTCATTCGATAGCTCATCGGTATTGCAAGGGTACGCGACGGAATCTGTGCAGGTTCCCGGCCGGTCGCTCCCGGAAAGCTCTGAAAAATCGCAGTGGTCGTTCGGGCTTTACGGGCCGTTCAAAGTCCTTGCGCCCTGAGTCTGAAGTACGCATCACAAAATCACTGTCATCCTGAGCGGAGTTGGACGCGTTCTTTGCGCCCAACGCAGTCGAAGGACCTGCGGTTACTTTTTCTTGTTCTTCAACGAACTTTAGACTCAGGACGTTCGAAATACATCCCTCGGGGGCTAAAGCCCATTCATTCTGCTGGCCTTATCGGCACGGCTAAAGCCGTGCCCTTTCAAAGCTTGGCCGGGTAAGACCGTCCCTGGGGTTCGCGCTTTCCCAGGTGCCCAAATGCCAGGCACCTGGGGCACCCATCATTCGTCTTCTGATTCCAAAGTGCTGTTGCGGCACGGACAAAGTCGTGCCCTGTTACAGAGCCAAAGGTTAATCTCTTAATGCACCACGCGGAAGATGCGCTTCCAGCGCGCGAACCCGGTCAGCTTGGTCGCGAGTTCCCTGTCGTGTCCGAGTCTATCATCCGCGACCTGTTGCACATCGGTGCTCGAGGGACGGCTCAGGGAGAAGTAGATGACCAGCGGACGGGCCACAATCTGGTCCCGCTCCACAAAGCCCCAGAAGCGGGAATCCTTGCTGTGATTGCGGTTGTCGCCCAACACAAAGTACTGATCCTTGGGGATCACCAGTTCGCCGTTGCGGACCAGGTTCTGCATCTGCTTCCACCACTCCGGATCCACCTCCGGATCGGTGTAGACGGTCGCCGGAAAATTGTCGCGGAAGGTGTTGGGAGCTGCCGGCTCGAAGGCGGCATAGGGCTCATCCAGGCTGACGCCGTTCACCAGCACCCGTCCGTCCTCAATGCGCAGGCGGTCGCCGGGAATGCCCACCACCCGCTTGACCAAGTATTTGGGCTTGGAGTGATGGAAAACTACGATGTCCCCGCGTCCCACTTCCCTGTAGGGCATGAACCAGCGGCTCAGCGCGCCGGGCGGTGCGTAGAGCTGCTTGTTGAAGAGCAGAAAATCGCCCACCAGCAGGGTGCGCTCCATGCTTTCCGATGGAATCAAAAACGGCTGCAGCACGAAAGTCAGCAGAAACAGGGCCACCACAATGGTGCGCAGCAGCGACGACAGCCCCTCCGCAAGGCTGTGCCGGCCCCACCGGAACGCGATGGAAGTGCCCGATTGGACAGGGGCGCTCATAACGTCGCATCCTCCTCGTCCGTGCCGTTCGTATCGTCGCCGCAGGCCGCCGCGGTCAGCCGCTCCAGCGCCCGTTTCGCCGCATCCTGCTCGGCAAGCTTCTTGGTCCTGCCCATTCCGCGGGCCAGCGGCTTGCCCGGCTGCCCGTCGGCGGGCTTCAGCCGGACTTCGACGAGAAACTTCTTATGATGATCGGGGCCGCTTTCGCTCTTCACCCGATAGACCGGCACGCCCACCCGCTCGGCCTGCAAATGCTCTTGCAGCGCCGACTTGTAGTTGCCCAACGCCTCGCCGGAGTCCAGTTCGCGGGCCAGTTGTTCAACCGCCTCGCCCATCACCCAGTTTTCCGAAAACTTTCTGATCGGCTCCAGGCCGCCATCCAGGAAAAGCGCGCCCATCACCGCTTCCATTGCATTCGACAGCACGGTAGCCTTGCGCCGCAGCCCGCCGCGGTCTTCACCCCGGCTCAGGCGCAGATGCTGTCCCAGGCCCAGCGCCGCAGCCACCTCGGCCATGTGCTGGCGGCTCACCAGCTGCGAGCGCACCCGCGTCAGTTCTCCTTCGCGCCACTCCGGATGAGCCAAAAAGAGCGATTCCGCCACTGCCAGGCCCAGCACGGCATCTCCCAAAAACTCCAGCCGTTCGTTGTCGTTGGCTTCCGCCGCGGTATCTTTTCCGTTGACCTGTGCCTGCTCGTTGGCAAGTGATCTATGGGTCAGCGCGCGCACCAGCAGTTCAGGCCGATCGAATCGATGACCAAGCGCCGCTTCCAGTTCTGCCAGGACTGCTTCCACGTACTCCCCGTTTCGCCGCTGTTTTCCTGAAAGCCGGCGCGGCGGATTGCCGGCCCGGTCTTCGGGCCGCAAATCCGCCGTCTCTTCCAATTAGACACCCGCCAGGCGCAGAAGTCGCCGCGATGCGGTTCCCGCTCAGTGCGCCTTGGCATCCGCCGGCTTGGCCGCGGCGCCGCTGTCGTCGTCGGCATCCTCGTCTTCGCAGCTGTGTCCGTTCACCGCGTATGCCGCCTTGATCCCCCGCTCTGCCGAGAGCCGGGTATCCAGCTGCCCATCGCGATTATCCAGCGCCAACTTGTACTCGGTCAGCGCCTGATCGCGCTTGCAGTCCAGATCCAGCATCCGGCCCAGATAAATGTGCGACCACGCCAGCAGCCTCGGCTCCTGGCTGGTCGCCAATGTCTTCTGGAACTCCGTAATCGCCTGATCCGGATGCCCGGTCAGGATGGCGGCGCGGGCCAGAATGAAGTTGGCGCGTGCGGCCTCCGCCACCGAGTCTGTCACGTCCGTATGCACGGTAAGAGCCTGGCGCGCCATGGCGGCGGCCGTGTTGGCGTCGCCGGCAGCCAGCCGCGCCTCTGCCAGATCCAGTCCGGACAGCTTGCGCGGTTTGCTGCGGGTCAGAACGTCGCTGTCGCCTTCCTTGTCGAATTCGGTCTGGCGGGCGCGGTGCACCTGCTGGTCCACGTCCATCGAGTACACCATCTCGCCGATGGTGTCTTTCAGGCTGGCCGGATCCTTTTCAAACTGGAGCAGCTGCTCGTAGAAATACTGGGTCAGGACGAATCCCTGCGTGGCATCGTGATGCACCGCGGCCTGACGGGCAGCATCCACCTTCTGCTGGTAAACCTGCCGCTCATGCTCGTAGCGCGGCAGTTCGGAACGGTCGGCGCCGGCGGGAATCTTGTACTCCGGGATCCCTGTATCCAACGTGCGCGCCTCGATCGCCTTGATCAGGCATTCGATCGTCAGGGTCACCGAATCCGACCGGAAGCGGAACTCCATCGGCGCCTCGCGCACCTCCTTCAGAATCGGCTGCATCCGGTCAATCGCGTTGGCACGGGCAAAAAGCAGCGGCTCGATCAGGTAGTGCAGATAGGTGTGGCGCACATCGGTCATGCGGATCTTGCCGTCCACCGGCGAAACCACCACCACGTAGTCGGTCCCATAGATGCGCGCATTCACCATGTGCGGTGAGAACAGCGGCTCCATCACCACCACAAAACGACGCCCTTCGTAGGTCGAGGCCGGCATCTTGAGATAGAGGTTGGTGGAAACGATCATCTTGCTCAGCTGATCGTGCAGCCGGTCGGCCTCGTCGTCATAGGTATGGTGGACGGTAAGCCAGATTCCGTGCAGATCCGCGGCGGCCACAAAATCCTTGAGCAGCGGAACGATCTCGACCACCTGCGTAGAGTCGGGCGGCATGTCGGCCAGATCTTCCGAGATCTCCAGCGCGGGCGGCGGAGTCAGATAAAGAGCCAGCGAAATGTACTGGGAAATGTCGCGCTCGGAGCCCGTCATGCGATGCTGCGCAATGTACAGGCACACCTTGTCGCGCTTGTTGCGGGCATCCTCGCTCTTGGCGAGCGCCAGGTTCATCTCGTCGCGCACGCGCTTGCGCACAGGCGCGCTCTCGTCGAGCCCCTCGTCGTAGCCGCAGGCATTCAGGGCCGCGGCCATCACGAAAACCGGCTCAGAGCTGACCAGCGACACTGTCGGTCCCGCCGGGTCGAGCATCGGCGCCTTTTCCCGCGCGAACGCCTGCGCGCCCCCGGAAGAAGACGAACTTTGTCCGCGGTCAGAGGATCCGCCCGCTGACTGGGCGAAAAGGGGGGCCGGCGAAAACACTGCCGTCGAAATCAGGCCGGCAACGATCAGTAAAGCGCCGAAAAAGGAACCGGCAGACGCATGAAAGCGAAACTTCGTAAATGACATCTTTTACCCTGCCTGCAAGTCTAGTGAGACGCCCCGGATGGGTCAAACGATAGCCGCATGAGCCGCCGCAAGGATTATCTTTTCGGCATCTCTGTTTCCATCCTCGAGTGTATCCCCGGAGGACGGAATGGGAACGCGGGCAAGAAAAAGGGCTGGCTCTCGGGATCCCTCCCCAGGCCAGCCCTCACCTCCCTGCCGTCTTCCTTGTCGCGCCGGACCTGAATTTCAGGCGGAAATTTCAGGCCGCGCGGCTGGCCTGTTTCCCATGGCTCCGCTTGAACTCCTGCGTGCGACCGGAATGTCTGTCAAAAACCGCCGCGGAATCTTCGACGCGGAAGACGTTCACCAGCCGATGCAACTCCGAAGCAAGGGTCGAAAGGTTCACGCACGCATCCGCGGTCTGGCCTGCATTGGCCGAGGTCTGCTGAGTCAGAAAGGAGATCTGCGAGACGCTGGTGTTGATCTGCTCACTTGCTCCTTCCTGCTGCGAGGCCGCGGTGGCAATCTGCGCCACCATACCGCCCACTTCTTCAGACAGGCGAATGATCTCGCTTAGCGATTCCCCCGCCGCATTTGTCTTCCTCACCCCAAGTTCCACTTCCAGATTGCCCTTTTCGATGGCCTCAACCGCCAGTTTGGTTTCGCCTTGAATCTGCTCGATCATTGCCGCGATCTCCTGGGTTGCCGCCGCCGTGCGTTCCGCCAAACGGCGCACTTCGCCGGCCACAACCGCAAATCCCCGGCCCTGCTCCCCGGCGCGAGCCGCCTCGATGGCAGCGTTCAAGGCCAGCAGATTGGTCTGTCCGGCAATCTCGGTGATCACCGCGACAATATTGCCGATCTTCTCCGAGCTCTTGCCCAGTTCGACAATGCGCTCCGCAGCATGGCTGGTCGAGACTGCAATCGCATTCATCGTCGAAAGTGTCTCTTCGCTGACCTTGCCGCCCATCCGCGCCGCATCCGCCGCCCGCGTCGAGGCTTGCGATGCGTTCTGCGCATGGCCTGCCACTTCGCGCACCGCGGCCGACATCTCGTGCATCGCCGCCGCTGCCTGGCCCGCTTGCTCCGCCTCGCTGTGAGCACCCGCCGAGGACTGTTTGGCGCTCAACGCGATCTCTTCCGTAGCCGCGGCCAACTGCTCCGCCGACAGCACGATCGAATTGACCATCCGCACCAAGTTCGCCTTCATCGTATTCAAGGCCTCGGCCGCTTGCCCCAACTCGTCGTGGGTCGTGACCTCCACGTCGGCTACGGAGAGGTTGTGGCTGGCGATCTGGTGCATTGCGCTCGTGAGTGGCAAAATCGAAGCGATCAGCGACCGGACCAGAATCGTGGACAGGATCGTGCCGCACAGCAGTCCCAGACAAGAAAAGATCAAAGTCCACAGCGCGGATTGCTTGCTGACCGCGACTTCCTCTGCCTCCGCGTCGGCGGCCTGCTTGCCGAACCAGTTCAGCAACTCCTCGGTGCTCTTCTTCAGATCCGCGCGCGCCGTCTGGGTTGTAGGTCCGTACATAACCTCGATTGCCTTGGCGTCCTCTCCGGATTGATGCAATTGGATTTCGTCGTCCACAAATCGGCAGTAGTTCGCATTCGCGGCCTCGATCTGCTCGAACAACTGGTGGCTGGTCGGGGTCGTCAAGAGCGGTCGCAGCTCGTCCATATGATGATGGAAATCCGATCGGGCGCTGACCAGAGACTGGGTATCGCTGTGGAAGACGGCGTCGCGTCCTCCCACCTTCTCTTTTTCGATTGCCAGTTCTATGGAAGATGCCAGGCTTTGTTTATGATTTACCGACTGGACTGTTTTCACGAGAGACTCCGTCACCGATGCCGCCCGGTATCCGATTCCACCGACTAAAAACAGGATGGCGAGCAAACTGCCACAACATATCCAAAGCTTCACACGGAGGCTCAAATTGGTCATTCGTAATTCCCTTCAATTTGTAATTTTCCGATTGCCGCTGCATTTGAGGGCTGAAGGCGGAGTTCCATAGGCCAACCAGGGGGTTCCGCACGCAACGGGGAAAGCGGAGTGATTTGGCGCCTATGCCGCTATTCTCGATTGTCGGATGAATCCAGGTTCGAAACCCGGCAAGGGAAAACAAACCCATGAGGCTGGATTTCAAACTGGGACTGAACTTTCATGGGAGCAAAACATCAGAAGGATTCTGTCCATAAGATAGAAAAACCTGCAAGAGTCGAGTTCTGCAGCAGGTCGACGGAGAAGATCGTATAGGTATAAGAGGCGACGAACGGGCCTCAAAGTAGAACTGGAAAAGCAACTGAATCCGCTGGATCGCAAAAGCTGCCCGCGCGTGCCGAAGCCCACAAGACAAGTCTGCCCGGCGGGGCAGTCTAAATGCAATCGACTCACCCCATCCGGGCATTCACAAAAAATCTCTTTGGAAGTGCTTAACCTCGCACCGACACGCCGGAGAACGAAAGCACCGCCAGGCCGCGTACCGGCTGGCCAAAGAAGCGCGCCGGCTCAAAGACGCTGTAGAGCAGCATGTTCTCAACCTGCGAGCGGGTGGCCGGATCGGTGGGACCGGAAACGATCCGATAGTCGTAAACCCGGCCGTCGCCGTTCACATAGGCCTCGATCACAACCGGCCCGGAATTCGTCCCGATCTCGTTGGTCTCGGCCCCGTTGGAGAGATACCGCAGGTGCGGTGCGCTGGCATTGCCCAGCGGTTCATCCTTGGTGGCCTGCGCCGACTCCGGCTGCACAAACATGGTGGCCAGCACAATCACCGAACCCATCAACAGCACAGCGCTGGCAAAACCCGCCGAAGCCTGCAACAGGAGCGGCCCCCAGGTATTCTGCCAAGCCAGATTCCAGTTGTGAAAGTAACCCTGCCGCCGCCGCGCCCGTTCCTGGCTCAGAGCCACCCGGATGCGCAACGGCAGATCGCCCGGCACAGGCACAGGTCCCAGCCCGGCCAGAGCCGACTGCGTCTCCTTCAGCGACGCCCACTCAACCGCGCACCCCCGGCAACCCTCCAGATGGGCCCCGATGCGTTGCATCTCCCTGCCATTCAGCCGGCCGTCCAGATATTCGGTGAATCTTGTTTGAACTGTTTCGCACCCGTTCATCGCGCCTCCTCTCCCAGGGGCATTTCGAATCCCGTTCCCAGCACTGCTTTGGTTTCTTTTCCCGGAGCAGACAAAACCGTCTTCAAATAAGCGCGTCCGCGCACCAGCCGCGACTTCACGGTGCCCAGATTCACGCCTTGCATCTCCGCCACTTCCTCGTAAACAAATCCTTCGATGTCGCGCAGGATCAACGTGGTACGGAATGGCTCGGGAACTTGCATGAGCGCCGCTTCCACCCGCTCCCGGTTCTCTGTATGCACCGCCATCTCGTAGGGCGACTCGCCCTGATCCACCAGCATCTCACGCAAACAGACCGGCGAACCCGATTCGGTTTCCGCCACTTCCTGTTCGATCGCGACTTCCTGCTGCTTGTGCCGCATCCACCAGCGGCGCTGGTTCGACGCCTCGTGCAACGCGATCCGGTAGATCCAGGTGCGCAGCGACGACTCCCCGTGAAAACTGCCCACCCCGCGGAAAATCTTGACGAACACTTCCTGGGTCAGATCGGCGGCATCGCCGCGGTCCTGAACCGTACGGGCAAGAAGCGAAAATATAGGTTGATGAAAGCGCGCGATGAGCCACGCGTAGGCTTCCTCGGAACCGGCCTGAAGCTCTGCAATCAGGGCCGACTCTTCCGATTGAAGCGTAAGCGCGCTGGCAAGATTGCCCATGATGAGGTCCGCCTGCAATTCAG
>Ga0181529_10004314_pt1 | contig 15486 bp, 16 predicted proteins | sample PEATcosm2014_Bin_36_FD_119763 | JGI IMG/M metagenome (GOLD analysis project Ga0181529, IMG submission 119763) | Peatland microbial communities from MTU Mesocosm Facility, Houghton, MI, USA - PEATcosm2014_Bin10_30_metaG | ecosystem: Environmental > Terrestrial > Soil > Wetlands > Peat | place...
CCCTACCTCGCACCTGTCGACACTGCGACGATCGAGGAGGGCCCTTTCATGGATCCCCTGGCAATCTACGCGGCGGCGCGCGGCGGCGGCCTGCGGCCGGCGCTGCTCGAGTCGCTCGGGCCGCCGACCGCCTTTGCGCGGCGCACCCTGCTGGCCGCGGCCCCGCGGCGGCGACTCGAGGTCTGGGACGGACTGCTCTACGAAGACGGCGCCGCCATCGGCGCGGCCGACGACCTGCTCGCCCAGCTCGAGACGGGCCTCACGCCCGGGCGCGACTTTCCCGTCTGGATCGGCTTCTTCAGCTACGAGTTCGCCGCGCGTCTGGGGCTGCCGACGGGTACCGCCATGCCCGGCTTGCCCGAGGCGGCCTTCTGTCTGTACGACGACGGCTGGCTGTGGCGCGACGGCCGTTTGGTCAGCGAACCGCCGGGGCCCACGGAGCGCCGCACGGTCGCCGACGCCGAGCCGCCGGCGACGGTCCCCCTTGCAGGCCTCGCGGCCGCGGCCGCGGCGCCGCTCGCCGCGCTGCCCCACATCGCCACACGCAGCGACTACGCCCGCACCGACTACCTCGCCGGCGTGCGCGCCGTCCAGGAGCGCATCAGGGCCGGCTGGGTCTACCAGGTCAACCTCTCGCACCGCTTCAGCTTTGCCGCCGGCGACCTCGACCCGCTCGCCTACTACGCCCGCCTGCGCGCGACCAATCCCAGCCCCTTCATGGGCATCGTCGAGGGCACCGGCTGGGCGGTCGTGTCGGGCAGTCCCGAGCGCCTCTTCGCGCACGAGGGCGAGACGGTCAGCACGCGGCCCATCGCCGGCACGCGGCCGCGGGGCGCTACGGCCGCCGCCGATGCCGCCCTTGAGGCCGAGCTGCGCGGCTCGCCCAAGGAGCTCGCCGAGCACGTCATGCTCGTCGACCTGTTGCGTAACGACCTCGCACGGGTCTGCGCGCCCGGCAGCGTCTCTGTCAGCGAAGCGTTCACCGTGGAGCGCTACAGCCACGTCATGCACCTGGTGAGCGAGGTGCGCGGCCGCTCGAGCGCCGAGCTCGGCGCGCTGGTGCGAGCGATCTTCCCCGGCGGCACCATCACCGGCGCCCCCAAAGAGAGCGTGATGGCCGAGATCGCCCGCCTCGAACCGGTGCCGCGCGGCGCCTATACCGGCTCGCTGGGCTACGTGTCCGGGCGCCGCTGCGACTTCAACATCCTCATCCGCAGCCTCACCGTCGCCGCGGGCCGCGGCCACATCTCGGCCGGCGGCGGCACAGTGATCGAAAGCGATCCGGCAAGCGAATACGACGAGACCCGCCACAAGGCGGCGGCGCTGCTGCACGTGCTGGGCAGCGGGGAGTCCGGCCACGGGCCGGCGCCGCCGACCGTCGACCACGCCTGGCGGCCGCCGCGCCCGATCGACGTGCCGGGGGCCCGCGTGCTGTTCGTCGAGTGCCACGACTCGTTCAGCTACAACATCGTCGACTACCTGCGCACGCTGGGCGCGCAGGTGACGGTCGTCGACCACGGGATCGCGCCGGCCGACGAGCTGCTGGCCCGCGTCTCGCACGTGGTGCTGGGGCCCGGCCCGGGCGACCCGGCCTGTTCGGGCCGGCTGCTCGATTGGGTCACCGCCGCCTTGCGCCGCCGGCAGCCGCTGCTCGGCGTCTGTCTGGGCCACCAGGCGCTGGGCGTAGCGTTGGGAGCACGCCTTGAGCGCACGCCGCGGCCTGTGCACGGTGAAGCCCACACGGTGCGCCACGGCGGCGAAGGCCTGTTTGCCGGCCTGCCGGACCCGGCGCTGTTCACGCGCTACCACTCGCTGCACCTGCGAGACCTGCCCCCCGACCTGCGTCTCACCGCCTGGACTGAGGATGGCCTTGTGATGGCCGTCGCCCACCGCGCGTTGCCGGCCTACGGCGTGCAGTTCCACCCGGAGAGCATGCTGAGCGCCGGCGGCCTCGATCTGTTGGCCAACTTCCTGCGCGGCTGACCGCGGAGGCCTTAGTGCTCTTCGGCACGCGGACGCGTCACAGGTCGCCTTGCCGGCGAAGATCTTGACCACGGGCGGCCGCCACGGCGACTGCCGGGCGTCACCTAATCGAGGAGATCGCGCAGGCCCTGTACTTCTCGGCGGCCGCGCAGGCGCGTGAGGATCGTCGCCTCGATCTGACGGATGCGTTCGCGCGACAGGCCGAAGCGTTCGCCGACTTCCTGGACGCTGCAGGGCCGGCCGCCGCGCAGGCCGTAGCGCAGCTCGATCATGGCGCGGTCGCGGGGCCCGAGGGTGCCGAGCAGGCGACCCAGGTGTTCCTGGCGCAGGGCGTCGCCGACGAGCTCGTCGGGAGCAGCGGCCGCCGGGTCTTGCACGAAATCGAGAAGCTCGGACTCGCCCTCGCCGCCTGCCGCCACATCGAGCGACACGATCGTCTCGCCGGCGAGCCGGCGCATCTCGCGTACCTTGGCCACGTCTATGCGCATCTCGGCGGCGAGCTCGTCGCTCGAGGGTCGGCGACCCAGGGTCGCCGCGAGACGTCGCTCGACGACCGCCAGCCGGTTCAACTTCTCGACCATGTGCACCGGTATGCGGATGGTGCGACCCTGGTCCGCGAGGCCGCGGCTGACCGCCTGACGGATCCACCAGGTGGCATAGGTCGAGAACCTGTAGCCCTTACGGTAGTCGAACTTCTCGACCGCGCGAATGAGCCCGCAGTTGCCTTCTTGAATGAGGTCGGCCAGCGACATGCCGCGGTTGCCGTAACGCTTGGCGATCGAGACCACGAGACGCAGGTTGGCTTCGGTGAGCGCGCGCTTGGCGTCGGCGTCGCCGCGCTCGATGCGCTGGGCGAGGGCGACCTCTTCGGCGGCGTTCAGGAGCGGCGTCCTGCCGATCGCGTTGAGATAGGCCCTGACGGCGTCGGTCGCCGGCGCGTCGGGTCGGTAGTCGAGTAGCGCTTGGTCTTCCATGGTCGTCATTGTCGCCGACCGACCCGAAATTAGGCTGAGAAGAAGCTGTGAGAGTGCTGAGCGTTTGCGACCGCTACTCCTTCGTCAGTCTCGCGCGACGCCCGGCGCCGCGGTCCGCGTCGGCGGCGCAGCGTGCAGCAGCGCCGCCGGCCGCACGCCGATGCCCGCCCGGGTGAGCTCGTCGGCGGTGCGGTTCACGGCGTCGTGCTTGGCCAGGTAGCCGGCCTGCAGGGCCGGCATGATCCCGCGGGCTTCGATCTCGTCGCGCGACAGGAAGTAGTCGAAGATGTCGCTCGGGTGCTCGGCGGCGGCCTCGGCGGCGGGGTCGCCGCCCTCGTGCTTGGCCGACAGGTTGGCGATGGTCGCCGCGGCGGCCACGAGCTCGCCGCGGCGCTCATAGGGCTGGCGCACGATCGACTTGTAGGCCTCGGTGACGTGGTGCTCGAAGCGCACCGTATCGGTCAGGCCCAACGCGTCGCGCACCTCGGCCGCCCCCCGGAGCGTGGTCAGGTCGACCGAGTTCGACAGGTTAAGGCCGGCCAGGCTCGTCGATCCGTCGTCGGCGGCCAGCAGGCTCGCGCCCATGAGCAGCCAGAGCACCGAGAACGGGTTGTCGATGCCCATGAACACCGAGACCTTGAACTCGTTGCGCACGCCGAGCTTGTGCAGCAGCAGCGCTACCAGCACGGTGCCGGGGTTGACGTTCAGCACCTGGCGGACGCCGTACTCGGTGAGGTAGCGCAGGTACTCGTCGGCCCAGCGCAGCGGATACTCGTTGGGCTGACCGATGCCGCCGAAGTAGCCGGTGATCGTCTCGGGACCGCCGAGCATCACATTGCTGCCGTCGATGCCGCGCGTGTCGAGGGTCTCCACATGCGAGGCGCCGATCACCTGCATGGCGGCCGCGACGGCCACGATGTCGTCGCCGGCGACCGACTGTTCGGTCATGTTGCGCACCCGGATGTAGCGACCCGGCATGAGCTCGCGGCGTGCGATCGCCTGCCGCGCCTCGGCGACAAGCCAGGGGAAGTACTGCAACGCGCTGATCTCGAGGGTCACGGCGCGGGACTCGTCGGCGCTCGTGGTGTCGGCGCGAGCACCCAATACCCGCCGCCGGTAGTCGGCCAGCGACACGAAGGCGCCGGCGTCGCGCTGTTCGCGCAGCCACTCGAGATTGTCGATGTGGGGCGAATGCTCGGCGCGCAGGCGCTCAAGCCTCGCTTCGAGGCGCTCGGCCTGCGCCGCCCTGTCGTTGATGGCGGCGACGCCGCCGTAGCGCTCGATCAGGTCGAGGAGGCCTTCGACGAGCGGACTCTCCGGGCCGGTGAGCAGCGCGTTGAGGGCGGCGATGCCGGCTGGGGCGAGCGCCAGCCGCGCGCGCAGGGCGGCTCTGTCGACGCTCGTCGTGTCGCGCTTCGGATGCTCCTCGGCGTCGCTGCCCGAGCCGCGGGGCGGGTCGCTGATCGGACGCTCGACGTTGCGCCCGTCGGTGGCGTGCCGGTCGTCTGCCATCTCGTACCTCCACTGCTCCGGCTGCCGCACAGGCGGGCAGCGCTGCGATCGGCGGCCGCCGCCGCCGCCGTACCCAGGATCACCGCGGCGACGGACTTCCTGCGGCATGATGACAGAGCTACTGGCGAAACGCCGTATCTTATTGAGGAATCCCCTTATCCCAGGGTGAGGCACACGATGCCGGCGAACACCAGCACCGCGGCGCCCACCTGCAAGGGTCGTAGCCGCTCGTGCAGCACGACCCGCGCCCAGCCCATGGTGATCGCCGGGTTGAGCCAGCCCAGCACGCCCACGATACTCAGGTAGCCTATGGTCGTGGCCGACGTGAACAGCAGGTTGGCCGCCACGATCAGCAGGCCGACGACCACGAGCACCGGCAGCGCGCGGCGCCGCAGCCGAATGGCGGGCCGCGTAACACCGGCAACGGCCAGCAGCATGAGCACCGCGGCCGTGCGCGCCACGGTCACCGTCCACAGCGGATCGGCCTTGCCGCCGTACTTCAGCGCGACCAGGAAGAGGCCGAAGGCCACGGCCGCGACGGCGGCCACAAGGACGCCGGTGCGGTCGAGGGCGGCCGCGACCGCGCCGGGCGCGCGCCGCGAGATCAGGACGATACCGACGAGCGTCAGCACAATGCCTACGATCTGCAGGGCGCTGGGCCGCTCGCCGATGGCCGCACCCCAGAGCACCGGCACCAGCGCGGCGCCCGCGATGATCGGCGAGACCACGCTCATGTCGACGAGCGCCAGCGCCCGGTACTGCAGCAAGACGCCTATGCCGCCCACCGCGCCGCCGACCAGCGGCGCCGCCATGGCGCCCAGCGTGGGTCGCGCCGGCGCCACGACGACGAGCAGGGCGATCAACGCAAGCGAAGCCACCACCTGACCACCCAGCGCCGCGGTCCAGGCCGTGGAGCGGCGCGCCTGCAGACCGGCGAGAAAGTCGGACGTGCCCCACGAGAGGCTGGCCAGAAGGGCGAGGGCCGCGGCCAGCATCAGCGGCTCAGAGAGGGGCGAACGCGCAGCGTGGTATCGGCTCCTTGAACGGTAGGGCATCGTCCGGCTGCGCCCGGAGATACCGGCGCAGCCGAAGGTCGTCCGTGCCACGCCACGGTATCACGGTTCGCCCCGGTCGCTCCTCGCCCGCCGAGGTCCCTGCCTCTTTCAGTTGTTGGTCTTGGGCAGCAGCGGCACGAGCCAGCTCACGAGCGCGGCGGTGCTGCGCGTCTGCATGTAGAACGTGCCCGGACCGGTGAGCGTGACCACGAAGCCCTCGCCGCTCAGCAGCAGCGACTTCAGGCCGCCCACCTTGTGCACCTCGATCGGCAGGCCCTCGGGCCAGGCCACGAGGTGCCCCGAATCGACGGTGTACTGCTGCCCGGGCTGCAGGTCGACGCGGCGCAGGGCGCCGTAGGTCGCCACGATCGCCTTGCCCTGACCGCTGCACTTGACCACGAGAAACGACGAGGCCCCGAAAGCACCTTTGAGGCCGCCCCAGCTCGTGTCCAGGTCGACCGTCTGCTCCGAGGCCACAAAACCGTCGCGGTGAAAGAACCACGTGTGCCCCTGCAGGTCGACGCAGGTCATGTCGCCCGGCAGCGCCGAGGCCAGCAGCACCTCGCCGCCCGCCGGCGGCGCGGTGAAGGTGTTCATGAAGAACGACTCGCCCGACAGCGACCGCTTGAGCCCGCGCAGGATGCCGCCCTGCGTGCTCGTCTGGATCTGCGTGCCGGCCGTCATGCTGATCATGGCGCCGCTTTCGGCGCGCAGCGACTCGCCGCCCGCCAGGCGCGCCACGGCGACGGTGAAGGCGGGTCCGTTGTCAAAGGTCACGTCCATCGGTCAGATCCTCTCGTCGAAAACACCACGGTCGTGCTTCGTCTGCAAGGTCGGCGGCGGCGACGTCTTCCTTGAGCGCCTGCGCCGCCGCCGGTGGGCGGGCGGCGGCGCTCGCCCTGTGCGGCGCCCTGCCGACGCCCTGCCTTCGGCGCGCGGTCAGGCGAGCATCAGCTGCCAGGAGAGCCCAAAGCGGTCCTGCACCCAGGCGTAGCGGGCGGCGAACGGGTAGGCGCCGAGCGCCATGAGCACCGCGCCGCCCTCGCTCAGAGCCGCCGCCAGGCGATCGATCTCGTCTTCGTCGGCGCAGTCCACGAAGAACGACGTCGAGGGCGTGAACGTATACGGCTGTTCGATGTGGCTGTCCATGGCCATGAACAGCCGACCGCCCAGCCGAAAACGGGCGTGCACGACCTGGCCCTCGGGCCCCGGGTACTCGGCCCCGTAGCGCTCGATCGACTCGACGCTCGAGTCGTTGAACAGCGCGGTGTAAAAGCCGATCGCCTCTTCGGCGCGCCCGCCGAACATGAGCATCGGCGCGATCCTGTCACTGTCGGGCATGACACGCTCCTTCGACGAAGGTCAGTGCGCACGCCGGCGAATCTACCATGCGGCGCGGCGCCTGTGCGCCTCGCGGCCCAAGAGGGACCGCGGTACCCGTTCGCCCCCGGCTGGGGTAAGGTATGAGACCATGGACTGCGTATCGACGTTCCAGCTATGAGCGACTCGCCCTCGCACGGCGGCGGCCGGGCGAACGCCATGCCCGGCGACTACCACACCCACACCACCTACTCCGACGGCAGCGGCACGGTGGCCGAGAGCGTCGAGCACGCGATCGCCGTGGGGCTGTCCGAGATCGGCATCTCCGACCACATCTCGGCGGTCCAGCCTTCGCCCTGGAAGATGCCCACCATCCCTTTCACCGACCTTGATCGCTACATCGCCGAGGTGCGAGAGGCAGCCGCCCGCCACGACCAGGTCACGGTGCTCCTCGGCATCGAAGCCGACTACGCGCCCGAGCACGAAGCCCAGTTGCACGCGGTGCTCGACGGCCAGCCGTTCGACTACGCGATCGGCGGCGTGCACGCAGTCGACGGCTTCGATTTCGACGACCCCGCCATGCGCCACGACCCCCGCTGGGACGACCCCGACGCCCTCTTTATCGCCTACTACGACAAGGTGCGCCAGGCCGCGCAGTTCGGCAAGTTCGATATCATCGCGCACCTCGACTACATCGGCCTGTGGGGGCATGTGCCGGGACCGACCGTCGACGCATCGATCGCCGCAGCGCTCGACGCCATCGCCGCTTCGGGCGCCGCCATCGAGCTGAACACCGACCGCATCAGCGACCCGGCCGGCGTGATGTACCCCAGCGACAAGCTGCTGCTCGCCGCCAGCGAGCGCCACATCCCACTGGTGCTGGGCTCCGATGCCCACTGTGCGGCGCACGTCGGCCGCCTGTGGGACGAGGCGATGGTGCGCGCCGCCAGATCGGGCTTTCCGGGACTCCTGCGCCTCTCCGACCACGCCGTGGTAGCGCTGCCCGACCAGGCGTAGCCGCCGGCGCAGCCGTGCGGGCCGCCGGCGCGCCGCCCGCCGCGCGACTCTGTCGCCGCCGCCGGCGCAGGGCCCCTCAGCGCAGCTGCCACCCGTACACGCCGCTCAGCACCAGGGCGTAGGCGATGACCGCGTAGTACCAGCGCCCGCCGAGCTTGGGTGTCGCGAGCGAAGCCACGTTGAGGGCAGCGAGCGCCAGCAGGGCGGCGTACAGGACGAGGGCGAAGTGCGCCCGGCCCAGCAGCGGCTCGAAGACAAAGAGGAACCCCAACGCCAGCACGTCGTTGTCGAGCGACAGCCCGCGGCTCGTGTGCTCGTCGATCGGCCCGAACACGTTGAAGTAGCTCAGACGCAGAGCTCCCGCCGCGAGCACCACAAAGGCGCCCGGCACGAACCAGATGCCGAAGTCGCCAACGCGCAGCAGCAGCAAGGCGGGCGCCACGCTGAAGGCGACGACACCGACCACGGCGAGGTCGGCGCGGGCGAGTACGCAACGTCGGCCTGTCGAGCCGTCGGGCTCCTGACGTTCCGCCCGGTGCCCCGCGCGCTCATGGCCGTCCGCCGCTCATGGCCGTCCGCCGCTCATGGCCGCCTGCCGCTCAAGGCTGCGCGGCCCGAACCTCCCGCAGCCTGCACGCGCCTGGGAAACACGAGATCGGCCGCGTCGCGGTCGGCGGGCGTGTCGACCTCGTACCAACGGTCGGCCGGGAACATCACGGCCTCGAGGGACATGCTGCCGGCGGCGGTCATCTCGGCGAACACGACGTCGTGGAAATAGCCGGTGTGGCCGGTCGCCACGTGCCGGTCCAGGCGCTCGCGGGCTTCAGCCCAGGTGTCGCGCGCCAGGCTGGTGAGATTGACGGTGATGAAATGGTCGGCGGCCCTGCAGTGCCGCCCGTAGACGCCCGGAGGCGGCGAGGAGAAGGCGCTCACCCGGCCGCACGCGTCGAGCGTGACCGTGGTGCCGCTCATCCACGGCAGCTGCGCCGAGACGGCGACGCGGTCGGGCTGCAGCAGGGGCACAAGGAGGGGAGCGTCGAAGACGACATCGCTCTCGACAAGCAGGAACGGTCCGTCGACCAGGTGGCGCGCCAGCCACAGCGAATAGAGCGAGTTGGTGGTCGCAAACAGCGGGCTGACGACGTACTCGACGGCCACGCCGCCGAACCTGTCGCCCAGAAAGTCGCGCACGCTGCCTGCCTGGTGGCCCACGACGGCGACAAGACGCTCGAACCCGTAGTCGTCGAGGGTGCGCACGAGTCGCTCGATGATCGGCACGCCGCTCACCGGCACAAGGCACTTCGGCATGTCGTCGGTGAACGGCGCCAGACGGCTGCCCATGCCGGCGGCCAGCAGCAGCGCGGTGCGTATCGGTTCGCCGCCGCCGGCGGCTCCTCTGAGGCCATACTGTGTGGTAGGCACGGCACCCTCTCGGCATCGTGGCCCTGCATGGGGCTAGCCCGGCTGAAGCCAGGCAGCCTTGCGCTTGTGCTCCGCGTCGCTTCTGTCGGCGGAGAGTGGCGTCGGCTACTACAGAAGATACCCATGATCTAACCCGCTCGGCAGGAAGGCGCGCCGCGCAGCCGGGCCGAGGCCAGGCGGCTGGTCGCGGCGCCCGGTAGGTGAAGCCGTCCACCATCACTGGCGCGCTCCTTCAGCGCGCCGACGGCGGGAAGATGGCCTCCTTCTCGTCCAGGTCGCCATCGACCCGCGGCGCGCCCGACACCACGACCACGGCGCCGGCGAACGTGATCAGCACCCCGGCGACCAGCTGGACGGTGGGGTGCAGCCCCGTGAGCACGACGGAGAAGACGATCGCCCAGACCGCGTAGAGCGAGTTGATCGGCATCGCGCGACTGGCGCCCACGAGATGGTTGGCGGCGTAGTAGGTGAGGTACGACGCGGCGCCGGCCGCGGAAGCGGCGAGAACGAGCCAGAAGCTGGCGTTGCCCATCGCGTGTGCGAAGACCCTCAGGCCGCCGACCAGCGGCAGCACGACGACGAGGTAGACCACGGCCGAAGTCGCCATGCGCAGCGTGCCGGCGACCACCGGCTCGACGGCTTTCATGGCGTGGATGGCCAGGACTCCCTCGACCCCCCACCCCAGTGTGGCGACCACGGCGAGGCCGATGCCCAGGTAGAAGTGCGGCATCGCGCCGGCGGGCGGCGTGTAGGTGGCGATCGTGGCGCCGGTCACCGTCACGGCGATCCCCAGCCAGCCGCGCCGCGAGATCACCTCGCGCAGGAAGATGCGTGAGAGCACGGCGCCGACGGCGGGGTACATGGCGCTGAGCGCCAGGGCATACGCCGCGCCCGCGTACTTGATGCCGAACAGATAACCCGACATCGCGATCGGGCCACCGATCACGGCGGCGGCGCAGAGTATGAGACCTTCTCTGCTGGCGAGACTGCGCGGCAGTTGACGCAAGCGACCGGTGGCCGCGTTGAAGGTCACCATCCAGCCGGTCGCTAGAACGTCGTGCAGGGCGGCCGCGGCAAGTGGCGCGGCCAGCGCAGCCGCGCCGATGAACGGCGTCATCGCGAGAGCCATGCCCAGGACGACCCCGTCCACTCCCCAGAAGACGCCCGACAGCAGCGCCCAGGCGAGTCCCGAGCGGCGATAGGTGGGCGGCACCTCCCCGCCTGCGCGCACATCGACTTCCTGAAGCTTCGTCGCCATCGACCTCGGCCTTCCCGGACCCGCGTTCGTCCACCAACTCACCCGACCGGGTGAGCATAGCAGCAACTCATCCGTTCGGGTAAGCTGGTGGAGACCTCAGATGTCCCGACCCCAGGAGCGCGGCGAGGTGACGAAGGAAGTCACGGCCGAAACGAAGCGTCAGACGGATGCTCCCCGCCCCCCGGAAGGCCGGCCGGCGATGCGCAGTCCGCTGTCGCGCAGGCTCCACCCCACGGCGAAGAAGATCCTCGCCGCGGCAAGGCGCATTTTGGCCGAGCGTGGTTACCATGGTCTGACCCTGCAGGCGATCTCGATCGAGGCGGGCGTCAACAAGGCCGGAGTGTGGTACTACTTCGGCGGCAAGGAACAGCTTGTGCTCGCCCTGCTCGAGGAGATCGCCGTCACGGAGTCGCACCACTTCGGCGCCCGGCCCGCGGCCGACGCGACGATCGACGAGCGCGTCGGCCTCATCGTGGGCAGCGCGGACCAGGTGAAGCTGCGGGTCGAACGCTACGTCGCCTTCTACGAGCTCCTGCCCGAGGCCTCTCGCGACGCCGAGCTGCACGAGCACATCATGACCTACTACCGGGGCTGGTACGCCTGGGCCGGCGAGGTGCTCCGCCCCCCGGGCACGGACGGCGAGTCGCGCACCCGGGGAGCGAGGAATGTCGGACAGTTCGCCGCGATACTCCTCGACGGGATCTTCATGCAGATGGTGGTCGCCGCTCCCGACTTCGACCTCGGTACGGCGTTGCGAGACGCGCGCCGGACGCTGAGGTACCTGCTCGACCCCGAGACCGCGCTCCCCGGCCCGCTGAAGCAGGAACGCAGCGATGGCCCGCCCCCCAGGGGGAGAGGCGGGCCATCGGCAGCCGATGCGATCTCGAACGCAGGTGATCAGTCGCCGAACGACGGCCAAGCCGAGGACGGCAGGTACTCGTAGGTCGAGTAGCTGATCGTCTCGCCACTTGTGGTCCTGATGAGGAGCGGCCGGTAGTCGCTCTGAGTGACGTCGACCGAGCCGTCGAGGTTGGCGTTGGGAGCGCCGCTGACCTGCAGCTCGTAGGCCGCGACCCCGTCGATCGTCGTGGTGCCGACGACGCTGGCGTTCCCCGACTGCACGAGGGCGCGGAGCGCCGCCGCCGCGTCGAGGGGTGCGCGGCCGGAGTCAGACCCCTTGATCGCCGGTCCCGTGGCGCTGCTGTTGCTCCCGGCCTCGTGCCAGCCCGGAGTGGGGCCACCGACCGGGCCGTAACTGCCGCCGACCCCGTAGGGGGGATCGGCCTGCGCCCAGAGCTCGAAGCACTTCGCCGTCTGGCCGGGCAGCTCGATGGTGCCCATTTCGTGAAGGACCGTGCCCGCCGGCGGCGTGAGCGCGGCGGTCACGTGACGCAGGATGGCGGCGTTGGCCGACTGCACGGGGCTGCCGGCTGTGACCAGGGCCACGGTCAGCGCGACGGCCACGGCGGCTCCGACGGCGTAGACGACAAAGCCGCGGCGACGGCGCGGCCGGAGGCGGGCAAGGACCGTCAACGGGCCCTGCGGCCGGCTGAGGTCGCGGGCCACGGCAGCGTGCAGCTTGCCGCGAAAGTCGCGCAGGCTTTGGGGGATCTCGGTCTCGCTCATGAGGGGCCTCCTTCGAGGGTGGCGTGCAGTCGACGCAGGGCGCGTGAGACGCGCAGACGGGCGGCCTGTGAGGAACAACCCAGCTGCTCGGCGATCTCGCGATAGGGCCGTTCCTCGACGACGCGCAGCGTGAGGATCTCGCGCTCGCTTTCTGGCAGGTCGCGGACCGCGCGCAGGGCCGCCGCGGGCAGGGAGAGCCGCTCCTCGACCGCCTCGAGGCCGTCGTCTGACGCGAGCGCCGCCGGCAAGCCGAGCCTGCGTCGCGCCTTCGACTCGACCGCGGCCTTCTTGAGCGACTCGCGCAGGACGTTGCCCGCGATGCCCAGCAACCAGGGCGCTGCCGAGCCACCGCCCTCGTCGCGAAAGCGCCGCCTGGCAAGCCAGGCACGGGCGAAGACCTCGGCGGTCAGATCGGCGGCATGCTCGCCGACCCGCGCTCGGGCCCAGGCGTTGATCTGCGCGACGTGACGGTCGTAGAGCTCTGTGAAGGCGTCGGCGTCGCTTGCCCTGAGAAGCTCGGCGTCTGACGGTCTGTCTGGATCGTGTCTCACATCTGCTAAATGACGCCGGCGCGGGTAGTGTGTCACCGATCGCACCTCAGGGGCCAGGATCGTCGACAAGACCGGGGGCCGGATGGCGGCGCACGTCGCACGCAATCACGGTATGCTGTCCTTCAGCAAAGCCGCTAGGGGTGCCTCGCAAGAGGCTGAGAGGCTCGTCTGCCAACCCTTGCACCTGACCTGGGTCATACCAGCGGAGGGAAGCGTGCGAACGGGCTCGTCGGGGTCGTTGCCACGCTGGCAGCGGCCCTTCTCTCATTGGAGGTTTCGACGTGCTCGAACTACCGGCCATCGGAAAAGTCTCACCCGATGTCTTCGCCTCGCTGATCTACCCGCGGCTCGGACACCCCCGCCCCGAGGTCCTGGTCGGCCCGCGTAACGGCGTGGACGTCGCGATCGTCGACCTCGGCGCGGGCAGGGTTCTGGCCACCACCTGCGATCCGGTGTTCGTCGTGCCCCAGTTCGGGTTTCGCCGGGCGGCTTGGTTTGCCGTCCACATCCTCGCCTCAGACGCCGCCATGTCGGGCCTCGCGCCGGCATACATGGCGATCGACCTCAATCTGCCGCTGGCGATCACCGAAGACGAGCTCACCGAGCTGTGGGACGGCATCCACCAGGCCTGCGACGATCTTGGCATCGCCATCGTCTCGGGACACACCGCCCGCTACGAAGGCTGCGGCTATCCGATGGTCGGCGGAGCGACCGTCATGGCCGTGGGCGACGCAGAAGGCTACGTGGCGTCGAACATGGCTCGCCCCGGAGACGTGCTGATCTGCACCAAGGGAGCCGCGATCGAGGCCACCGCGCTGTTCGGCGTCACCTTCCCCGAAGCCCTGGCCGCGCGGATCGGAGCCGACCTTGCCGGTCGGGCCGCGGATCTGTTTGAGAAGATGACCGTCGTCGAGGAAGCCCGCGTCGCGGCGGCCTACGGAGTGAGAGACAACGGCGTCACCACCCTGCACGATGCCACCGAGGGCGGCGTCGTCGGCGGCATCTTCGAGATCGCCCAGGCATCAGGGGTGGGTGTGCGTTTCGACGAGCAAGCGGTACCTATCCGGCCCGAGGTGGAGGCCGTCTGTCGGCTGGTCGACATCGATCCGCTCACCGCCATCTCTGAGGGCACCCTGCTGGCGACCGTACGGCCTGAGCACGCCGCCGGCGTCGTCGAGCGCCTCAAGCAGGCGGGGTCGGTGGCGAGCGTCATCGGCGAGATCGTGACGGCCGACCGCGGCATGGTGCGCCTCGATGGTCGCACAGAGCGCAGGCTCGAACATCCTCGGATCGATCCCTTCTGGGCCGCGTACGGCCGCGCCATGAAGGCCGGCCTGTGACGCTCGCTCGCATCCTGACGATCGCCGGCAGCGACTCCGGGGGTGGCGCCGGCATCGAGGCGGACCTCAAGACGATCGAACGCCTCGGCGGCTATGGCATGGCGGCCATCACCGCGGTGACCGCCCAGAACACGCAGGGCGTGTTCGGCATCTGGCCGCTGCCCCCCGAGGCCGTGCAGCGACAGATCGAGGTGGTCGTCGACGACATCGGGGTCGATGCGCTGAAGATCGGCATGCTCGGCTCGGCCGCCGTCGTGGGCTGTGTGGCCACCACCTTGCGACGCTGCGGCCCGATCCCCCTGGTGCTCGATCCCGTGATGGTGGCCAAGGGCGGCCATCGTCTCCTCGAGGCCGAGGCCAAGGCCGTCTTGCGCGCGGAGCTGCTGCCCCTCGCCGCGCTGGTCACACCGAACCTGCCCGAGACCGAGGCGCTGACGGGCTTGCCCGCGGGCTCGCGGCGCGAGTGCGAGGAGGCCGCCCGGTCTCTGGTCGCGATGGGCGCGGGCGCCGCGCTGGTCAAGGGCGGTCACGGAGAGGGCGACATCGTCGAGGACCTTCTCTTCGACGGTCGCGAGTTCTTCGTCTTTCAGGCCGAGCGCCAGCAGACCAGCCACACCCACGGCACGGGCTGCACACTGTCGGCGGCCATCGCCACCGCCCTGGGACAAGGACAGCCCCTGCCTTCGGCGGTGGCGCTCGCCACGCGCTACGTGCAGGCCGCCATCCGGCTGGCGCCCGGACTGGGCAAGGGCCACGGGCCCTTGAGCCATGCCGCAGGGCAGGCACCGTGGACCTGAGCCTCCAGGTCCTGGTCGATCACGAACGCGTGCCCGCGACCGACGTCGAGCGCTGGCTTTCACTGGTGGCGCGCGCCGGGGTGACCGGCGTGCAACTTCGCGAGAAGACGAGCTCCAGCCGCGAGAGCTATGCCTACGGTCAACGTGTCGCCGGTGTGGCCCGCGAGCTTGGGCTGTGGTTCTCGGTCAACGACCGACTGGACCTGGCGCTGGCACTCGAGGCGGATCTGGTGCACCTCGGGCCCGACGACCTGCCACCCGAGGCCGCGCGGCGCATCGCCCCTTCGCTGGGACTCGGACTCTCCGCCCGAAACCTCGACGAGCTTGCCTGGGCGCAGTCGTTTGACCCGGTGTATGTCGGCTACGGACCCGTCTGGCCGACGCCCTCCAAGGCAGACGCCGCCCCGCCCGTCGGCCTCGACGAGCTCGCCGAGGCCGTCCGTCGCGCTTCCTGTCCGATCGTGGCCATCGGTGGCATCCAGCCGAGCAATGCCGTCTCAGTCTGGGCCGCCGGGGTGGCCGGCCTGGCGGTGATCTCGGCTGTGACCGAGGCGTGCGAGCCGGCAGAGGTCGTACGCGGTCTCATTCAGGCTCGCCGGACGACGTGAGCGGGGCGACTAGCACGTGTGCG
>Ga0181529_10004315_pt1 | contig 15485 bp, 16 predicted proteins | sample PEATcosm2014_Bin_36_FD_119763 | JGI IMG/M metagenome (GOLD analysis project Ga0181529, IMG submission 119763) | Peatland microbial communities from MTU Mesocosm Facility, Houghton, MI, USA - PEATcosm2014_Bin10_30_metaG | ecosystem: Environmental > Terrestrial > Soil > Wetlands > Peat | place...
ATCGCGGCGGCTGGCATCGATCGGGCAAAGGCCGCGCGTCTTTGCATCGAAGCCTACTGCAAACAGATTTTCGTCGATGGCGTGTACCACGCGGATCCGCACCCAGGGAATCTGTTGCTGGTCGCCAGCGCCGACAAGACCTCTGGCCCAACCCTGGTGTTTCTCGATTTCGGCGCGACGGCGCGCATCTCCCCAGGCATGCGCAAGGGAATCGTGTCGTTTCTCCAGGGCGCGGTCACGCGTGACGTGGGACGTATCGTCTCGGCGATGAAGGAAATGGGCTTCATCTCGCGCCATGCGGACCATGAAGTCTTCGATCGCGTGATCCAGCATTTCTACGAGCGCTTCCGCTCGCAGATGCGCTTCCAGCAATTTTCCACCGGAAGTCTCAGCTCTGGACTCGACCTGCGTGGACAGATCGCGACGCTGCTCGATCTGCGCCAGCTCGATGTTTCGCTCTCCGACCTGCGCGACGCTTTTCACGTGCCCAAGGAATGGGTGTTGCTCGAACGCACCTTGTTGCTTCTGCTCGGCGTTTGCACCGGCCTCGCGCCCGAACTCAATCCGGCCGAAGTGATCCAGCCCTACGTCGATCGCTTCATCTTGGGCGAACGAAAAGAATGGTCCGAGACCATTCTCGAAACCGCGCGCGAGGCGGCTCTTTCGGCTTTCGCGTTGCCGAGCGAACTCGGTCGTTTTCTCAACCTGGCGACCCGTGGCGATCTCGAGATCCGCGTTCGCCGCTTCGAGGAATCTGCGGAAGCGCTCTACGCAGTCGGGCAGCAGATACTGTGGGGATTTTTGGGTGCCGTGTCCTTCTGCCTTTCGGTTGTCTTTGAAGCTCGTGGCCAGGTTGTCGAACGCACGGCGGCTCGCGCGGTCGCGGCGCTCATGGCTGCATTTCTCGTCGCCGCGGTTGTTCGCGGGCGGCACGTGCGCAGGCGTAAGCGCTGAGGCAACGGGAAACTTGCAAGGTACTACATGTAGGATAGAATGCTACCCATGACCCTGATTCCTCTTATCGGAAGCGCAATCACATCCATAGGTGCCCTGGCGATCTTTCTGGCCACGCTGAGCCTCGGAAAACCCGTAGCCCGCAAGATGACCTAGCCCATTTTTCGCAGGCGCACCGGGTTGCCGGGCAGCCGAGGATTCATCTTGTCGGTGGGCCACTGGGCGCCTACACTCCCTGCGACTTTGAACCGATAGTTAAGGCCGCATGACGTTGGTGAATCCAGAATTCTCGCCGCATCCAGATCGCGACGGAACCGGAGCCGAAGAAGCTGGCCTCCATCGTGTCGCCAGCTTCACCATCTCCGAGTTGACCGCCATGCGGAATCTCCTGCGCGGCGATTCCGTCATCGACTGGCACCGGCTCTACTTCACGGATCGCGAGCAGGTTGACCGATTTCTGCGTGTGAACGAGTACGACCCGGCGAACACCGAGGACATGGCCCGCCTGGAGGCGCTTCGCGAACAGGCGGTCGAGTACCTCGAACGCTATCTCGGCTTCCGTGTCGCCGAAGATGTGGCGGTGCGCGTGCCGGCGCGGGATCTCATGCTCGTGGCCTCGCAGAGGGGGAAGCGGCGCACGCAGGCCTGCGTGGTGCTCAAGGTAATGCACGTGCTTGCGCACCTTGCGGCCGGGGAACTCGCAACCCGTCTGGCCGTCAGCGCAGATCAGATTTTTCAGATTGTGGAAGACAAGGTTTTGCGCACCGTCGAGGAAATGAAGAGCGCCGGCTGCCAGATCGTGGAGTTCGAATGGAGCCGCAAGGAGCAGGACAGCCTCATCACCAAGCTGCTCGCCAAGCGCGACAACATCGCGGCCCACGTCTACGACAAGTTGCGCTTTCGCATGATCACGCGCACGGAAGAGGAAATCGTGTTCGTGTTGCGCGAGCTTTTGCAACGGTTGGTTCCGTTCAACTATGTCATTCCAGCGGAGTCGCAGAATGACATCGTCGACCTGCACGCCTTCATCGAAAAGGATCACTACCTGCGCGCGCATTTGCCCGATCTGCTCGATCTGTCGAAGGTGGCCGCCGACAAACGCACACCGATGGTGAACGAGTTTTCCGGCCCCAGCTATCGCGTGGTCAATTTCATCGCGGATCTGCCGGTGCGCATCGACAAACACCTTGGACTTTTGCCCGATGATCCGGTGTTCGCCGATACCGGTGTCGTGGTTTTCGTGCTGACGGAATTTCAAATCGTCGACCTGCGGACGTCGCAGGCGAACGAACTCGGCGAAAACAGCCACGAGCGCTACAAGGAACGCCAGGTCATGCGTGTGCGGGCGCGCTTGATGCATGGAATGCAGGAAGAGGACACGGGCGGCCCCGTCCTCGATCTCAGCGGCCGCCAGGACGGTGACCTGGGCCACGACTAGTTCCACTCTTCAACCCCTTCTGTGCGACGGTGGCGCTGGGGTGGGATTGGTATTTGCAATTCCGAGAGATGGTCTATGATGAACCCCGAGATGAGGGGAACTCGGCACAGGGAGGTGACCCGTGGGAATACTGCCTCGAAAATAAGTCCGGGGCGGCTGTCCGTTTGTTGCATGCGTGCCATGAGTCACAACGGTACTCGTTGCAATGGAGCAGACCGCGCGGAGGAGGCGGCACGATGACTCGTATCTTGCTCGTCGACGATCACGCTGTGGTCCGGCGAGGCGTGCGCGACATTCTCACCGACGCCTTGGGCAAGGTAAGCTTTGGGGAGGCCTCGAAGCCTTCCGAGGCGCTTGAAAGACTGCAAGGCGCGGAATGGGATGTGGTGGTGCTGGACATCTCTCTTCCGGGACGCGGCGGGCTGGATGCACTTCGCGAGATCAAGCGCCTTCGGCCGACCTTGCCGGTCCTGGTGCTTAGCATGCACGCCGAGGATCACTATGCGTTGCGCGCCTTGCGCGCGGGCGCGGCCGGCTACGTGAACAAGGAAAGCGCTGCCGAGGATCTCTCCGGCGCGGTTCGCAAGGTGCTTGCCGGTGGCACGCACGTGAGCGTCCGCTTGGCCGAGACCTTGGCCAAAAGTCTTCGTACCGACACTTCACGGCCGGCGCACGAAAGGCTCTCCGATCGCGAACTCGAAGTCCTGCGCTGCCTCGCCGCGGGCAAGACGGTCAAGCAGATCGGTGTCGATCTAGCGCTGTCCGAAAAGACGGTGAGCACCTATCGAACGCGCCTGCTGGAAAAGATGCAGATGCACACCAATGCCGAGTTGATTCAGTACGCGCTTCGAGAAGGCCTGGTCGACTAATAGGGGACGAATGACCTGTCGTACCCACCGCACGTGTGTAGGACCGAAGCTGACAGGGTAATCGGACTCCTTCCGGCAGACAACGCGCGCCTATTGAGGCCAACTACGGACCATGGGAGTAGTTCCGGCGCCCACGAAGAGGATTCTGCTTGTGGATGACCACCCAGCCGTGAGTCAGCGCATCGGCGAATTGTTGGCCAGTGCCGTTCCTCACGCCGAGATGGTTGCCGCGTCCTCGGGAGAACAAGGACTGGCGCTTGCGGAGGCACAGACCTTCGACTTGGTCCTGCTCGATTTACGCTTGCCTGGCTGTGGCGGCATCGAAGTCCTCAAGGAGCTTCGGCTTTCCAAACCCGGGCTGCCGGTGATCATCGTCAGTTCGTTGCCTGAATCTCCGTATGCCACGCTCGCGCGCAGGGCCGGCGCGCACGGCTTTGTCACCAAGAGCGCGTTGGTTCAGGAGTTGGGTCAAGCCGTGCGCACCGCGCTCGGTGACTGCGCGCTAGCTTAGCCCTCGTCCGCGACGGCGGGGCGGCGCCAGCGCAACGTCAGGATCGATTCGGCGAGCAAGATGAGAATGAGCACGCCCGCCAGCCCGTGCCACAACTCGACCCGGTGGGTGGGAGGCTTGGCTCCTGGGCTTCCGACCGCGATGCGATCCGGGCGCTTCTCCGGCGCGAGACGCGCGGGATTGGACTCGCGCGGGTCCACATTGACGGCGAAATCCTGCGTCGATTGCATGGTGAAGGTTCCCTCCGCGCCTGCCCCACGCACCCGGTAGATACCGACCTGGTCGGTGTCCGTGAAGACGAGACTTGCCCCAGAGCCGGCCTGCTCGCGCTTTCCGACCCAAACCGATCCGTCGGGCCGGATCACCTCCAGGGTTTGGGCGTCGCCCGCGAATCGAAGCATACGCGGCTCGCCCACCAGCAGCGTGGAGGAATCGTTCTCGTCGGTGGCGCCGACCAAGCGCCGGGCCGATTCGCGCAAGAGCGGCAGGAAGCCAGCGCGAATTGGCAGGTCGGTCCATTCGCGATCCACAGTGGTCGTGAGCAACATCACCCGTCCCTTGCCGACTTCGCGCTCGACCAAGGCGGGCGCTCCGCTTTCGTAGCGCAGAATCACGCTGCGCGCGGCCGTGTCTCGCACCGGATCGAGCAGCATGTATTTGAAAAATCTCGCCGAGGCCAGACCGTCGCCCTGCTCGGGAAAGGCGGCAAGCAGCGGGTGGCGCCGGTCGAGCGGTAACAGACGCTCCGCGGGCCGATCGTCGACGGTTTCGCCAGCGTGTTGACCCGGTACAGCGGCGGCCGTGCGAATCAAGCCGAGAGGCTGGGGTAAAAGTCGAACCATGCGGTCGTTCCAGATCGAGGTGTCGACGCGATCTCCGACGGAAATGAACAGGCCGCCGCCAGCCGAGACGAATCGATCGAGAGCCGCGGCCAGGGCGCTCGTTGGTTGCGCCACATTCAGCAGGGCCACGACCGTGTAGCCAGCGAGACTGTCGGGCGCGACGTCGTCAACCAGCTTGGTGGTTACCATGGCGCCCTGGGTTCCGTTGCGAAGGGCCGCTTCGAAGAAGAAGGCCTCGTCTTCGTTGCGCACGGTTCGCGGATCGCCGTCGAGGGCAAGAACGCGCAAGGTGCGCGCCATCTCGACATGGATCAGGCGGCGATCGTCGAGCGGAAAGGCGTCCCCATCGATTTCAACAACGAGGTCGTGCGACGTTCCGCCCTCGCCAGGCAAGCTATGCAGAAAGCGTTTGCGAGCATGTCCGCCGGGGGGCAGGTCGACCACGCCCTGAGCGATGGCGATGCCGTCGACCCTAAAAGTCACGCCGAGGGCCGGCGCGCCTTTCTTGGTGAAGTCGGCGATTTCCGCCGTGACCGCGATGCCACCCGGTCCCGCCTCGTCGGTGGGTTCTACTCGCGCGTCGATGACGGCGCGGTTCTCGAAGGCCACGCCGCCCGAGATATCGTCGACGATCACGTCGGGCGCGCCTTCGCTCGGGAGCCCGGAGCCATCCTCCCAGCCGGTGGCTTGCAGATCGGTAAAAAGGTAGACACGTCGGTGCGCGCGCGTGGTGCTCGCCAGAATAAGGCCAGCCTGGCGCATCGCCGCGGTGAAGTCCGCCGAGCGGGCCGAGCATGCGGCTGACTCGATGGCCTCGACCACGCGAGCGCGGTCGGGTTCCAGTTCGCTGATACGCGGAGCCGAGCCGGCCGAGGTGACGAGGAAAGCCAGCTCGGAATCCGATGGAAACTGGCGCGCCAGAGCCAAGGCGCGATCCTTGGCGCGACTGAACAGCGTGCCGACGCCGCGCGACCGCTGCATACTGGCTGAATCGTCGAGGACGATGACCGCTGCCTGCGCGTCCAAGGTGACCACCGGAAGATCGGTCGTGCGCTCGGCAAACGGCCGCGCGAAAATAAATGGCAGGCTGGCCGCCACGGCCGTGCGAGCCAGCAGCAGCAAAATCTCGCGCAGGCGCCGTCGCGCCTGCACGCGGCGCTCCGAGCGCAGAAGCAACTGCATTGCCGCGAATCGGATGGGCAGCGCGCGCCGCTTGCCGATGCGGTGAATGAGATAAGGCAAGGCTGCGGCGGCGAGACCAAGCAACAACGACGGCGCGAGAAAGTGCATGGCTAGCGCCTCACGGAGCCCTGGCGATCGGCGAGGAACGCGCGCAGAAGTTCGGCGGGTGGCGCGTCGGTGGGCGCGAAGCGGTACTCGACCCGCGCTTCCAGGCACGCCGCGCGCCAGCGCTCGCGAAAGGCAGCGGATTCTTCGCCGAACGCCGAAACTAGGTCGCGCGCGTCGGCGAGCAAGGTGCGTCGGTCACCCGGCTCCATGCCTTCGAAGAACATCAGATCCTCGAACGGCAATGCGACCTCGTCGGGATCGAGCACGTGGAACAGAACCACGTCGTGCCCGCGCGCGCGCAACTGGCGCAGGCGTTCCGCCAATGGTCCGGTCGCGGTCGGGCCGCGAGCCCCATCCTCGCTGTCGAGCAGGTCGGAGAACACGACGACTAGGCTGCGCTTGTCGCAGATCTCCGCCAAGGTATCGAGGGCACCGCCAGCCTGGGCGCCGCCGGCTGGCTTCAGATCTTCCAGCGCCGCGAGCACCTCGCGGATTTGCCCCGGCCGCGTGGAGGGTGGAAGGCAAGCGAGGGTTTCGTCGGCGAAGGCCAGCAAACCGGCCGCGTCCCGCTGCTGGCCCACGAGATAGGCCAGCGCCGCGCACAGATAGGTGGCGTACTCGAGCTTGGAAACCGTCGTGCGGCGATAGCCCATGGACGCCGACGTATCCAGCACGAGCACCATGCGCATCTCGGTTTCGTCCTCGAAGCGCTTGATGGTGTAACGATCGGTGCGGGCGACCGCTTTCCAGTCTATGCGTCGGATGTCGTCGCCAGGCGCATATTCCTTGTGTTCGGTGAATTCCAGCGACGTGCCCGCGTGTAAATTGCGGTGCGTGCCAGAAAGCGCGCCTTCAACGATGTTTCGGGCGCGCACGGCCAGCGACGCGAGTCGCGCCAGATCCACGGGAGCGAGCAAACCCAAGTGACGATCTTGTTCGACGGAAGGCGCCACGCTGGCCACGGCTACGTTCGAGTGGAATCGACGATGGACGCGATGAGGTCGCGAGCGCGCACGCCGTCCGCTTCGGCGTGAAAATTTCGGACGATGCGGTGGACGAGCGTAGGGCCGGCCAAGGCGCGAATATCGTCGACGGACACCGCGTATCGGCCGTCGAGGATGGCGCGGGCTTTGGCCGCCAAAACCAAATGTTGAGACGCGCGCGGTCCCGCACCCCACGCCACGTATTTGCGCACGGCCTCTGGCGCCTCCGGACCGGGCCGGGTCGCGCGGCAGATGGTCACGGCGTAGGCCAACACGTGGTCGGCGACGGGCACGCGCACGACGAGATCCTGCAATTCCAGAATGCGCGCAGGTTTGAGAATCTTGCGCAAACCCAGGTTGCGTGCGTGGATGGTCTGGGCCGCGATGTGGATTTCTTCGAGCGCGCTCGGATAGCCCACGTCGATCTGAAACATGAAGCGATCAAGCTGGGCCTCGGGCAGGGGATAGGTCCCTTCTTGTTCGATGGGATTCTGCGTGGCGAACACCAAGAACGGCAGCGGCAGTTCGTAGGTGTTGCCGCCCGCGGAGACGCGGTATTCCTGCATCGATTGCAGGAGCGCGGCCTGCGTCTTCGGCGGCGTACGGTTGATTTCATCAGCCAGAACGACGTTCGCGAACACCGGGCCGCGTACGAAACGAAACACGCGGCGCCCGCTCGTGCGATCTTCCTCGAGCACGTCCGAACCGGTGATGTCCGACGGCATCATGTCGGGCGTGAACTGAATGCGGCCGAAGGAGAGGTCGAGCGTCTCGGCCAGGGTTTGAATGAGCAGCGTCTTGGCCAGACCGGGCACGCCCACGAACAGACAATGGCCGCGCGCGAACAGCGCGATGAGCAGGTGCTCGATGACGTCGAGCTGACCGACGATGCGCTTGCCAATCTCGGCGACAAGGATGGCGCGCGCTTCAGCTAGTTCGCGGGCCATGGCCACGTCGCGTTCGGGCACGGCGACAGGGGAAGAATCGTTGCCCGCGGAAACCACCGGAACACTCGATAGGGTCAAAGGGTCGGACATCGCGCCCAGGATGCCACGCCGGGGAAACCTGGGCAAAGGCGTGTCGCAACCGTAACCGAATTCATTTTCGCGAAGATTCTCGTTGCTTGCGCCAAAGGATCTCCGTCCGCCCGTCGCGAACGAGCCCCGGCAGACGGGCCACGCGGCCGAAGCCGAGTTTTCGGTAAAAGCGCGCCGCGGACGGATTCTCGCTGTCGGAGGAAACATAGAGCCAGCGCCGCTTGGCGAAGGTCGCCTTTTCGATGCGTTCGACGAGTGCGCGCCCGACACCGCGGCCGGCCGCTTCCGGCCGCACCGCCAGCAGCGCGATGAAGCGGCCGAGCAGAAAGTCGGGCTGAAAGACGACGATGCCGAGGATCTGTCTCTTCTCCTCGGCCACCAGCGCCTGGGCGTCGCGCGCCATGCGGCGCAGGTAGCGCCCAAGCGGCGCGGTCTCGTATCCGAGCGAGCGCCATGGCTCCATCGCCACGATCCAGTTCGCCTGACCGCGCGCCTCGTTGGGTTTAGCCCGGCGGATCTTCATGGTTCTCTCCTTGTGCCTTGCGCGCCGACGAGCGCCATTTTTCTAACCGGCGGTACCCGAAGGGCGCTGGCTTGGCTTTCACCGGCGTGGCATCCGGCAAGGCGAGAAGCTGCGACACCGTCACGAAGCGCAGTCCCTTGGCGCGCAGGCCGGTGATGATGTCGGCAAGCGCGTCTTTCGTGAAAGGCCCGCGCCCGTTGATGTGGAAGATGACGATGCCTCCCGGCCGGGTTTGATCGAGAACGGTGCGAACCATGCACGTCGTCGGAACGTGACCGCCGGCGTCGCCCGAGACCACGCTCCACAAAATTACCGGCAGGTTTTCCTGTTTGGCCGCGCGGACCACGCTTCGGTTCCATGCGCCGGCCGGCGGACGCATGGACAGCGCCGGCCGGCCAAGCGTCGTTTCCAGAATCTCGTCGGTCCGCCGAATTTCCATTTTTAGGCGCTTCTTGGGCACCAAGGTCAGGCGCGGATGCGCGTAGCTGTGATTGCCAAGCTCGGCCCACGGCGCGGCTGCGATTTCCCTGGCTGCCTCGGGATGTGTTTCCACCCACCGGCCGGACAAAAAAAACGTCGCGGGGATTTGCTCGCGCGCCAGGATTTCGAACACCTTCCGGTCAAAGCCGTTGGCCTGCTTCTTGGTCGCGCAGGCATCGAAGGTCAGGGCCACGACGGGTTCGCTCGTGGTTACGCCGCTGATCGCGAAGGGCGGAAGCGCCGGTTGCGTGGCCGTGCCACCCAGAACAAGCGTCCAAAGCGCGAGTAACACTTCCATGCGAAACCTACGTGGGCAGCGCCAAGTCCATCAAGATCGCGTCTTCGCCCGTGTCGGCGTAATACTTCGGGCGCACTCCCACCTCGCGAAAACCGAACTTTCGATACAGCGCCTGGGCCGCGCGATTCGACACGCGCACTTCGAGCGAGAGCAGGCGGAAGCTTGCCTTGCGGCCTTCGGAAATTATATGTCGAAGCAAGTACGACGCGTGGCCGTGCCTTCGCTCGTCGGGATGAACCGCGACGTTCAGAATGTGCAGTTCGTCGGTTACCAGCCAGTAGTTGCAGAAGGCGACCACGCGTCCGCTCGATATCTGGCGCAATACCTCCAGTCGCGCCCACGAACGGGCAAGCTCGTCGGCGAACGCCTCGCGCGGCCACGGCGTGGGAAAGGAAAGGCGTTCGATCTCCATGACGGCGTCAAGGTCCGCCGCCGTGCTCTTGGCGAGCAGGTAGTCCTGCGCTGTCTCTTTGCTCCGCACGGTCAACGCTTCGATGCTACGCCAGCTCGGGGCGCTCGTCGCCTTTCGGCTGCGAAAGCACGTGGGCAATGCGCGACCAAAGGGCGTCGACGCCTTCGCCGGTTTCACCAGAGACCATCGACACCGACGCGGCCCTCACGCCCATGCCCCCGCGCACGCGCCCACGCAGAATCCCGCGCTCGGACGCGCCCAATTTATCGGCCTTGGTCACCACAAGGTGACACGGCACCTGCATCCCTTGCAGCCATTCCATGAGTTGCAGCTCCTCGGCGCCGAGATCGCGGCGCGCGTCCACCAGCACGAGCACGAGCTTGAGCGCCGTCTGCTTCTTGACGTAGCCCTCGACCATGACTTGCCAGGCCTGCCTGTCGGCGTGCGAAACCTGGGCGTAGCCATAGCCCGGCAGATCCACCAGACGCACCATCTGGCGCGCGTCCTTTCCCGGCACGCGAAGCGCGAGATCGAACAGCACCAACCCGCGCGTGCGGCCCGGCGTCTTCGATACGCGCGCCAACCCGCGACGGCCGGCCATGCGGTTGAGCAGGGTGGACTTGCCCACGTTGGACCGTCCCGCGATGGCGACCTCGGGCGGACCGGCGGGCGGCATCTGCGCGACGTCGCGCGCTTCCGCGACAAAGACGGCATCGAGAATGGTAACCGGGAGCGAAGCGGACATGGCATGCACAGTGTACGCGGATCCCGGTAGACTGCCTCCTGCCATGCTCAAACTTGTCGGCCTGACGGGCGGAATCGGCTCGGGAAAATCCACGGTGGCGCAAATCATTCGCGACCAGGGGATCCCCGTGATCGATGCCGACGCGATCGCGCGCGCGGTGGTCGAGCCTGGGCAGCCGGCACATCGGGAAATAGCTCAAGCGTGGCCCGAGGTCATCGCCGCCAACGGCCAAATCGACCGCAAGAAGCTAGGCGCCATCGTGTTTGCGGACGCGCGCAGCCGCGCCCGGTTGGAGGCGATCACCCACCCACGAATTCGCGAACACGTGACCGTGCGGGCGGCGGAATTGGCGGCTGCCGGGCACGGCCTGGCCTTTCTCGAAGCCGCGTTGCTAGTCGAGACGGGCTTCTACAAGCAACTCGACGGGCTCGTGGTGGTGGCGGCGAGCGAGGAAGCACAGCTCGCGCGGGTGATGGCGCGCGATGCTTGTTCGCGCGAGCGAGCGCTCGCCCGAATTCGCGTCCAACACCCGCTGGCCGAAAAAGTTCGCGTGGCGAACCATGTGGTGGGCAACGACGGCAGCCTCGACGCGACCCGCGCCCAAGTTCTCGATCTTCTCGGCTTGCTGGCTCCAGCCACGAAATAGCTGGCGGATGCCTTCGCGTGGGCCTGGACGCTGTGCGCTCGACGCGTTACCATGATTCCACGGCGCGGGGAAGGCGCGGGAAGACTCGGGGCGCGGGGTCAGTTTCCAAGGAGGTTTGACAGGATGGACGATGGTGATCGGCAAGGCAACGCGGGGACGCCAGAAACCTATTTTGCCCCCGCGGATCGCTCTTCGGCGCAAGCGCTTCGCGCCCAAGTGGCGCAAATTGTCGAACACCCCGTGATCGAGGCCGTTCTGCAATCCTTCTGCGGGCACGTCCTCGTCCTCAATCGGCAGCGCCAGATATTGGCTGCCAGCTCTGAATTCAAGGAAGCCCTCGCCGCCTGTGGTATCGAAGATTTCGTGGGACTACGCCCTGGCGAGGCCCTGGGCTGCGAACACGCCGAGGAAGGTCCGGGCGGCTGCGGGACCTCGTTTGCATGCCAACACTGCGGCGCCGTGCTGGCCATTCTGATGGCCCAATGCTGCTTGGGCTCAGTCTACGACGAATGCTGGATCAGCATGCGGCGCAAGAACAAGCGTGCGTGTGTCGAATTTCGCGCCAAGGCCACGCCGCTCACCCTCGCCGGCATCGAACTCGTCGTGCTGGCGCTCGACGATATCAGCGACCAGAAACGCCGTGGAGTCTTGGAGCAGAATTTTCTTCACGACGCTCGCAACTTGCTCTCCGGCATCGTGGCCTGGACCGACATCCTGCAAGAGGATCGATCCGATGAGGCAACGACGTCGCTGCGGACGCTCGTCCTTCAACTGCGCGACTTGCTGTCCGGACAGGTGGTGTTGGCCCAGGCCGAAAAGGGCGAGCTGGCGGTCGCCAAGGGCACTATCGACCTCGGCACGCTCGCGCGCATGCTGGACCAGGGCTTTTCCCATCACCCGAGCGGCGAAGGAAAAAACTTCGTGGTCCGATTTCCAGCCGCGGCTGCCGCCCTGGTTTCAGACCAGGACATCCTGATGCGGATTCTTTCCAACATGGTGACGAACGCGCTCGAAGCGTCGCAATTAGGAGCGACCGTGGAAGTGCGCTACCAAGTGCAAGCTGGGCACCCCGTCTTTTCCGTGCACAACCCTGGCGTTATTCCCGAGCACGTGGCGCCGCGTATCTTCCAGCGCTCGTTTTCCACCAAGACCGAGCCGGGACACGGCATTGGGACTTACAGCATGCGCCTGCTCGCGGAGCAGTATCTGGGCGCGCAGGTGCAATTCACCAGTTCGAGCGAGGATGGAACCACGTTCAGGCTGGTGCTGCCGGCTGCTTGACGCCTCGGCGTCCAAGGATGCGGACGCAAAAAGACGGCGGTGAGGGGGAGAGATCCCCCACCGCCGACGAGGAGAGAGCGAGATTTTAACGGATCTTTGCAAGCCGCGTTCGGCGGCAAGACGTAGTTACTGGCAAGCGGCGCAGGTGAGCCTACCGGTCGCGCCGCAGGTGCAAGCGCGCGTTCCCGCGGCTCCGGCGGCCGTCCTGCAAGTTCCCGAGCAATCGGCCGTGCATGCCATGGCCGGGAAGCAAGCGGCCACGCCGCCGTCCACGCCGCCGCCGCCAGCGCAGCCGGTGCAGGTGAGTCGGCCATTCGCTCCACACGTGCAAGCTTCCGTTCCGCCGGCGGCGCCAGGACAGGCCGCGGTGCAGTCGGCGGTGCAAGCCGCAAGAGCGCGGCAGACGGCCGCGCCCGCGTCCCCGCCGCCGCCGCCAGCGCAGCCGGTGCAGGTGAGTCGACCATTCGCTCCACACGTGCAAGCTTCCGTTCTGCCGGCGGCGCCAGGACAGGCCGCGGTGCAGTCGGCGGTGCAAGCCGCAAGAGCGCGGCAGACGGCCGCGCCCGCGTCCCCGCCGCCGCCGCCGCCGCAGCCGGTGCAGGTGAGTCGGCCATTCGCTCCACACGTGCAAGCTTCCGTTCCGCCGGCAGCGCCAGGACAGGCCGCGGTGCAGTCGGCGGTGCAAGTGGCGAAAGCGCGGCAGATGGCGGGCCCAGTTCCAGCGTCGACGGCACCGCCGCCGCAGGCGGCGCAGGTGAGTCGGCCGTTGGCGCCGCAGGTACAAGCGCGTGTGCCTCCGCCTGCGCATGTTCCCGAGCAATCCGCGGTGCAGGTCGAGTTGGGGAAACACGCCGGCGGTCCAATCGCGGCGTCCGTTCCACCGCCACCCGTGGAGCACGCGCCGGCGCAGGTGAGCCTGCCGTTGGCGCCGCAGGTACAGTCGCGCGTGCCGGTTCCGCCCGGGCCGCAGGCCTCGGTACAATCCGCCGTGCACGCCATGCCGTTGCCGCAAGTTCCCGGAGCCGCGGCGTCGGCTTGTGGAGGCGTCCCAGTTCGGCCACCCGTCGCAACCACATTACCTCCCATGGAGACGACACTGCCACCCATGGAGATCTCGCCGCCGTAGGCAGTGATCGATCCTCCGGTTTGCACTACCGACCCACCCAAGCTACTCCCCGTGCTTCCGCCGGTGCCGCTGATGGCGCCGCCAGTCGACCCAGGATTAGTCGCGGCATCGTTGGCGATCGAGAGCCCAGAACCCCCTGAGCTGCAGCCGATTCCCATTGCGCCCAAAATCATTGCCGAAACTGCCAGGACCCCTAATTTCCCGGAATGGGTACGAATCATGGATGCCCCCTGTGGTGAAAGTTGAAATTCAAACCGGTTAGAGGCGCACCCTGGGATTGACCATCAACTTTTTGTGAGTGGCCGTTTCGCCAAGCGCTCGCCACTGCGCGGCCATTCTCTTCTCAAGCGATGTCGGAACGAAAAATACTTGAGCCCAAACCTGCCGCACACGGGTGCTTGGCGGGCTACGAGGACGCCCACTAAGCGCGACGGGTTTTGACGGTCGATTAGAAGTAGTTCTTCGCGCTAACGGCGGTGTATGCCACGTCGGCCATCTTCTGTGCGCCGGTGGGGTTCGGGTGAACACCATCGACCGTATCTGTGCTCGTATTGATAGTGGCCGATTGGTCGACAATGTAGATGGGCGATGTGGTCGTGGAATTGGTAGACGCCCAGGTTGGGGTAACTAGGGCGTCCAAAGCGGCCACGCCTGCCGTGCAGTTTCCACACCCGGAAGGATTCATGGAAATGATCTTGGAAACGAAGAAGATCACATTGGGGTTCTGATTTCGAAACTGGTTGATGACGAACAGGTAGTCAGAGACGATGTCGGCAGGTGCAACACTGCTCCACACGTCGTTGGTTCCAAAGTGCATGAGCACGATGTCGGGCTTTTCGGCGGCCCACGTCTGTAGCTCCTTCAAGGTGCCGAGCCCAGTTCGCGATGGGGTGTTCGTGGTCAGGAAGGACACGAGATAGCCGCCATGTCCCTCCGTTTGGACATTCGGAGCGCTATTGCAGTTTTGGTCGTTTAGAACAGTCCCTACAAACTTGTAGTTCGTGTGTCCCTTGGCCGTGAATTCCTGCGCGAGAAACTTCGGATAGCAAGTATCAGCGGTGATGGAATCGCCCAAAGGCATGAAGTTCCACGATCCCGTATGGTTCGACCCGCCTGCTCCCGTGCCGCCGCTGCCGGTGGCGCCGCCCGTTGCTCCGCCGGTTCCGGTGCCTGTGGAACCGCCGCCACCGGTTCCTCGATCGGCGGCGCTGTCGCGCGGGGCCGCATCGGGTTGGGTTGTGGAGCCGCCTTGAGCTGTCGCCCCGCCTTGCGCTGACGAGCCGCCAGCAACCGAGCCGCCTTGCGATGTCGTCCCACCTTGCGATGTGGATCCGCCGCGCGCTGACGACCCGCCTTGCGCGGTGGTGCCGCCTTGGCTGGTCGCTCCGCCCTGCGATGTCGCGCCGCCCGGGGCACCACCCGTGGTCGTGGCGCCGCCGGTTTCCACCTCGCCTCCGGTCGCACTCGCGCCGCCGTTGCTGGTGGCGCCGCCTGAGCTCGACTGGCCGCCACTGGCAGGCAGCCCGCCGGTCGAGGCGGGCGAGGCGTCCGTCCCGCTGGAGCTGCCGGAGCAGCCGCTGTGCAGCGCCCCTGCCAGGAGGATGCCGTTGAGAAGGGCGAAGGCCCGTAAGGATGACGCGTAACCAGCATGTCGGGATGTGGTGGTGTTCATGGAGTCCTCATTCCTAACCCTGAATAAGGGCGGGCACCGGCGAAAACCTTCCAGAAAATAGACCGGTCGTTGCCGTCACCGACGCATCTTCACCGCTGTCAGGGCCGGCGGCGCCGTCGCGCCAGGCCGATGGGTCCGGCAATCGCCCCGGCGCCAGCCGCGATCATGATGCAGAGAAGCCCCTTCTCGATGTCCGTGCTGGGAAAGAACAGCACGAGTGCGCCCCACGTGGCGCCGCTCGTCACCAGCGCCCCAGCCAGCGCGAGCGCCGGGTACTTCCACATCTAGCGAAACACTTCCTTGCTTGGGCAGTTGCTGTACAGGCCCGCCTTGCTGCCGCCCGCTTGCAGGACCTCCTCCACGAAGTGGGCGCAATTG
>Ga0181529_10004316_pt1 | contig 15484 bp, 13 predicted proteins | sample PEATcosm2014_Bin_36_FD_119763 | JGI IMG/M metagenome (GOLD analysis project Ga0181529, IMG submission 119763) | Peatland microbial communities from MTU Mesocosm Facility, Houghton, MI, USA - PEATcosm2014_Bin10_30_metaG | ecosystem: Environmental > Terrestrial > Soil > Wetlands > Peat | place...
CACGCCCGCCTGCAGGTGCACAAAACGACGGTTGGGATCTCCGGAGTATTCGATCAGGTTGGTCGGCGGCAATTCCACGACGGCCGAGGTCACCACCGCGGCGCAGGACTGGCCGGCCTCCAGGCGGTTGGCGGTGTCCACCAGGCTGGGCACTTTGATTCCCCCAGCCGAAATGTACGGCAGGTAGCCGCGCACCACACCGTAGTCATCCGGTATCGACGCGGGCACGCCCAGGCAGCCGCCCTGGGCGTCGAAATGCTCCAGGGCGATCGAGCCGGAGCTGTCTTCCGATCCTCCGACTCCCCATGCCAGCTTCGCCGCCCGCGGAATTCCCAGCGTTCGGCGCGCGTCTTCCAGGGTCTGCTGGGCCGCGCGCCGCTGGTCGCCGGACCATTCGGAAGTGTCGAGATCGATTACGATGACCTTGGGCCCCGAAAGCGCCACGGCATGGATCAATTTGGTGACACCATCCACCGCCAGCGGGGAGGCGCGGTGAAAGATGGGGCCGTGATAATCGTCGCCGCTGATGGCCACCACGGCGATGTTGGGGTCGGTCTCGACCTGGCCGAAGCGGAACCAGGCGTCCAGGTTCGCCATCTCCAAATGCCGCCCAAACGAGGTTCCGTGCAGGTAGTAGGAGAGAATCGCGGCGGCCACCACCACCGCCAGGCCGGTTCCGAAATGGACCAGCGGCGGAATGTCGCCATGGTGTCGATGCATCAGCGCGCCTTCCCGGCGGTGCGAGCCAGCTCGTTGAGTGACGCCGAGAGAAAATAGTGCCGCGTCTCGGGGTGGGCCCGGCTTCCCCACGAATCGGCCACGCGGACCGCCTCGGCGAAGGCATCCTCCATCTGGCGGTAGCCCGCGTCCGCGGCCGCCAGCACCAGCACGGTCTGCGGTTCCCGATCGCCCGTCCGAACCTCCAGCCGGTACAGCCCGGGCGTGGTGAGCGCCACCAAGCAGGCCGGTTTGGCGTCTTTGGCTTGAATCGCCGGACAATCGACGACGCCTGTGGCATCGCCCAGCGGCTGCGGGATCAACTTCGCTTGCAGCTTCGAGGGCCCCATGGAGCGCAATGCCGGAGCGAGGTCCACGCGATTTTCGGCCAGGCGAAGCACCGCCTCTTGCGGCGCGCCGTCACCGCCCCGGCTCAGCGTGAAGACGATGGGAGTGACATGCGAGCCGAATCCCGAAATCAGGTCGCGCAAACGCTGCGACAGCGCCGCGGGAGGCGCGGTCGCGGGCAGCGGGATGGGATCCTGGCATTGGGCCTCGGTGTCGCAGTTCAGGTTCCAGAGGGCTCCGTTCACCAGACCCACGTCGATATGGCCGGGCCGGGCGCTGCTCATCAGCCGGATCTGGTCGCCGGCGTGCAGTTCCATGCCAGGCTTGAGAACCACGGCGAACTGCGGAGCCAGCCGCCAGTCGCCGCGCACGCCGTAGACGTAGCCGCACACCGTGGGGTCCGGCGCGGCCGCCGAAGCCAGAAAGGGAAGGATGAGCCATAGCCATCGCATACGATTCCACGGTGACCGAACCGAAACGGGGGTGGTTACGCCAGCAGCAGCTCCCCTCGTCTCGTCCCTACGGTTTGGTGAACTAGTTTATCCTATTTTCCGGCGCGCCGGGCGGCACCGAGGACCCGTAACAACTTCCAGCGAAATGCGCCGCCCAAAGTGATATTATGATCGACGCCGCACCACCACGCCGTGAGGGGAAACGGATGCCGGAAGAGAAACGCATCAGCCGGAGGGGATTGTTCGACGCCGTCGCCGGAACATCGCTGGCCATCGCCGCGGTGACCGCGGGCGCGGCCGAACCCGCGGGTGACGAGTCCAGGATCGAACCGATCGCTCCCTTCAGATACAACATCGAAAGCCGTCCCGGATGGCAGGGCGAAGGCGGGTCGGCCAAAGAAGCCACGGTCGCGGAATTCCCGGTGTCGCAGAGCATCGCCGGCGTTTCCATGCGGCTCAAGCCCGGCGGCATTCGCGAGTTGCACTGGCACGCGCTGGCCGCCGAATGGGCCTACATGATCGAAGGACGCTGCCGCACCACGGTGGTGATGCCCAACGGGCAGAGCGAAATCTCCGAGTTCGGCCCCGGCGACACCTGGTATTTCCCGCGCGGCCACGGACACGCGCTGCAGGGAATGGGTCCCGGCGAGTGCCACTTTATTCTGGGCTTCGACAACGGTCATTTTTCCGAATTCGGCACGTTCAGCGTGACCGACTGGCTCGCCACGGCGCCGCCGCGCGTAGTGGCGCGCAGTTTGGGGATTCCGGAATCGGCGCTGGCCGGGTTTCCCAAAAAAGAACTCTATATCGGGCCGGGCAAAGTGCCGGACGCCGCCATCGAGCCGTTGCGCGACGCCACGCTGCAGCCGCCGCAATCTTCGCACAAATACCGCCTCGATCTGCAGCCCGCGCGGATATTTCCCGGCGGGCGCGAGTTCATCGTCTCGTCGCGCGAGTTTCCCATCCAGACCACGCTGACCGCGGTGCGCATGGATCTGCAGCCGGGAGCGCTGCGCGAGCTGCATTGGCATCCGCATGCCGACGAGTGGCAGTTCTACGTGCGCGGCAGGGCGCGCGTCGGCGTCTTCGGCTCGCATGGCCGGACGCGCACGGAAGAGTTCGGACCGAACGACGTGGGGTTCGTGCAGCAGGGCTACGGCCACTACATCGAACAGATCGGCGACGAGCCCACCGAAGTGATCATTTTGTTCAATAGCGGCGTCTACGAAGAAATTTCGCTCGCCACCTGGCTGGGCGGGAATCCGGTCTCCCTGCTGGAGACCAACTTTGCAATTCCCAAGAGCCTCATCGATCAGTTGCCCAAGCGCGAGGCCGGAATTCTCGCGCGCAAAGCGTAAAGGAGAAGTATGCACACACGGCGAACGTTTCTGCAGGCCGGGGCGGCACTCACTGCCCTGGGATTCGACCTCACCCCCGTGTACGCGCAGGCGCGGGAGTTGAAGATTTCCCGCACCACCGAGACGCGCTCCACGTGCCCCTACTGCTCGGTGAGCTGCGGCATCATCATCCACACCCTGGGCGACCGCGCCAAGAACGTGACGCCGCAACTGGTGCACGTGGAAGGCGACCCCGATCATCCCATCAATCGCGGCACGCTGTGCCCCAAGGGATCGTCGCTGCAGCAGGACATCGTCAACCCGCGGCGCCTGTTGAAGCCGCAGGTGCGGCGTCCCGGGTCGGACCACTGGGAGGACATCTCCTGGGAAACGGCTTACCAGGAAATCGCGCGCAAAGTAAAGCAGACGCGCGACGAAACGTTTGTCGCCCAGGACGCCAAGGGCCGCACGGTGAATCGCTGCGAGGGCATTGCCTGGACTGGCGGCTGCACCGACACCAACGAATTCAATTACCTGGTGGTGAAGAGCATGCGCAGCCTGGGGGTCTGCTCGCTCGAAAACCAGGCCCGTGTTTGACACGGCCCCACGGTCTCCAGTTTGGGGCCCACATTCGGTCGCGGTGCGATGACAAATGGCTGGATCGACATCAAGAACACCGACATGATGTTGATCATGGGGGGCAATCCGGCGGAAAACCACCCCTGCGGTTTCAAATGGCCGATTGAGGCCAAACGCCAGCGCAACGCCAAAATGATTGTGGTGGATCCGCGCTTCACGCGTACCGCCGCGGTGGCCGACCTGTTCGTGCAGATTCGCGCCGGCGCCGACATCGCGTTTCTGGGCGGACTGATTCGCTACGCCATCGAAAATAATCGTATCGCGCGCGAGTATCTGGTGAACTACACTAATGCCGCGTTTCTGATCAAGGACGGATTCCAACTGCCCGAGGACGGCCTGTTTTCGGGCTTCGACGCGGCCACCAACGTCTACGACCGGTCCACCTGGAATTACCAGGAAACGCGCCCCGGCGAGGCGGCCAACGATCTGTCGCTGGAGAATCCGCGCTCCGTCTTCCAGCTTCTGAAGCAGCACTATTCGCGCTATACGCCGGAAATGGTGGAGCGTATTACCGGGGTTTCGCGGGCCGAATTCCTCAAGGCCGCCGAACTGTTCACTTCCATCCGCAAAGACGGCGACATGAAGAAGGCCGCGACCATCATCTACGCCGTCGGCTGGACGCACCACAGCTTCGGCACGCAGATCATTCGCACGGCAGCCATTCTGCAACTGCTCTTGGGCAACGTTGGACGGGCCGGCGGCGGAGTGAACGCGCTGCGCGGCCATTCCAACATTCAGGGCGCCACCGACATGGCCGGCATCTTCGACCTGCTGCCGGGGTATCTCAAAATCCCCGCCGTGGCCGATACCGATTTCAAGGCGTACCTGGACCGCGTGACGCCCAAAGGCGCCAAGCCGGCCGAATGGGCGTCCATGAATTACTGGAGCAACACGCCCAAGTTCGCGGTGTCGTTGCTGAAATCGCTGTACGGCGATGCCGCCAAGAAGGAGAACGACTGGGCGTTCCACTATCTGCCGAAACTGGAGCGGAAACATTCCTGGACCGAGATCTGGGACGACATGTACGCCGGCAAGATCAAGGGCCTGTTCGCGTTCGGCATGAACGGCGTGGCTATCGGACCGAATTCGCAGAAGAACATCGACGCGCTGAAGAGGGCCGACTGGCTGGTGGTGTGCGAGATCTATCCCGACGAGACCAGCGAATTCTGGAAGGCGCCGGGGATTTCCACCGACGACATGAAGAAGATTCCGACCACGGTATACCGGCTGCCCGGCGCCGGTTTCGCCGAAAAGGACGGCACCTTCGTCAACTCGGCGCGCTGGCTGCAATGGAAGAACGTGGCGCTGCCGCCGCCGGCCGAGGCCAGGCTCGACCAGGAGATCCTGGCGCGCCTTTTTCTGGGCGTCCGGGAACTGTACCGCAAGGAAGGCGGCGCATTTCCCGATCCGGTGCTCAACCTGACGTGGAATTACACCAACCCGGCCAATCCGTCGCTGGCCGAAGTGGCGCGCGAGATCAACGGCCGCGACCTCTCGACCGGCCAGCAGTTGCCCGGTTTCGGACTGCTGAAGGACGATGGCTCCACGGCCTGCGGCAACTGGCTATTCTGCGGCTCCTGGACGGAAGCCGGAGCCATGATGCAGCGCCGCGGCACCGACGATCCGTCGGGTCTGGGCGTGTATCCCAACTGGGCGTGGTCGTGGCCTGCCAATCGGCGGGTGCTCTACAACCGCGCGTCGTGCGACCCCGCCGGCAATCCCTGGGACCCGTCGCGCAAGCAGATCTGGTGGAGCGAAGCGCAGCAGAAGTGGCTGGGCATCGACGTACCGGATTTCAAAGCCGATTCGCCGCCTAAGGACCACATGGGCCCGTTCATCATGAACCCGGAAGGCATCGGCCGCATTTTCGCGCCGCTGGCGGCCTTCGCCGATGGTCCGTTCCCCGAGCATTACGAGCCGGTGGAGAGCCCCATCGACAATCCGCTGCATCCCAGACAATCCAAGAATCCCGTGAGCCGGCGGTTCCACAGCGCCGACGACAAGTACGGCACGCCGGCCGACGGCTACAACATCGTCTGCACCACGTTTCGCCTCACCGAGCACTATCATTACTGGACCAAGAACAACCAGATGAACGTGCAACTGGTCCCCGAGCCGTTCGTGGAGATGCCGGCGGAGCTGGCCGACGATCTGGGCCTGCGCGGCGGCGAGAAGATCAAGGTAACCAGCGCGCGCGGCCACTACATCGCCAGGGCGATGGTGACGCGGCGCATCAAACCCATGCAGATCGACGGCAAGAAGACCTACCAGATCGGAATTCCCATTCACTGGGGGTACCGCGGCATCGCCGAGGATGAAGGCAAAACCGCGCTCACGCTGGCCAACCTGCTGTCGCCGGCGGCCATCGATCCCAATGCGTACACGCCGGAATTCAAGGGCTTCCTGGTGAAGGTGGAGAAAGTATGAGCACCTCAACCCTGCGCGTACAGGCCATTTCCGGCCACTCCGGCGCGGCGCCGGGCGCCGGCACGCAGCGCGGCGAACGCGTCGCCAAGCTCATCGACACCACCACCTGCATCGGATGCAAAGCCTGCGAGGTGGCCTGCCTGGAATGGAACGACCTGCCGTTCCGCGATACGTTTTTCGACAACACCTACCAGACCATGCCGGAGACGGCGTGGAATTACTGGAACCTCATTCAGTTCCGCGAGCACACCAATGCCGACGGCACGCTGCAATGGCTCATGCGCAAGGACCAGTGCATGCACTGCGCCGAGCCCGGTTGCCTGATGGCGTGTCCGGCCGACGGCGCCATTGTGCAATACCAGAACGGCATCGTCGATTTTCAGCAGGAATACTGCATCGGCTGCCAATATTGCGTGGCCGGCTGTCCCTTCAACATTCCGAAATTCAACCCGGCCACCAAGAAGATGTTCAAGTGCACGCTGTGCACCGACCGCGTGTCGCAGGGGCTGGAGCCGGCCTGCATCAAGGCTTGTCCCACCGGCTGCCTGCACTTCGGCGCCAAAGAAGACATGACGGCGCTGGCCGAGAGCCGGGCCGCGCAGTTGCGGCAACATGGCGGGCACAAGAACGCCGGCGTCTACGATCCGGCGGGCGTGGGCGGCGCCAGCGTGATGTACGTGCTGCACGACGTCACCAATCCCGAAGCCTACGGTGGTCTGCCGAAGAATCCGCGCGTGCCGCTGAGTGTGAAGCTGTGGAAGGGACCGCTCAAGTGGCTGGGCAACCTGGCTATGGTCGGCGGCCTGTTGGGCGTGACGCTCCACTATCTGCGCTTCGGCCCGAAACACGTCGACGAGAAGGAGCGCGTATGATTCTCCGCTACACCATGCTGGAGCGCGCCATTCACTGGCTTTCGGCGCTCACCTACATGTACGTGCTCGCCACCGGACTGGCCTTCTATTCGCCGCATCTCTACTGGGTGGCGGCCATCCTGGGCGGCGGCCCGACGTCGCGCTTCTGGCATCCCTGGATCGCGCTCATTTTTGTCGCCACGGTGGTCTGGATGCTGCGCACCTGGCTCGCCGATATGCGCATCACGGACTCCGACCGCGCCTGGGGCCGCGCCATGGACCGCTATGTCCGCAACGAAGACCAGGACCTGCCGCCCATCGACCGCTTCAACCTGGGGCAGAAATATTTCTTCTGGACGATGCTGTCGGCCGCCGTGGTGCTGCTGGCGACCGGCGCGGCGATGTGGTTTCCGGCGCTTCTGCCGCTCGGGGTGCGCCCCGTCGTCATCCTGGTTCATGTAGCGGCGGCGCTCATCACCGTGGGCGCATTCATCATCCACGTCTACATGGGAACAGCCGTGGTGCGCGGCGGCTTCTCGTCCATCATCCGCGGCGAGGTTTCGCCGGCCTGGGCGCGGACGCATCACCGCTTGTGGTATCACCGGGTCACCGGCAAATGAATCGCTGGCAGCGCCGCATCGAGCGCGCCGAAGAGCTGGCTGGGACGGCCACGGCCTACGCGGAACTGCTGAGATTCTACGCCGGCATTGCGCGGTTTCAAGCCGCGCCGCCTTACCGCATGGAAGAGCTGCTGGACCTGGTCCGCCGCACCGCGCCGGCGCCCATCGCCGATCCAGCGCATCCGTTCTTCGCGCGCGTCATCCTGCAGGCCGAGACCGAAGCCCGCGCACACGCCGCGACCATCGCCGCGGGAGTGCAGCCCCTGTGCCCGTTCTGCGGTGAGAAGCCGGTGGCCGCGGTGCTGCGTCCCGAGGGAGACGGCGGCAAGCGATTCCTGCTGTGCTCACTGTGTTTCGCCGAGTGGGAATTCCGGCGCTTGCTATGTCCGCATTGCGGCGAAGAGGACAAAGAGAAGCTGCCGGTCTACACCGCCGAAGAATTCCCGTACATCCGCGTGGAGGCCTGTGACACGTGCCACTTCTATCTCAAGGCCGTCGACCTGACGAAGAACGGCCTGGCGGTGCCGGAAGTGGATGAGCTCGCGTCGGCCGCTCTGGATCTGTGGGCGGCGGAGCAGGGATACGCCAAGCTACAGCCCAATCTGTTCGGGCTCTGAGCGGCTACTTTTTCTTGGTGGGCGGAGCGGGCGCCGATTTTTCGTCGGACGGATCGCCGAATGAGATGGTGGATTGCCCGGTGAATTTCCGGTAATCGGTGAATTCCACTTCGTTGCGCGTCCGCAGCGAGGAAAGCCGCGGGATCATGAACACCTCGGCGTGCGTGGGCAGCAGGAAGCTGCGGCCGCCCACGTCGACCAGGCCGTAGTCCAGCGTGCGATTGGAAGCCTTCAGGGGAAAATCGTCGGGAATGGAGTCGCTCTGGCAATCCAGGCGCATCACGTCCCTGGTTTCGCGATCGATATAGATCAGCCCATGCTCTCCGGAAACCGTGGAGACGAAGCCGCCGCCGTAAGTGCCGACGGTGAGATGGTAATTGGAATTCCGTAGCTCGATGCGATAGGCGAAGACGTAGCTCGGCCGCTTGCGTAGCGTGGTCCAGTTGGAAAAGGCGAAGGTGGTCCGCGAATCCGGCGAGAAGATGGAGAGCAGCATGCTTCCGAATTCGCCCTTCGACGATGCGCCACCCACCTGATCGTACGTCAGGCCGGTCTTGTGCCCGTTCATCGCCGTGAGCTTGTAGTTCTCCTCGTGCTCGAAGTACGTCAACTGCAGGGTGAGGGTATCGCGGATGGCCCAAGTGCCTTTTCCCAGCCCGGCCTCGTAGCGGCGCACGGTTTCGGTACAGATGAAGTCGGGAAGCCCGACGGTATAAGCCAGCGCTTTGCCGCGCGCCGCGGCCAGCACTTCGTGCAACTCATCCATGCCGGGATCGGGCGGCGTGGGAAACGACGGCGTGGCCGCGGGCGCCGGCATTTCCTGCGTAATGTCGCGCTGCCGCTCCAGTTCGGCAATCGATTTCGGGCCGGGAACCAGGCTCTCTAACTCTTCGGCTGTCCGGTTGTCGAGCTTCACGTTGAGGTTGAGCCGGTGCAGCGAGTGCGCCATCTGCTCGTCGGTCTGCTGCTGCTGGTTGCCGTCGCGGACGGCTCGCACCAGGTCATCGAGCGAGTTGGTCGCCGCGAACCCCGCCGTGAGAATCGCCACAACCAGCAGCGGGAGAAGCCGGATTCGCATAGACTCGATTATGGCGCATTTGGGCTGACCGATCAGTGGTCGGGCGTGTTCTTCGGAACCGCGGCGCCCCGCCAGCGCAGGTTCTTATGCGGCTCGCCAAGCGCCGGGCCATCGCGCTGGCACCGGACCGCAACACTCCGCCCAGCCTATCGGCGACGCGAATGCTACTGGCCCGGACGGGCGTCGTGGAGGCACAAGTCCACCAGGTCGGACACAGTCGCTTCGCCCACGCACATGACGGTGTCCGCGCCGCCCCAATAGATCTTGACGGTGCCATCGGGTTCGGGGACGGCGCCGCAGGTGAAGACCACATTGTGGACATAACCGGTGATCTCCCACGGATCTTCCGGCTGCAGGATCCAGGAGTTGCTCACGCCGACAAGCTTCGCGGGATTCCGCAGGTCGTGCAGAGCGACGCCGAGGCGATAGATCGCGCCATCCATGGTGCGGAAGACGCCGTGGTAGATGGACAGCCAACCCCGCTCCGTGCGGAAAGGCGGCGCGCCGGGACCGATCTTCATCTCATCCCAGTGATACGGTTCCGGCTTGATGAGAAGCTCGGAGCGTCCCCAGAAATACAGGTCTGGGGAATAGGAAATCCAGATGGACCACGGAGTGATTTCCGAATGGGGGCGATCGAGTCGCGCGTAGAGCCCGTTGAACTTCTCCGGGAAGAGGACCACGTTGCGATGATCGGCCTCGGTGATGAGCGCGAGTTTCTCGACGCGCACGAAGTCCTGCGTCCTGGCCAGCGCAATGCGCACGCCGCTCCGCGAGTAGGCGCTGTAGGTGATCATGTACCCTTGATCGGTAAGGGTGACGCGGGGATCCTCGACGCCGAATTCTTCGGCTGCCTGAAATGGCCCATCGCGATCGGGGACCAGAAAGGGCTGCGGATCGGCGGTGAATTGGAAACCGTCGGGGCTGCGGGCCAGGCCGATGATCGACCGGCCGGTTCGCAGATGCGACCGGAACAGCATGATGTATTGGCCATCGTGCTTGACCACCGCGGCGTTGTGAACGGTCTCCACGGCATAGGGAATGTCATTCTTCGTGAGGATCGGGTTGTGCGCGTAGCGCCGGACAATTTGCCGCGTCATGCCGTTTTCCGCGCCTCCGTCTCGAAAATCGTCGCATACACCCGTTCGTATCGCTCCACCATTCGCTCCACGGAGAAGCATTGCTCCACTCGTTCGCGGCAGGCACGGCGGTCGATCCGCGGAATCTGTCCCAGCCGTTCGCAAGCCTGGTCGACGCTGCCGGCGAGAAAGCCGGTGACACCATCTTTGATCACTTCGCGGCAGGAACCGAAGTCCATCGCGATGACCGGGACACCGGCGGCATTGGCCTCCACCAGCACCAGTCCGAAGCGCTCGGGGATGGTGTTGAGGTGCAGCAGAGCGTAGGCGCGCGCGAACAGTTGGTTCTTTCCGTCGACGTCCAGCGGCCCGACATACTGAATCGTTGTGCCGTCCAGGTGGGGCGCGACCTGCTCCGCGAAGTAAGCCGCATCCTGAATGATGCCCGCGATCGCCAGATTGCGGCCGCTGCGGCGGGCGACTTCAATGGCCAGGTGAACGCCCTTATCGGGATGAATCCGGCCCAGGAAAATCAGGTCCTCTCCGGCCTGCTCCTGAAAGGGATAGAGCGAGAGGTCGATGCCGTTGTACACGGTGTCCACATAATTCAGCCCCGGCATCCGGTCGGAATGGCTGATGGAGACAAAATATCCGTCGGCATACTTGCGGTACATGGGGAGAATCTGAGGAGACGAAAAACCGTGAATGGTGGTCAGCATGGGCGTCCGGACGAGCCGGCTGTAGGCCAGCGCCATGAAATCGTAATGGCTGTGGATGAGATCGAACTCGGATGCGTGTTCGAAGACTTCCGGGATGTGGAGGTATTCGGCGACCTTGGGGTCGAGCGTGCGGTCCTCTTCGTAGCCATGCTCCACCACGGCGTGCAGACGGGCGCGCGTGATGGAGTCGCCACTGGCGAACAGGGTGACGTCCCAACCGCGGGCCACCAGGCCTTCGGCGATGTTGCCGGCGACGGTTTCCCACGCGCCGTATTGGCGCGGCGGCGTTCGCCAGGCGACCGGCGAGAGGATGGCGATTCTGTTTCCGGACGGCATGATGGGAATCTATTTCATGGCGCCCAATACTTCGTCGAGCGGCACGGTGGCGAAGTTGGTGGCGTGGTCGGCATACGCGTAGGGAATGATGAGTTGGCCGCCATGAACCAGGGCGCCGCAGGTATAGACCACGTTGGGCACGTAGCCGTGGCGCTCTTGCTCAGTGGGCGTAAGCAGGGGTTCCGACAGGCGTCCGATCACCTTGGCCGGGTCGTTTTTGTCCAGAAGAAACGCGCCGATGGAATATTGGCGCACGGGGCCAACGCCATGGCTGAGCACCAGCCAGCCGGCGTCCGTCTCAATCGGCGAGCCGCAGTTTCCGATCTGCACGGCTTCCCACGGAAAGGCCGGCGCCAGAATCAGCTTCGGCTCGTACCAGAAGTGCACGTTGTCGGACAACACGAGATACAGATTCTCGTTGTCCTGCCGCGAGATCATGACATACAGGCCGTTGATCTTTCTGGGGAAGATGGCCATGCCTTTGTTCTGCGCGGCGGGACCGTTGAGGGTGAGAAACCGAAAGCCGAGAAAGTCGGAGGTTTCCATCAGCCCGGGCATCACTACCTTGCCGTCGTAAGAGGTGAAGGTGGCATAATATTCGGACGTGCCGTCCTCGTTCCGGAAGAGGACGAAGCGGGCGTCCTCTATGCCATTTCGCTGTGAAGGAAAGGCCGGGAAAATGATGCGCTCGGAGAGGTCCTGGTCGGGGCGAAACTGGACGGCGTAGTTGGATTCGGCCAGGCGCCACATTTCGTCCGCCGCATCCTGTTCTCCCGGCGCGTGTTCCTCCTCCAGAAGGAAGCGCAACTGCTCCAGGTGGAAGCGGTCTCCCAGCTGATCCATGGTCCGGCGGGTGAACCCATTCGGCATCCCAAGTTCGCACAGCTTGCGTACGAAGAGATCCTTTTCGTACAGAGTGTTGGGGACTTGCCGCGGTTCGCTTAAGCAGCCGGACGCATGCATCACTTCGATCCGGCCATCGGGGTGGATCATGCCGGTGCGAAACGTAATGGAGGACAAGTGGCCTTCCCCGGTGGCGCGCAGGCTCAATACAAATCGCAGACCGTTCGGTGGAACTCCGGATTGGTCGGGATGCGGCACGATGGAGGGGTTGAAGAGCGCCGCGGACTCGAGCGAGTACTCGCAGACGAAATAGGATCCGATCAGCAGTTTCCTATCACTGGACAGTTGGCGGTCCAAGGATAGCAGTTGCCGGATCTGTTCGAAGCGCTCGAGAAATGCGTCGCCGATGTCGTCATGCCGGCTCGAGAATTCCGTCATGACACCGCGCATCAGGGTGGTGACGGTCTCTTCAGGGAAGGCGAGAATCCGCCCGACGATGCTTTCCACGCGCTTCTTGTCGCCTGGCTGAAACGGGCGCAGGAGAACCCGGGACTGATCGGGCCGCAAAACGATTGACGATTTTGTGATGTGCATTAGTTTTCGATGAGAAGCGGTGTGCGGAAGCTGGTGACGATGTTCTGCGTGAGGCGTAACTCCGCCAGCGATAAGAGGAACGCCAACGTCGATTCGGCGCCTTGATTGCGATTGACCCGGTCCACGTGCAATCCGTCGCGACAGCCGCCGGTGCTCGCGGAGTACAGCTCCAGGCCAAGATCGTTCCAGCCGATAAACCAGTCGAAGGCGCGTTGCGCCTGTTCATACCACCAGGAATCGGCCGTGGAGCGATAGGCTTCCAGACAGGCGGACATCATGGCTTGTGCTTCCACGGGCTGCTGGTCGAAGTTGGCGCGCGTTCCGGCACGTTTAAAGAAGCCGTTGCTGCCGATGGGACGGAAGTAGCCGTTCTCCGAAGTTTGCAATTCGACCAGCCAGCGGAGCGTCTGTATTCCCCGCTCGAAGACGGTGGACTGGCCCATGGCGCGGCCGCTGACAATCAGGGCATGCGCGATCTTGGCATTGTCGTAACTCAATTCCTGTTCGAACCAGGGAAAATCGGGAGTGGCCGATCGATCGTACAAGTCCATCAAGCGGTTCACCAGAATCTCGCGCATCTGGGCGACAAAGGTGTCGCCGCTGAGCCGGCGCAGATAGTTATGGATGCCGATCAAGCTGAAGGCCCACGCCCGCGGCGCACTGAACTCCGCCACGGGCGGCAGAGCGCGCAGGAACAGTTGGCCCGCCATCGCCTGGAAGCTCCCGTAGGAGCAACCGCCCACGCCTACGCCGAGAGCCCAGAGCGCTCGGGCGTGACAATCTTCCGAGCCCTGCTTGTCGAGCCAATGACGGTCGAATCCGAGGAGGTTGTGAAATCGTCCGGTTACCGGATCGAAGGCATGGTGCAAATAGGCTGCATACGTGGTGGCGAGGGATCGCACGCGTTGCGGGTTTTCACCGAGATCTTCGAGCAGGACGGCGAGGATGAAGGCGCGCGCGTTATCGTCGGTGCAGTATCCTTCCGAAAAGTTCGGCACGCTGAATATGGCATGTTGGAAGATTCCGGTGGAATCCGTCATGCGGATCAGATGATCGAGCTTTACTTCCGGGACTTCGCGGGGCTTCTGGTCCAGCGTCTTGGTGGACAGCGACCGCCGCAGTGTGGACAGCGCCTGCAGCCTGGAAAGCTGAAAGCAGCGCATATACAGCCGCGCCACATTGCTCCAGACCATTTCGCGGCCCAGCTTGTAGGCGGACTCGCGCATGGCGTTGCGACGGACGTTGTCGCGCAGCAGAGCGCTGACCTCAGTCGCGATGGCCGCGGAATCGGCGAAGGGGACCAGCACGCCGCGGCCCTCCGCCAGAAGTTCGCCGGCATGCCAGTAGGGAGTGGATACCACCGGCTTGCCGGAACCGAAAGTGTAGGCGAGGGTGCCCGAAGTACTTTGGGCTTCGTTGAGATAGGGCGTAATGTAGACGTCGGCGGCTCCGATGAAGTCTTTCAGCGTGTCGAGTTCCACGAAGCTGTTATAGAAAATGACATTCTTCTCTATTTTGTTCCGCGCCGCCAGCACTTCCAGGCTGACGCGGTACCCTTCGCCGCGCTCGCGCAACTCGTTGGGATGGGTGGCGCCGACCACCATATACACCACGTTGGGGAATTCGGCGACGATTTTGGGCAGGGCATTCAGCACATGCTCGATGCCTTTATTGGGAGAGAGCAGGCCGAAGGTAAATAAGACCGGCCGGTCCGTAACGCCGAATTCGTCTTTGAGGCCCTCCGGGTCGACGAAGGGAATGTCGGGAATGCCGTGATGGATCAGGTCGATTTTGGCCGGGGGCGCGCGGTAGATATCCTGTAACATCTGGCGTCCGCGGGCGGACATGACTACTAAACGGGTAGATAGAGCGATGAGCTCCTGCATGACCAGCCGCTGCTCGGTCCTGGGTTCGGCGAGAACGGTGTGGAGCGTAACGACCACGGGCATGCGGAGCTCGCGCAGCAGGGCGAGGATGTAACTGCCGGCGGGACCGCCGAAGATGCCAAACTCATGCTGCAGGCAGACGACGTCGACGTTGCTGATGTTCAGGAAGTCGGCGGCGCGCAGGTACGAGGGCAGATCTTGTTCTTCAATTCCGAAACGAACGACATCGGGGTACGGGTATCCGTCCTTGATGTCATTCATGGCGATAGAGAAGCACTCGCTCATGGGGTACTCGGCGGCCACGGCGGTGAGAAGGTCGGAGGTGAATGTTGCGATGCCGCACTTACGGGGCAGATAATTGCCAAGAAATGCGATTCGTCCGACCTTGGAGCCCTCGATCAAGACGGCCCTCCGCTAAGGTTATAGCTTGAGGTGGTATTCACGTTTCCGCCCTTTTCCGGCAAGGACCATCTGGGACGGACGGGAGTGGGCCGCTAAAACCAGGCCGCTCGGGTCATGGTGGGGACTGCCAAAGCCATTATAGCGCAACGGCAGCGGGGCGATTGGGAACTCAGGCTGCTTGGGAAGCTCAATTACCGGCGAAATTCGCGATGGGCGAAACGATCGGGGTAGATCACCCGCGCATGCTCATAGCGTGGAGCGATCCGCACGACCGCGGGCGGCGCCCAATAGCCGGCCACCCAGGCGCCGTTCGGCGCGAAATAGCCGTCCATCCAGACGTACCCGGGACCCGGGCAAACGGGACGCACCACAGCTACCCGCGCGGGAGCGCCGAAGCCAAATCCAGCCGTTACCCGCGGAGCCGCAAACAGGGTGCTGCCCGCCAGAAGCATCATCGCCAACATTGTCTTTTTCATCGTCGTCCCTCCTTACGCCACTACTGAAAGCACGCCCCATGCCAAAGCGCAAACCAAGGGAAA
>Ga0181529_10004317_pt1 | contig 15483 bp, 13 predicted proteins | sample PEATcosm2014_Bin_36_FD_119763 | JGI IMG/M metagenome (GOLD analysis project Ga0181529, IMG submission 119763) | Peatland microbial communities from MTU Mesocosm Facility, Houghton, MI, USA - PEATcosm2014_Bin10_30_metaG | ecosystem: Environmental > Terrestrial > Soil > Wetlands > Peat | place...
ATTGCTCTGGGACGAGGGGATATACGCCAAGGCCATAAGGCCGCCGACCGTGCCGCAGGGAACCTCGCGCCTGAGGCTCTCTGTGACCCTTGCGCACGACAGGGGAGCCCTGGAGACTGCGGCCGGGAAAATAGCCGCCGCCGCGGCAAAGGCGGGCTTGATTTGAAAAAAGATATGGTTCTCATATCAGGCTGGGGAGCCGGGCGCGGCGCTTTCAAAAAGATAGAAGAGGGGCTCGGTAAAGTTTTTCGGTTCTCATATTTGCCGTGGGAAAAATGCGTCGGCAACGGAAATTACGCTGCGGAATCCATAAAAAAAAGCGGGCAAAAAGTTGCCATTATGGGCTGGTCCCTGGGCAGCCTGATTGCCCTGAAAACGGCCATTGAGATTCCGGATATGGTGTCGGGGCTGGCATTAATATCGCCGACGTCGCGTATGATCAGGGATTATAATTATGAAGGGGCAGACCCGCGGGAATTAAGGGCAATGTCGGCCAGGCTGGTAAAATACAAGGAAGCTGTACTTGAGAGCTTCGCGTCGAAAGCATTCGGAGGCCGCCCGGGCATTGAAGCTTATCTGGAGGAGGCCGCTGGATTTTCGACGGAAGAGCTCGCGGCTGGGCTTGGATTCCTCGAAAAAGAGGATGTAAGGCCGGGCCTTGCCGCGATAAAAACTCCCGCGCTTATAATGTACGGAAGTTCGGATGCTATAATTCCGCCGGGCCAGCCCGGCTTTCTGGGGACGCGTATAAAAGGGAGCGTGTTAAGGGAATTTGACGAGGGCCACGGCCTGCCGTATGCCATGGACGACGGGGCAATCGGGGAAATAGGCGGATTCAAATGGATGTAAAAAAAACAATAAAGGAGCAGGCCAGGAACAATTTTTCAAAGGCCGCCCCGGTTTACACCGGAAACGCAAGCGTCCAGGAAGAGGCCGCCGGAATACTCATATCGATGATGCCGGAGGAAAAGGCAAATTCCGTGCTTGATATAGGCAGCGGGACCGGGTTCCTCACCGAAAAAGTGGTTGAAAAATTAAAAGCGGGGGAATTTACCGGCGTGGATTTTGCGGAAGGCATGGTAAGGGTGTGCAGGCAGAACTGGCCGCAACACAAATTCGTGTGCGAGGACGCGGAAAAATTCGATCCCGGCCGCAGTTTCGACGCTGTCGTTTCAAATTTCACATTCCAGTGGCTCAGCGACATACCGTCCGCAATGCGCAGGTTTTACGGCTGGGTGAAGGAGGGCGGAATATTCGCCTTCAGCACTCCGGTGAAAGGGTCGTTAAAGGAGCTGAAATCCATATCCGGGTCTTTCCATGATTTTCCGGAAGAGAGCGAGCTCTTAAAGGGGCTGCCCGGGCCGGAAAAGCTGCAGATAAAAGAGATGACGGCATGGTATGAGACCCCGATAGAGGCGGTGAGGTCCATAAAGAACGTCGGGGCAAATTACACCGCTCCGGAGACTGACGGGAAAAAGGTCACGCGCGCGGGATTGAACGATTACCAGAGGCTCTATAAGGGCAGGGACGGGAGATATCCCGTAACTTACCGCGTGTTTTTCGCGGTAATAAGGAAAGGTGGCGCAAAATGAAAAAAGGATTTTTTGTGACTGCGACGGGGACCGGAGTGGGAAAAACAGTCTTCACCGCCGGACTGCTCGCCGCCCTCTTGGAAAAAGGGGTGGACGCCGCGCCGCTCAAGGCGGTGCAGACCGGCATGAGCGGGTCTAAAATATCACCCGACCTGAAAAAAATATTCAGGGCATCCGGGTTCAACCCGGGAAAAAGCGAACTGCGCCTCATGCAGCCTTTCACATACGAGCATGCCTGCTCGCCGCACCTTGCCGCGGAGCTTTCCGGTAAAAAGTACGCCACCGCGGCCGGAGTGAAAAACGCGGAGGAAAAACTTTTAAAAAAATACGAGGCTATTGTAGTCGAAGGTGCCGGAGGCGTGCTCGTGCCGGTCGACCGCGGGGAAAAGACATTAATGGCCGACATAATAAAGGCCACGGAGCTTCCTGTAATACTGGTGTCGCAGCCCGGGCTCGGCGCGGTGAACCACGCCTGCCTTTCCTTCGAGGCGCTGAGGCAGAGGAAGATAAAAATAGCGGGTTTTGTCTTCAATTACGCATACGCCGGAGGCAAGTCCGGGCTGATCGAGAAGGATAACGCGAAGGTCGTGGAACAATTTTCCGGGATAAAATACCTGGGGTCGCTGCCTTTCCTTAAGGTTGTGAACAGGAAAACACTGCTTGACGCCTTCGACTCGATGGCGGGCGTCAAAGCATTAATAGACGGGGTATGACATGGACAGGAAAAAGTTGCGGGAAACCGACATAAAGAACGTCTGGCACCCTTACACCAATACGGACGAATTCGAGAGGTCGGATTTTCCGGTGATAAGCCGCGCAAAGGGCTCATATTTTTACGACATGAACGGTAAAAAATATTTGGACGGCATCGCTTCGTGGTGGTGCGTCAACCTGGGCCATTCAAGGCCGGAAATAACAGGGGCGATAAAAAAGCAGGCGGGTTCCCTTCAGCATGTCATACTCGGCGGTCTTTCCCACGAAAAAGAGGCGCTTCTGGCGGAAAAGCTCGTTGATATAACGCCGGATGGGCTGAACCACTGCTTTTTTTGCGGGGACGGGGCCTCGGCCGTTGAGGCGTCGCTGCGCATGGCTCTGCAGTACTGGGAAAATACCGGAGAAAAAAAGAGGAAAAAATTCATCTGCCTTAAGGAAGGCTATCACGGCGACACACTGGGCGCGGTAAGCGTCGGGTTCGTCGAGGAGTTCCACAGGGAGCTGAAAGGCGCGGTCAATGAAAATTATGCCGCGGAATCGCCGCACTGCGCGCTTTGCAGGTACGGCAAAAATCCGGCGGACTGCACAGTGGAATGTTTCGGCTCCATGGAAAACATGATAACGGAACACCACGGTGAGACCGCGGCCGTGATCGTGGAGCCACTTTGCCAGGGTTCGGCGGGGATGCGCATATATCCGGAGGAATATTTGAGGCGCCTGAGAAAACAATGCGACAAATACGGCCTTATACTCATAGCCGACGAAATTGCCGTCGGCTTCGGCAGGACAGGGGAGATGTTCGCCTGCGAAAAAGCGGGCATATCCCCGGATATCATGACGCTTGGAAAGGGAATGACAGCCGGATTCCTTCCAATGAGCGCCGCTGTGGCCAGCGACAGGATATTCGACAGTTTCAGGGGCGGCAGGACATTTTTTTACGGCCACACTTTTTCCGGCAACCCAATAACGGCTGCAGCCGCGCTGGCTGCAGTGGGGCTTTATTCCCGCCTCAATATAATAGAAAGGATAAAGCCGCTGTCAAAGCTTTTAAGGGAAGGCATGGCATCGACGGCCGGGCTCCTTGACGGCTGCTTTTTTAACGCGCTGGGCATGATAGCCATGATGCACATACCCGAAAAAGAGGGAGGCGCGAAGAGGGCGAAGCTTGCCGCGCAAAAAGCCCGCGATATGGGGGTTTTCTTGAGGCCGCTCGGCCCGGTGCTTTATGTATGGCCCCCGCTCACAATATCGGAGAACGAGATAAGGGAAATTTACAGGGTGTTGGAAAAGTCCCTGAAGGAAACGCGCACTTAAAACATACTACCTGCATGGTTCTGCTTCAATGTACTTGCAGGGGCGGCCCTGTGTGGCCGCCCGGCATTAGCTAAAACCAGGCACTGGCTGGCGGAACTTTTTTTCGGCGCGTCGTCCGAAGTTTTGCTTGATGCAGATCCGAAGGAAAGCCTGTATATATATGCTTCACGATGTTTTATTTACACACTAGGGTGTTGTTGGACGACAGGCCTAAAAAAAGCTCCGCCAGCCAGTCTTTCTTGAGACAGGGGCGGCCTCATATGGCCGCCCGGCACTGGCTGGATTTTTTTGCACATACAGTAGAGCCGCTGCTTGCTGCGGCTAAACGCCGTGTAAACGTGAGCCGCAGCGAGCAGCGGCTCTACTCGAGCGTCCTGGTTTATAATATGTAGGCTTGAAGATTCCCGTGATATTATATATAATTACTGTCGGCAACAAATCCAGGGAGGTTGACATGAAAAACAGGGTTATTTTTCTTTTCCTGACACTTCTAATAATACCGGCATGGCTATCGGCCGGCATGATAAAGGGCACACAGCTCGAGACCGCGCAAAAATACGCGGACAAGGACGAGTCGCCGGTCATCTTTTTTGACCCGGGCAGCGGGGATGCCAAGGGGTACATACTTTACGCGGACCTAAACGACGACGGCGAGAACGAACTTATAATACCGTACAGGATACACAAGACAGACGAGGCCATAGAGGATAACGCCGACATCTACAGGCAGACGCTTTCGGTGGACGTGGTTTCCAACGGAAAAAAATTCAGGGGCATGCTTGAGGTTGACCTCGCCTACGCGTATTCGCCGATTGTATACCTCACCTCGCTGAAAATAAGCGGCAACGAGCTTCCAAAGGTATTCCTCATGGTCAACGACGGCGTCAAGAAGAAGGACAAGAAACTGACGCTCATGTATTCCAGCTACGACAAAAAGGACAGGAAAAGGGAGCAGAAGATATTCGAGACGGACAAGATGCCGTGGGAGCTCATCCTGTACCAGTTCGACCCCGCCACGCCGACCATAACGGAATTCGACATCAAATACGACCAGAGCTACGGGAAATATTACATAAGGCCGCTGGACGGCCCGGACAAGTCGGTGAGGGTTTCCGCGGATTCGATGAAAAAATTCGAGGAGCAGGTTAAAAAGACAAGGAACGACATATTTTTTGAGTACGACGAATAATAGACAAGAATTTTCAGAAAGTTGATATGAGCCAGGAGATTTGAACTACGTTTCAGAAGATCACCTTTCTACTATCTACTTTCTGTGAGATTTTGTTTTATTAAAACAATTCCGTTTTCAGGTCCTCCAGGAACGTCCCCTTGAAATTCCTCGTCTTCACCTTCTCCACCACCCATGTGCTCCACATATCCGCGTAGTGAATCAATAATGTGAGCGGATAGGGATCGCTTTTGATGTCGTCCCATGATGGGACGAAAGGGCCGTCGTGGTAGGCGATCGCCTGCAGCTCGTCCTGCGTGAGGTCGACGAATTTTGAGACCAGCAGCGCCGATTTTTGCCCGCCGCCGAAGCCAAGCTGTTTGTTGTTCCAGAAATACGGCTGCTTGTCCGACGTGGGGGTGTTGTTCTTGTCGTAGGTCTGGTTGCCGAAACCGTCTGTCACCTTGTGAGCGTCGTGGAAAAGCGCGCACAGTATCACCGACTCCTCGCTTTTATCGGGCATAAGTATCTCCCTTAATCTCATTGCCAGTTTTGCCACGCCGACCTGGTGTATGAGCAGGCCGCCTTCGATGCAAAGGTGGTACTTTGTCGACGCCGGGGCCCTGAACAGGCCGTGTTTTTCGAGGTAAGAAGCCATCTCCTTTACACCCTTGCGTCCTGATATTTTGGCCAGAAGCTCCAGGTATTGTTCCTTTGATTTTTCAATGTCCGCCATAAAAAACCTCCCTGTAAAATATTGGTGTCATCATACTACTTTTTTATCGTGATTGTCAGTAAAAAAATGTGTCAGAGTCGGCTAACACTGTCAAAAGGGCATACCACAAGGGGTTTGGCTCATTTGGACGGTAAAACGGCAAAAATCATTAAAAATAAGGGGTAAAATAGCCAGTTAGTACGCATAATAAAAGGGATGGTTAAACTAACACTTTAACAAAATGGCATAGCATAAAAAGACGCATGGATATTAACGTTTTTAACGATAATATACAATATATAGCATAGATAAAGGGTTTATGACCATGCCACACACTATATATGCTATATAATTTTTCTTGACAATTATAAGCGACTACCATATATTGTGGCCAAGAGGAAAAAAAAATACAACATACGCGGGTTTTGGGATTGACATTTTAAAAAAAAGAGACTAAAATGCGCCGCATAAATTCATAACAAGGAGGAGATGGTTTAATGAATAAAGTCGGACATATCAGAAAAAGGGACGGGCGCATTGACGCGTTTGACCATTCAAAAATAACCGAAGCGATATTCAAGGCATTCAAGGCCAATAACAACTATGACAGGGAAAAGGCTGAAATAGTATCGGAACAGGTGGCCTCAATAATAAACGTTGTTTATAAGGACGGCAAGATACCCTCCGTTGAGAACGTCCAGGACCTTGTCGAGACCACCCTGATCAACAACGGACTGACCAGCATAGCCAAATCATACATACTTTACCGCGACCAGCACGACAAAATGAGGGACGTCAAGAACCTCCTTAAAGATTCCACCACACTCATCGACGATTACATAAGGAAGATAGACTGGAGGATCAAGGAAAATTCCAACATGAGCTATTCCCTCCAGGGGCTCAACAACCACGTATCCTCCATCGTCACGTCGATGTACTGGCTTAATAAGATATACACGCCCGAGATAAGGCAGGCGCACACCGACGGCTCCATCCACCTTCACGACCTCGGATTGCTTTCGGTTTATTGCTGCGGCTGGGACCTTAAGGACCTTCTGACGCAGGGATTCGGCGGGGTCGAGGGCAAGATAGAATCAGCGCCGCCGACTCACCTTGAATCTGCGCTCGGGCAGATAGTGAATTTCTTTTACACCCTGCAGGGAGAGGCGGCGGGCGCCCAGGCATTCGCAAATTTCGACACGCTGCTGGCCCCTTACATACGTTACAACAGCCTTTCATACGAGGACGTCAAGCGCTCGATGAGAAGGTTCATTTTCAACATGAACATCCCCACAAGGGTGGGCTTTCAGACGCCTTTCACCAACATCACGATGGACCTCACCGTCCCGGCGAACATGAAGGACGAGGCGGTCATTATCGGCGGCGAGATAAAGGAAGAGACTTACGGGCAGTTCCAGGAAGAGATGTCCATGATTAACCGCGCCTTTGCCGAGGTAATGCTCGAGGGCGATTCCAAGGGCAGGATATTCACCTTCCCCATACCCACATACAACATAACGCGCGACTTCGACTGGGACAACGCCGAGCTCGACCCGCTCTGGGAAATGACGGCCAAATACGGAATTCCCTATTTTGCGAACTTCGTCAATTCGGACATGAAACCCGAGGACGCGCGCTCTATGTGTTGCAGGCTGCGTCTTGACAACAGGGAACTCAGAAAACGCGGCGGCGGCCTTTTCGGCTCCAACCCGCTCACCGGATCCATCGGCGTTGTGACGATGAACATGCCAAGGCTGGGCTACAAATACAGGGGCAACAAGGAAGGCTTCATCACGGAGCTTACGTATCTTATGGATGTCGCCAAGGATTCGCTTGAGATAAAAAGGAAGATGCTTGAAAAACTCACCGACCAGGGGCTCTATCCTTATTCGAAACATTATCTCGGCGGCATAAGGCAGAAGGACGGCATGTACTGGAAGAACCATTTTTCCACCATCGGCCTCATCGGGATGAACGAGGCTTGCATCAATTATATGGGCAAGGACATAACCACGGAAGAGGGAAAGAATTTCACGATCGAGATACTTGAATATATGCGTGACAGGCTAATGGGCTACCAGGACAGCACCGGGAACCTTTACAACCTCGAAGCCACTCCGGGCGAGGGGACATCATACAGGCTTGCGAAGATAGACAGGGAAAAATATCCGGACCTCAAGGCAATGGGCGCCAAGGAACCCTATTACACGAACTCGACCCAGCTGCCTGTTTTCCACACGAGGGATATTTTCAGGGCACTCGAGCACCAGGACCCGCTCCAGACGCGTTATACCGGGGGTACGGTGTTCCATATATTCCTCGGCGAGAGGCTCACCTCGATCGCGGCCACAAAGGCGTTGGTGAAAAAAGTTGCGGAGAGGTTCCACCTCCCGTATTACTCTATAACGCCGACATTCTCGGTGTGCCCGGTTCACGGGTACATAGCGGGCGAACATTTTGACTGCCCGGTATGCAGGAACGCGAAAGAGGAAGCGCTGAAAAAAGAGATAGAAAGCATAGAGGCACAGCTGGTCTAAAGGGATAATCAGGCGGTTCTTACCGCTTACGGATAAGAAAAAAAATTCATATTTCCAAAAGGAGAAAAAGATGGCGGCAAGGGAAGAAATGCAGTTGAAGCTCGAGGAACTGAAAAGCGAACTCATGAACGTCAAGGGGACGGAATGCGAGGTTTATTCCAGGATAGTGGGATATTTCAGGCCCGTAAAACAGTGGAACAACGGAAAACAGGAAGAATACGCGGACAGGATTGCTTTCGACGCGGAAGTGACGCAGGAAACCACGGCCAGGGCCCTGTAAAAAAATCATATAACGGGAGCGGGTATCAAATACCCGCTCCCGTTCATTTCAGGGGAGAAAAATAAAAAATGCGCATAAACGGTTTTGAGGGAATATCGCTCATCGATTATCCGGGAAAAGTGTCGTCCATAGTATACACCTCGCCGTGCAATTTCAAGTGCCCGTTCTGCCATAACCCGTCGCTTGTCGGGGTCAACGAGGAAATACTGGGCGTGGACGAGGTGATAAACGACATATCCGAAAGGGCCGGGTTCATCGAAGGCGTCACCATTTCCGGCGGCGAGCCGCTCCTGCAGGATGACCTCGGGCTTTTTATCGGCATCCTGAAAAAGATGGGATTAAAGGTAAAACTTGACACCAACGGCTATTTACCGGAAAATCTTGAAAAGCTCATTGATAAAAATCTTCTTGACTATATAGCCATGGACATTAAGACTTCGCCCGAAAGGTACCAGTTCGCATGCGGGGTAAAGGTGGACATGGCGAGGATAAAGAACTCGGTCAGCCTCATCAGGGGTTCGGGCGTGCCGTACGAATTCCGCACCACGGTGGTGCCCGGGCTTGTCGAGGAAGAGGATATGGCCAGGATCGGTGAAATGATATCGGGCGCAGAGCTTTTTTCCGTACAACAGTTCCGCAACGACAGGACCTATGACGAATTGTACAAAAAAGTAGTTCCATACGGCGAAGAAAAACTTTCGTCATTCGCGGAGATCATGAAGCAATACGTAAAGAAGGTAAAGATACTCAATACGGCAGAACTGGCCTGATAAAAACCTCCCTTCGTTGGTCCAAATAAACAAAAAATGGATTTTACCTCCGGTTAAAAGAGTGATATAATCTGCGCAATGGTTTTTTAAATCATACGGACGGGGTAAAACACATGAAAAAAACAGCATTAATGTTCATCTGTTTCGCCTTATTTTGTTCAGGAGCCCTTGCTTTCGAAAAAACAATAACAAACCCAACGTCGGACAAACCCGCGATCTACGGCGTGCACGCCACGGGAGACGGCGGCTCGATCATTGTCGGAAGCTATGAGAAGGATCCGGTGGGCGGAGAGGGTTTTTTGATACTCACGGACGCTTCCGGCAACACTGTTTTTCACAAGGTTGATAATTCCTACTTATACCGCGACGCGGCAAAACTTGGCGGCGGTTTCATCATTGCCGCGGCTTTGACCTTTACGGTGACCACCCAGTGGGACAATACATACCAGCTCGTCGTGATCACCGCGAACGCAGCCGGAGCGAACACCGGCGAGAGGATATCCGGCGACGCGGGAACCACCCCTGTTTCCATGGCAAAATCCCCGGACGGCAGCGGTTTTGTGATTGCCGCCGACCATTATAATTACAATGCCGCGGGTTATACAAGTCCTTATTTTGAGAAGGTGGACAATTCAGGGGCGAAAGTCTGGTCGAACCATTTTGATTTCGGCCAGGACATATATTTTTACGGCATAACCGCACTTTCCGACGGAGGCTACCTGGCGGAAGGCTACACGGATTTCGAGGGTTTCCTTCTTAAAGTCGATGCCGACGGCAATTCAGTCTGGTCAAAGAGCAGCAATTCATGCACCTCATATGACGGCGCGACAATAAGGCCGGACGGCAACATCATAGCGGTGGGTTACGCTTACGACGGCACCAATTATTATTTCATAACCCAGTGCATGGACAACGGCGGAAATATCATATGGAGCGGAAGTTACGACCCGGGTTACGATTTTAACGATTATTCCATATTTTATTCCGGCTCAAGCGATTACGGCTACATCATATCGGGCAGCACCGATTCCGTCAGCCAGTACTCCTACATAAACTATAATTTCGCAATGACCATCGACGCCGCCGGCAACACAAAAAATATCAGCGTGTTCGGCAACGGGGCGGATAACGTGCAGTACGGGCTCGGGGCGGCGATAGGCAACCAGCAGGCCGACATCGTGGGCACCATAAACGACACGGACATCTACTGGAGCAGGTATACCATGCCATCCATCGCGGTGGCCCCGCCTCCGGGAGGGTCTTCCGCGCATAAAACATACGCCTATCCACAGCCGGCTTCGGATTCGATAAACATCGTTTACAGCCTTTCCGCGCAGTCCAATGTGACCATATACATTTATAATTTCGCGAACAATCTTGTGGGAAAGAGCCAGACGCTCGAATCCCCGGATAACAGCGTGGTCACGAATATTAATGTAAGCAGGCTCAAGCCCGGGGTGTATTTTTACCAGGTGGTGGCAAAAGCCGTGAACGGCTCCGAGACGCGCTACACGCCCGAAAAATTCATGGTAAAGAGATAGGAGGCTGAAAATGAAAAAAACAACCGCGTATCTGATATTATCTCTTGCCATCTGCCCGCTGATAGGCGCTTCAACCCCGTCTGACAACGGAGAGATTTCGTTCGTGAACATCAACACAGGCGGAAGGTCGGCTGGGCTGGCCGGGGCCTACACAGCTGTGGCCGACACAGAATCCATATCATACAATCCGGGCGCACTGGGCCAGTTGAACCGCGCCGGCATCACTCTTTCTTATACCGCGTGGAGCCTTAACACAAATTACCAGTACATACTGTTCGACACGCCGCTGCCCATCGGGACGCTTGGTTTTGACGGGTTCTATTCGGACATGGGGACCATAGACGGCATGGATTCATCCGGAAAACCCGACGGGCAGTCGCTGAAGGCATATACCACTGGAGGAACCATCGGGTACGGGGTCATGGTAAACCAGAACTTTTCCGCGGGGGCCGACGTAAAAGCCGCGTTCCAGTCACTTGCCGGGTCCGGCGCCACGGGAATTTTCGTTGACGGCGGGTTGTTCTACCACGTGAACGACAACTGGAACGCCGGTGTTTCTTTTAATAATTTCGCGTTTAACGACGAATCAAGCGCTCAGTTAAGCGCAAGCGGAGGAGCGTCCTACACAACCGTCCTGGACGCTAACTCAAAATTGCTTGCAGCGGCCGACCTTAAATATTTATTTTCAAACGGCATGTCGTGCAGCCTTGGGTGCGAATACACCGCTTTCAACACGGTTTCATTGAGGGCCGGTTACGATATCAGGGGAGAAAATCAGGACCTTGGCGGCATTTCTGGATTAAGTCTCGGGGTCGGGGTCGTTGTTTCCGGCATGAAACTTGATTATGCCGCGGTTTCATACGGTGACATGGGATTCAACCACACCATATCATTGTCTTTCCAGTTCGATACGGTGACAAGGACCGCCTCGGCGCCCTCGGACGGCGCTTACCAGAGGCTGTTGAACGCGCTTGTCGAGCAGTATGTAAGCGAGGCGCAGGAATTAAAGGAGGAAGGGGATTATACAAGGGTCCTGAAAAAACTTGAGTCGTTAAAATCCCTGATGCCGGATTACGAAGGCATAGACGACAAGATAGCTGAAGCAAAAAAGATGCTGGAAAAAGGCGAGGAGAGCAAGCTTGAAGAGGGTTACTTTAACAGCGGAATGGATTATTATCTCGGCGGAAAATACGACGAAGCGGCGATAAAATGGGGAGAGGTAAAAAAGCTTAACCCGGCCTTTCCCGCAATATCCAACTGGATCACCACGGCGGGCGACATGAAAGCGGGCAAGGAACAGTCCAGCAGGGCCGAGAAGTGTTTCATTGACGGGATGAAGCTTTATAATAAATGCATGTACGTGGAGGCCCTTGCGAAATGGAACCTGTGCTCGGACGCGGGGCTGCCGGACGACCGCCTGACCTATTTCAGGAAGAAATGTATGGAAATGGCGGACAAGATCGACATGAAGGCCGGCGAGGCGGAAACTTTTTTCAACAAGGGAAACATAATGGAGGGCGTTAAAAAGGTAAGGGTTATTCTTACACTTTGCCCGGTGAATGAGTTTGCCCTCGGAAAGCTCAGGGAATTCAAGGGCAACATAAAAAAACAGGCCGATTATTTTTATTCCGAAGGAATCGACAAATACGGGTCCAAGGAAATAATAGAGGCCATAATGGACTGGGAAAAGGTCATAGAGATCGATCCGGACGGCAACACGGCGGTCAAGGCAAAGGAAAACATTGAAAAGGCCAGGGAAAAATTAAAGAACATCGAGATGCTGAAGAACTGACGGGGCGGCTTTAAGTGCATCCAAGATTTTAATGGAAACACCCGGCGGCATGTGTTATAATTTTTCAAATTTTCCAATGGATTAAAATTATCCGGGAGGACACAAATGGAGATCAAAGAAGGGCTTTTTACGTCGGAATCGGTTACTGCGGGACATCCCGACAAGGTCGCGGATCAGATATCGGATGCGGTGCTTGACTATGTTTATTCAAAGGACCCCATGGGCAGGGTGGCATGCGAAACGCTCCTGGCAAAAGAGCTTGTCGTTGTTGCAGGCGAGATAACCACGACCGCAAAGCTCGACCATAAGATTATAGAAAAGATCGTAAGAAAAACATTGAAACAGATAGGCTACACGACGCCGGAAACCGGTATAGGAGCCGACACGTGCAAGGTCATAACATCTGTTTCAAAACAGTCGCCGGACATAGCCATGGGCGTGGACCGCGAGGGCGCGGGCGACCAGGGAATGATGTTCGGTTACGCTTCGGACGAGACAAAAGAGCTGATGCCCCTTCCCATTACACTGGCCCACAGGCTCGTGGAAAAACTTCACGAGGTCAGGGAGAAAAAAATAGTCCCGTACTTAAGGCCGGATGGCAAATCGCAGGTATCGGTGGAGTACAAGGGCGGAAAGCCCGTGGCCATCACGGCAATAGTGCTGTCGACACAGCACGATGAGACCGTTTCCGACGATCATTTCAGGATCGAAGAGGACATGAAAAAATATGTCATAGACAAGGTCATACCCAAAAATTTGGTGTCCGCAAAGACAAAGATATACGTCAACCCGACGGGAAAGTTCGAAGTTGGCGGTCCGATGGGCGACACCGGAGTAACCGGCAGGAAGATAATTGTCGACACATACGGAGGCATGGGCAGGCACGGCGGCGGGGCGTTCTCCGGCAAGGACCCGAGCAAAGTGGACCGTTCCGCGGCTTACATGGCGCGTTATATCGCGAAAAACGTGGTGGCAGCCGGCCTCGCGAAAAAATGCGAAGTGCAGCTCTCGTACGCCATAGGCGTGGCGGAACCTACATCGGTAATGGTGAACACGTTCGGCACGGGAAAATATCCCGAAGCAAAGATATCCGCGGCTGTTTCCGCGGTTTTTAACATGACCCCGAGGGGAATAATGGAAACACTGGACCTGCGCAGGCCCATATACCAGAAATCCGCGGCATACGGCCATTTCGGCAGGGCCGACAAGGATTTTACATGGGAAAAGACGGACAAGGTGCTGGCCCTGAAAAAAGCCTTAACGGCCAAAAAGAAAATTATTTAAATTCGAGGAGGAAATAATGGCAAAGTCTTATGACATAAAGGACATAAAGCTCGCGGCCGAGGGAAAAAGGAAGATGGAATGGGCAGAAAGGAACATGCCGGTCCTGCGACTTATCAGGGAGGATTTTAAGAAGAGCAAGCCGCTAAAAGGTCAGACGCTTGTTGCGTGCCTTCATGTGACAACCGAGACCGCAAACCTGCTATGGACCCTTAAGGAAGGCGGGGCGAACGTCGTTACATGCGCGTCAAACCCGCTCTCCACGCAGGATGACGTCGCGGCCGCCCTCGTCAAATATTACGACATCCCCACATACGCGATAAAGGGCGAATCCAACAAGGTCTATTATTCGCACATACTTTCGGCGCTTGAGCACAAACCCACGGTTACAATGGACGACGGGGCCGACACTGTTTCCGTAATACACAAAACGCACAGGAAACTTATAGACAACATCATCGGCGGCACCGAAGAGACCACTACCGGCGTCATAAGGCTCAGGGCCATGGAAAAAGAGGGAGTCCTTGAATACCCGATAATAGCGGTCAACGAGGCCATGACAAAGCACTTTTTTGACAACCGTTACGGCACGGGCCAGTCGACGCTGGACGGGATAATACGCGCGACAAATATACTTCTCGCCGGGCTCAATTTTGTCGTGGCAGGTTACGGCTGGTGCGGTAAGGGCCTAGCCATGAGGGCCTCGGGAATGGGCGCCAACGTCATAGTGACCGAGATAGACCCCATCAAGGCCCTTGAGGCAAAAATGGACGGATATCTTGTGATGCCCATGTCGCAGGCCGCGTCGATCGGGAACGTCTTCTGCACGGTAACCGGCGACATCAATGTCATAAGGAAGGAACATTTCCTGAAAATGAAGGACGGCGCAATAGTGTGCAATTCCGGACACTTCAACGTGGAGATAGACCTGCCGGCAATCGAAGAGATGGCCGTTTCAAAGAAGGAAGTCAGGAACCTGGTCATGGAATACAGGATGAAGAACGGAAAAAGGATCTGCGTGCTTGCAGACGGCAGGCTTGTGAACCTGGCGACGGCGGAGGGACACCCTTCGATGGTCATGGACATGAGCTTCGCCAACCAGGCCAAGAGTGCGGAATACATGGTAAAGAACCACGCAAACCTCGAGAAAAAAGTCTACAACGTCCCCGAGGACATCGACAGGAAGATCGCCGAGATAAAGCTTAAATCAATGGGCGTGGAGCTGGAAAAGCTCACCGCCGAACAGGAAAAATACCTGAATTCATGGCAATCAGGGACCTGAAAATTCCGGAGGAATTTTCAGGAGAGAATAGATAGTGGACAGGTGAAAGTAGAAGAAACAAAACGATCAAATATCGGGCGGCTGAAAAGCCGCCCTTTCTTTTGGTTTTCCAATAAACAAATTGACAATACTGCGGCTTTATAATATAACATTAAGACACTGAGGCGGCGTAGCCAAGCGGTAAGGCACGGGTCTGCAAAACCCTTATGCATCGGTTCAATTCCGATCGCCGCCTCCAGATAAAAAAAGGGTAAAAAAAAATCCGGAGGCATTCCATGTTAAAAAACAGGACACTTTCCTATATTGTGCTTCTGTACATTATGACCGCGCTTTATTCCCTGCTTTATTTGAAGTTCCCGCTGAGAATGGAGGGAATGAGCTTCGTCATCACAATATTATACATGTTCCTTCCGCTGATCGCGACGCTGATACTGCAGGTCATAATATACAAGGAGCCACTCTCGGCCATAAATATTAATTTCAAGTGGTCGAACTGG
>Ga0181529_10004318_pt1 | contig 15481 bp, 9 predicted proteins | sample PEATcosm2014_Bin_36_FD_119763 | JGI IMG/M metagenome (GOLD analysis project Ga0181529, IMG submission 119763) | Peatland microbial communities from MTU Mesocosm Facility, Houghton, MI, USA - PEATcosm2014_Bin10_30_metaG | ecosystem: Environmental > Terrestrial > Soil > Wetlands > Peat | place...
CCGATCTTAATCGGAGACAACAGCGTCTGTTTATAATCCACGATGATTTTCCTTTCCACCTTATAGAACGATGCGCCGGGTGATCTCCGGCGAGACCAGAACCTTGACCAGATTCTTGTTTTCCTGTAACTCATGCAGCGCCACTTCCAATTCGCAGAGCGGCACAATCATAGAAATCAATGGCCGAGGGTCGATGCGGCCATACTGCAGCAATCCGATTGCAACTTCCCAATCATGGCCGATACCTGCACATGAGCCGCCGATCTTCTTCTCGTGAATCACGAATTGCGCCGGCGGTACACGCATCAGGTCGTCGTCAGAGCAAATGCCGAAGGCTTCGAGCTTTCCGCCTCGGCGCAGCATCCGGAAGGCTTGCTCATACGTCGCGCTTCGGCCTACGGCTTCCAGAACATAGTCGGCTCCCACACCGTTGGTTAGCCGCATCACTTCCGCCACCGAATCCGGAGTCTTGGTGATGTCGATGACATAGTCCGCGCACACTTTCCTGGCTAATGCGAGCCTTGACGGCTGCGAGTCGATGACGATGATTGGGGAAGCACCGCGGAGCTTCGCCAGCGCGCCGTGAATAATGCCGAGGCCCGCGCCGATGATGACTACCGAGGAGCCGAGCTCGCAGTTCATTTTTCGGGACGCGTTGATACAAGCTGTCAGAGGTTCGATGAACGCCGCGGCATAGTCGTCCACTCCGTCAGGTACGATATAACAGTTCTTCCACGGAGCCTTCACGTACTCAGCAAAGGCACCGTTGGTGTGGATGCCGATTTGCTTGAAGGCGGAGCACAGCAGCGGCTCGCCGCGCCGGCAGTAATAGCAGGTGCCGCAGGTCAAGCAAATATCGCAGGCCACACGGTCGCCCGCTTGAATGCCATGGGCGTTCTTACCTGCCCGTTCCACAATGCCCCAGAACTCGTGGCCAGTAGCTATCGGCAGGCAGGCTACCTCGTCGGCATACTTGCCGTTGTACGAGCCCCAGTCCGATCCACAGATGCCGCAGTACTTGACCCGGACGAGCACCTCGTCATCGTTGATTTCGGGAATCGGTACATCCTTGTATACAAATTTCTTTGGTTCTTCGAGAACCATTGCTTTCATCGTGCCCATAGGGCCTCCTTACCGTTGAAATAGCTTGTCGTTGCGGCCCTCGTAGGGAGCCTGGATCATCAGGGGCTTCAGGAAATTGATTGTCTTATCTACGCCATCTGCCCTGGACATTGTGACGTCCTCGTGTTCGTAAGAGAGCACGCCGTCATAGCCGACCATGAAGAGCTCCGTAATTACGCTCTTCCAGTTGATGGAGCCCCATCCCGGAACGCGGAAGCGGAACGAGCGGTCGAGTGTGCCCCAGTCGCGTTGCAGCATCCAGTAGCCGCCCTTGGCCAGGTTGTGCTCCACGATCTCGCAGTCTTTTGCGTGCACCTGCACGATGCGGCTGCCAATCTCGTCGATGTACTTGCAAACATTGATGCCGGTGAAACACAGGTTGGCCGGGTCGAAGTTGATGGCGAAACTGGGGTGATTGTCGCAGAGCGCCAGGCACCTCTGTGTCGTGTGAATGTCGTAAATAATATTGTTCGGGTGCGGTTCGAAGGCCACTTTCACGCCGTACTTCTTGTACTCGTCGAATATCGGGATCCAGTTCTCGACAAATGCCGCCTCTTCATCGGCCCATCCGCCTGGATAGGGCCAGTCATTGAAGCGGCCGAAATTGCCGATGCCGGAGAAGGCGATGACCGCCGGGACTTCCAGCGCGCTTGCCAGTTGCGCCGATCGGATCATGCTTTTGGTCCCGAAGGCAATCTGTTCGGCCGGCGTGCCGTCGCAGACGCTAGCCAGGTCCCTTCCGTGTGGACCTAGTATCAGAGGCGAGTCCGCGTGGTTGGAAATGCCGGAGATGAACAAACCGGCATCCTCTACGAGTTTCTTCAGCTCTTTCGCATTGTTGCCCTTCAGCAGTTCGTCCGCATCCACCTGGCCATTGCCGGTATAGGACGGGAGTTCAACGGCCTCATACCCCTTTCGCGCCGCGAGTTCTACGACCTCTTTAACAGGTTTTTCCGAATAGTTGACAACACAGAAACCGACTTTCACAGATTCCTCCTTCCAAAATGGAATGCCGGCTCAGGCTCCGGCCATCCTTCTTCCGACGTCGGCCAAGCTTTGCGTCCACGCCTTATATACATCCGCTATGCGCTCGTAGCATTTCCTGTTTTCAGGATTCGGCACATGTAACTGCTCGATGCTGTGCAGTTTCTCGATTGGGCTGTAGTCGTGCCACAGACCGGCGGCGCGGGAGGCTACAGCCGCCGCTCCCAGTGTTGCCGCATCTTGATCGATGTTGGTCTTCAGGATATTCATCCCGAAGACGTCCGCGAAAACCTGCCGCCACAGCCGGCTCATCGCGCCACCTCCGCACAGCAGCATCGTGTCCTCGAGATTGATCTTCTGGCGCAGGACGTTCAAGCCATAGCAATTCAGGTCCATCGCTACGCCTTCGAGAACGGCGCGCAGCAAGTCGCTGCGCGTGGTGGACATCGTGATTCCCGCGAACGAGCCGCGCAGGTCTGCACCGGCACTCTGAGAACTGCCGCCGGAAAGCGTCGGATTGAATAGAACTCCGTTTGCTCCGGTAGGTGAGGCGGCGGCGAACCGGTCCATCCCTGCGTATGACTCGTTGCCCGAAATGTCTTTGCAAAGTTCTTCGCGGGCCCACCGGTACGCATTTCCCGCTGCAAAAATGGAAACAGCGGAGGTGTAATGACCCTTCTCTGCATGGGCGAAAACGAAAGGGCGTGTCTTCACGTCCAGGATCGGCTCCCGTGACGTCACCGCGATCCACGAGGAGGAACCGAGTGACATATAGACACGACCCTCTCCCACGCCCCGAGCTCCCAGCGCCATCAACGCGTTGTCCACACCGCCCGACGCGACCAAAGTCCCTGCTTCCAGTCCGCATTCCGCCGCAGCCCGCTTGGTCACCTTCCCCACGACGGCATGGGAATCGAGAATCGGGGGCAGGATGCACTTGTCGATTCCGGCCGCAGCCAGCAGCGCATCCGAGTAGTTCCAGTCCGCGAGGCTAAACAGACCGGAGCCGGATGCGTAGGAATAGTCCGTAGCAATCTCACCGGTCAGTTTGAGGTTGACGTAGTCTTTACTGCCAATCACCTTCACCGTCCGCTCCCAAATGCCGGGGTGGTGCTTGCGAAGCCATAGCAACTTCATTACGGAGTAGGTCTCAGGCGGGTCGCCGTTGCCGGTCTCGAGGTACCACTGCTCGTAAGGTACCTTTGCGAAAAACTCTCCGGCTTCGGCCGTCGCCCTGGCATCGGACCAGATGGGTACACTGTCCAGAAGCAGGTGCCCGCCACGGTCGAGGGGCGCGGCGACGAGACTCTGGCCGCTTAAACCGACAGCAACAATGCCTCGGGCCGTTACATGGCTTTCGGCGAGAAGCTTTGCGGTCGACTGACAGACTCCTTGCCACCAGTCTTCGGGCCGCTGTTCGTGCCAGCCGGGCTTGGGGTACGCGGTCGAGTATTCAACAAAGGCACGGCCCGTCTGGACACCATCCTCGCGGTATAGCGACGCCTTGATACCTCCGGTCCCCAGGTCATACGCCATTATGTAATTATTCATTACAAAGTCTGCGATTATCGGCTTGAGCGCTGCAGTATCGGTAGAAAAACCTCTCGTCACTGCACCCTAGCACCCTAGCAGATGTGACGGGCCGCCTCACAGCCCTCTCTTGTAATCGACAGATTCCACCTTTCTTAGTATTCATTACAAAGTATTGAAAAAGACTCCGGGAACGCGCCCAGCTGCCCAGCTGCCGCTTTGTTTACATCATATGACCAAAGAATTCCTAACTATGAATTCTAGCTGGTTCTTGAATTCCAGTCAAGAGCCGCTGGATCTCGGTACTGGTAAAACTTGAACTAATCGAGCAGCCCGACCGGCTCTTCAATTGACCACAAATTCCCAGCAATTCCAGCCTCCATTGCTGGTGCCACCCACAATGTTTGATAAATCAGGCCGAAATTATAGCGCATGTAGTGAAGCGCGATATCGGCTACATGGTTAGCTATTCTTTTGCTGTGAGAGTACTGAGATACTCCAGATTCTGGCACAAGATCCAGCGAGACCTTGATACCACGAGGATAATGAACAATAATTAGGAACAAGACCTGATTGCTGAGTTTTCATGCGCGTCGAGTAGGCACTGCCGGCCGTGACCGACTATTGAAATCTTCGGAAGAACACCTTGACCACAAGAAAGCCATGCAGTTCAGGGATGAATGGCACAACGCCGGTGACTCAAAGTGAAGATCGAACCTGTCGTAATCGGAAGGCCCTCTCTGCTTCGGCAGACAAATTCACGCGTCCTCTTGAAGTTCTTGCGGAATATTGGGCCATGCTCCAAGGCTGACCTAGTTCGCGCGTCTGGATTGAGTGCGCCCACGGTGACAAATGTGGTAGCCCACCTGCTCTCAGCGGGCTTGATCGAACCAATTGGAGAAGGAGAGTCAACCGGAGGCCGGCGCCCGGATTTGCTTCGCTTCAGGGCTGAGCGCGGCTGTGTTGCGGGCGTTGAAATTGACAAGGATTTTCTCCGCTTTCTACTCGTCGACTTGAACGGACATGCACTTGGCGATGCGGAGGTTGTGCTTTCCTGGGATGCGTCAACACCCCAGGACGTTTGTAGCCAGATAGCCAAAAACATTCGTAAATTGCTCCGCAAATTCAAGAAGACGCCCGATCAGTTACTCGGGGTTGCTGTAGGTGTTCCGGCCATTGTCAATGTAAATGACGGAGTTGTCGTTTCCCTCAGCGTCTTGAAAGACTGGAATATGGTCCCTTTAGGTCCCATGCTCAACAAGGAACTAAATTGCCATGTGACCATCGAGAACGACACCAATCTGGCAGCGCAGGGAGAATACTATTGTGGCGCTGCACGAGGCGAGAAGAGTTTTATCTTCATCGCTATTGGCGAAGGCGTAGGCGCAGGGATTTTTCTTGATGGCAGCATCTATCACGGTTCTCAATGGTCGGCTGGAGAAATAGGCTACCTGAGGGTTCCTCACATTCCGCGACAGCATCCAACCATCAATGAATTCGGGAAGCTTGAGAAGGTCCTCGGCGGGTCGGGAATTCTAAAGAGCTGGCACACAGGTGATAAGGCAACTCAGGGACAACCCAAGATCGAGCGAGCCATTCAAGTCTTCGATCTCGCTGCGGAAGGTAACGCTCGGGCGAAACAAATCCTCATGCAACGAGCCGCCATACTCTCCGACATCGTCTTGAACCTTGCCCTCATTCTCAATCCGAGCATTATCTTGCTGGGGGGAGAAGTGGGCTGCCATCGCTCCCTCTTACAAAATGCAAAGGCGATGCTGGCGGGCAGTGATTTCGCGGTCACGCGCCTGGAGTTGGGCGCACTCGGATCCTCGGCAGCCCTCTGGGGCGCCATCAGTATCGCGCTCAGTTCTACCGTGTTAGTCCCGATCGAACCTTCCGGTTCATGATGCTCTGCGCCGCCTAGAAGGAGCAGCTATCTACTCCTCCATCACGCCATATTGAAACCGCGGTGGAAGACGGCAGCCAGTTCGCTCTACCATGCCCAAAGTAAGCGCTTGCGGTGCCAAAAGCGAAGTAATCCCTTCCCAGGGCTCCGGCACAGCATCGATCCTGACCGGAAACAACGTGTCTGTTGCATGGTGGTCGTCTGTGGACACGAGCACCACTTTTCCCCCTCGCCGATTGCATTCCTGCGCAAGCTTTACTCCGAGCGGTGCCACCCGCCCCAATGCGAAGATAACGGCCACGTGCGATGCGTCCACGTCAAGATTGGGGCCATGCCTGAAGCCTGCGCCCGTGTGTGCCGCCGCGCGGCATCCAGTCATTTCGCGGATGCAAAGCGCACTCATCATGGCTCCGCCAAACGCGGCCCCGCGGCCGATGACTTCCACATTGAAGGCGCCGCGGCAAAACTTCTCCATCTCGCTGCGCATTGCAAAGATGCGATCAAGATTTGTGGAGAAAATCCTCGTCGCTTGATAAGCCTCGTCCCTCCACGGGCGATCGAGTATCTCAGAGGCAAGAATGATGGCGGCCGCTGTCGAATTAATGTAAGTCTTGGTTGCGTTTCCATACTCAGGCCCCGCCAGAATCGGGAGCTTGTTTTCAGCGAGCCTCCAGCAGGTGCTTGCAGGGTTGTTGCAGATCAGGCCAAGGGGATGGCTCCCCGCACTCTTGAAGATTTCAACCAGCTCAGCGCTTTCTCCGGATGTAGTAAGAAGCACAGAAATGGCTGGAGCATTCCTTACTGCGGCGCCGTAATGCAGCCATTCTCCGGCATCGACCGAGAACGAGAGCCTCCCTTGTGACTGCAAAAATGCCGATCCGCTCACGGCAGAACACAAGGAAGCGCCCATGCCAATGAAGAGAACAGGGCCATCGGCTGAAGCCAGAGTGCGAAATCTTTTCAGTTGAGCGCGAAGTTCGCCGTCGGTGGCGTACTTGGTAATCAGATCGCTCAGGCGCTCGGGTTGCTCCCGGCACTCGATCTCCAGTATCTGAATTCCGTTCGCCTTCAGGAGTTCCTCCGGCGGCTTGACGCCAGAGATCCATCGCGGTTCCTGCTTCGTGGTTTCGTCCATTGCATCTCCTTCCGTGAGTTCTTCGTCTACGAGGTGATTCGGCTTTGCACGGCTGCGGTATCGAGCGCCAGGCAGATGGCTCCTGCCAGTTGCGCATCTGCTCCCAACGAACTGCAACTTAGTTGCGGCTGGACACGCAAGTCCCTTCCCAGGAGCACGCTCCGCGTCGAGTCGCAAAGCGCCGGATGCATGCCCACCGTGCCTCCAAGCACAAACAAAGGGCAATTCAACATCAGTGAAACGTTGTAAATCGCATTTGCCAGGGTGCGCGCACACTGCAGAAGGATGACCTGCGCGAGTTGTTCGCCGCCCACTGCGTAATCGAAAATCTCGGTTGCGGTCAGATCCTGCGGAAGCAAAGTCTGTTCCTTGCGCCAGAGACCGTGCCACTCTTCCTTAATGCCTTCTCCGCCAATAAGTCTTTCAAGCGGTCCTGGCTTGCCTCGCTCGACACGCTCTTCTCGCACGCCGGGTACGAGCATATAGCCAATCTCACCGGCCGCCCAGGACATGCCGTGGAAGATGCGGCCATTCAGCATAATCCCTGCTCCCACGCCGGTCCCGATGCCGAGAAAGACAAAGTCGCGCGCGCCTTTTGCCGCGCCTGCCCAACTCTCCCCGAGAGCTCCCAGGTTCACATCGTTGTCAAGCGCCGCAGGAATGCCAAGTGCCAATTCAAGCATGTCGCGCAGGGGAATGTTGCGCCAGCCCAATAGGTAAGACGTCGCAAGAACAACCCCCGCATCCACATCCGTAACTCCAGCCACACCCGCTCCGATGGCCAGTAGAGAGCTGCGTGGTATTGAAGTCTGCTTCAGAAGCTGGTCCACACCATCCCTGATAAGAGCAACTATTGCGTTCGCATCGTGAATGCCAACGGTTTTGGTCGACCACTTCGCCAGCACAACGCCCGCTGTATCTGCAAGAGCGAGGCGCAGGTTGGTGCCTCCAATATCCACACCAACGACATAGCGGCCGTCAGGTGCGGCAAGTTCCTCTTGCCTGGTTTCACTCGATCCGCTGAACTGTTTCTGCATCACCGTTGCTCTCTCCTCAGTTGGATACGCACGCATTGCCGCGCGCTCTCTTGATAGCGGCCTCACTGCGCAATAGCCTTGGTTTTAACGCTGATGCTTTCCAGATCACGCCCCTTTGTCTCAGGAACCACGAAGAATACAAACACCAGAGTAAGGATGCAGAAGCCTCCATAGATGGCGAAAGTAAGTGAGTTTCCCGCGCCTTTGATGAGAGATAGAAAGGTCATCGAAACCGCAAAATTCGAAATGCCGGAACCGAGTGTGGCGGCGGCGACGCCTCGACCCCGAACTCGCAACGGAAAGACCTCGGAGGCGAGAATCCACGCGATGGGACCCATGCTGAACGCAAAACACGCAATGTAGGTCATCAGACAAGCGGTCGCAACTACGCCCAGCGAAGATCCGAGGAGCGCCTGGTTATGGAAGGCATAGGACAGGACGAAGAGCGATCCGGTCATGCCGCCGACGCCCACGTAAAGTAGCGGCTTGCGGCCCGCGCGGTCCACTAGCACCAGTGCGATAATCGTTGCCAGCACATTTACTATTGCAACTAACAAAGTGGCAAAGATGGCATTCTTGTCGGAGGTAATACCGGCGAGAGCGAATATCTGCGGTCCGTAATAAACAATCGTGTTGATGCCGGTAACCTGCTGCAAAACTGTGAAACCCACTGCTATGAAAAGCGATCCGCGCACTGCCGGACTCCAGAGCGCACTCCAGCGCCGTTCAGCTTTTGTCAGTAGGCTGGTGCGAATGTCCTCCAGAAGCATTCTGGCGCCCGTTGCATCCGTATAAGTACTGAGCACCGATTCCGCATCTTCGATTCGGTTCTGCGCAAAGAGCCAGCGTGGGCTTTCTGGAACGGCGAGTACCATCAAAAGAAAGAATGCCGCCGGTATTGCGCCAATGCCGAACATCCACCTCCAGGCCTTGTCTCCTGCAAGCAGGTAGCCAACCAGGTCCGCGAGCGTGATGCCAAGTGTAAGTGCGAACTGATAAAGACCAATCAGCCTGCCGCGCGATTCCGGGGGCGCAAGTTCCGAAACATAGACCGGCGCAGTGACGGAAGTAAATCCTATCGCGACACCTATGATTGCGCGGGCAACTATGAGGGTTGCAACATTTGGCGACAGGGGAGCCATAATCGAACCAACGATGAAGACGCCCGCTCCCCAAAGCAGCGTGGAACGTCTGCCGATGCGGTCCGCCATGGTGCCACCGCCGATTGCGCCTAGCATCGCTCCTACGAGCACCACGCTCACCACAACCTCTTCCATGGTCGTGGAAAGTTGAAAGGAATTGCGCACATAGATCAGTGCGGCAGCAATGATCCCCATATCAAAACCGTAGAGGATGCCTCCCAAACCGGCGATGCAAGAAACTTTCCAAATAAAGCCGCGATTTACATGAGATTTTATCGCTATTGAATCTCGCAAAGGTTCACCTCGAACATAGAGTTGCCATCTTCGTTATTCCCAGTGCGAGCGTCGGGCTCGAGATCTTGGGCAGAAAATTGGTTCTTTGAACAACATCGTGATTCATACTCTTAATACTTACATTCGAAGCCACGTTCTCTTAGAGGCTATTTCAGAACCTGCTTTGTGTCAGGGCACGACTTCAGTCGTGCCAACGAACGCCGACAAACAAAGGGCTTTAGTCCCTGAGAGACTGCTGCGAACCGGTTATGAAAAAGCTTCTAGTCCTTTTGCAGGCTTCGAACTTGCGAGACGGTTTAAAGCAGGAGAGCGGCGCAGACGGCCATGCGCTTTAATCAAGCAAGGCAATCTGCCTGCTCTCCTGCTCATTTACCAGGTGACACGTTTCATTCTGCTCTAACCCAACTTCGGGCTAGAACTGTAATTTCAGAGCAAGCTGACCGTTTCGCGGGTTTGCCGCTGCCGGAGTTTGGCCAAATTGTGAAGACTGGAAGTTTCCCGTGGTTTGAGGAACCTCAACGAATTGCGTGTGGTTGAATACATTGAAGAACTCAGCCCGGAACTGAAGCGTGTATCTGTCGAAGAATTTCGTGTCCTTCGAAAGCGCGGTGTTGAAGTCATTGATTCCCGGGCCTGAAAAGAAGCTGCGACGCGACGTTCCCAGGTGACCCAGTGGCTCCGGCGTGAATCCGGTTGTATCAAAAGCGAGATTGCCGGGTTTGCGCGGATTGAACCTCTTGACGTGACCGCCTGCGTAATTCGGCGTATCGTCTCCAATCGGTAGAGGGCCTGAATTGTCGCTCCCCAGCATCGAATTGTCGTCATTCTCATAAATGTAGACAGGAAGGCCGTTCGAGAATGTTGTAATGCCGCTGAGCCGCCAGCCTGCCACGAGCATCTTCGGCCCTCCCAGTTTGTCAATGGGCAAGGTGTAGTTGTAGCTGATGACGAAATTCTGCGGGATGTCGTAGCTGGAAAGACCGCGGCTGATGTTCGGGTTGAACGGATTGACCTGCTCGCCGAATGCTGAAGCATCGTCCATTGCCTTGCTGAATGTATAGCCAAGCAGGAACTGAAGCGGGCCGCTCTGATGACGGAAGTTTACCTGAACGGAGTTGAAGGAGGACGGCCCGATTGCCGACATGTAGCCGACGCTTCCAATCATGCCGTTAGTCGCAACGCCAAATGGAGAACGCAAAGTACTCGGTTCGTTATTTGGCCCGCATCCTGGGTTCTGTGGATTCTGATTGTAAATCGCCAGGCAGGCGGCCTGATTTACCGGATCTGCCTCCCGCGTTACCAGCAGGCGATGCGCTTGCGTCCCCACATAGCTGATAGTCAGCAAGTCGGCTGCGGAAATCTGGCGCTGAATCGACATCTCGTATTGCTCGGCATAAGGTACGCGATTCTTCGGGTCAAAACCGGCCGCGCCTCCGAGTGGACTGAATCCAATTGATGAAGGGTGAGAGGCGGAGACATTGGCCGCGGGCATCACGTACGGAAACGGATCGGGATTAATTTCGCCGGTTGCGCGGGTTTGATACGGATTCGCAAAGGACGTGCCGTTTGTTTGATACCAGCCTCCATAAGGCGGCCCCCCGATAAGTGTGAAATCATAGCCGCCTGCAAATGCGGTGTAGAACATACCATAGCCCATGCGAATGCTGGTCTGGCCTGAGGGGCCCAGCAGCTTGCCCAGAAATCCGGTACCGGATGATTGAGGCGAATAGGCCAGCCCAACACGCGGAGAAAAGTTGTGATACTGGATCGGTGCAATCGTCTTCGGAATTCCGGGATCGCCTGGGACAACATAGCCGACAGGCGCGTTGGGAAATAGCAGCGATTGCTCGCCAAGATTGACTGTTTCCAGTTCGTTGTGTTTCTCCCACCAAGGAGTAATCAGATCCCATCTAACTCCATAGTTGAAGGTCAGATTTTCGCGAACTCTCCAGCTATCCTGCGCGAACGCCCCGAGATAGAAATTCCGAGTATTTCCGGAGGGCGCCCAGGCCTGAATAAATCCGCCGGGAGCGCCAATCATGAAGTCGGCAAAGTCGACACCCGTTTCAAGCGCCTGGTTGAACATGAAATAGCCGTTTTCAATGTTCTGGATACTTTCAGCCATTTGGGTGAAATGAGTCGCGGCTCCAAATTTGAGTGAGTGGCTCCCCACAAGCCGGCTGTAGAAGTCGGAGGCCTGATAGGTGTTTTCAACGAGTCCGAGAATGCGGCTCGGCACGCCGATATTGAAGTTCTCAAAGTCCATCTCCGGAATGCCTTCCGTAGCAGGATTGAGCGGAGTCATGGCGCCGGGAGTGCCGGCCCCTGCGAACCCGAGCCCGTTGAGCGTCGCATTAATGGTACCCGCGGGCTTATTCAGAAAGTCGTTGTAGCGGAGGTAACCGATGCGGGCCTCGTTTACCGCTTTGCTGCCAATCGTCTTTGTATCTCCAATGTCAATGGCCTGCGTGCGCCCGGTTGTCATTGCGCCAAAGCCCGGCACGGTAGCGACGGGATAAGGATTGAACAGTGAGAACTGATCGAAGTAATAGTAGCCGAACACCGATCCGATGCCGAGATTCGCATCCACTCGCCCGCTGAATTTGTTATCCGACAATCTCTGTGAGAACGCCGAAGTTGCGAAGTTGCCGTGTCCGTCGCCGAGCGGAATTGCTCCCGTGGCCAAAACGTTCTTGGAAATGGGAGAAATGGCCGAATTTGGGATATTTCCGTTCGGGAATACGCACCCTGTAGGGCTATTTGGTTGAGTCGGATCGTAGGCAGTGCTGGTGCAACCGCTCGATGGGCTACTTCCGGCGTAATAATACGGCTCGCCAGCCGTTACCGTGTACCCAAGTTTATTGCTTAGCTCATTTGCCCAATACGCGCCCTGAACAGTGCTTCCGCTCATGGACGATTCCAGTGCCGACGCGGAGAAATTACCGGCGCGTTCGTCCGCGGTCGGAACCGCGATGTTTCCGGTCGAAACGCCCACCACATTCCGGTTTCCCTGATAATCAGCGAAGAAGAAGACCTTTCCCTTCTTCACCGGCCCGCCCGCGGTGCCTCCGAATTGATTCTGCTGGAATGGCCCCCGAAGCCCCTTGTCGAAGTAGTTCGCGGCATCGAAGTCCGTGTTGCGCAGGAACTCAAAAACATTGCCATGCAGTTGGTCTGTGCCGTTCTTGGTAATCACGTTGACTTGTCCGCCTGCGAAGTTGCCGTATTCCGCGTCGAAGTTATTCGTGATGATGCGGAACTCACTCAGAGAATCCAAATTCGGCACCACGGCAGTGCCGGAAAATCCAAACTCCTGCACGGATATGCCATTGAGCAGATAGCCGTTCGCGTCTTCTCTCATGCCGTTGACTGACAGGTTGCCCGAGTTCTCGTCGCCGGAAACTTGCGGAAGTTGAAACCCGCCGCTTTGGAAGTTATTGTTTGGCGAAGAACCGCCGCCAAGTCCAGAATTGCTATTCGCAACGCCGGGCTGCAATGCCAGCAAGTCTGTGTAGCTGCGGCCATTGAGTGGAACCGAGGTGATCTCCTTGTCTTCGATAATCTCACCCAACTGAGTCGTGGTGGTTTCCACATGGAGCGCATTACTGGAAACCGTGACCACCTCATCAGCTGAACCGACCTGCAGCGAAATATCCACCATCACGGCGTCGTTGACGTTGAGCACGATGCCGGCCTGTTTGAAGGCTTTGTATCCAGCGAGATTGACGGTCACCTCATACTTGCCGGGTTGCAGCGCCGGAAAGTCATAAACGCCTTGACCATTAGTGGATACAACTTGTGAAACATTCGTCTCGGTGTTGGTGGCCGTCACCTGGGCGCCGGGCACCATCGCTCCGCTCGGATCCTTTACTGCCCCCGCGATGCTCGCGGTGACGCCGGCAAAGGCATTCCGGTTGATACCTGAAATCAGGACCAGCAGGACAATTGCCAATGCAAGTCGCCGACACAATAATCGGGCACAAAGCGCTCCCGACTTCCTGGTCTTTCCTAAAAAGTCCATCTGCTGTGAAGAGTGCATCGAATTCCTCCTTAAGCGAGTAAAATCTGCGTTTTGTCTGCAGACGAGGGGCACAGCAACAGGTTCAGATTGCATTCCCGGGCCTCTTGGGCTTCCACTGACTGTTGGTACTGCTCCCGTGAGCCCTTCAGCCTCATGGCGTTGCGACGCATCGTTCGCAGTGCAACATGAGCGTCAATCGAGGAACAATCCCCTTCCCCGGAGCGGCTCACACTCGGAGGAACTAAACATACTTGGTTCGTAATGTTTAGTATGTATGTCCAGATTATTAACATCGGAATTCATAGTTGTCAACACTTCAGAAATGCATAGCTCCAGTATCGAATTCAGGTTGCGGAAAGGCGAGAGGCAAGACCAAGCGGGACAGGGAAATCTGCACAGTTCTAGTGCAAATAGCGAGGTTGAGGGGCGTTGTTGCATTGATTGGACGTTAGCCGAAGTTTTCCTTTTCCAGGCGGTTGATAAAGCCATGATTAGAGAGCGGATAGAGTCCGGACGCCCCGATGTCAGCGCCGGTGCAAAAATCCCCATAGCGCCGATTGAAAAATCCCCCACCTTCTGAGGGTGACCGCTTCAGCAGGCGCTTCGGCTCGCTGGCCGATCACGTGCACTCCCGCAGGCAAAGACCGAACATGCCCTTATATCGGCACATCGCGGCTTCATCCAGAGCGCCGTGACCTGTGCTTCGCCAAAATTCCATCCGGACGTGATGAGGGTTATATTTTTGATTTTGGAGTAGGGAGGAGGAAGTGTTAGGTGGCTGTGGGTCATCCTTGATGCAAGGAGCCGCCTGGGTGAAGACGATGGAAACGACTCGGTCCCACTCTCCCAGTCTCGGCGTCGCGTTGCCCACCGGCGCGCTGATCATTATCCCATCCGCATCAAGACCAATGTGGCTTGCCGCAGATGCTGCCGAAGGAATGGCCAGTGTGGAGCGGGCAATCCGCCGAGGTTCTCATCCGGATGACCGCAGTACTGAGAGGCAACCATCTCTCCCTCGAGTTCCGGATCCTGCTCTTGCATTAAACTTGTTGTCCAACCCACCAAAAAGGTAAGAAGCTGAACTTGAACCTTTTTGTACCTTGATGTCACATGCCAGAATGGAATTAAGCCATTTAGAATCTTGCTGATACTAGGGGGATCGAACCCGCGACCTCTGCCGTGACAGTGAGCGGGAAACCCGTAACTAACAGAAACCAGGGGCAACGGACGACACCGATAGCGCTCTGAGGAACCCACGGAAACTCTTATTGCACCTTGAACGAACCCGCGACCCCTGTCAATTCGACCTCTGTTTTTCTACCCAGATTGCCTTTCACCGATAGACAATTCTGACAAGCAAAGCTCGACCTCCGCCCTACTTGCTTTAACGGCGTCGATTCTTCCAGCTTCCGTCTCCTCGTTTTCGAGCGTTAACTTCATGACTTTCAAATGACCAGGGTCAAGATAGGATCGGAACATTGAGCATCGAACCTACAACCTGTCGGTTAAGAGTTAAGGTCTTGCTCTTTTCAGCGTCACTCTGTATTGCCATATATCGCTTATTATCATCTCGTTACGGAATATGAACTGAACAGACGGACTGTGGGTACTGCCCACATTTTGGCACTTTTTTGAAGCAGTCTACCCACAAATGTCCCCACAGCGTTTTGGGGTGAACCCCTTCGTTGAGACAGTTTTCTATTGCTACACCGGCAGCATTGCTCCTGAAGTCGTTCAATCCTCGCACCAAAACAGGAAGGGCAACCAGTAGAAGCCGCCATCGACCAGCGGCGCCAGTTCTTCGAGACCGAGCGCGACCGGCTGTATCAGATTGAAATCTTCTATTGCATCGTCCTCGAAGGCCCAAGATCAAAGGCCGGAATTGGCGCGGCGCTCAATGCGTGCTTTGCTACGATTCTCGGCAACTATGCCATGGATCTGCGCAGGCTTTACCTCCTGAATTCCAATTACGCCGATCTCTCGTTCATGTTCACGATTCTTCCCGGAGAGAAATCGAACGCGCATCTCGGCTCTGAGTATTTGGCCGCGCTCGAAACCGACAACAGCGCACCGTACTTTCTCAATCCACATAACGGCGAAGTCGCGCACACGCTCATCCTCGGGATGGCCGGTTCCGGCAAATCGTACTTTTGCAATTTCCTTCTGCAAAATACGCAGAAGTACGCGCTGAGCTGGTCCCGGTAGTTCGGACAGTTTTTGTTTTTTCCTTAAGTGGAAGTTCTTGCTTTTGTTTTTAGGCTGCCATGGATTCTGGCAGGCGGTTGAAGTATACCTGATCGGGCGTTTGCG
>Ga0181529_10004319_pt1 | contig 15478 bp, 10 predicted proteins | sample PEATcosm2014_Bin_36_FD_119763 | JGI IMG/M metagenome (GOLD analysis project Ga0181529, IMG submission 119763) | Peatland microbial communities from MTU Mesocosm Facility, Houghton, MI, USA - PEATcosm2014_Bin10_30_metaG | ecosystem: Environmental > Terrestrial > Soil > Wetlands > Peat | place...
CCGGCGGTTGCCTTGATGAACTCTTCCAGGGCCTGGCGCGCCTGCTCGAACTCGCCGCGGCAGAAGTAGACCCAACCCAAGGTTGAGAGGGCGTCGCCTTGCCTGTTCTGCAAATTCTGGTTGGTCCGCGTTTCCTCGAAATTGGTCCGGGCATACTCCAAAGCCCGCCGCTGCTTGTTGGCGTCGTCCTTCTGCTCGACCAGGGCCAGGGCCAGATTGTTGCGGGCGTTGAAATCGCGCGGGGCCTGGAGGATGACGGCCTCGAAGTCTTTTTCCGCGTCAGCCCAACGGCGCTCCCACAAGGCAACCACCCCGCGCAGCATGTGGCCAACGTTGCTGCCCGCGTACTTTGTCGGATCGGATTCTTCGATCTTCACAGCGGCATCGGCCTGCTCCTTGGCGAAGGCGATATTGCCCTTCTCAAAGGCCCATTGGGCGACGATGAGGCGGGTCAGAAGATGCTTGGGAGCTTTTAGCAAAGCAGCATCGAACCATGTTTTCGGATGCCCCTTCTTGTCGGCCTCCGGGCCTTCGTACTGCTCGTAATACTGGGCCATGACAGCTTCCGGAACGGGAAACTGTTCATCGGTATGGTTCTTCTTGGCATTCTCGCGGTCCTTATCCCTGGCCTCCTTCAGGACGATATAGGCATCGGGGGCCTTGCCTTGCCAGAATAGAGCGCGGGCCAGGCGCTGGCGGGCCTGCAGATTGTCGGGCGCCAACTTCACGAGGTCCCGAAGACGCGACTCGGCCATCTTCCACTCCTCGACTTGCCTGTCCGTATTGAAGTCCGAGTTGGATGCGAGGGCCTCGGCCACCTCGGCAACGCCGCTCAATACCTGCTGCTCCATGGCCGCTTTGCGATCGGCGTTCGCGCTGTACTTCTCCAAGACTTGCTTGGCCTTATCGAAGTCCATGGTTGCCTCGCTGACCCGCCTTTCCTGCAAGGCGATGCTGCCCATAATGATGTACGCTTCCGGATCGTTGGGCGCGTTGTGAACGGCAGATTCCAGTTGCATACGGGCGAGAGCCGGATTTCGCTCCCTGACAAGCAGATACATCAATATATTAGCGGGGGGGAGTTCGCTATTTTTCTTCGCAACTTCGTCAAGCTTCTTGAGCGCGCCCAGGAAGTCATTGTTGTTCAACGCCGTAATGGCGTCCTTCACCTCCGGATACTCTTTCTGTTTGGGAGCCGTCGCCGGAGTGGTGGAAGGAGAAACCGCCGGCTGGGCAGAAACGGGCGTTGCCGCGGCGCCTAGCAAAAGCAACGTGACAGTTGCCAGGGCAAAAGCGAAGGAAAGGGACGAACGTGCCATGGAACGATACCTCGTATTGTGAAGACTAAAATACGGACCCGTGGCGAGTCCAACAAATTGTGAGAAGGAAATTACAGGGTTGGATGGCAAGACAGCACAACTCCAATCCTTCTACACTACGATGTAAAGTGCCAAATGACAAGATACCGTTGCGTGCAATTTCGCATTCTTTTTTGGCGCAGGCAACCATATTTACAAACTGCGGGAACCTTGAGGCGCAGGCTCCCACAGAGAGGGGTGGAATGAAGATGAGCTCGGCGCAAAATCACAGGGCCCCGTTGGCTCGCTGCGGAGCCAACGGGGCCCTTGGGACCGTGAAAAGCGGTTCCACCCAGGTATTGGGTGTTGTCGCATGGTTCTGCGATCTTACCTAAGATTCACGGGCTTGGCCTTTGTTACTTTGGAGAACTGGGCTAGGAAGACGTAAGCACGGAATACGACTAAAGCAGTTATTGTGCCAAAGTCAGCATGGCAACCGGATCGAACTGCCAATAACGACGCAACCTGTTGTCGTGAAAAAATTTATGATATTTGCACGATGACGGAATGCTCTGCCGAGGCTTGTAGACTTTTGTAAATTTTACAATCGCTTTGCATCCGCAGTTGAGATTACCCAATTTGCCCTAACCCGAAGTGTAAGCGAGGGGACGGCTTGGGATCCTCGCTTACGCTTCGGGTTAGTGTCAGTCTCAACCGCGTACAATATTAGCACTTGGCTTCAGCCGAGTCCGAACCTTCGTTTCTCTCGGAAAAAGCAAATTATTCCCGGAAAACTGACATAGGGTAACAGCAAACTTCTTGCTAGAATCCCGCCGTCGCCACGGACGGCGAACGAGACGATAGCAATGCCAAGCAACGATTGCGGCGAGAGGGAACCCATGAAGCGATCTTTGGGCCGGAACTGGACAACGGTGGCGGGAGCGTTGGCTTGGCTGCTTTTGAGCAGCGGGATCCTGGCGCAAGTGCCCGAGCAACATTGGCAAGCCACGCCCAATTATCCGCAGAATAGTCCGCCGAACTACCAGCCGTCAACCCAGGCCGGTCCTGCCGCAACTGGCAATCCAGCCACAGGCGCACCGGCGACGGGGCAGTACCAGCCCCAGCAGCCGGATCAGCCCGTCGGTCCCCCGCCCTATCCGACGATTGACCGCCGCGACCCTGCCCCGGCTGGCCCGTCGGCTTACGGGAACTCGCCGCCCGACAATCGCACGGTCTATCCGCAAGGCCCGCCGGTCGCGGGACCGCCCGCCGCCGGGCAACCGATCCAAGGTCCTATGTTGCGGCCTGCGCCGCCGCGGGCACCCTTTGTGCTCTCGCCCCCGGAGGCGGCAGCCCTGGAGAATCTTCTCCGCGACTGGGAAAAGCGGAACAAAGAGATCCATTTCTTGGAGTCGAAGTTCTATCGCTGGAAATACGACGCCGTGTTCGGCAACGGCAATCAGCCGCCAACGCCCGATGAAGGCACCTTGAAGTTCGCCGCGCCCGACAAGGGGCTGATGTTGATCGAGGCCAAGGACCCCAAGCAGTCGGAGCAATGGCTCTGCGACGGCAAGTCGATCTACCAGTTCAATTATGCCGAGACGCTAGTCACCGAGTTCGTCATGCCCAAGGAGTTGCAGGGCAAGGGGATTGGCGACGGCCCATTGCCCTTCGTTTTCGGCATCGAGGCCCAGAAACTCAAACAGCGCTATTTCATGCGGATCATCACGCCCCGCGACGTGCAAAACGAGGTCTGGCTGGAGGCCTATCCCCGCTTCCAGCAGCAAGCTGCCGAGTTCAGCCGGGTCCAGGTCATCTTGCAAGTCACCGGCTCCACGAAGTCCTTGCTGCCCTATGCCATCCAGATCTATTCGCCCAACGGCAAGGACCGCATCGTCTATCAACTGCGCGAACCGTCGATCAATTCCATCGTGAATTCGCTGCCGTTCCCAGGCGGACATTGGTGGGATGTTTCCATCCCCCGCGGTTGGAAAAAGAAGGTGGATCTGCCTCCGCCGCCGGTTGAAGCCGGGCTGAACCCGGCGCTGGTGCCGCGGTGATAATAATCTGGGTAGAGATCGAACGCGCGTAACGTTTCAGCGGAATGTAGCAATGACCCCACCGAGCTTGTCTCGGTGGGGTCTCCAAGAAGCACTTCATTCCGCTGAAATGTCACAAGCTCGCTACTACGCTAAAGCCCGCCCCGGCGCGGACCGCATTACACCCCGCCGTCGTCCTCCCAGGTCGCCACCCACTGCGGCCAAGGCACGGGCCAGGCGCCGACCTCTCGCGGCGGCAAAACGCCGTCGCCCGGCATGGTCCCATCGAGGCAGTCGAACACTTCTACGCCGCCCGTTTTGAGCACGTTCACGATTGCCGCGCAGAAAACCTTCCGCGCCGATTCGGAAAGGCATTCGGGACGCATCTTGCCGGAAAGTTGCAAATGCGTCCGGCCACCCGCCAGTTCGAAGGCCATGACCAACGGGCCATCCAGTATGCCCGGCATGTCGATCTCGACGGATATCTCATTCGTGGCCAGGCGGATCTCGCCCACTTGGGGCAGCGGACCGTGCCAGCCGCGAGCGGCAGCGAACCAGGCGACAAATTCGCGTTCGAGGTAGCGGCGCAAATCGATTTCAACATGGTGCAGCGCCTCGCGGTACTTGCGGACCACCTGCGGATCGCCGTCGGCCTGGAGCGCTTTTCGCTCGGCACGGCTGAGCTTGGCGAAGCGCTTGGGGATCGTGCCCGAGTGAAGCCCCGGCCTGAGCAGCCGCGGCAGCGTTTCTCCGTGCGATCCCACAAGCACGGGATCGAGCGTCTTCGAGCGGTTGGCCGCGAATAACCGCCAGTTCTCCTTCAGTTCCCAAATCAAGTAGCCGAAAATGCCTGGCGTGAGCGTGACGATCAAGAACGTCAGCACATCGGCTATCGCCGTGTTCATGTGCTGGGCGAGAATCCCGCGCAGGTCCATGGCGATCCACATCGGCGCGAGGATCTTGTGCGAGACCGTAACCCAGGGCACGTGCTTGACCGGATTCAACTGCGGCTCGATCAGCAAGTTGACGCAGAAACGAACGGCGTAGGCAATGAAGAACCAAATCGTTCCCAGGGATCCTTTCACGAACATCGTCAGGTAGCTCTGGCCGCTCTTGAACCGCAGCCATTCATCGACCGCGTACATCAGCCGTTCGATGCCCTGCATGATGTAGCGGAAGAGATCGACGAACCACCAGAACAGTCCCACGGCGAAACGGATGCCGAAGCGATGCCAGCTTTCCACGCCCCAGTCGACCAGTACTTCCTCGAGATTGCGGCCGAAGCGCGAGTTGATCAGCACGCTCAGCAAGATGAAGATTGCCCCCAACTCGGCCATCATCGGCCAGCCGGCACGCTCCCACGGCAGGACCAACCCTGCGGCGAGTGTCGGCAGGAGCGGCTTAACGACGTAGCGAAAAAGGAATATCGTCGCCGGACTGCGCACGATCTGCCGCACCAGCGGGAGGTTGAAGAACCAGCGGAAGGAATCGAAGAAGACCAGCCGCAGCGTTCGGCCAAAGAGCTTGAGCAACTCCCAAACGGCGTGGCGGAATTGCGGCACGTGGATCAGTCCGAAGAGCACCACGCCGAGCAGCAGCGTCGGATCGTAGTTTCTCCAATCACTCAACGTCGGCGTGTAGGACTCTTCCTTGCCCGTCAGCATGTGTACCAGGTGCTCCGCGACGATCAGGATCACGACCGCGCCGCCGAAGGGCATTACCAGGTACTTCGTGAGGCAGCGGCCCAGGAACGTGCCGAACGCCACCAGGCTGAACCGCTGGATCCAGCGCTGGTAGAAATCGCCCGTCTCGTAAACGCCGTCCAGGACCACGCCCAGCCGCCGGTTCAGCCGCAGTACGGCGTCGCCGTGGAAGAAGTTGCCGGGACCCGCGCAGTCGGGCTCCTTGACCTGGTTGCGGGAAACGGCGTCGCGGACCTCGCCCAAGGTGAGGAATCGCCGCTCCACGATGCGGTCCAGCAACTCCTCCACCAGCTTCCGGCGGGAGACGGTTTCGACCAGGTTCTGCGGCAGCAGGCCGACCTCGTCGAGCGCGGCGACGAGCTTAGGCCGAAAGCCTTCGCGCAGGCGGTCCTCGGCTGTCTTCGTGGCCGCGTTCAAGACTTCCGCGAGCTGCCGCCGCTGCCGGTCGGAGATCCGCACGGCAGGCAGCCGCCGCTGGGCGCTGCGCAGGTGCCGGGCCACCAACACCAGGCGCTGGTTGGGCAGTTCCCGCCGCAGCGGCCGCCGCCCCAGCGACAAGATCCATCCCATGACGTCGATCGTCGAAGTCGTCCGCTGCCGATCGACGCAAACTTTCTGCAGGTCGTACAGCAGCCGGGCCTCGACCGTCCATAGACCCCGCGGCGTTTGATGGGCCAGGGCCAGCAAGGCCTCGCGCCAGGGCCGGGGTTCCTCGCCTTCAATCCCCAGGGCCGCTTGCAGGCGATCGACCAGCCCGTGTACTTCCTGCCGCAAGGTGCTCGCTGCTTCAGCGGCCCGCTCGCGCGGGGCCTGGAATTCGGCCCGTGCGCGGCGGATGGCGGCCCCCGCCAGGTTTCCGCGGGCGGCCTGCCGCGCGGCGGACTGGGACCAGCTCCGGTACTTCTTCTCCGAGCGGCGACGGCCGCGCGCCCCTTGCGCGGCCTGCTCGCGCGATCCGCCCTCTTGCAAGCCGGGAGGCAGCGCCAGCGGATCGGCGTCGAAGGCCTCTGCCGCCAGCCGCGCCGCCTCGCGCAGCTCGTCTGGTCCCGGTGTGCCGGGCAGGCGAGTCGCCACCAGAAGCCCTTCCGTACGGATGTCCCGCGCAATGATCTCGTCGATTCTTTCCAGCGACTCAAGCGCCGGAAAGAAACTGGCCATCAGACACGGCTGGAAATAGCGAATGCCCAGATAGACGGCCACGAACTCCACGTAGACCGATAAGTCGTCATAGGGCGGCAGCAGGAACCGTTCTTGCTGCAACACGTTGCGGATTTCGTCGAACTCCAGACTGCCCAGCGCGGAAATCCGCTCCTGGACTTCCACGGCGCGGAAGTGCTTTCGATCGGCCAGGCGGCGGAACTCATCGTGGATCCGCGCGTGGTAAAGCAACTCCCAGTAGAAAAGCAGGACCTCGCCGCGCGGCCGTTCTTCCAAGGTTTCGCTGCCGGGACGCTCCAGCAGGATCACGTTCTCCGGCAGGTCATCGGCGGGGCCGAAGCCGATCTCGCTGCGGTCGGCGATTTCCAGCAAGTCACTGCGGGAAATGACGTAAGTCTTGCTGTGGGGCACGCGAAAGCCCATGCCCGGCGGCGAAGCGTGCAATCGTATCACGCGCCGCAAAAGCCGCGGCGGAACAAGCCGCGCGGCCGGCTCGACGGCCCCTACGGCCCGCTCCAGTTCCGCCAGGCCGATGCGCGCATCGCGAGCCGCGATCATCTGCTTGCGGCGCGGGCGGAGCCATTTCCAGGGTGCTTTCACGGGCGGGACTCAGAGCGGGGAGGCTGTAGGGTGGGACCAGCGAGCTTGCGAGCGCCGGCCCACCATGACCGGTCCTTGGTGGGCCGGCGCTCGCAAGCCGACCATGCTGCGCATGGTGCCCGGGTCCCACCCCACAAATTCAAGGGAACTTGTACTGGCGATTCTTCGGATCAAAGTCGAGGTCGGTATAGCCGTTGTTGAGCTTGATGTCGAGATAGGTATACTCCTCCAAAAGCTGCGGCCCCTTGCCCGAATCGACCGGCAACTCGTAGATCTCGACGCGGATGGGGAAGTGCAATTCGTTGTCGACGAATACTCGGGCCAAATAGCCCCGGAGCTTCGGCTCAGCGACCGGATAGGCGATTTCCAGCAAGGTACAGGCCCTGCTGTTGATACGGGCTTTACGATACCGCTTGACGTGGACCTGGCTCGGCTCACCCGCCGCTTCGCCGCGCTGGATCAGTTGCCGGCAGAGGTTGGCCAGGCCGATCTCCGTGATCGGGTAGTGCTCGCCCATCGTGGCAGGCCAAGTCTTGGGATTCAGCGATAGCGTGCCGCTGTAGATGGAAGCGGGCCTATGGACCAGCAGGTTGCCGTCATTCTGCCCTTGGACAAAGATCACCTCGCGGCCTTTGATGTTCTTGGTGTCGCTGCGATCGAGGAAATAGAGATAAACGCTGAAGGGTTTCTCGCGGATCTTGGCAAACATCACGGTTTCCACCGGGTCCTTGCCGATCCGTTCCTTCTTGACAATGACGGCTGAATAGTCCCGCACCTTGTGTTCGATCTCATCCAGCGCCTGATGGGCGATGGACAGCGCATCTTCCAGCGTGGCCGACTCGCTTGCAGCATCGTTTCCGGCGGTCGATTCGCCGATCGTGGTGTGCGGGGGTTGCCACCAGCCAAGCCCAAAGTATGCGCCGGCGGTCAGCAGGGCCAGGATAATGATAACCGCAACAGTCAGGATCAACCACCGCATGATTTCTCCGTATCCGGGTGGAAATCGATCGCAGCCGCTCTCACACCAACTCGTTTCGCACCGCCCACACGGCTGCCTGCGTGCGATCGGTCAGTCCGATCTTCCTCAAGACGTGTTGGACATGTTCCTTGACCGTCTCGTAGCTGATGTTCATCGCCTGGGCGATCTGCTTATTCGTGGCGCCCAAGGTCATCTGCCGCAGGACCTCTCCCTCGCGCTCGCTCAAGGAAACTTCCAGGTTGTTGGTCGCCCGGGCCGTGCGCAGGGCCCCACTCACGCTCCGGAGCTTCTCCCGGCTCCAGACATTCTCGCCGCTGGCGACAAGGCGGATCGCGCTGAGCAACTCATCGCGGCTACAGCCCTTCAAGAGGAACCCGCTGGCCCCCAAGGCAATGGCCCGCGCAACCGAAGCGGGGTTGTCAAATGCGGAAAACAGGATGACCGGCAGGCCCGGCTTCTCCAGTTTCAATCGCCCCATGGTCGTCAGCCCGTCGCCGTCAGGCATGCGGATGTCCAGCAGAACAACGTCAACCTCGGTTTCTTGTATGGCCTTTAGGACCTCCTGTCCGCTGCCGACCTCGGCAACAGCTCTGATTTCCGTGCCTGCAAGCAGGGCTCTTACCCCCTGGCGGACTATTTCCTGGTCGTCGGCAACAAGAAGGCGAATCTTGACTTCGTTGGGCATGGGAGAATCCTGCGGAAACAAAGAAAACGAGGTAGTCCGGAACGCCAAAACTACTATTATGCGCAACCTCTGGGGGTATGGCAAGCGTCCCAAGGTGGCAAAAGCAATGTTTCCTAAGTCAGGAAACATAGCAGAATGATGGGTTGCGACGGGACGCCCAGCGTGGGGTGCGACGACTGTGCCTCACCACATCCCAAGTTAGAGCTATCCGGAAAGTCTCCGCTCTCCCGCGTGCTGTACCCAGCAGGATGGGAGAAGGGCAGGGGGTGAGGACAAAGGTCTCCCCTCGCCCGCACTCGGGAGAAGGGCAAGGGGTGAGGGTTTATGCGGCGCAACAGCTTGGAAATGGCTGAGTTCGCCACAAATTGCCCTCACCCTAACCCTCTCCGGGGTTCGCGCGCAGCGGGTCGTGGAGAGGGGACGTGTAGGCTCCTACAGCGCCCGCCGTATCCTCCGCACGGGCTTGCCAAACACCGGCAGCGCCTTGGGTTGCTCAAATCGTTCGTCGTCGATGTCACCGGGCCCTTCGCCCAGTACCACGGCGTCGGCGGGCCGCGGGTCGCCAAATGCCTGGAAGCCTGGGATCTCGTCGCGGATCAGCAAGCGATTGATGCGCATCTCGATCCGCGTCAGTTCTCCGCCTTCCTCGGGTGCTACGAAGGTGTAGGCCACACCCTCGCGGCCCATGCGGCCGGTGCGGCCGACACGGTGTACGTAGTCGTCGCAAAACGCGGGGATATCGAAATTGATGATGTGCGAGATGCTGGTGACGTCGATGCCGCGACCGACGACGTCGGTGGCCACCAGCCAGCGGACGCGGCCCTCGCGAAAGGCCTTCATCACGCGGTCGCGGGACGATTGCTGCAAGTCGCCGTGGATTGTGTCCACGCCGTCGAATCGCCGCGACAAGCGCGTGCAGATCTTGTCGGTCCCGCGCTTGGTGCGGCAGAAGATGATCGCCTGTTTGGGGTCCTCCCGCTCCAGCAGCTTGACCAGCAGATCGAACTTCCGTTCCGGATCGACGGTGAAGTAAAACTGTTCGATCGTCTCGACCGCCAGGTTCTTGGGCGAGAAGTCCAGTACCTCCGGCTCGCGCATGTAGCGTTCGGCCAGCCGTTTGACTGGCGGGGCCAGCGTGGCGCTGAGCAACAGGGTCTGCCGCGCCTGAGGGCAGCGACGGAGGATCTTCTCGATGTCGGGTCGGAAGCCGATGTCGAGCATGCGGTCGGCCTCGTCCAGCACGATAACCCGCAGCTCGCTCCAAACCAACGCGCCGCGGCTCATCAGGTCCAGCACGCGGCCCGGCGTGCCGACGATGAAGCTCGCGCCCTGGTGACCTGTTCGATCTGCTTGCGGATCGGCTTGCCGCCGTAAACGGCCACGATCGAGACATTTCGGCCCAGGGCCAGTTTTTCGCATTCGTCGCGGACTTGGACAGCCAATTCGCGGGTCGGCACCAGGGCCAAGGCCTGCGGCGGTCCGCCGCGGCGCTGTGGCTGGAGCATCTCCAGGATCGGAATCGCAAAGGCGGCCGTCTTGCCCGTGCCCGTCTGGGCCTGACCCATCACGTCCACACCCGCGAGCGCGCGGGGAATGAACCCCTCCTGGACCGGGGTCGGCTCCTGATAGGTGGCCGCGGCCAGGGCGTCGAGCATGATGTCGCTCAATCCCAAGGCGGCAAACCGCTCGCTATGGACCACCTTGCCGCGCGGCGCCGTGGAGCGCGGACGTTCGGAAACCGGCTCTTCGCGTGGCGATATTTCCCGTGGCGCCCTGTCCTGCGGCACCTCTTTCTGTGGCGCCTTTTCCCGCGGAGTTTTTTCCCGCGGAGTTCTCTCCCGTCGTGGCCGCTCCTGGCGTGGTTTTTCGGCAATCACGGGAGTTTCCGGCGCTAATGGTTCTGCGACGACCGGCCGTTTTTCCGCCACGGACGGCCTTGCGGACAGCGGTTTCTTGCCGCCTGCTTGCGGCTTTGCCGGGGGTTTTGCCTGCGCGGCCGCTGGCGGCTTGGCAACCGCCGGTTTCTCCACGGCAGTTCCCCCGCTGGGAGGCAGTTTTTCCCTCGCTCTGCGCTCGGCCGGCGGTTTTGCGACGACCGGTTTGGCCGCTTGCGGTCTGGCAGGGGAAACTGCTTGCGGTTTCGCGGTGGAAGCCGCTCGCGGCCTTCCCGCGGAAGCCGCTGGCGGTCTCGCGGCTGGAATCGCTGGCGGCCTCGCCGCTGGCGTTCCTTGCGGTCTGGCAACCGCCGGTTTCACAGCCTTCCGCGCGGTGTCCGGCGTTGCTTCCTCTGTCGCCGGAGGGAAACGCTTCCCATACGAGGGAAGTTCCAAATCATCGTCGTCATCGTCTTCGAAATAAAGATCTTGGTTCGACTGGGCCACCGATACGTTGGCCGGTCCGGACTGTTTTCTTGACTTGCGGCGACGCTTTCGTGTGCGTGGGGCCGAACCTTCGGCCGCGCCGGAAACGGTTGGCGGACCTTCGGGTCTTTCTTCTGCTGGCTGACTAGTCATGCGTTATTTGCTTCTTGAATGTAAGTTGAAAAATTGCGCTCCGTGGCCCCCCAGGCGAAAACTCGCGGCCCATAGCCCGGCGGAGCGCCAGGCCCAGTGGAACGAGCACAGTTCGGCTTGCGCCGGATCAATCGCCGCCGGCCACCTGCTTGGGACTCTTGGGCTTGGCGCCCTCGCTCTCCTTCTTTTCCACCGCGACGGCCGACTTGCGGCTGCGGCCGGCCGACAACACCTGCCGCAACAGCGCGGAGAGGTCCTCGTAAGGATGATCGGAGGGAGGACCATCGCTGTACTGAAGAATCGACTGTTGGATCTTCCGTGGCAACGAGAGCAAGGTGGAGGACACGGTGCCAAACTCGCCGCCAGCCAACACCAGTCCCCGCCGCCCCTCGCTGTCCGGCTTACGGGAAAAAGCCCGGCTGGCCACGGCCAGAAACGTCACTGCCGAATCCAAAGTGTGCAACGTCAACATCCGTCGGACAAAGTCGTGTCGATCGTCGTGGAGGTCGTCGAGGTTCCCGGAACTGAGCGTGTGCAGGCCGGGTTCCAACTCGACGATCTGCACGCGATGCCCGCCGTAGACCACGGCGGCGAACTTGCCGTCGGCACAGAGGTAATTTGCGCCGGCATAGCGGCCCGTCAACAGCTCCTTTTGCGCCAACTCGGCGGCCTCCCGGGCGTTACGTGTGTCGAGCAGATCGCGACAAAGCAATCCGCGTGAGCGCGGTTCCAGCGGCGGCCGGGTCCGGGCCCGATTGGTCACCGTTACCAAAAGGCCGAACTGATTCACCCCCAGCCAAGTCCCGCCGGCTTGCTTGTCCGTGCCACAGACAATCCGCGGCGTGCCGGGTTGGATCTTGGGGAATTGGGTGGGTCTCGAAAAACTCTCTTCACGATTCGCCGCAAGGAGAATGGGAGTGTTCTTCGCAACCCGGTAAAGAATTGCCAGCATACACATTATCTTCCGTCACAAACACCAGGCCGAAAATTAAAGTTTAACGGAAATTTAGCTCTCAGCATATTCCTCCAAGGGGGAGGATTCGGATTTTTTTCCGCCCAGGCGAGAACGCGGGGGAAATCCGCTATACTTCAGCGGTTGGAAATGACGCCAAACAGACCCTTTGGTGGAGGGAAAAGCATGATGGCGGACCGCGCAAAGTGTAAAAATGTCTAGCGAGGATTTGGCCCATATCGAATTGTTGGCGGAGATCGACGCCCTGGCAAGTCGCTTGCACGATTGGTCGCACTCTGCCCCGCCCTGGCGGCCGGCCGAAACGTGCCGCGCGATCATGGACCGGCTGGCAGGCCGGCTCAGCGCGCTCCGCATCCGCCTGGAATCACCATTGGTAGTCGCCACACTGGGGGGTACTGGAACCGGCAAGAGTTCGCTGATCAACGCCCTGGCGGGAGCGGAACTGGCCCGTTCAGGCCGCAGCCGGCCGACGACGACCCGCCCGGCAGTGATCTGCCGGCCGGGGTTAACAGCCGAACTCCTCGGCATGGAATCCCGCGAGATCGATTGGTTCCAGCAGGACCTTTCCGCGCTGGCGAACCTGGTTCTCGTCGATTGTCCGGACCCCGACACCACCGATGCCGACGGATCACCGTCAGCCGATACGACGCTGGCCCGCTTGCGGCGCATCCTGCCGTTGTGCGACGTGCTGATCATTACCACGACGCAGCAGAAGTACCGCAGCGCCCGCGTGGCGGAGGAACTTGCCGCTGCCGCGCCGGGGGCACGGCTGGTTTTCGTGCAGACGCATGCGGACCAGGACGCCGATGTCCGCGACGACTGGCGGCACACGTTGGAACCGCGGTATCAGCCGGGCCATATTTTCTTCGTCGATTCGCTTGCCGCCTTGGTCGCCACCCAGCAAGGACAGTCGCCGCAGGGGGAGTTTGCCGCCCTGGTCGATTTGCTCACGCGGCAATTCGCGGGCGCTGCGGCCGCCAGGATTCGCCGTGCCAACTTCCTGGACCTCGCCGCGCAGGCCCTGGAAAGCTGTCGTCGCCGCCTGGACGAAGCCCTGCCGGCCATCGAAAGCCTCCGCGCAACGATCCAGCAGCAGCGCGGCGAATTGTCGTCGGCGCTGGCGGGGCAAATCCGCAGCGAATTGCTCTCCGCGCGGCAGCCATGGGAAAATCGCTTGCTCGGCCAGGTTGCGTTGCGCTGGGGATTCAGTCCCTTTTCGCTCGTCCTGCGGCTGTACCAGGGTATCGGCGGCTTAGCCTCCGCTGCGCTGCTTTATCGTGCGCGGACGCCGGTCCAGCTTGCCCTCTGGGGCGCGGTCGAGGGCGCTCGATCCTGGCAGAAGATTCGCCGCGACCGCCAATTGCAGCAGCGGCCGGCCCAGACAGCCGTCAACGGGTTCGATGCGACGCAGCTCCGCCGCGCGGGGGTCGTGCTGGAGGGCTATGCGGCCGAAGCCGGCCTGCCCAAGGCCTCGGCCTCCACAGCGACGCTCGAAGCCGATGCCGATACCGCCGCTTTGAGCTTTGCGACCCGCTTGTCGCAAGACCTCGACGCCCTGATTGCCCGGCAGGCCCAGCGGCACACGGGTTGGTTCACCCGCTGGTGTTATGAGATTCTTTTGCTGGCCATGTTGGGCTTTCTCCTCTTCCGGCTGGGAAAGAACTTCTTTTACGACTCTTGGTGGTTGCAGCAGGCCTTGCCGATGTGGGGCGTGCAATCGTATATCGCTTCGGCCTTCTGGTTGCTGCTCTGGTGTTTCCTGCTGCTCTGGCTATTCACGCGTCGCTTGCGGGGCGGGCTCAAGCAGGCCATCGATCGCCTAGTAGAAAGCTGGACCGGGGCTGCGGCCGCTGCGGGTGTTTTTGCGGAGTTGGAAGACGATTGCCGCCGCGCCGTCGAATTTCGCCGTGACTTGGAACTGCTCCACGGCGACGTGGAGCGGTTGCGGGGAAAGGTGTGAAAGGTGAGAAACTGGCAGGGCGTGATGCATTCGTCCGCCTTTCTTGGTGTGATCGTAGCGTGGCGATCTACTGCCATTGCTAGCAGATTGTTGCGATCAAGGCTTCTTTCCTCTTGCCTTGGGAGTCCGATTTCACCTAAATTACCGGGCATGACCCCAGACCCGTCCCATGCCGAATACCGCTGTCCCGGCGAGATTGGCCCAATCTCTCGCGCCGTGCATTTGGGACGACTGGCCGGCTTCCATCCTGCCTGTCGCCAGTGCGATCGGCGCGACGATACGGCCGGTCTCTCCTTGCGACAGATTCGTCAATTGGCGGAACTCGCTTCTCAGGCCCGTCGGCCGCCGTTGTTCTGTTCGGAAGGGGTTGGCAATGTGGCGATCAACGACCTCAGCCCAGGTTTGGCGCGGCGGATCGCCGTCGAGTTCGCAAAAAGGCTTGTCAGTCCGGCGGCTCAGGCCGAAAACCGTCCACCGGCCGTGGTTGTCGGCAGCGACGGCCGCCTGGCAACGGCGGCGATCATCGCGGCGATCGTGGAGGGCATCCGCTGGACCGGTGGCGAGGCCATCGATATCGGACCGGCCAGTGTGCCTTGTACGGCCAGAACAATCCAGCACCTCGCCGCCGGCGGAGGTGTCTTTGTGGGCAATTCCGGCGGCGCTCCGCACACCGTAGGACTGAAGTTCTGGACACAAGCGGAACCGCTTTCGCGAGGCGGGTTGCTGGATGACATTGCGGCTTCGTTGCAGAACCAACCCGCCGAGGCGACGATCGATCGTCCCACGCGGGCCTTCGGGCCATTGCGGCGTTTTGCGGCGGCGGACATTTACCTCAGCGACCTTCGCCCGGCCTATCACGCCCTTCGTCCGCTGCGCTTCGTGTTGGACTGTGCCGCAAAACCAGTCGTCGCCTACTTGGAAGATTTGATGCGAAATGTGGCTTGCCAGATCATTCCCGCGGAAACCGCCGAATGTGTCCGGCACACTCCGTGTGCCGCCGGCAACGGCACACGGAGTGTGCCGGATACATTGTCTTTAGGCGAACAAGTGGCGGCCGCCCAGGCCCATTTTGGCATGTGGATCGGCGACGATGGCGAGGACTGCCAAGTGGTCGACGAGCGCGGGCAAGCAGTGGAAGCGGAGAGACTGGCGGGTCTGATTGCCGAGAGTCTTGCTAGTCCCGTTCTGCCTGGCGAAGAGCTTCGGCAACAGACATTCCTGCGGATGCGGGAAAGCCGTGCGACACTAGCCGTTGACCGTACCGGCCGGCTTTGGTATGCCGCCGATCATCCTCCCTGGCCCGACGCCCTGCAAACCTTGACGCTCCTGTTGGTGCTTCTCAGCCATAATGATCGGGCCCTTTCCGCGGTGCTCAACTTGCTGTAGTTGTGGTTGGCCAGCACAAGATCGAAGAGCGATTTTGACAACCGACCCCCTTTGTGATAACCTAATGGCTTGCAATCCTCCTGCCCCGATAAGGACCGGCGAATCAATTACTGTCGTATTGTCGCCTTTCGCTCCGCGAAAGTTGCGCAACTTTCGCGGAGCGAAAGGCGACACTTATTGCTTC
>Ga0181529_10004322_pt1 | contig 15465 bp, 12 predicted proteins | sample PEATcosm2014_Bin_36_FD_119763 | JGI IMG/M metagenome (GOLD analysis project Ga0181529, IMG submission 119763) | Peatland microbial communities from MTU Mesocosm Facility, Houghton, MI, USA - PEATcosm2014_Bin10_30_metaG | ecosystem: Environmental > Terrestrial > Soil > Wetlands > Peat | place...
ACCTGCACCTTCTCAACACCCAAGCCTCCGCGATCCTCGCGGACGCGACGATTGGCATACCCTTCTCGGTGCTGATACTCATAGGATATTTCGCCTCCATACCCAAGGAGCTCGAGGACGCCTCGCGCATCGACGGCTGCAACCGTTTCTCGGCCTTCATTCTGGTCTTCCTGCCGATCGCTTCCCCTGGCGTGGTGGTGTGCACCGTCTTCTCGTTCCTCTACGGCTGGGGCGACCTCGCCTACGGCCTCACCTTCCTCCAAGACCAGGCGAAGCGGCCGATCACCGCGGGCATCTTCAACTTCATGGGGCAATACGGCACCAAATGGAGCTATCTGACGGCCTTCGCGGTCGTGACGATGGTTCCCGTAGTCATTATATTCGTCTTCATGCAAAAATATATAATCAGCGGGCTCACGAGCGGCGCCGTAAAGGGCTAGTCTGGCGACAGGGAGCGAACATGGCGATACTGAGAAAAATCGGAGACAGGCTCGTGCGGGAAGAGGACCACGAGACATTATGGATCGAGGCCTGGGGACCGGACGCGCTCCGTGTGCGAGCGACGAAGGGGCCCATCATGCCCCAAGAAGACTGGGCGCTCCTGCCGCTTCCCGGCTCCGCCAGCATAGAGCTTTCCGAGGGCCGCCCCTCGGTCTCGAACGGAGCCATCCGCGTCGAGATCGCGCGTTCGGGGAAGCTGTCTTTTTTCGGCGCGCGCGGGCAGCCTATCGTCGAGGAGGCGCTTCGCAACCGCAAGGACATCCTGTCGGAGGACTGCTCGGCCTTGGAAATCGACGCGCGCGAGTTTAGGCCGATAATCGGCGGCGATTACGAGATCGCGGCCCGCTTCGAGTCGATCGATCCCGAAGAGCGGCTATACGGCATGGGACAATACCAGCAGCCTTTTCTCGACCTGAAAGGGACCGAGCTCGAGCTCGCGCAGCGCAACTCGCAGGCGAGCGTCCCATTCTGTCTCTCGAGCCTGGGATACGGCTTTTTATGGAACAATCCCTCGGTCGGGCGCGCCACCTTCGCCAAGAACGGCACGACCTGGCGCGCCTGCTCGAGCGAGGCCATCGATTATTGGGTCGTCGCGGCCGAAAGCCCGGCCGAAATCGTGGAGCGCTATACGGGCGCGACCGGCAGGGTCCCGATGATGCCCGAATTCGCCATGGGATTCTGGCAATGCAAGCTGCGCTATCAGACTCAGGAGGAGTTGCTCGCCGTGGCGCGCGAGTACAAGCGCCGCGGCCTGCCGCTCTCCGTCATAGTGGTGGACTTCTTCCATTGGCCCACGCAAGGCGATTGGCGCTTCGATCCGACGTATTGGCCCGATCCCGAGGCCATGATCGCCGAGCTCAAGGAGATGGGCATCGAGCTCATGGTCTCCGTCTGGCCGACGGTCGATTACCGCAGCGAGAATTTCTCCGAAATGCGCGAGCTCGGCCTCCTCATCCGCACCGAGCGCGGAGTGCGCGTCTCGATGGACTTCCAGGGCAACTCGATCCACTTCGACGCGACTCGAAGCGAGGCTCGCGAGTATGTCTGGGGCAAGGTCAAAAAGAACTACTATGACAAGGGCATCCGTGTGTTCTGGCTCGACGAGGCCGAGCCGGAATACACGGTCTACGACTTCGACAACTACCGCTACCATCTCGGCTCCGACCTCGCCGTCGGCAACATCTATCCCTTCATGTACGCGCGCGCTTTCTACGAGGGCATGGCGGCCGCGGGACAAGACAGGATACTCAACCTGATCAGATGCGCATGGGCGGGGAGCCAACGCTTCGGCGCCCTCGTCTGGTCGGGGGACATCCACTCGAGCTGGAAGAGCCTGCGCTGCCAAGTGGCCGCCGGCCTGAGCATGGGCATCGCGGGAATTCCCTGGTGGACGACCGACATCGGCGGCTTCCACGGCGGCGATCCGAGCGATCCCGAGTTCCGGGAGCTATTCGCGCGCTGGTTCGAGTACGGGACCTTCTGCCCGGTCATGCGGCTCCACGGCGACCGCGAGCCCAGGCAGCCGCAGGTCGGCGCGAGCGGAGGCGCGTCCTGCCTATCCGGCGCCCCGAACGAAGTGTGGAGCTACGGCGAGGAGATCTACGCGATCTGCGCTCGGCATATCGAGCTGCGCGAGAGCCTTCGGCCGTCCATCGCCGAGGCCATGCGCGCGGCCCACGAAACGGGAGTGCCGCCCATGCGGCCCCTCTTTTTCGACTATCCCGACGAGGCCGAATCGTGGGAGATCGAAGACCAGTTCCTATTCTGCGGTTCCTTCCTGGTAGCGCCCATCCTGAGAGCCGGCGCAAGGTCCAGAGAGGTCTACCTGCCGAAGGGCAGGTGGAGGAGCATCCACGGCGGGCCGACGATCGAAGGCGGCCGATCGATCGAGTGCGAGGCTCCCCTCGAGCGGATCCCCGTTTTCGAGAAGGCGTAATGCGAGGCCTCGGCCTCGAGGCGCCCGGCGGAATCCGGCTATGGCCCTCAACGGTCCATCACGAGCCTACCGGCCGCCTTGTCGAGCCGGAATCGGCAGGCGTGGAGCTTCTCCTCGACGACGATGCTCACCCTGCAGATCTCGATGGTGACGCCGGGGAATATCTCGCCCTTGGCCTCGACGGTCGCCTCGGGGTCCGCGTCCTGCCGGCCGAGCAGCTCGGCTATCAGGGCGCGGATATCGGCGGCCAGCTTGGCCAGCTCCTCCCTTGCCTTCGCGATCTCGGGCAGGGGTCTGGCCGCATAGGCGGCGTCCGCCTGGCGCAGCCGCGCAGAGGCGAGCCTCATCCGGGCGTTGGCCTGGTCGAGCCTCTGCCGAGCCGTGAAGTCCACGCCGACGTGGAGGCGGGTGGGCTGGTAGGCTTCGTTGCCGATACGGCCGCAGCGTATCCCGTGGGCCGCGACCGCCTCGCCTCCCATGAGCACGCCCTTGTCGCCCAGATCGAGCCGGCCTAGGGTATAGACGCGGCTGTTGACCACGGCGGAGGTTACTTTAATATCGCCTCGCGCGGCGACTCGGCAATTCTGGATGTACTTGGCCCGTATTTCCCCGCCCGCGCGGACCTCGCCCCGCCTCCGGCCGATGATCCCTTGGGAGCAGATGAGGTCCTTCCTCGCGCTGACGTCGAAGGCGTCCACGGTCGACTTGCAGACGATGCTGCCGCCCGAATGGACCTTGAAGCCGTCATGGACGACGCCCTCGATGACGACGTCGCCGGGGAAGAGGATGTGCCCCGTGTGGAAGTCTACCTCGCCCTTGACGAGGAGGACCTCATCGATGTCCGCTCGGCCGGATTCGATGGAGAGACGTCCATCCACCTTAGCGACGAGCCGATCCTCGATCCGCTCGACATTTCTCCCCGCCGCGCAGTTTTCGGGAGACTCCCTAGAGAAGGGGGTTTCCCTTCCCCGGACATCGGTGCCGGGAGCGCCCGGCCTCTTGGGCTGGACTGTGGCTATAGTCTCCCCGGAGCTCACGATGAACATCGTCGCGAGCTCGCGGAAGTCCACGCGCTGCACCTCGCTCGAAACCTGCGGACCCATCCTGCGGAATTTGGGCTCGAGGGAGGCGTGCTCGGGCACCTCCGAGACCGGGGCGCTTCCCCTGGCCACGACGACGTCCCGCAGGATCCTGCGGTCCAGGTTGCAGCCCATGACCGCCTCGGTGATCGCCTCCTCGAGGATGCCCCAGACGACGCCGATCCGCCTAAGCAGCTCCTGGACAACCGAGGGCTCGATCGGCAGCCCGTCGCCGCGCGGGGGAAAGAACGTCGCCATGGCGCTCATGCCATCGCCAGCGATCGATACCTCGACGACCCCGTCGCTCACTCCGGCGGAGCCCTGGAAGGACAATGCCCCTCCCATGTCGAGGGAGCCGCCCTCTGCGCCCGAGCCCTCTGGCGTCCTCGCGGCGAGGGCGGAGCGGTCGGCCTCGGGCGCCGCAGCGGGGGGAGGGGGCTCGCCAGGGCTCTGGGCCGGCGCAGGATTACGCTCTTCCATGTCCATCAATAATATCGGTCCGATAAGGGGCGACCCTAAGAGATCATGATCGGCGGCTCTTGCCCTTTTCCTATTGTTATGCGAATAATGATGGGCCATGCATTTTTATTCATTCTCGGAGAAGGTATGAAAGAACGCTTCGAGCGTCTGAAGACCGTACGAAGCCTCATCAAGGCCCATAGAATCGATTCCCAAGAGACTCTTCTCCAGCTGCTTCAGGAGGAAGGTTATTCCGTTACGCAGGCCACGCTGTCCCGCGACCTGAAATATCTCAAAGTCGGCAAAGTCTCGGATGGACGATCGGGCTATTACTATACGGTGCCCTCCGACGAAGAAAGGCGCGAGTCCGAGCGGCACTATATCCAGGACTTCCTCAGAGGCTATGTCTCGATCGACTGGAATGCCTGCATGGCTATCGTTCGCACCTTTTCGGGGCATTCCGATACGGTCGCCCTCGCCATCGACAACATGGGGCTCGAGGAGGTCCTCGGCACCATCTCTGGCAGGGACAACATGGTATTCATCGCCCTGAAGGAGGGCTCCACCGGCGAGGACCTCGCCGCATCCATGAAGAAGAAGATACCCGAGCTAGAGGTAGACTGAAGAACCGTCAACGATAAAGGCAACTGCGGACAAGTAGAAAGGCAACCACGGAAGCACAGAGGGTAGAAGAGATCACGGAGAATAAGGCAAGAAGGGTGTTTCCCAATTACCTATGTTTATTGGCTAGCCCTCCGTGATCTCCGTGGTCATACTCCGTGATCTCCGTGGTTGCCTTTCGTCTTTCCTTGTGGTATTGACATTTCCCTGTATTGCCGGTGCTCCTCGGCTATGTGATCCACCAAGTCACCCAGTTTCCAGCCCAGATTGGTCTGGGTCGTGGTCGCGAAGGCGGCGTCGGAGGCCGAAGGCAGGGCCGATTTGACGGCGCGCATCGCCTCGAGCGTCTCCTCCGGCGAGAACCCGTGCAACACGACTATCTTTTGCATCGTCATAGTATTACGGTACTATACGCTCGTCGCGGGCGCAAGGACGCCCTAAAGCCCATGGGCTTGGGCAGCGCCAGCGCGCTCCAGGCCAGCCAGGCCGAGCCTGACTTGGAGGTCTCGTGCATATCCTCGTGCAATTCCTGGGCGTCGTGCTCCATGTCGACAAGTTCCTCATCCCTATCCTCCAGCGATACGGCGAGGTGACGTACGTTCTCATGTTCCTCCTCATATTTTGCGAGACGGGCCTTGTCGTCACGCCTTTCCTGCCAGGCGACTCGGTGATCTTCGCCCTTGGCGCGCTAGCGGCGGCCGGGGGCTTGAGCCTTGGAGTCCTGGCGGCCACGCTGATGACCGCGGCCGTGCTGGGGAACGTGGCCAATTACGCGATCGGGAAAGCCCTCGGACCGGCCGTTTTCAAGTCCGAGAGCTCGAGGCTCTTCAAGCGCGAGTATCTCGAGAAGACTCACGCCTTTTACCAGGAATACGGAGCCCTAGCCATCATCGCCGGCCGCTTCATGCCCATCATCAGGACCTTCGTTCCATTCGTCGCCGGGATCGGCGAGATGAGCTATCCGCGCTTCTTCGTCTGCAACCTCATCGGCTCGGTGAGCTGGGTCGCGCTCTTCCTGGCCGGAGGCTACTTTTTCGGCGGCCTGCCTTTCGTGCAGAGGAACTTCAGCCTCGTAGCCCTCGGCATCATCGCCATCTCGATCATTCCCGCCGTCGTCGCCGCGGTCAAGGCAAGGCGAGAGCCGCGGCGGGGATAGGTCCCGAGACTTCGGGCCGGGCAAAATCCGACTGGGCGCATATACTTGAGTCGGAGGCCCGAATGGAGAACTGCCGTCCCCCGAGAGCCGACTGCTCCCCCGTGCCCTTGTCGCCGGCGATCGGTATCCGCTTCTCGGCCCTCCCTCTCGGGGCAAGCATCGCGGCCTCCGCTGTTTGGTATGTCGCCGACGCGGGCGCAGAAGGGGCGCAGATCGACAAAACGATCGGGGCCTTCTGGATACCGCCCCTTCTTTGCCTCCCCATCGTGCTGGCTCTGACCCTGGTGCTTCTCCGCTTCCTCGTGACCAAGCCCCTCGCCGGCCTCCCGATCTCGACCTGGGCGGCGCTGGCTTTCCTGAACGTCCTGGCCGAATCCCGCGACGCGGTCGGGGACAAAGGGAACGTGGCCGTCTCCGTCGGTCTCTCGGTTTCCAAGCAGATAGTCGAACGCTTCGGAGGGAAGATCGAGGCGATCAACCGTCCAGTACGCGGGGCGATCTTCGCGATCCCGTTGCGGACTCTCGCCTACCCCGAGGCGGGAACCGAAGGGGTCAAAGCATGAGTCCGGACCAGGAAGACGCGGGCCTGCTCTGCGCTGCGCATCTCGGGACCGCGGCCAGCCTCTCGCTGAAAGGCTCACCTCCCTTCGCGGCGGGGCTTAGGATCGAGGGTTCCCTCGGCAACGAGGCGGGCCTCGACCTCCTCCGCGACGTGGAGGGCATCATTCGGCGCTGTCCCGGCCTGCTCGAGCTCGAACTGGACCTTACAGGACTCAACTACGCCTCCTCGACGGCCGTCGGAGCCCTCGCCTCGATCTATGTCGAGACGACAGCCCGGAGGATCGAGCTGCGGATCCTCGACCCAGGGGCCCAGGTGATGATGGTCCTGGAGGTCCTCGGCTTCGCGAGCTTTCTGCCTATCGTGCGCAAGGCGGGCGGCCGTGGGGCCTGAGTCGGAATTCTCGAGGGGGCGCGAGCTCGAGCTCGAGGCATCCCTGATCGAAGCCTTCCTCTCGAGCGAGGGAGACGAGGTCTTCGCCCGGCTCGCGGCAGCCCTGGGAAAGGCTTTCCCAGGCCGCGGCGGCGTCGTGGCTTGGGCCGAGTCCTGGGGGCGTTACAGGATCGCCACGGAGGATGGCGAGAGCCAGTTCACGCTTGAAGCAGACGCCTGGGCTAGACTCCCCGGGGATCGGGGCTGGGGCGGAGATGCTCAGCGCATCCTCGGCCTCGCCGCGCCGAACCGTCCTCGCCACGACATCGACACCGTGCTCCTCCGCGACAAGGGCGAGCTCCTCGGCTTCGTCGGGCTCGCCGGCTCCGAAGGGAGCCTCCCCCTGCCGGCGAGCGAGTTGGCCCTCCTCTCTCGCGCGGTGGCTCCGCTCCAGGCCTTCGCGGCAGAGCGGGTTCGCCAGGCCAGGCTGGAGTCGGTACGGGAGATGACCTCCCAAGCCCTCGCCAAAAGCGAGCGGCGCTTTCAAGACTTCATCGAGAGCTCGAGCGACATGATCTACATCATGGATGCCTCGGGAGCGGTCGTCCTCATCAATAAGGCCGGGGAGGAGCTGCTCGGCCTTCCCCGCTCGCGCATACTCGGGCGCGGCTACGCCTCGTTCTGCCCTTTCGAGGTCGACCGGGCCTATTTCATGGATAGGCTCAAGGCAGAGGGTTCCGTGCGGGACTTCGAGATGACTCTTCAGCGCTCCGATTCTGCCTTGGTCTTCGTTTCGGAGTCGGCCTCCGCGGTGTTGGACGCCGAGGGAAGCATAGCGGAGGTCCGAGGCATCGTCCACGACATCACCGAGAGGATCGAAGCCCAGCGAGAGATCTGGAAGGCCAACATGGAGCTGGCCGAGGCCAACAGCGCCTTGAAGCGCACGCAGACTGCCATGGTCCAGCAGGAGAAGCTGGCTTCGATAGGCCAGCTGGCCGCGGGCATAGCGCACGAGATCAACAATCCGCTGGGCTTTCTCATCTCCGATTTCCGCGTCTTGCGCGAGGCGGCTACATCGGTGAGCGGGCTCCTTGAGACGGCGCGAAGGGCAGGCGACACCCTTGTCGAGCGCTCCATCCGGGAGGAGGGCCTGGACTACCTGATCGAGGAGATGCCGAAAATCTTCATCGAGATGGAGGAGGGCTTCGCGCGGATCGCCGAGATCGTAGCGAACCTGAAGACCTTCGCCCGGACCGAGGAGGACGAGTCGAGGACAGCCTACGACGTGAACGAGGGCGTCCGGAAGTCCCTCGCCATCGCGCGGAACGAGATCAAATACGTTGCCGATGTCGAGTTCGACCTCGGAAGCCCCCCGAACGTCCAGGCCAACTCGGGCGAGATAAACCAGGTCTTCCTCAACCTCCTCGTCAACGCCGGCCAGGCCATTGCGTCGCAGTCCCGGCCCGAGCGGGGCAAGATCAAGGTGAGCTCCGGCGCAGGCAAGGGCATGGCCTGGGTGGAGATAGAGGACGACGGCCCGGGGATATCCGAGGGCGTAGCCAAGAGGATTTTCGAGCCCTTCTTCACCACGAAGGAGCCGGGCAAGGGCACCGGACTCGGGCTTTCGATCAGCTATGATATAATTACACGGAAACACAAGGGCAAGATCTTATTCCACAGGGCTCCGACGGGCGGCACGACCTTCAGAATCGAACTGCCCGTGGATCCTGCGGCCAAGGAGGCAGATAATGGCTGAGGCCGAGCAGGTTATCGTCTTCGTCGACGACGAGGCGAACATCCTATCCGCGCTGCGCAGGGAGCTGCACGGCTGGGCCGCGAAGGCGGGCCTGGGGATAGCCACCTACTCGAGCGCCAAGGAGGCCCTGGCCTTCCTCGAGAGCGACCATTCGAGGGTCGCCATCCTCGTCTCCGACCTGCGCATGCCAGAGATGAAGGGAAGCGACCTCCTGCTCGCGGCGAAGGCCCGCTGGCCCGAGATACCGACCATCCTGCTCTCGGGCTACTCCGAGGCAGGCGAGCTCATGAAGGCCGTCAAGGCCGGCATCATGAGCTATATCCTCAAGCCCTGGGATTCCGACTACCTGCGCGCCGAGCTCGACAAGGCCCTCGAGCTGCGCCGGGTCCGCGAGGAGAACGAGGCCTACGCTCGTCGGGTCGAGGAGGAGCTCCGCTGGGCCGGGGCCTTCCAGAAGACCTTCCTCAAGCCCTCGCTCAAGTCCACCGAGGGCATCGAGGCCCACGCGACGTGGCGCCCGGTCGAGGGGCTGTACTGCGGCGGCGACTACTACGACGTGCTCAACGTCGGCAAGAGGAGATACCTCGCGCTCATAGGAGACGTCGCGGGACATGGCATCAAGGCCGCCTTCGTCACCGGCTTCCTTAAAACGATGATCTATACCGAGTACGTGGGCCTGAGCGCGGGGGAGGGCTTCTCGACCTCGCGGTTCCTGGAGTGGCTCAACAACCGGGTGAGCTTCGAGCTCAGGCAGTCGGCCAACCTCCTGGTCAGCTTCGCCGCGCTGTTCCTCGATCTCGACGCGGGCACCGTGCGCTACGCCAACGCGGGCCACTGCAAGCCCCTGATCCTGCGGGATGGCCGCACCCTCCAGCTCCCGGTCTCGGGCCCGGCCTTGGGCTTCCATTCCTCGGTCTCCTACCAAGAGCAGCTCGAGTCGCTCGCGCCCGGCGATGTGCTCTTCCTCCACACCGATGGGCTCGTCGAGGTCGGCTCCTCGTCTGGCCGCGAGGCGAGGGCGGCCATAGGGGACATCCTGCGCTCGGTAGCCTACGGCGAAGCCTACCATGCGAGGGTAATGGAGGCTTGTCTCGCGGCTTCGGGAACTTCGGCCTTCGACGACGACGTGACGATACTGTCGATCAAGATTCTTTAGTAGAATGTTGAAATACTCGAAACCTTTCAACATCCAGCTGGCCGACCGCCGATTGCCCTAAAGGGCATTGCCCCGAGGGCTGGCATTGCTTATTTTTCACGGAGTATGGACTACGATCGGTACACTCTAAAGGCACAAGAAGCCATCCAGGACGCCTCCGCCGAGGCGCGCAGGCGCGACCATTCCCAGGTCGACGTGGAGCACCTCCTCCTCGCCTTGCTAAGGCAGGAAGAGGGCGTCGTGCCCGCCCTGCTCGAGCGGATCGGCGTGGATCGGGGAGCGGTCGAGGCGGAGAACGAGGCCTCCCTGGCCGCCAAGCCCAAGGTCTTCGGTGAGACCTCCCAGCTCTATCTCTCTCCCTACGCCTCTACAGCGATCGCCAAGGCCGAGGCCGAGGCCGCGGCCCTCAAGGACGATTTCGTCGCGGCCGAGCACCTACTCATCGGCATAGTCTCGGGCGAGGGGAGCGTGGCAGAGTCCCTTCGAGCCAAGGGCGTCACCAAGGAGGCCGCGCTCTCCGCCCTAAAGTCCGTGCGGGGCACGAGGCGCGTCACGGATCAGGCCGCCGAGGAGAAATACAGGGTCCTCGAGCGCTACTGCCGGGACCTTACCGCCCTGGCGCGGGCGGACAAGCTCGATCCGGTGATCGGCCGCGACGAGGAGATCCGCCGGGTCATGCAGGTCCTCTCGAGGCGCACCAAGAACAATCCAGTCCTCATCGGCGAGCCCGGAGTGGGCAAGACCGCCGTCGTCGAGGGCCTCGCCCGGCGCATCGTCGCGGGGGACGTCCCCGACTCGCTCAAGGGAAAGAAGCTTCTCGCCCTCGACCTCGGGGCCCTCGTCGCGGGCTCGAAGTTCCGCGGCGAATTCGAGGAGCGGCTCAAGGCTGTCGTCGAGGAGGTCGTCAAATCCGAGGGACGGGTGATCCTCTTCATCGACGAGCTCCACACGCTCGTCGGGGCGGGGGCCGCCGAGGGCGCGATGGATGCCTCCAATCTCCTTAAGCCGGCCCTTGCGCGCGGGGAGCTGCGCTGCGTAGGCGCGACGACCCTCGACGAATACCGCAAGCACATCGAGAAGGATGCCGCCCTCGAGCGGCGGTTCCAGCCCGTGCTCTGCGCCGAGCCGAGCGTCGAAGCGACCATCGCCATCCTGCGCGGCCTGAAGGAGCGCTACGAGGTCCACCACGGCGTGCGCATCAAGGACGAGGCCCTCATCGCTGCGGCGACTCTGTCCGACCGCTACATCACGAGCCGCTTCCTGCCCGACAAGGCCATCGACCTCGTCGACGAGGCCGCGAGCCGCATCAAGATGGAGATTGAGAGCCAGCCCACCGAGCTCGATCAGGCAGAGCGCCGCCTCCTTCAGCTCACCATCGAGCGGCAGGCCCTCTCCAAGGAGTCCGACCAGGCCTCCGTCGAGCGCCTGCGCCTCCTCGAAAAGGAGATCGGCGACCTGACGTCCAAGCGGGACGCGATGAAGCTCCGCTGGCAGGCCGAGAAGGAAAAGATCGAGCAGCTGCGCAAGCTCAAGGCCCGGATCGAGGAGCTCAAGCTCGAGGGCGAGAAGCGCGAGCGCGAGGGCGACCTAGCCAAGGCCGCGGAGATAAAGTACGGCCGCCTCCTCGAGGCCCAGAAGCAGCTCGACGAGCTGAGCGCCCGGCTCGAGAAGGAGTCGGGAGAGGGGCGGCTCCTGCGCGAGGAAGTGTCCGAGGAGGACATCGCCCGCGTCGTCTCGACCTGGACCGGCATCCCCGTGTCCAAGATGATGTCCTCCGAGGCCCAGAAGTACATCGACCTCGAGGCCCAGCTGGGCAGGCGCGTGGTCGGGCAGGACGCGGCGGTCAGGGCCGTCGCGGACGCGATCCGCCGCAATCGGGCGGGGCTTTCCGACCCGAACAAGCCCCTGGGCTCCTTCCTGTTCGTCGGCCCCACGGGCGTCGGCAAGACCGAGCTCGCCAAGGCCCTCGCCGAATTCCTGTTCAGCGACGAGAAGGCCCTCACCAGGATCGACATGAGCGAGTACATGGAGAAGCACTCCGTGAGCCGGCTCATCGGGGCTCCCCCGGGCTACGTCGGCTACGACGAGGGCGGCCAGCTCACCGAGGCCGTGCGCCGCAGGCCCTATTCGGTGGTCCTCTTCGACGAGATCGAGAAGGCCCACCCGGACGTCTTCAACGTGCTGCTCCAGCTCCTCGACGACGGCCGCCTCACGGACGGCCAGGGCCGGGTGGTCGACTTCAAGAACGCCATCGTCATCATGACGAGCAACCTGGGCTCGGAGCTCATCCTCGAGGCGAGGGACATGGCCGAGGTGCGCTCAGGCATCGATGGCCTCCTGCGGGCCACGTTCAAGCCCGAGTTCATCAACCGCATCGACGAGACCGTGGTCTTCGAGAGACTGGGCAAGGACCGCATACTCGCGATCGTCGATATCCAGCTCGCCCGCCTGGCCGAGCGCCTGGCCAGCCACGACATCGAGCTCGAGGCCACCAAGGAGGCCAAGACCCTCCTCGCCGACTCGGGCTTCGACCCGCACTTCGGCGCGAGGCCCCTGAAGCGCGCGATCCAGTCCTTGGTGCAGAACCCTCTCGCCACGGCCATGCTGGCGGGCAAGGTCAAGGAGGGCCAGCGGATCAGGGTCGTCGCGAAGGACGGCCTGATCGCCTTCGAGGCCGTGAAAGCCGCCGCGAAAGGCGTCGCCTAACGCTTCCATGGTCTTGACCGACAGCCACGCCCACCTCGCTCTCGCGGCCGAGGAACTCGGGCACGAGGCCCTCGCCGCCGTCCTCGAGGCCTACGCGCGGGACTCGGCCCTGACGGGCGCGCTCCTCGTGGACATCGGCGTCGACCCCGGCGACCTAGGGCCGAGGCTGGCCGCTCTTGGCCCCGGCGAAGCCGGCCTGCCGCCCTTCCTGCGCGTGAGCGCTGGGATATGGCCCTCCGCGCGGAACCTCGCCTCGAGCGAGGCCAGCCTTGCCGGCCTGATGGCTTCGATAGAGGAGGCCGAGTCGCGAGGCATACGCGTGGCGGCCATCGGTGAGGGAGGGCTCGACTATCATTATGACGAAGGCCCCAAGGAAGCCCAGGCCAGGCTGTTCGAGGGCCTCCTCGGACTCGCGTCCTCGCTGAGCCTGCCCGTAATCGTGCATTCCCGCGAAGCGGCAGCCGACACGTTGGCCGCCATCGAGCGCACCCGTCCCGACCCTCCCGCGCTCATCCACTGCTTCGGCTACGGGGCCGACGAGGCTCGGGCCTTTCTCGGCCTCGGCTGCTATATTTCTTTCGCGGGCAACCTCACCTACAAGAACTCCGATTCGCTTCGCGAGGCCTTGGCGCTCGTGCCCGACGATAGGCTCCTTCTCGAGACCGACTCCCCCTACATGAATCCCATGCCGCGCCGCGGCAGACCCTCGAGCCCGCTCGACGTCGAGAGGACCTACACTCTGGCGGCCGAGCTCCGGGGCGTCGCCGTCGCCGAGCTCGCCGAGACAGTATCGCTCAACGCGCGCCTGCTCTTCGGCTAGCTGTCCGGCCTCGGCGCGCTCAGGCCCCGGACCCCGCCGCGCGCCCTTCGGCCCCATCCTCGCCGGAATAGCGGACTATCAGGCCGTGGAGCTGCTCCGCGACTTCGTTCAGCCGGTGGGTGGTCTCTGAGGTGTTCGTCGCGGAGTCCACGAAGTTGTTGACGCCGCCCGAGATTTCCTTGAGGGCCTGCACGATCTGCTGGAAGGCCGTGGTCTCCTCGTGGATGGACAGATCGATGTCCGCCGTCGCGCGGGCGGAGGATTCCGCCCCCTCCACGATGCCGCTGAAGGAATCGCCGATGCCCGAGGCCAGATCCCAGCTCTGCTCCAGCGAGACATAGCCCTGCCGAGCCACCTTGACCACCTCGTCGGACTTGGAGACCAGGGCCCCGACCCGCTCGCGCACGCTCTTGACGCTCGACATGGTGGAGTCGGCGAGGCGCTTGACCTCCTCCGCGACGATGCCGAAGTTCTTTCCGGCCTCCCCTGCGGCGACCGCCTCGAGGGAGGCATTGAAGGCGATGATGCGGATCTGGGTGGCGATGCCGTCGATGATCCTGACGATGTCCCGGATCGAGCCCAGCTGCTCGTCGAATTCGGAAATCATGGAGATGGACTCGGAGATGCGGCCGATGACGGCCTCGAGCTTCTCCAGCGCGGCCTTGACGTTGACGAGCCCCTCCTCGGCCTTGCGGGCCGTGGCCTGGGAGTCCCGATGCACCGAGGAGGACTTCTCGGAAATTCGGGCCAGATGCGTGTCGGCGTCCTCCATGGTGGCGACGATCTCCTTGACCGCGGCGGCCTGCTGGTTCCCCGTGATGCTGATCTCCCGTGTCGAGACGGCCAGCTCCTCGGTCGACGCGGAGAGAGTCTCGGAGCCCGCTCGCAGGTGCAGGAAAACGCTGCGCAGGATGCCGTTCTTCTCGTTCAGGTCGTCGGCCTGGCTCCTCGCGGTCCTCGAGACCCGCTCCTGCTTGACCGCCAGCTCAAGGAAGACGCAGACGACGAGCCATAGGTAGCCGTAGGAGAGCGTCCAGAAGTAGGGGATCGCGTCGCGCGTGTCGAAGCCCATATCGTAGAGGCTGGCCGCTATCGCCCCAGCGAAGCCCAGGCAGAGGATGGCGTAGGGGCGCGCTCCCCCGCGGGCGACGGCGACGACGATGAGGGCGAGGCTGAAGGCCAGGTTGGGGACGATCAGCAGGAAGGTCGCGAGATGAAAGGCCGAGTTGGTGGCCTCGTACCCGTCCTGGGCGAGGACCAATACCGAGGCCGCTGCGGCCGCGGCCAGGGCTAGGGCCTTGATCCAGCGCTTTCGATGCAGGAGCGCGGTGGCCTCCATCACGTAGAAGGAGAGAAAGGTCACGCAGAGGAAGAATCCCACCCGGCCGAGCTTCGTGAGCGAGGTGTCGGAAGTCGCCTGGTTGTTGAACACGATGTTCACGTAGGCGATCGCGAAGAACACGCAGATCAGGGCGAACCAGAGGAAGCGCCGGTCCCGGCCCTTGCCAAGCAGGTACATGACGGAGAAGTAGACGAAGATGAGGCAGCCGATCGCGAATCCGCCGGCCACGAGCTGGGTCATGAAGAAGTTTCGCCAAAACACGTAGGCCGAGCCCTCGCGCGAGTCCGCGATGGCGATATCCATGAGCGGCGAACGCTCGGAGCCGACCCTGGCGAGCACCACGATCTCGCTCTTGGGCCGAAGATCGTCGAGCTGGAGAGGGATCAGCCCCGAAGGGTACTTCCTGACGTGATCCGTGTCGCCGGCCTCGCCGTAGCGGTCCAGGAGGCGGCCGTTCAGGTAGAGCTCGTAGGGAAAGGAGCTCGGGCCGACGACGAGGCAGGGCCCGGCTGGGAAGAACGAGTCCGCGAGCTCGAAGGGAAGCACGAACTTGCAGATGCCTTCGCCGCGCGCGCCGGCCTGCGGGAGCAAGCCACCCGTGTACGGCCTGGGGCCTTGGCCGTCTCCGAAGTCGACGGTCGATCGCTCGAAGCGCGCTCGGTCGATGTCGCCGAGCCGGCGCGCGCAGCCAGTAGCGAGGACCAGGGCCCCGAGGCAGGCCAGGATGAGGGCGCCGTACCTTTTCATCGTCGGTCCTTTCCCGCGACCCCGCCTCGATCGAAGCCGAAGCGGGCCAGCATGGCCTCGAGTTCGGCGCTCAGCGCCTGAAGCCCGCCTACTTCGGAGCCGCTGGCCTCGGCACTCTTTAGCACCTGCTCCGCGCCCTCCGAGATCTGCTTGAGCGTCATGAAGATCTGGTCGAAGGCCTGGCCCTGCTCGACCAGCACCTGGCCTATGCGGTCGGCCGACTCGGTGGTGCTCTCGGCCGAGCCCCTGATGCGG
>Ga0181529_10004324_pt1 | contig 15459 bp, 12 predicted proteins | sample PEATcosm2014_Bin_36_FD_119763 | JGI IMG/M metagenome (GOLD analysis project Ga0181529, IMG submission 119763) | Peatland microbial communities from MTU Mesocosm Facility, Houghton, MI, USA - PEATcosm2014_Bin10_30_metaG | ecosystem: Environmental > Terrestrial > Soil > Wetlands > Peat | place...
CCGTAAAGCCAAACCATCAGTCTCGCGAATCCGATGAGCGCCACTAGCTTGAGGACGCCTTTTCGCGCCGGGACCTGGACGCCATAGTGCTTCAACAGAGGGTCGTAGAGCGGTATTGCGGCCGGATAGAGTCCCCTGAAGAACAAGGTCCGCGCGATTCTCTTCTTTAACGCCAAGACTTTTTCCGGATCCGCGTTCCGACCCTGCTTCTTCTCGTAAAGGTCCAGCGCCTCGCGAAAATAGGCCAGCGCTTCCGCTGAACCGGCGGATTTCGACGCTCCTTCCCCTGCCGCGATCATGTATTCTTCTGCCTTGTTGTAATCCTCGCCTTTGGCGTAATGCAGCGCCAGAATCCCAGCCAATTCTCCCAGACGTGCCTCGAAGAGTGTCTCGATCGCCCGAGCTGCTTTCAGGTGCAAGATTTTCCGTTCCTGTAGAAGGATCGATTCGTAGATCGCGGCCTGCGCCAAGGCATTGACAAAGATATAGGTCCCCTCTTCCGAGTTCCCGGACTCGGCGATGATCTGCAATTCCTTCAAGCTCTCGATCTCGTCATCGATATCGGCTACGCCCCCCATGATTTCCGTCAATATCCCCTTGTGAAAATTCCTTCCGATCACCGACGCGCCCCTGAGCAGTTTCCTCGTGGCCTCGTCCAATCTGTCGAAGCGCGACATTATCACCTCGTTCACCGTCGAAGGAACGACGAGGGATTCTAGCTTCTCGGTTGCCTGAAACCCGTCCCATCCGGCCTCCACGGATAGGTCGTCGATGCAGTAGCGCAAGACCTCCTCGATGAAAAACGGGTTGCCGCCCGTGCGTCCGACTATCGACTCCATGAACGATCGCGGCACGTTGCCGCTCTTGAGCAGGTTCCCAACGAGCTCCTCGCAACTTCCCGTGTCCAGCGGGCGCAAAGCGATCTCCACGAACCGATCGGCGAAGCCTTCGCGCGCTTTTTTGGAGAGCCGCTCGACTCGATCTTCGTTCGGGCGGAAAACGTTGATGAGCAGGATGGGGTGGCTCTCCGTGAGCCGGAACAAGTACTCCACGAAATCGACGGTGCTTTCGTCCGCCCAATGCAGGTCCTCGAGCAGCAGCACGAGCGGCCGGAGTTCGGACGCTCGTCCCAGGAGATCGGACGCAGTCTTCATTATCAGCTTCGCAAGCGAAGCCCCGACGATGCCATCCATCCTCCGGGCGGACGCGCCCTCGAGGGGTAGGCCCATCAGCGTAGCCATGAAGGGCAGGATGTCGCCAATATCGCCTGGGTGGACAGAGTGTATCGCGATTTCGAGCTTCCGGAGGACCTCCCCTTCGCCATCCCCCTCGCTTGCCACCGCCCAACGCTTAAATAGATCAATGATAGGGTGATAGCTCAGGTTCTTTCCAAAAGACTGCGCGCGCCCTTTTAGAAGAGTGATTCCTTTCATCGAATCCGAATTCTCTAGCTCAGCGAGCAGTCTCGATTTGCCGAGCCCGGCATCGCCGATCAAATTCACGATCGAGCCTTCGCCCCTTCTCGCGTTCATGACTTGCTTTTCCAATAACTCAAGCTCCCACCGCCTACCGACAAGCGGGGACTGGATCATGCGGTCGAGGGCAAGCCCTGGCTTGCGAGACAAAAGCTCATAGGCTGGCACGAGATCGGCTTTGCCTTTAAGCCGTACCGGCTCCAGATTCTTGTATTCGTATTTATCGTTAGTCTGCCGGTGGGTCTGCGATCCGACGAAAATTTTTCCCTTGGGGGCCGCATCCTTTAGCCGTGAGGCCAAATTGACCACGTCCCCCATCACGGTGAACTCTCTTTTCCTTTCGGAACCGACCTCGCCAGAAATGACCTCGCCAGTGTTGATGCCGATGTGAATATCGAGCATGACGCGCTCGCTCTGGGATTTCTGAGACTCATGCATGGCATCCCTCATCTCTAGGGCGGTTTGGACCGCCCGCCGGGGCGAGTCCTCCACAGCTTTGGGGGCTCCGAATACTGCCATGATGCAATCGCCAATGAATTTATCAATGGTTCCGCCGTTCTGCTCCACAATTGCACCGAGCATAGCAAAGCACTTGTTCATCACAGAGGTGACAAGCTCAGCATCTATCTTCTCCGACATGGAAGTGAAGCCAGAAATGTCGGCAAAAAGAACCGTCGCCAGCCTACGCTCGCTTATCGCAGTCGATTTACCCGGTGCCTCCATGCTCGCGGCTCCTTCCTTATCCGAGATTTCCCGGATGGATGGCCAATACTGTCGCTTGCTTCTAATGGGCCATCGTCAACTCCGACTTTACATCGTCTACACTGCGCGTCAAGGCGAATTTGCCCCGGTTGCAGGAAGCATGAATCTCTCGGTCTCGAATCATCCCGCCTGGCGCGTCGAGGCAGTGCTGTGGTCGATCGCCCGGCGACCGACAATCTGACGCATTGCAGGATCGATCGAAAACCGCTCGGAGTCGTTTGTGGCTTTTTATCCAGCAAGCCGGATGAAAGCCGAAGGACGAAGCAGAGCACCCAAATTACGCTGTGTTTTCTTTCAATGTCACCTTAGCGCCGAAATGGCATTTCGCTTCGCTACGGCGACCAATACTCCGCCTCAAAGCTGGATGCTTAGGCAGTCAAAGCACGATCTTAGGCGGGTATTGCGGAAAAAACCAAAGGCTATTACAAGCTGCAGTCTTCTTCGCCCGAGGGTATCCCTGTTCTGAGCCACGAGAATTCACAAATATCCCTTGATCTATTGGCAAAAACGTAATATATATCGAACAATAAGTTGTATATATCGCACAGGAGGCGATATGAAGCTAAAAAGGACGTTGATCCTAACCTGGGCTATTTCGCTGGCGGTGACTGGTTTTATCATCATGGGATATGTCTGGACGAAAAAAATGGACGCCCAGTCGCTCATCCTGACCCTGGCCGTCTATCTCCTCGTCCTCGGCGCAATCGTCCTAACGCGAAGGAGGCGACAATCGAGGGGCGGCAATGCGGTCCAAAAGGACGAGCGCACGATCCGCCTCGCGAATCGTGCGGCGAGCTACTCGTGGATGATTTCGATACTGGCCATCTCTGGCCTAATGTACTTCGAGTACTTAGAGCTTCTACGCTTGAGCGCCGAGCAAGTCCTTCTCTGCGTCCTGCTGGTCATGCTCGCGACCTTTTACGGAGCTCGAGCTGTCTTGGCGAAGAAGGGCGACATCGATTGAGGACGAGGATGAGGGAATTCCGCACCCGGCTCGACCTGACCCAGGGAGCGCTCGCCGAGGCGGTGGGCGTGCGGAGGGAGACGATCGTCTTCCTGGAAGGCGGCAAGTACAACCCCTCGCTCCGCCTGGCACACAAGATCGCCGAGAAGTTAGGCGCCACCGTCGACGAGCTCTTCAGCTTCGAGGACGAGCAGGGATAGGCCGGCCCGCCTTCCTCCGCGTCCTCCATCCATCGAGCCGGAAATACCCCTTCAGGGCGGAGGCGAGCAGCTTCGTCCCGGGCCCCTCGAACTTGTTCGCCGCCTCCTTCAATCGCGTCGGTATGTCGAGGCCTTGCGGACAGGCTTTTGCGCAGCGCTTGCACCCAGTGCACTGCGAGGCGAAGCCGGGGACATTCCCGGTCAGGATTCCGCCGGCGTCCATTATGTAGCGCAGGCGCGGCGTGACCACGGGGTGGGTGCTGCCTATGAAGGAATCGTTGTAGGCCTCGAAAATCGCCGGGATCTGGACCCCGGCGGGGCAGGGCAGGCAGTAGCGGCAGCCGGTGCAGCCCACCGCGAGGCTTCGCCGATAAGCCTCGCCCGCTCGATCCACGATTTCGTGTTCGCCCTCGGTCAGTGAATGCGGCAGGGCCTCCCCCGCGACGCGGAGGTTCTCCTCGATGTGCGCCTCCTCGTTCATGCCGGAGAGGAGGAGGCTCACTTCGGGCAGGTCCCAGACCCAGCGCAGCGCCCACTCGGCGGGCGTTCGGGCCACGGCCGCCTGGTCCCAGATGGCCTGGACTTCCCGCGCCGGTCTTCGACCGAGCGTCCCTCCGCGCAGGGGTTCCATGGCGATGATGCCCAGGCCCTTCGAGGCGGCGTAGCGCATGCCTTCGAGCCCGGCCTGGTTGTCGCGGTCGAGGTAGTTGATCTGCAGCTGGCAGAAGGCCCAGGGAAAGTCGTCTACGATCGCGCGAAAGTCGTCCTTCCCGCCATGGTAGGAGAAGCCGATGTTCCGGATCCTTCCGTCGCCGATCGCGGCCTGGATGAAATCGGTCGCGCCCAAGCTCTTCAGTCTCTGCCACGAGCGGCCTTGCAGGTTGTGGATGAGATAATAATCGATATGGTCCGTCCGCAGATTGCCCAGTTGCACGGATAGGAACCGATCCATGTCCTTTCGCTCGCGAACGTTCCAATGGGGCATCTTGGTCGCGAGCTTCACCTTTTCCCGATATCCGCCGCCGAGGGCCCGGCCGAGGAAGGGCTCGCTGGCCCCCATGTGGTAGGGCATCGCGGTATCGACATAGTTGACGCCCCGATCGATGGCGAATAGGAGCTGCTTTTCCGCGCGCTCCTCGTCGATCCTGCCGCCCTTCTCGGGGAGCCGCATGCAGCCATAGCCGATAGCCGATAGCCAGTCCCCCGTCGATTCCATCTTCCTGTATAGCATTCGATCGCCCTCCCTCTGCCGCGCGGATGGTCCGCTGATGATTCATTCCCGTCGACCGAGCCTTAGGAGCCTCAATCCGACGAGGATCCACCAGGCCATGGATAAGAGGCCGCCCGAACCCGCGAGGATAGTCGATATCCATCCGACATCCACTGGCACGATCGCGAGGCTGAGCCCGTTGGCGATTATCAAGAAGCTCCCCAGGATCCCCACTATGTTGACGGCTTTGCCGAGCGCTCCGTCGCGGAACGTCGAGGCGGAAAGGATGAGGACGCCCGCGGACATGACGAAGAACCCCACGCTCCAGAACATGCCGAACCGCCCCAGCCCCATGAGGGCCTGGCCCTGCGCCAGGTACATCGATCTCTGGGCCTCGCTCGCCGCGGCCGCGTACAGATCGCTGGCGTCGAGGAGGAAGACGGCTCGGTTCGTCGGCACGTAGATCGCGATGCCGAGGAGCGCGAGGGCCACGGCGATCGTCGACAGGCCGCGATGGCCCTTCTCGAGGACCGCCCGCAGGGCGAGGAACATCGGGGCGAGGAGGACGGCGACGGCGATGTCCAGCACTGCGCAATCGATGAGACCGACCAATCTGTTCTCTTGAAAGAGCGAGAACCACGCGCTCGCATCGTAGGAACTGACCAGCTTCCCCGTGCCGATGATGACCGCGGCCTCGATGAGCACCACCGCGACGGCGGCCAAGGCGGCCATCCCGCCGGCCTTGCAAAGGTTTCGCATAGTATCCCCCTGGGGAGCATTTCGGGATCGCCCCTGCATTATAACCTTCTTCCCGCGCGCGGACATGGCGAAACACGAACCGAATGTGGCTTTTCGCGCGGGTCCGGTCTATCCTCGTCGGCGGAATCGATCGCGTCTCATGCGCGGAACGCGCCGGAAGGCCCCGCGAAACGAATGGGCGTCTCCTGATTCATGGGAAGTCCACGAGCTTGACAGCGGTCGCCTCCGGCACGAGAATTCGGTGTGGAATCGAGGGCAGGTCCGCACCTCCCCTCTAGCGCATTTTGAGAAGGTGCTTCGCCAAGTGAGCGTCGAACCAAAAAACATACTCCTCGTGGAAGACGAAGCCCTCATCGCCATGGCGGAGCAGGCGCGCCTCAATGAATGCGGCTACCGCGTCACCATCGCCGGGTCCGGCGAGAAGGCGATCGCGACGATCGCGTCGAAGGCCCCGGTGGACCTCGTGCTGATGGACATCAAACTCGGCCCGGGTATCGACGGGACGGAAGCCGCCCAAGCCATCCTGGGCCTGAGGGACCTTCCCATCGTATTCCTCTCCAGCCATACGGAGAGCGAGATCGTCGAGAAGACCGAGAAGATCGCCTCCTACGGATACGTCGTGAAAAGCTCGAGCGCCGCCGTCCTGGACGCGTCGATCAAGATTGCCTTCAAGCTCTTCGACGCGAAGGTGCCGGAGCGCGAGAATCGCGACCTGGCGGAGAGCAGGGAGCGGCTCGCCTTCGCCCTGGAGGCCACCAACGACGGGCTTTGGGACGTCAACATGACCACGAACGAGGTGTACCTGAGCCCCCGCGACTGCGAGATCCTAGGCTACTCTCCCGACGAGGTCCACGAGCTCTACAGGGCATGGTCCGAGCTCGTGAACCCCGAGGACATGCCGCGCACCCTAGCCGCCCTGGACGAAACGCTGGAGGGCCGCCAGAGCGTCTTCCAGGTCGAGCAGCGCCTGCGGACCAAGTCCGGCGAGTGGAAGTGGATCTATACGCGAGGCAAGGTCGTCGCGCGCGACGAGTCGGGCAAGGCTACGCGGATGACCGGCACCCACACCGACATCTCCGGCCGCAGGAAGGCCGAGGAGGACTTCCACGCGACCGAGGATCTCTTCCGGCTCTTCTTGGAGCTCTCGCCCATCTACGTCTTCTTCAAGGACGCCGACATCCGCGCCCTGCGGCTCTCCCGCAACTACGAGAGGATGCTCGGCATGCCGATCGAGGAGGCGCTCGGGAAGGACATGTTCGAGCTCTTCCCATCGGAGCTGTCGCGAAGCATGGTCGAGGACGACAAGCGACTGCTGCGCGAAGGGAAGGCCATCGAAGTCGAGGAGGAGCTCGCGGGGCGCTTCTACACCACCCTGAAATTCCCCATCTTCCGCGCGGGCCGGACGCCGCTGCTCGGCGGATTCACCATCGACATCACCGAACGCAAGGACGCGGAGCGGAGCCTCCAGGCCGCGCTGCGCGAGAAAGAGGTGCTTCTCGGGGAGCTCCAGCATAGGGTCAAGAACAACCTCATGCTGGTCTCCTCGCTCCTGAGCCTGGCGACGGCCTCCCTGCCGGCGGGCAAGGGGCGCGACGTCCTGCTGGACACTCAGTCGAGGATCGAGTCGATGCAGGCGATCTACGAGCTGCTCTGCGCCTCTCCCGGCATCGATGAGGTCGATCTGGCCGACTATCTCGGCAGCCTGGCCGAGAAGCTCCGCGCTTCCTGGAGCCTCGTGGACGACTGCGAGCTCGAGACCTCGTTCGCGAGCATCCGGGTTCCCGTCGACAAGGCCATTCCCCTCGGGCTCATCTTCAACGAACTCTATACGAACGCCATGAAGCATGCCGGGAAGGGCGGCGCGTCGACTCGCGCGCTGATCTCGGTATCCCTCGCCGAGCGGGCGGGGAAGCTTGAGCTGCGTGTCTCCGACTCGGGCCCCGGCTTCCCGACCGGCTTCGATCCAGGCTCCACCGAAAGCCTCGGGCTCAAGCTCGTGCTCTCCCTCGCCCACCAGCTGGGGGGGCATGCATCGTTCAACTGCGGCCCTGGGGCCGAGGTCGTCGTTTCGGCCCTCCGCTGATTCGGCCACGGGAACCCCGAGCAGCGGGACGGGGCTCGAGAGAGTGGGGGTGCTGGAACGAAGTCCAGCGGAGCGTTTGAAGACCGGAGCGAAGGCGCATAACGCGCCTTCGCGAGGAATTCGGAGGCAGGGGGAGCAGCATTAGATGGTGTCTCGTCCGCGTCAGTGCCGAAGGCAAGGCGAGCAATCGACGCCGATGAACGCGGGGCGCCCGAGAATTGGGGGCCTGCCACTCCGCAGGCCATCGGGCCATTGAGCCGAGGACCGGCAGGTCCCCCATTTCTCGAAGGCGGGGCCCCGCGCCTTGGGGCGGCGATTGCTCGTTAGGCAGTGGAAGGTGGCGCGGACGACACGTTAGCCGGCAGTGCGCCCCCCTATTTCAATACATACGCTGCGAGAGGCGGGTATCGCCGTCGCGCCAGCGACGCCCTAATCGACTCCCCTCGATCTCCGCCTCTTGAGGCTATCGGAGGATATAAGCCGAAAGAGGCGGAAAGCCGTTGAAGTAGACCGAGCTGTAGCTCTGCGTATAGGCCCCCGTCGTGAGCACGTAGACCCTGTCCCCGATGCGCGCCGAGTCCGGCATCGTGTAGGTCCACTTCTCGTACAGGATGTCCATGCTGTCGCAGGTGGGCCCGGCGATGATGATCTCCTGGGCCTTGCCCGATCCCTCGAAGTAGATGGGGTACTTGATGGCCTCGTCGAGGGTCTCGATGAGGCCGCCGAACTTGCCCACGTCGAGGAAGACCCAGGGGTAGCGCTCGTGCACGGACTTCTTGGCGATGTTGACGATCTCGGCGACGATGACGCCCGCGTTGCCGGCCATGGAGCGGCCGGGCTCGATGATGATCTCCTCGGGCCAGGCGCCCTTGAAGCTGTTGTCGAGGAAGCGGCTTATGTCCTCGGCGTACTGTTGGAGGGTGTCGGTGGGCTCGACGTAGTCGGCGGGGAAGCCGCCGCCCATGTTGAGCATCTTGAGCCTGACGCCCGCCTCCTCGCGGGCCCAGCGGAAGAGCTGGCCGACGGTGGTGAGGGCCGAGGACCAGGCGCCGACGTCGCGCTGCTGGGACCCCGGATGGAAGGAGATGCCGTAGGGCTCGAGGCCGAGGCGCACGGAGAGCTTGATGAGGGCCCGCGCGAGGTCGGGGTGGGAGCCGAATTTCTTGGACAGCGGCCAGTCCGCGCCCAGGCCCTCGGTGAGGAGGCGGAAGAAGACCCTCGAGCCGGGGGCGGCGCGGGAGATCTTGTCGAGGTCCGAGGGCGAGTCGGTGACGAAGAGGCGGACGCCCTTCTCGTAGAAGTAGGCGATGTCCCGCTCCTTCTTGATCGTGTTGCCGAAGGAGAGGCGGTCGGGGCTCACCCCGAGGCGGAGGGCCTGGTCCAGCTCGAAGCGGGTGGCCACGTCGAAGTTGGAGCCGAGGTCCCGCAATGCGGCGACGACCTCGTCGTGGGGGTTGGCCTTGATCGCGTAGTAGACTTTGGCGAAGGGGAGGTTGGTCCGGAGCGCCTCGTAGTTGGCCTTGATCACGTCCAGGTCCAGGACGAGGAAGGGCGTTTCCTTGCCCTTCCCGAAGGCCTTGATGCGCTCGAGCTTTTCCATTCCCATGAAATGCTCGAGCGGAAAACTGTAAGGCGTCTCTATCAACTCTCCTGCCTCCTCCTCCGTATCGAGCCAAACATAATTGCTCGCTTGCCATCGTGTCAATAATAGGCTATACCGCATCCATGTTCGGCTTCTTCGTCAAGAAGGCCTTCTTCGACGGATGGGACAACCTGCTCTCGCTCATCGTCGTCAATCTGGGCTTCCTGCTCGTCCTCGCCCTGGGGATACTCCTCCCTTCCCTCCTGGGCCTCCCCGGCTGGGCCGCTGTCGCCTTGGGCCTCCTGGCCCTCGCGGCGCTCTCGGTCTGGTACGCCGCCGCCGTCTTCGCGATGCGGGAGGTCGCGGACTTCAAGAGCTTCCGCCTGCGCGAGGCCTGGGCCATGGTCAGGCTGGGACTGGTTCCCGGCCTCCAGACCGCCGCCGCCCTGGTCATAGGCGCCCTCGTGGTCTCGGTAGGGCTGCCCTTCTACCTGAGGTCGGGCGGCATCCTCGGCGCCCTGGCCGCGGGCCTCATCTTCTGGTGCTCCCTCATAGCGGCGCTCGCCCTCCAGTACTATGTCCCCCTCAGGGCAAGGCTGGGCGGGGGCCTGCGCAAGAACCTCCGCAAGAGCTTCCTCATGTTCTTCGACAACCCGGGCTTCTCGGTCTTCCTCTTCCTCTACTCCGCCGTGACCCTCGGCCTGTCCTTCTTCCTCGCCTTCCTCGCGCCGGGCTTCGCCTCGGTCGCCCTCGAGCAGGACGTCGCGCTCAGGCTCAGGCTCCTCAAGTACGATTGGATCGAGGCCCATCCCGGGGCCAAGAGGGGCGATATCCCCTGGGACGAGCTGTTGACGGAGGACCGCGAGCTGGTCGGGAAGCGGACGCTCAAGGGCATGTTCTTCCCCTGGAAGGAATGACGCGGGGCGCGCGGCGACGGGCAGAGCCGCGCGGCGCCGGGCAGAGCCGGCCCTCCATGTTGACCTCGGGCCCCGCCGGGACTATTATTAAAAAAGGCATATGTCGATACCCACCAGCCAGCAAATCGGGAAATGGTACGAGCTCTACAGGAGCATCGATGTCACGTTCACGAAAGAGATAATCAAATCCATCGGCCTCGACCCCCGAGGGGTCTTCCTCAAGTGCGTCGGGGAGCAGTGGCCCTGCGTCGTCTACTCGAGCTCCTTCGCGGGGGCCAAGATCATCGTGAGCTCCAAGCAGCTCCTCGCGGACCGCATCTCGAAAGCCAACAACATGGTCAACCTCCGCTTCAGCTTCAAGATCTCGGAGAAGCCCGATCCCGTCAGCTTCTTCATCGGGGGCAAGGTCCTGGGCTTCTCGAGCTACGGCCAGGGCGGCGGCGACCTCCAGTACGCGAGCCTCCAATACACTCAGCGCCCGCCGGACGACTTCATCGACATCATCGGGCGGCTCCTCGAGGCCAACATGAACTCGTCGCGGAGGCGGGACGAGAGGATCCTCCTCACTCCCGACTCCATGCGGAGGCTGGGCCTCGTATCGAAGGACTGCTTCGTCTACGTCCAGGGCGTGCCGCGCAAGTGCATCCTGCGCGACCTCTCCTTTTCGGGGGCCAAGGCGATCATCCTCGGCCTGGCGAAGTTCCTCGTGGACAAGGAATGCATACTCCGGGTCGAGATGGACGAGCCCCGCGAGAGCATCGACATCAAGGGCACCATCGTGCGCTACGAGGACGTCGAGGGCCGCAAGGACCTCACGGCCATCGCCCTGCACTTCGACGAGCAGGCGGTGCCCATGACCTTCAAGATGCACATCAACGACTGCCTGAGCCAGGTGCGCCAGCCGAGGACCGAGGACGCCCCGCCCCAGGCGCAGGGCTCGGCTCATCCGGCGGCGCAGGGCGCGGCACCGTCTCCGGCCCAGGGCGCCGCGCTGAGCGCCGCGCAGAGCGCCGCGCAAAGCGCGAGCCAAGCCTAAGCGATAGGGGATCCCATGGACAGTTCGCGCGATGCCGAAGTCGGCGCCGGCGCAGGCGACGCAGCGCTCAGACGCCTCGTATTCATCGAGCTTCCTGCGGCCTTGGCGAGGCCCATCGGCTCCTTCACGCCCGACCCCTCGATCCTCCTGCCCGTGGAGACGGGGCTTCCGCAGGACGACCAGGAGCCGGCCTTCGACCCGCGATCGCTCAGCGCCGAGGCCATCGTCGCGGGCATGCTGAGGCTCCTCGCCTGGAAGCCCGCTCACGAGAGCGCGGCGTACTATCGCTCCTTCGTCAAGGCGGCCCGGCCCTCGATCCTGGGCGAGCTCTCCGAGGCGGGCATAGCGAAGGCGCGCAACAAGGACTGGGAGATAGCCGAGGAGATCTTCCGCGCCCTCGCGGGGCTCTACCCCGAGGCGCCCGAGCCCCTCCTCGACCTGGCCATCCTCTCGGAGGACCGGGCCGAGCTCTACGAGCAGGACGGACGCGAGGCCCTCGCCGAGGAGATGGACGAGCGCGCCTTCGAGGCCTACAAGCGCCTCCTGGCCCTCGAGCCGCCCTTCCCGCCGGCCTTCTTCAACGCGGCCTTCTTCTTCCTGCGCCGGCGCAGCTTCGACCGCGCCGCCTCTCTCTTCGAGACCTACCTGAAGATCGGCGACGACGAGGAAAAGATGGCGAGGGCCAAGGAAGTGCTCGAGAGGCTCGGCCAGCAGGGCTACCTCGACAACCTGTTCAAGGAGGCCTTCGACTTCATCCGCATGGGCGAGGAGGAGAAGGGCCTCGAGAAGGCCCGCGCCTTCCTGGAGCGCCATCCCGAGGTCTGGAACGGCTGGTTCCTCGTCGGCTGGGCGAACCGCAGGCTCGGGCGCTGGGAAGAGGGGCGCGAGGCCTTCGAGAAGGCCCTGGGCCTGGGGGCGGACGGGGCCGACACCTTGAACGAGCTCTCGATCTGCCTCCTCGAGCTGGGACGTGTCGGCGAGGCGAGGCGGGCCCTCGAGCGCGCCCTGCGGGCCGAGCCGGAGAACATCAAGGTGATCGTGAACCTGGGCGCGATCGCGGTGAGGCAGGACAGGAGATCCGAGGCCGCGGGCTTCTTTCGAGCGGCCCTCGATCTCGACCCCGACGACCCCGCGGCCAAGAACTGGCTCGAGCGGCTCGAGGCGGGGGCATAAAGGACGCCGTGGCCGAAGCCATAGTCGAGAGGGCCGCCGCCCTCGCCGAGGCGCCGCGGCCGCCCTCTCTCCTGGAGCTGGAGGGCCTCGTCGCCGCTGCCCGCTCGGTCCTCGAGGCCGAGGAGATCGCCATCCGCCCCCGAGACTCGAGCGGGCGTCCCGGCGGCCTGGTCGAGCTACCCGCGCTGCCGACGGTGCTCGTGCCCGACCTCCACGCTCGCCCCTGGTTCCTGGCCTCCGTCCTCGCCTGGGTTCCGCCCGGAGCCCGGCATCGACTCGCCTCTCTCCTCGAGGCCGGCGAGGCCAACCTCGTCTGCCTGGGCGATATCCTCCACTCCGAGGCCGAGGGAGCGCGGGGCCGTTGGGCCTCGGCCTACCTCGAGTACGCCTCGGACTGGGCGACGAGCGACTCGATGCGCGAGGAGATGGGCCTCTCCCTGGCCGCGGCCGGCATCGTCCTCGAGGCCAAGGCGGCCTTCCCCTCGAACTTCCATTGCCTCAAGGGCAACCACGACAACATCGCCGACGAGGAGGGGAGGGGGGACCACTCCTTCTACAAGTTCGCGGCCGAGGGCGAGATGGTCGCCTCCTGGTTCGCCGCGACCTACGGGGACGCGCTCCTCGCCGCCTATCGGGAGCTCGAGCTCGACCTTCCCCTCATGGCCCTCGGCCCGCGCTACGTCGCGAGCCACGGCGAGCCCGCCTTCGCCCTGGGCCGGAGCGAGGTCCTCGAGTACCGCTCCCGGCCCGATGTCGTGGAGGCCTTGATCTGGACCGGCAACGGCGAGGCCGAGGAGGGCTCCGTCGCTGCGAGCCTGGCCTCCCTCCTCGGGGACGCGAGGGCGAAGGGGGCCCTGTGGTTCGCCGGCCATCGCCCCGTCGAGGGGCGCTTCGCCCTTCGCGCCGGCGGGCGCTTCGTGCAATTCCACGAACCGCGGGCCCAGCGCGTCGCCTACCTCCTGCCTGGCCGCGTCCCTGACCCGAGAAGGGACATCCTGGACGTCCCCCGCCTTTAAAATGCCGCCGATCCTAAGGCGGTAGAGGGCGAATAGGAGAGAGGGATCTGGGAATGCTCTCATTCCATCCTTGGCGTGCTTAGCGCCTTGGCGCGGTATCCTCCGAGATCTCCGTGACCTCCTCTTTCTCCGCGTTCTTCTTTTCCGCTCAAGTCGCTTCCGATTGACCTGATTTCTGCCGATCCATATCATGAAGCGATATGGCCCCGAGAAAGCGCAACGACAGACGGACCGGTTCCAACGCGGGCACTGTTTTCTGGCTCGCGGTCATCGTCATCATCCTTTTCGTCTTCGCGCTCAACTGGAGCAAGATTCAGGCTACCCTCGCCAATACGAACTTCCACGAGATAGTGAAGACTCAGACTGGCGCAGGCAAGACTCCGCCCTCCAAGCCGCCCCAGGCCGAGCCACCCGCGGGCGCACCTCCCGCGGGTGGGCCGCCGCCAGCCCCGTCCCAGCATTCCGCGCCCTCGACCCAGAGCGCCCCCTCCCTGCCCGTCTTGCCCGAGCCCGTCGTTCCTTCGCCCGGACAGGGACAGCCCGAAGCTGCGCAGCAACAAAAGGGGGCAAGGCCCCAGGCCCCGGGCGCGAGCGTGGCTCCGCCCGGAACTCAGGTAGTCACCGTCGCCCCTGGCGCCGCCCCTGGCGCCGCCGCTGGCGCCGCCGCTGGCGCCGCCCCTGGCGCCGCCCCTGGCGGGCAGGGAGCCCCCCTGGCCGGCAAAAGCCGGACCACCTCGCTCTTCTTCGTCCGCGTCGACGACGACGGGGTCATCGTGCGCCAAGAGGTGAAGCGACAGATCGCCGTCTCGGACTCGCCCCTCCTCGATTCCATGTCCGCCCTGCTCAATGGCCCGAACGAGGAGGAGCTGCGCAAGAAACTGATCTCTTTGGTGCCCCAGGGCACGAAGCTCCTCTCGGCCCAGGTCCGGGGCTCGACGGCCTACCTCAACTTCAACGAGGCCTTCATGTACAACCACTACGGCATCGAGGGCTATGCCGGGCAGCTCAAGCAGGTGGTCTACACGGCGACTGCCTACCCCAACGTGCAGGACGTACAGATACTGATCGAGGGAGAAAAAAAAGATTACCTCGGAGGGGAGGGCGTGTACATCGGCAAGCCTCTCTCGAGGAATTCTTTCTAGGCTCAGCCAGCTCGTTCGCTTTCCCTCAATCGACCGAGGCACGAATCGACGGCCATCGTACTGGCGCCGCTCCAACTAGCGCCTGCCCCGAAGTCCCCCACAATCGTACTTGACGACGAGCCATATCGTTGTAAAATAGCGGCTAGCTGGTAAACGTCGGGTTAGCCGTGCTTCATTACATCATCAAAAGGGAGCTATGTATGAAAACTTTGCGCAGTCTACCGTTCTACGCCATACTGATTTCGATCTTGGCGCTCTCCGCCTGCAGCTCGCCAACGAACTCGGGCCAGCCCTCGTCGAGCGAGACGACCTACAGCAATAAGGTTCTCCCCGGCACATTTGTGGTCAAGTTGCCGACCTCTTTGGCCGGTATGTCCGCGGCCGCCACGGCGACTACCAGCGACGTGGCGCGTATCCGGTCCTTGCGTCCCCTCGTCGACTTGACGGGAAGTTCCTCATATAGCGCCACCTCGGGGGGCTATCGATTAATGGAGACCATGACTTCCCTGATGCAAAGCTCCGTTTTCATGTTCGATCTCTACGGCATCTTGATAGACGCGGTCATCTCGCAAAATAGCCTTGGCCCCGGAACGTATCCGAGCGAAAAAATAACCATAACTCAAGGCATGTACAATGCCATCGCAGCCCAGCTTCCCGCGAGCGAGGCGCCGAACCCCGCCATAGTCGGCGTTTCCCAGACATTCAGCGATCTAGTCTACAGCACCAGCGCAAACTCTGGGATTTTTACCAATTCCGTACAGTTTACGATTTCCGCTATTGGCCTTCCTTTAGGCTTTTCCTGGTCCTCGGATCGGACCAAACTCAAGATGTCGTACTCTTTTCAAGGGGAAACATCAATTGTCACCTATGATAGCGCGACGAAATCCTGCGCCTGCCAGGTTGCGGCGGAACGCACCGCGTTTACGCTGGCCATCGAAAGCGATTCGAACTCCACGACCGGAGGCGTGTTTGTGAACGCGAGCAATGGATCGCCGACGAGCGGATCTTTATATTTAGGGCTCTTCGCGGAATCGTGTGGGTAAATTCCTGCGGATTATTGGTCTGGCAACATAGCCGTAAGGATTTTGAGCCTGAGGTATTCCTCGTCGCGTAAACCGTAAGCGCGGCGTTGGATGACCC
>Ga0181529_10004326_pt1 | contig 15455 bp, 8 predicted proteins | sample PEATcosm2014_Bin_36_FD_119763 | JGI IMG/M metagenome (GOLD analysis project Ga0181529, IMG submission 119763) | Peatland microbial communities from MTU Mesocosm Facility, Houghton, MI, USA - PEATcosm2014_Bin10_30_metaG | ecosystem: Environmental > Terrestrial > Soil > Wetlands > Peat | place...
CGCCAGTCCACTCGAAGCGCACCAGTTCTTTGGGCCGCTCGACAGGCAGCATGCGGAGCAGCACCTGGTCGAAGAGCGTGAACACGGCCGCATTGGCGCCGATGCCCAGCGCCAGGGTCACGATCACGGTGAGCGTGAAGGCCGGCGACTTGCGCAACTGGCGCAGTGCGTAGCGAATGTCCTGAAGCAGCGTATTCATTCCGTGCAGGTCTCCTTGTATCTCTCTATTCGGTGCGCAGGGCTTGCATGGGTTCGATGGAAGCGGCGCGACGCGCGGGAAGGAATCCGGCCAGCGTGGCGCAAAGAGCGAGCAGCAAAGGCGCGCCCGCCAGGGCCATCCAGTCGTAGCCGACCACGCCGTAGAGCATGCTCTTCATCAGGTAGCCCGCATAAAGAGCTGCTGGAATGCCCAGGACAAGCCCGATGAGTATCTGCCAAAGCACGCCGCGCATGACCATGGCCACCACGCTCGACCGGGTTGCGCCCAGCGCCATGCGAATGCCGATTTCTCCGGTGCGGCGCGCCACGAAGTACGACATCACCCCGTAGAGCCCCACCGAGGCCAGGATGAGCGACAGGATGCCGAAGAGGCTGGAAAGCTGCGCGGTCAGCCGGTCTCCATTGAAGTTGCCGGCCACCTGCGTTTCGAAAGAGCGCAGGTCCATGACGGTCAGATTGGGATCGATGCCGGCCAGCGTGCGGCGAATGAGCGCTTCGACCTCATTCTGCGGGGCGTTGAATTTGAGAACCATGGCGTTGACGAACATGGAGCGCGCTTCGGTAGAGATCATCTCCGGCTCTTTGTAAGCGAACTGCTGGGAAAGCGGGCGGAGATAGACGGGCCGCACCGGCTCGCGTGGATTGTTCATTTTGAAATCGGCAAAGACACCCACGATCTCCCAACTGCCCGAGTATTGCGGCCTATCGATGCCGAAGTGCTGGCCTATGGGATTCTGGTTGGGAAAGAAGCGCTTGACGAATGCCTGGTTGACGATGGCAACCTGGGGCGCGGCCGCGGTGTCTTGCGTGGAAAACCCCCGCCCGCGCACCATGGGCACGCCGATCGAATCGAGGAACTGTGAGTTCACGCGATCCCATGTGGAGCCGCACGGATCGTTGGGGCCGGGAGCGGGATGGCCTTGCTGGATGACGCACTCGCCCCAGTTATCGCCTTCCAGCGGGCTATACATGGCCATGCCGACCGAGACCACGCCGGGAAGAGCGGAGAAACGGTCTTCGATTTGGCGGTAAAGCCCTGGGAGCCTGTCAACGCCGTAGCCGGCGCCGGCAGGATCGAAGTGCAGCACGTAGCGGTTGGCGGTGGCGATGCCGAAGTTCTGGTGCTCCTCGTTGATCAGCGACTTGGTCATCAGGATGGCGCCGGCCAGCAGCACCAGAGACAGTGCGGCCTGAAAGACGACCAGAGCCTTTTGCGGCAAAGAAGATCGGTCGCGGGTGGAACGATTGGTGCCGCGCAGCACGTCGGCGGGCTGGGCATGGGAAGAGAGCCACGCGGGGCCGGTACCGAAGAGAACACCGGTCAGCAGCGAGACGAGGAAGGCGAATCCCAAGACTGTCAGCGAGGGGCTGGCATCGACAGCCATGTTTTTGGCGTCGGGAAAGGTGAGAGCGAGAATGGTATGCGCACCGGCGTAGGCCACGGCCAATCCGGCCAGGCCGCCAAGGCAGCTCAACAGGACGCTTTCGGTGAGCATCTGCCGAATGACCGCGCGGCGTCCGGCGCCCAGCGCCATGCGCACCGCGATCTCCGCGCGGCGTGCGGTGCTGCGCGCCAGCATCAGGTTGGCGATGTTGGCGCAGGCAATGAGCAGGACCACCGAGGAGAGAATCATCAGCATCTTCAGAATGGTGCCCGCATGGATTTGCAGGGTCTGAATGCCGCCGCCGCCAGGCGCCAGGGTCACATGCATCTTGGGAATGAGGGAATCGCCGCCGTTGGATGTGTAGGCGGCACGCGTGGCAAGCCACTGGCGCAGCACGACGGAAAGCTTGGTCTGCAGCACGCCGATGTTCGTGCCGGGGCGGACTCTTCCCAGCGGATAGAGCCAGTGCGAGTCTGCATGGTGCAGAATGGCGCTTTCGCCGCGGATGTAGGGTTCGGTCTGGAGCGGCATCCAGAAATCGGGCGGACTGTCCGATACGCGGTCGCCGAAGAAGCCGGGGGGAGCGATGCCGATGACTGTGAAGGGCTTGGTCTGGATGAAGATTGTGGACCCGACGATGCCGGGATCGGCAGCGAACTCTCCCTGCCATGTTTTGTAACTAAGCACCGCCGCGGGAGGGGCGGAGGCAGTGTCGTCGCTGTCGGAGAAAACACGGCCGTCGTAGGCGCCCAGGCCCAGCGTGGAGAAGTAGTTGCCGGAAACGAATTCGCCGTTCAGCGACTTGGCCAGGGCACTGCCGCGGCGCACGCTCCAGGACCAGTGTTCGCCGGCCTGCGCGGCGGCCAGTTGCTCGAACTCCGGCGCGGAACTCCTGATGTGCTGGTAGAGATCGAAAGAAAAGATAGAGAAGTCGCCGGTATCGCCGGCATCGCCGGGGAATCCGCCTTCGACGCAGCAATCGTCGGTGTCGCCTACGCGGAAAAGCTGTGCGGGATTTGCGACCGGCAGCGAGCGTAACAGGATTCCCTGGACGAGCGTGAAGATGGCGGTGTTGGCGCCGATGCCCAGCGCCAGCGTAACGACAGCGGTCAGCGTAAACCCCGGCGACTTGCGTAACTGGCGCAGCGCGTAGCGAATGTCCTGAAGCAATCGATTCATGGCGAAGTTCTCCGTTGCTTGTTCCAGCGCTCTTGCCTATTCGGATCTGAGTGCCTGCATGGGTTCGATGGAAGCCGCGCGCGCGGCGGGAATCAACGCCGCGACCAGGCCAGCGACAATCAGCAGCAAGGCCAGAGACAAGAATCCTCCTGTCTCCTTCTGCGGTTCAAAGTAGATCACCATGCCGATGAGTTTGCGCGCGAACAGGGTGAGGAGCAGGCCGGCAGCCGTTCCCGCGCCCAGCATCCAGATCACGCGATGAAGCACCATGCCGAGGATGCGGTTGCGCGACGCGCCCAGCGCCATGCGCACGCCGATGTCGCGCGTGGCCTGCTCCACCTCGTGACTGACGAGACCATAGAGCCCCACCATTGCCAAGGCCAGGGCAAGGCCCGCAAAGATGCCGAACAGCCAGCTCTCCATGCGTTTGAAGACCAGAGTTTCCGAGACGACTTCGGTCATGGTCCGGGGCGTTTTGAACGGAACCGTGGGGTCGATATCGTGGATCGCGCTGCGCAACGCGGAGACGATGCTTTTTGGATCGCCGTCCACGCGCATCACAAGGGACATGTTGCTCAGCACCCCCGGCCGCAGTTTCATGGGGAATGCATCGATGAGCCAGTCGCGCTCGGCCAGCGGCGGCTCGTAGATGTTCTGGCGAATGTTTCCGGTCACGCCGACGATGCGCGTCCACTCCGCTTCCTTGTCGGCGTCGTCGATCTTCTGTCCGACGGCATTCATCCCGCTGGGCATGAACTTGCGCACAAACTGTTCGTTCACCACGACCGCCGCGGATGGATTGTCCGGCAGGTCCAGACTGGGCGAGAGCATCCGCCCGTTTCGCAGCGGAATTCCGAAGACGTCGAAATATCCGGTGCTCACAAATCGCCCCTCTGCCAGCATCTCCTGGTTGGGCGGATAGGGCGGCTGTCCTGCGATGTGAATGTCGGAGTTCGATCCCCAGTTCTGTATCGGCAGAATGCTGATGACACCGACCGAGCGGACGCCGGGAATCTGCGCCACGCGGTTGAACAGCGGCTGGTAGAAATCGGCGATCGCGTCGCGGTTGCGGTAGCGTTCCGGGGAGAGATTCAGGTCGGCGGAGAGAATCTGGGCGGGGTTGAATCCGAGATCGGCGTGGCGATAGCGCGTAACCATGCGGATCAACATTCCGGAGACGACCAGCAGGACCAGTGTGAGCGCTACCTGCGTTATCACGAATCCGGCGCGCAGGCGATGCTGTCCGCGCCCTGTGCCGCCTGATCCTCCGGCCTTGAGGGCGCTGTTGGGATCGACGTGGGCCATGCGCAGCGTGGGATAGAGCGCCGCGGCCAGGCTGGCGACGACAGCGGCGGCAATGGCGGCGGCGAGCACGGTCCAGTTGAGATGAATATCCGCGCCGCGCGCCAGCGCGTGAATCAGGAAAGCGCGCATGAGATCGAGCATCGTCCATGCCAGGAGCACTCCGCCGGCCGCGCCCAGCGCCGCCAGCAGCAGGCCCTCGGTCAGCACCTGGCGCACCAGGCGCCCGCGCCCCGCGCCGATGGCGGTGCGCATGGCCATTTCGCGCTCGCGCTTCACGCCGCGCGCCAGCAGCAGGCCGGCCACGTTGACGCAGCCGATGGCGAGCACCGCCAACACCGCGCCCAGCAGGGTCCACAGGGGGCCTTTGGTGCGCGCGTTGACGCTCTCCGCCAAGGGCGTCAAACGCACCGTCCGTCCCTCGTCGGTCTGCGCATAGGCATTGCCCATGTTACTGAACACATGCGCCAGATCGGCTTGTCCCTGCTGGATCGTCGCGCCATCCTTCAGGCGCGCCACCGTGCGCAGCCAGTGGTTGCCGCGCCCGTGCATCCAGTCCTTGCCCTCGGTGTGCAAAGGCGTGTAGATGGTGTCCCGCTGGTTCAGGGGAAATCGAAATCCCGCGGGCATCACGCCGACCACCGTGTACGAATGCCCATCCAGCGCGATGGCGCGCCCCACAATATCCTTGACGCCGCCAAAGTACTTCTGCCACGCGTCGTAGCCCAGCACGGCGACGTCGTTGTTGCCCTCCAACTCTTCGCCGGGAAGAAAGGTCCGTCCCAGCATCGGCTTCACGCCGATTACCTGGAAGAAGTTGTCCGTCGAATTCACGCTGTCGAGCAGTACTGGGCTGCTCGACGGCATTTGCAGCGTGACCTGGAAATAATTCACATAACCGGCCAGGGCCGCGAACGCGGTGGCCTGCGCCCGTTCGTCTTGATAGGAGGGCCAAGAGGCAGGCTGCTGATATCCGCTGCGGCTGCTGCTTTCGACGTCGACGATCTTCTCGGGATGCGCGTAAGGCAAGGGGCGCAGGATGACGTTGTCGACAACGCAGAAGACCGCCGTGGCCACGCCCACGCTCAGGGCCAAGGTAATCGCCACGGTAAAGGCGAATCCGGGAGCGCGGCGAAGCTGCCGCACAGCGTAGCGAAGATCGTTTAGAAGTGTGAGCACTGCGATTCTCCTATTCGGTTCGCAAAGCCTGCATGGGATCGACCGAGGCCGCGCGCCTTGCCGGCACGTAACAGGCCAGCAGGGCGACCGCGCAAAGCACCACGGCAACGGTGGCAAAGGTCAGCCAGTCCGCGGCGCCCACGCCGAAGAGCAGGCCGCGCAAGAACCGCGTGATCACCAACGAGACAGAGATGCCGACTGCCATTCCAACCAGCGCAAGACGAAGCCCCTGGCCCAGAACCTGGCGAAATACATCTCCTCGCGCCGCGCCAAGCGCCATGCGAATCCCGATCTCATGCGTGCGCTGGCGGGTGGTGTAGGCGACCACTGCATAGATGCCGACGGCGGCCAGAAGAAGAGCAAGCAGGCCGAACGAGCCGGCGAAGGCCGCCACAATGCGTTCGAAGACGCTGCCCATCTGCATGTTGCGCTGCAGGGTGGTCACGTTGAAGAGCGGCAGATCGGCGTTGAGGCTATTGACGGTCTGCTGGACTGAAGGAGCGAGAGCCTGCGGATCGCCGCTGGTGCGCACATGCAGGGTGACTTCGTTTTGGAAGCGCTGCATCAACGGCAACAGCAGGAGGGGCGCGGCGTCGTAGGTGAGGCGGCGATACTTGCCGTTGGCAGCCACGCCCACCACGGTGCTCCATTGCCCGCGCGTTTTCACCCTCTTGCCAATGGCATTCTGGCCGGGCCAGTAGCGATCGACGAAGGCCTGGTTTACGACCGCAACCGCTTGCGCGGCCTGGTTGTCCTGTGCCGTGAAATCGCGGCCTGCGACGAGCGGCGTGCGCAGGGTCTCCAGGTATCCGGGACCTACCACGCCGCGATCCGCCTCCATCGCCTGGTGCGGCGGCGGGAGATACCCTTCGGGCTCGACGCCTTCGGAGTGGATGGTGAAGTTGAGGGGCGAGAAGTCAGCCAGGGTTGCGGATTGCACGCCGGGCAATTGCTTGACGCGTTCCACTACCTGCCGCTCGAATTCCATACCCGTGGCCGCCGAGTAGCCCATCGGATCGAGGTCGAAGGTGGCCAGCAGCACATGGCTGGGATCGAATCCCGGATCGGCGCTCTGCGCATTTTGCAGACTGCGAATGAAGAGGCCGGCGCAAGTGAGCAGCAGCAGCGAGAGCGCGATCTGCGCAACCACCAGACCGCTCGTGAGGCGCGATTTGGAAAGTCCGCCGGAGGTGCTGAGCGCTTCGTCCTTGAGAACCGAAACAGGAGACAGGCCGCAGGCGCGCAGAGCCGGAATCGTGCCGGCTATCGCCGTAGTGAGGATGGAGGCCAGCAGGGTCGCCAGGAATACGGTGGAGTCCACATGGCCGTTGAGCGAGAGCGGCAGCGTGGTGGGAGGCAGAAAGGCCGAGAGAGTGCCGGCCGTCCACACGGTCAGGGTGAGAGCAACACCGCCGCCGGCCAGGGCAATCAGCAGGTTCTCCGCCAGCAGTTGGCGCACAATCCGCCAGCGGCTTGCGCCCACGGAGAGACGAATGGCGAGTTCGCGCCGCCGAGCGACGGAGCGCACCAGCAGTAGATTTGCTACATTCGCGCAGGCCAACAGAAGCAGCGCCGCGGCCAGCGCCAGCAGCATGGGCAGAGTGCCATACAGATAGACATTGGCGCCGAAGGGCGACCGCCAGAGCGGATCGGCGGAGATGGCGTTGGAGGCCAGGTGCGTTTCCGGATAGCGCTCGGCGATGTGCTGCATCAGCAGGTTCAGTTCGCTCACCGCTTGGCGCGCGTCTACGCCGGGCTGGAGCTTTCCCAGCACTTGAAGCCAGGAAACGCCACGCCGATTGACGGCATTGTCAAAGCCCCAAAGTTGCTGTGCCATTCCCAATGGGATCCATATCTCGGAGCGCAAACCGGACTTGCATCCGATGAATCCCTTGGGAGCGACGCCGACAATGGTGTAGGGATGGAGATTGAGCTGAATGGTCTTGCCCACGATGGAGGGATCGCCGGCGAAGCGGTTTTGCCACAGATCGTAGCCGAGCACGGCCTCTGCCGCGCCTTGGCGCTCATTGGCAAGAGAGGGAAGCAGCGTCCGGCCGAGAATGGGGTGAACGCCCAGGACTTCGAAATAGTTTGAAGAGGTCAGCGCGCCGTAGATGCGCTCCGGCTTGCCGGAACCGGTGATGGCCATGTAGTCGTCGTGATAGGCGAGCAGGCCAGAGAAGCTGTGGGCGTTGTCGCGCAGGTCAGCGTAGTCCGGGTAGGAGAATGGCGGCGTCGGATGCTCGTTCCGTTCGCCCAGCATGATCGAGATCATGTCGCCGGTATGCGCGACCGCGGGAATGGGATCGAGCAGCGTCGAATTGATCCAACTGAAGATTGTCGCGTTGGCGGCGATGCCCAGAGCGAGCGTGCCCACCGCCAACGCAGTGAATCCCGGATTGTTGCGAAGCTGCCGCAACGCATAGCGCAGGTCTTGCAACAGATTTCCCATGCTCGTTCCCCTTTTGCGCAATTACTCGCTGCGCAGCGCTTGCATCGGCTGAATGGATGCAGCGCGGCGAGCGGGCGCAAGGCCCGCGGCAAATACCGTGAACAACATCAAAGCTGCCGCAATGCAGTAGCTCAGTGGATCGAATGGAGCAACGCCGAACAGCATGGCGCGCAGCAGCCGGACTGCGGCGATGGATCCCAATCCGCCAGTCAACAAACCGAGCGCGGCTATCGACACACTGCTGCTCAGCACCAGGCGGAAGATGCCAACGCGCGTGGAGCCGAGGGCCATGCGCAGGGCAAACTCGCGGTGGCGTTCGACCACCGAATACGCCAGTACCGCGTACAGGCCCATCATGGCGACAAGCACACTGCACAGGCCATAGACTCCAAGCAACTCTGCCGGAACACGCGAACCCTGATACTGCTCGTCCGTCACCTCCTCAAGGCTGCGAACAAGCTCCAGCGGAACCGAACTGTCAAGGCTCGCGACCGCAAGGCGCAACTGCGCGGCCACGGCGCCGGCCGTGGTGCGAGAACGCACCGCGACGAGGGCATAGCCGTTTCCGGACTTGCCCTGCATCAGTGGCAGATAGACCACCGGGCTTGGATCGGTGTCGTCCGGGGAGTGGTAAGCGTAGTTGCCGACAATGCCCACGATGGTGCGCTGCAACTTGTCGACCACAATGCTGCTGCCCAGCGCATTTCCCTTGGGCCAGTAGCGGCGCGCCATCGGTTCGTTGATCACCGCGACGTTCGGGGAGGCGCTGGTGTCGTCGCGAGTAAAATCGCGGCCCTGCTGCATTGGAATGCGCATGGCGTGGAAGAAGTCCGGACCGTCGAAGTCCGTCACCACCTCCATGTCCTCGCCTTTTGCGGGAACGTAGCCGGGGATGCTGAAATCGCGCGTATTGCCTGAACCCCAGTCGCCCATTGGCAGATGCGTGGTGAGCGTGGCGGATTCCACGCCCGGTGCGTTGCGCAGGCGATCGAGCAAGGAGGATTCGAAGGTGCGGGCACGATCCTGGCTGTATCCGGAGCGCGAAAGGTCCATGATCGCGGTCAATGTGCTGGTGCGATCGAAGCCGATATCGCGGTGAAAGATCTTCAGCGCGCTCCGGCTGAGCAAGCCGCAGCAAACCAGCACCACAAAGCAGATGCCTAGTTGCACTCCCAGCAGGATTTGGCGGCCGAATCCCTTGGGAGATCTTCCTGCCACCGCCGCGCTGCCCTGATGCAGTGCCTCCTGCTGCGAGACGCGCAGCGACTGGCGAATTGGAAACAGCCCGCAGAGGAGGGTGGTCGCTGCCGCAAGAGCAGCGACAAAAAGCAAGATGCGGGCATCGCTATGCAGGTTGAAGGCAAGCGGAAAGCCGTAGTTGGGCAACAGCACATACAGGGCCTTCGACAGCACGGTGCTCACCGCCCAGCCCGCCAGCCCGCCGGCAATCGCCAGCAAGCCGGTCTCGGCCAGCACCTGCGCCGCGATTCGTATTGGAGTAGCTCCCAAGGCGGTCCTGATCGCCACTTCCCGCCGCCGCTTGGCCGCGCGTTGAGCCAGCAGCGAAGCAATGTTGACGATGACCAGCACCATCAGCAGCCCCGACGCCCCCAGCAGGATTGGCAACTGTTCGCCGATGCCGGAAAACAGGCCGCGCTCAAAGTGCGCCGAATCCCGCAGGTTCAGGTCCCATCCGTTATACCTGTCGCTGTGTTGTTCCGCGGCAAACGACCGTGCCAGTGTGTGCAATTCTGCCGCGGCGGTTTGGTCGCTCACTCCGGGACGAAGCCGCACCACTTCCTGCAAGCCGGCGTGGAGCAGCGGATCGGGCGGCGCATCCGGCGAAAGATCGCGCAGAGCCGAGAGCGGAACCCACGCGGCCTCGGCAAACCCGCCGTAAATCCCCGAGAAGCCAGCCGGGGCGATGCCGATCACGGTGAAGGGATGGCGATTGATTGACACGGTGCGTCCCACCAAATTGCGGTCCGCGCCGAAGCGGTCGCGCCACAGCCCGTCGGAAAGCACAATCTCGTCTTGCGCGCCGTAGGCGCGGTCGTTCGCATCGGCCTGGAAAAACCGGCCCGCCTGCGGCTTCACGCCCAGGAGTTGGAAGTAGTTTGCGGACACTTCACCTGACTGGATAGCCTGGGGTTGCGCCTGGGGAGCTTCTAGATTCAGCGTGGCCGTGGCCAGCGCGGCCGCATCGCTGAAGGAACGCTCCTGACGGCGAAGGAATTCGAGCTGGTCGTAATGCACCGAGTAGCCCTGACCACCAAGCACGGTCGCGTCGATAAAGCGCAGCATCCGCGCATCGCTTACCTGCGGCCAGGGATTGAAGAGCACGGCATTGGTCCAGGTGGCAACCGTGGTCAGCGCGCCAATCCCCAAGGCCAGCGTGAGCACCGCGGTCAGCGTGAATCCCGGCGCCTTGCGCAATTGCCGCAGAGCAAATGTCAGGTCTTGCAACAAGGGCCGGAATATCATCGCTACGCCTCCACTTCTTCGGTGAGCTTCTTGAGTTCGTCTTCGGAGACCACCTTGCCGTCGAAAAGATGCACTTCGCGCTGGGCGTGCTTGGCGAAACGCGGGTCGTGGGTGACCATGCAGATGGTCGAGCCCTCGCGGTGCAGGTCGGCAAGCAGATGCATCACCGCCTCGCCGTTCTTCGAGTCCAGGTTGCCGGTGGGCTCGTCGGCCAGCAGAATCGAGGGTGAACCGGCCAGGGCGCGAGCCACGGCGACGCGCTGCTGCTGGCCGCCGGAGAGCTGCGCCGGATAGTGCCTCATGCGGTGCGCCATGTTCACCCGCTCCAGGGCATCTTTGACGCGCTTCTTGCGCTCCGCCGAGGGCATGCCGGCGCGATAGGTGAGCGGCAGTTCGACGTTCTCCTCGACGGTAAGGTCGCCGATGAGATTGAAGCTCTGAAAGATGAAACCGATCTCCTGGTTGCGGATGCGCGAGCGGTCGCCGAAGCTCAGGTTCTCCACCGGATTGCCGTTGAGCAGATATTTGCCGCCGGTGGGCGTGTCGAGCAGGCCCAGGATGGAAAGCAGCGTGGATTTGCCGCAGCCCGACGGTCCGGACATGGCCAAATACTCTCCGCGCGAGATGGTGAGGTGAATGCCGGAGAGCGCGTGCGTCTCCACTTCGTCGGTGTAAAAGACCTTGGTCAGGTCCTCGATTTCAATCAGCGTGCCGTTCGATGCCATGTTGTCTCCCTTGATTCGTTGGTAATGGGCGATTGTGCTCGCCATTCTGGGTGCCTGCTCTTATGCAAACGATTCGTATACGACAAACTCCTCGAGCTTCTTCTTCGGCATGGGTTCGGGCCATCCATCGGGGATACCCAGCGGCGTAATGCAGACACGCTCGTAGCGCTCCGGGATGCCGAGGACTTCGCGCGTAACCTGGTCGGGAATCGCGTCGGTCACATAGACGGTCCCATAACCGAGCGCCCGCGCGGCGAGACACAAGTATCCTGCCGCCAAGGGACCGTCGTGGTGGTTATAGGAGGGATACATGGATTGCGAATCGGTAAGGACGACGATATAGACCGGAGCCGAGAAGTATCCTGCCAAACGCTGCGCAGCCTTCTCTCCGCGCGACGTTTTTTCTTCCAAGGTCAAATCCTTGGGCCAGCTCGCTTCATAGAGTTGCAGGCAGCGCGCGCGCAGACGCTCGATGGTGGCCTTGTTGCGCACGACCAGAAACTTCCACGGCTGCTGATTGCCCGATGTGGGAGCGCGCCGCGCCGCATCGAGGATGAGGCGGAGATGCTCCTCCGGGACCGGATCGGATTTGTAGCGCCGCACCGACTGCCGTTTCGCAAACAGATCGGGCAAGCCGGAGTCGTTGTTTGCAGCGGAGAAGGCGGTCGTGCTCCCGGTTGCCAACAAGGCGCCGCCGACTCCAGACAGACGAAGAAAACTCCTGCGGGTATCGTTCATTGCATCTCCTTTCCCCCTCTTGAGTTGCCAGTGGCCAGTGAACGAGCGAATCGGTGAATGAGTGAACCGCGGCGAGTGCCGAGTGGGCGCAGGCGTCGATACCGCTGATCACTTCTTCACTGCCTTTACTCCAGCCGGATGCGGTCCACGTTGTCCCAGCGCGACATGTCGGAGAGAATCACCGTGTCGCCTTCCTTCAAGCCTTCGATTACCTGAATGCTGTTCACCGAGGCGCGGCCCACCTTGACCGGCACGCGGGTGGCGCCCTTGCCGTCGGCGTCGATCTTGAACAGGCTCAGCGTCGAGTTCTCATTGCCCAGCGCCGGGCGCCCGACATAAAGCACGTCGAGCATGCGCTCCAGGTCGATGGTTCCGTCCACGCTCAGGGCGGGACGCGCGCCGGGCGGCAAAGGTCCATCGAGAGCTACGTCAACGGTCACCGTTCCGTTCAATACGGAAGGATCGATTCTGGCCACGTGGCCGGGAATCACACCGTTATGGGTGTCAATGGAGGCGGGCTGGCCGATCTGGATGTCGCGCGCCTGGGTCTCGGCGATCTGGAGAGCGGCCTTGAGCTTATCGAGTTGAATGACCTGGGCCACCGAGGTTCCGGCGGTAACGTGCTGGCCCACCTGCAAGGGAACGGCAAGCTGTGCGAGCACGCCGGAGATGCCGGCCCGGACATGGAGGGCGGCCGACTGCTTCTGATAGAGATCCAGTTGGGCCTTGGCCTGTTCGACTTTGGCTTGCGACGAGGCGAGCTGGACCTCGATCGCCTTCTGGTTGACTTCGATCTGCTCCTGGCTGAGCTTGTGCTGGGCAGTCAACTGATCGGCGGTGTTCTTGGACTTGTTGTAGGCAATGCCGGCGATGACGCCGAGGTCGTAGAGAGCCTTGTCGGTCTGGGCCTGCAACTGGTCCTGGGTATAGTCGGCGTTGACTTGGGCGGCGGCGGCCTTCTTGTCCATGAGGGTGCTTTGCAGCGTAGCCTGCAGGCTCTTGTAATCGGCCTGCGCGCCTTTGAGCGCCAACTGCGCGCTGAGGAGGGCCTGTTCGAGCTGCGGATCGGCCAGATCCAGCAGGACGGTGTCCGGCGTAACTTTGGCGCCGGGCAAGACGCGAATGCGAACCACCGTCGCATCGGTCTGTGCGGGAATCAGCTCGATCGAATCCTCGCGCGGGACCAGGGTGCCGGTCGAGCCGCGCACCTGGCGGATCATGGGGCCTCGTTTGACCGTGTCCGGCCAGATGGTGGAGCGGTCCACTGTGGGCGCAGCCGGCTTGAGACGGGCCACGGCCACCACCGCAACTGTTAAAACCACCACCGCGACGCCAGCCCATACTGCGTACTGGCGCATCTTCTTTCGCTTCAAGTCTGGGCGTGCGATATCCATCGACCTGGTTAAATGCACTTGGGGTGCCAAAGGGCCTTTGGGGCTTTGTGCTGATAACAAAAGGCTTTGTGGCCGCCGGCTGTGCGGAAAGCGGGCCGGGAGTGACCGGTTCCGGGGCGGCAGTGTTCGTTTCCGGACAGTAGCGGGGCGTAGCCAGGAGAGCAGATTCCAGGCCGAAAAACTTACGCAAAACTATTTCTTGCAAGTATGCTGGACTCGCCCGTTCTTGAGGTGGAAAGAGGTACGGAATCATGAAGACTGTTTTGAGTATTGTGGCGGCCGGAATGATGGCGCTGAGCGCGCTGAGTGGACTGGGACAGACAGGCACTCTGGCAATTGGAACCCTGCAGGTGAAGGACATCAACGTGGTAGAGATCGACGCCACGCACGTGAAAGCCGCCGTGGACCTGACGCTGATTCCATCGCAATCCGTCACTCTGGGCGATTTGCGGCTGTGTTCGCTGCGCCTGAACGGGCTGCCGGTCTTTGCCGAGCCTTTGAATCAGGAGATCGTGCTGAAGAAGGACCTGACCACGGCGCTGCCTCCGCTCTATGTGACAGTCCTGTTCCGCGATGTGAATACGGTTGCTCCGCTCAGCCAGATGATCGAAAAGCAGAGCGTGCATGTCGAGGGAGAAATGGTAGCGGGCATCCGGCTCAACCTGGTGGAAAAGCTGGCGCTTGGCGCCATGCATCCCAAGGTCGCGATTACCCTGGAGCAGGATGTGCCGGCCAAGGTCCCCGGCAACGAGATGCAGCGCAAGATGGCGCAAACCATCCTTTCGGGGATCGATGTTGGGCTGGAGGCCAAGGACAGGCTGCAGAAAGTGATCCCCGGCGCGCGGCCGGCCTGGATCGGTGCAATCGAGACCCAAGCCCAGCCGAATCTGTTTGTGGTGGAGTCCAGCTTCGCGGTCAAGCAGGGCAAGGAGAGCTATCCGGTCAAGGTGAACGAGCTGGGCTTCCTGTTGGGAGCAAGCACGGTGGTGACCACGGCCGAGATGCGCGCGCCCTGGAAGTACGACCCGGATTTCCTGGCCGCAGCCAAGGCCGGCAATGAAAAGGTGGAGAAGAAGAGCCTGGAAATTGAGCTTTGGCCGCTGAGCCAGAGCGGCGAACCCCTGCGCATGAACGCCAAGGATTTTGCCTTGGATATGCGGGGAACGACCGGCAAGGACAAGGTGACCTCGGTGGACGGCAGCCTCGATCAGATCGGCGTTCTGCGCCGGGCCACGCCGGATTCGCTGGCCGTGTTGACGTTGAGCGTCCCGGCCGCGCAGCCGGGGCTGACGCCCGTGCCGGCGGCGGTGGCCGCGCAGCAGAGCTGGGATCAGGTGGTGGTTTTCCGCCTGCGCACCGACAAGATCGACAAGAAGGTGGTGGTCGAGGCCCTGCCCATGGCCGCGCACCGCGAAGGCCAGGGCATCCAGTTCAGCGAGCCGGTGGATTCGGCGGTCTTCGGTTCACCGATTGTCACCCCGGACGGCGTCCTCGGCATGGTGCAGGACGAGAATGCAGGCACCTTCCTGCCCGACCAGATGTATACGCCGGGAGCGCAGATGTAGCGGAGATTACTGTTTAAGAAAGCGCCCCAGGTCTCAGAATCGAGACCTCCGCCCCACGGATGAGGACCTGTCCGTGGGGCCCCGGACCTGGGGCGCCCGGCACCCAGTTACGATTGCTCAAGACTCAATTATTAGGGCCGGGACGCACGGCGTCGCCTTGACCACCGAATCAGCCACACGGCACCAATCAGGGCGATTAGCAGCAGGAGCAAGTGCATCGGAGTTAACAATTCGCTCACCAGCTCTCCATTGCGCGCAGCAATTAGGAGCAACACGATAGCTACAACCCAGATAAGTCCCAGTGCGATCCTGAGCACATATCCAAGGGATCTGCCGAAGTGGTAAGCAAAGGACTGGCGCTGAAACAGTCTGGGCGCTGGAGCCGGAGTGATTACTACACGGTCCGGTGGCTTCGGCGGGGGTGAGGCGCGCCTGCGCACCTCCGCGAGTAAGCGAGCCACTTCGGCCACGTCCCGTGGCCTTCTCTCTCGCTCTTTGGCAAGCATCCGCATTACCAGATCATCCAGTCCTTTCCACTCGGTCAACTCCGGCCGCAGGCTGCTGGGTGCTCTGGGGGCGGCATTCTTATGCTGCGTAGCCCAGCCCTCGTAGCTCTCGGCGTCGAAGACGGTCTGGCCTGTGAGCATCTCGAAGAGCACGCCACCCAGCGCATAGAGATCGGTGCGGCCGTCGAGTTCGGCTGCCTTCATGCCGGCCCACTGCTCCGGCGCGGCGTAGGCCATGGTGAGCAGGCTGCCGCAGGTCTTGGTATATGCCGTGCTGCTTTCTTTGGTGGCCACGATGCCGAAGTCGGCGATCTTGGGAACCCATGC
>Ga0181529_10004330_pt1 | contig 15446 bp, 7 predicted proteins | sample PEATcosm2014_Bin_36_FD_119763 | JGI IMG/M metagenome (GOLD analysis project Ga0181529, IMG submission 119763) | Peatland microbial communities from MTU Mesocosm Facility, Houghton, MI, USA - PEATcosm2014_Bin10_30_metaG | ecosystem: Environmental > Terrestrial > Soil > Wetlands > Peat | place...
ACGCTGTTTTATGTGGGGCAGGTTGGCAACCTGCGGCCGAGTGGTACTCGGCCTGCCGACCAGCATGCAAATGCCGACCAGGCCGAGTACCACTCGGCCGCAGGATACCATCCTGCCCCACAAATTCCGCAGCAATTCCGAGACCGGGCAAAGTATGCGGCATTGCGAATGAGTGCGTACCGCGTCCCGAAGCCGAAATCCGCCGGCCCGCACCGTGCAAAATGTCGGCTTGTCAGTACTTCGTTCTGCGACTGCGCAATTAGACAGGATCTTCGCCACACTCGACGATGCCCGGAAGAAGGACGGTCGCGCCCTCGGCCGCGCCTTCCTCCCGATGAACGACATCTTCCACGTCAAGGGCTGGAAAGGAGAGCGGGGATCGAGACGGGGCCGGCGTAAGCGCCCGCCCCACCACTAACCGGCCTGAATTAACTACGCCGGAGCCTTCTGGAGCGTGCGGTAGGGGTTGCCGACTTGCTGCGCGTCCACCACCGCTACCGCCGCGACGTGTACGATATCGTTGACTTCCGAGCCGCGCTGCAAAACGTGCACCGGCTTGCTCAACCCCGTCAGAAGCGGCCCGATGAGCTCGCAATTTCCGATGCGGTGGAGCAGTTTGTAGGCAATGTTGCCGGCCTCCAGGGTCGGGAAAATCAGCACGTTGGCGCCGCCCTTCAGCGGGCTGAACGGGTACGTCTCGTCAATGATCTGCGGCGTCACGGCGGTATCGGCCTGCATCTCGCCGTCGATCATCAGACCGGGGGCCCGCTTCCGTACCAGTTCCGTGGCGCGCCGGACCTTGTCAGAGAGAGGGTGGCGGGTGCTGCCGAAATTCGAAAAGGAAAGCATCGCCACCCGCGGCTCCTGGCTGAAACGGCGCGCCTTCTCCGCCGTCTCGATGGCGATCTCCGCCAGATCCTCCGCCGAGGGATCGATATTCACCGTGGCGTCCGCCAGAAAATAGATGTCCCCCTTGGGCGCGATCAGCACATAGACGCCGGAGACCCGCGATAGCTCGGGCCGCACTTCGATCACCTGCAGCGCCGGCCGGATGGTGTCCGGATAGTGCGTGGTCAGACCGCCGATCAGCGCGTCGGCTTGCCCCAACCGCACCATCACGCAGCCGAAGGTGGTGTGGTTGAGCAAGGCCTGTTCGGCCTCGTGGCGGGCGATTCCGCGGCGCTGCCGCAGGCTGTAGAACTCCTCGATATATTCCGGCAGACGCGGCGAGGTGGCCGGCTCGACGATCTCGACTCCGTCCAGGTTCAGGTGCAGTTCCTCGATGCGCTGGCGGATCTTGGCCTGATTGCCCAGCAGGATGGGATGGGCGATATTCTCGTCCACCAGAATCTGGCAGGCGCGCAGGATCTTGCCCTCTTCGCCTTCCGTAAACACCACCCGCTTCGGCTGCCGCTGGGCTTTGTGAATCATCAGGCGCATGACCTCGTTGGCCTTGCCCAGCCGCTTCTCCAGATCCTCGCGGTACTGCTCGATGTCGATGGGTTTCTGCGCCACGCCGGTCTCCATGGCCGCCTGCGCCACCGCCGACGCCTCCCAGATCAGCACGCGCGAGTCGAACGGCTTGGGAATGATATACTCCCGGCCGAACTCCATGTGTTCGACGCCGTAGGCCCGCAGCACCGAATCCGGCACGTCCTCCTTGGCCAGCGCCGCCAGCGCGTGTGTGGCCGCCAGCTTCATTTTGTCGTTGATGGTGGTGGCGCGCACGTCCAGGGCGCCGCGGAAGATGAACGGAAATCCGAGGACGTTGTTTACCTGGTTGGGAAAATCGGAACGGCCGGTAGCGATGATCGCGTCGGGCCGCGCCTTTAGCGCCACATCGTACGGAATCTCCGGATCGGGATTGGCCAGGGCGAAGATGATGGGATTGGGCGCCATGGGCACGATCATCTCGGGGGTGACCGAGTTGCCCTTGGAGAGCCCGAAGAAGACGTCCGCGCCCACCAGCGCCTCCGCCAGGGTACGCGCCTCGGTTTCCACCGCGAAGCGGGCCTTGTATTCGTTCATGCCATCGGTGCGCCCGGCATACAGCACGCCTTTGGTGTCGCACATGACGATGTTCTCGCGCCGCACGCCCAGCCGGACATAGTGCTCGGCACAGGAAATGGCGCTCGCGCCGGCGCCGTTGAACACCACCTTGACCTCGCCGATTTTCTTGCCGACGATCTCCAGGGCGTTCACCAGGCCGGCGCCGGAAATGATCGCGGTGCCGTGCTGGTCGTCGTGGAAGACCGGAATCTTCATGGTCTTCTTGAGGGTTTCCTCGATGTGGAAACACTCCGGCGCCTTGATGTCTTCCAGGTTGATGCCGCCGAACGTGGGCTCCAGAATCTGGCAGGTGCGGATCACTTCCTCGGGGTCTTGAGTGTCGAGCTCGATATCGAAAACATCGATATCGGCGAAGCGCTTGAACAAAACACCCTTGCCCTCCATTACCGGCTTCCCCGCCAGCGCGCCGATATTGCCCAGCCCCAGGACGGCGGTCCCGTTGCTGACCACCGCAACCAGGTTGGCCTTGGCCGTGTAGGCGTAGGCGAGGCTCGGATCTTTCTCGATCTCCAGGCAGGGAACCGCGACGCCTGGGGTGTAGGCGAGGCTCAGATCGCGCTGCGTGCGGCAGGGCTTGGTGGGCACCACGGATACCTTACCGGCGGGCGCCGAGGAATGATATTCCAATGCATCTTCAGGACGAATAGACATAATGTCGCCTTTGCGAACGATTATTTGGACACCGTGGCAGCCTCGGCGGTCGAATCCTCCCGCTCCGGCCCTTCCGCCTTGTAGCCTTCCCAGCGAGCCACCACCACGCTGGCCAGACAGTTGCCCAGCACGTTGATCGCGGCGCGCGGCATGTTCAGCAAGGCGTCCACCCCCAGCAGCACCGCCGCCCCATCGGCGGGCAGGTTAAAGCTCGACAGCGTGCTGACGAGGACCACAAACACTCCGCGCGGTACGCCGGCAATCCCCTTGCTTGTCAACATGAGAGCCAGCAGCATGAACAGTTGCGCCCCCAGGCCCATCGGCCGGTGTGCCGCCTGCGCCACGAACATCGCCGCCAGCGACAAATACAGCGTGCTGCCTACCATGTTGAAGCTATAGCCGAGGGGAAGCACGAAGCCGACGATGTGCTTGGGCACGCCGAACTCTTCCATGTTCTCCAGCGCCAGCGGCAGAGCTGCTTCGCTGGAGGAGGTGGAGAAAGCGATCAGAAATGGCTCGCGCACCGCCTTGTAGAAGCGCGCCGCGGGAATGCGGAAGATCGGAATCGCGGGCAGCAGGATCAACAGCACTAAAATAACCGAGGTCACGTACATGGTGATCATCAGCTTGCTCAACCCGAGCAGCACGCCGGGACCGTTGGCCCCTACGGTGACGGCGATAGCCGCGACCACGCCGAAGGGCACCACATACATGATGTAGTGCGTAAACTTGAACATCACTTCCGCGAGCGAGACCAGGAAACTGACTACCGGCTCGGCCTTGGCTCCGATGGCGGCGCAGGCGGCGCCGAACAGAAAGGCGAAGATCACCACCTGCAGCACATCGTTGCGCGCCATGGCGTCGAAGATGCTGGTGGGGAACATGTGTTCCAGAAAGCTGGAGACGGTGGGCGGGGCCTGCGCCTGCGCCAGTTCGGCGGCGCTCGGCAGGATGGGGACGCCGTCGCCCGGGCGGACCAGATTTACGGCGGCCAGTCCCAGGAACAGGGCCGCCGTAGTGACGATTTCGAAGTAGAGCAGGGCCTTGCCGCCGATGCGGCCCATGTGCCTGGCTTCGCCGCCGCGGGCGATGCCGGGCACCAACGTGCCGAACAGAAGCGGCGCCACGATGCACTTGATCAAGCGGAGGAAAATCTCGCTGACCGGCGAAAGCTGTTTGGCCACGCCGGGGGCGAGTATCCCCAGGGCAACGCCGACCCCCATGGCGATGAAGATCCAGGCTGTGAGTGAAATTCGTTTCACGGGTTTTTGCCAATGGAATCGCCGGATGGGGGTCTCCTCACGTCCCTAAAAAACCACCTTCATCGCGAATTGCGCGATGCGCGGATTGCCGGTGGTGGCGGTAATCTTGCCGAAGTTGGACGACGTGACTGAGCCGCTCGGATTGGCGAAGTTTGCGTGATTCAACGCGTTGAACAGTTCGCCGCGAATCTCCAGCCGCAACCGATCGGTGAATTGGACAGCCTTGCTCAAGGCCAGGTCCACATTGCGCTGCCCCGAGCCGCGCAGGATATTGCGTCCGGCGTTGCCAAAGTAGCTGCCGGCCTTGGTAAAGGCCGCTGTGTTGAAGTATTGCGTGAGGCGGCTTTCGGGGGATCCGGAAAGTTCCGCCGTCGCCCGCGTAGCGTTCAGCGCGTAGCTGGCCATGCTTCCGGTAACTCCGTAATACGCCGCCCCCGTGCTGTCGGTGATCGAGACCGGAGTCCCCGATTGCACGATGGCTACGCCGGAGATTTCCCAGCCGCCAAAGAGCCTCTTCCCCAAAGCGCTATGATTCCAGGCGCCGCCAAACGCCGGGATCTGGTACCCGCCGTTGACGACGAACCGATTGGTTCGGTCGAAGTCCGCGGGCCCCTTGTTAACCCAGGGGTGCGTTTCGTCGCCGGCGACCTCGCTGAAAATCGAAGTGCTCCCCCCCGAGGTATCGTCCATCGCCTTCGACCATGTGTAAGACGCGAGAAAGCGCAGCCCGTGGCGGAATCGCTGAGTCACGCTGGCCTGCAGCGCGTTGTAGCGCGAATCGGCCGAGGTTTGCTCCATAAGCAGCCCCTCGTTCGAGAAGCCGAGGAACGGGATCCGCTGCGCGGCATTGGCCGCCGTGTTGGTGGTGATGCCGTTGACCGGATTGGTGGGGCTCGCCAGCACGGCCTCATCGACCGCCACGCGCGCCGGCAGCGCCACGCCTTTCGTGCCCACGTAACCGACTTCCACCAGCGTCTCCCGCGCTACCTGGTATTCCAGGCTCAAGCCCCATTGGTGCACGTAAGGAGTGCGCAGATTGGGATCGACGGCATTCATCCCCAAAGGCGCCGGAGCGTTAGGGGCAGTCGGCGAGTATAAGACCGGCAGCACCGGAAACTGGGTGCTCAACGGCAGCGAGGCGAAGGGATTCTGCAGCGTCAGGCTCGGGTAAGTCGCTCCAGTCAGATCGGTCCGCAGATAGTTCGGAGCCTGCTGCGACGTCAACAGGCCTAACTGATTCGAAAGCGGATCGAAAAAGATGCCGTAGCCGCCGCGCAGCACCAGCTTCTCGGTGAGTTTCTCGGCGAACCCGAATCGCGGGGAGAAGTTTTTGTCCGGCGAATGATTGATCAGAGTGGGATTCACCTCCGGCAAGCCCTGTAGCGCATGCTTGGTGGTGTTGCTCTGCACAAAGCCGACTGACGAACTGCCGCCGGCGGGCGGAGCCTGATAGAGGTAGTAATCGAAGTTCCCGCGGCGGCCGAACGCGTCCACCGGCCAACCGTCGTACTCCCAGCGCAGCCCCAGATTGAGCGTGAGGCGCGAGTTTACTTTCCAGTCGTCCTGAACGAAGAAAGCCAGGTCCGAGATACGGTCGGCGCCGTCGGGAATTCCACTGGCCACGGTCGAGGTGTTGACGTTGGACGATGTGCCGCCATTGCCCCCCTGCGCCACCGGCGCGCCTGCCATACCGAGGAGAAAATCCGCCATGCTTTGAATGCCGAGTTGCCCGCGGTACCGGTTACGGCTGTAATAGTTGTCGTCATAGCGGCGCCGCTCTCCTCCGAATTTCACCTGATGACGCCCCTTCACCCACGCCAGCGTGTCCCGAAGGGTGTAGAGGATCGGATGCACCGCTTGATCCCCGTTCACGTCGTAGCCCAGGTAGAAGGCGCCCGTAACCTCGATCAGCGGAATGTCGTTGTATTCCGAGGAATTGAAGCGGTTCATCCCAATCGAGCTCAGCGGGATGTCCTGCTGCGGGAGCACGGTTCCAATTGTGCGGGAAACGCCGAACCGCGCGTCGTTCACCAGGGTCGGCGTGAAGACGTAGGTGTCCGACAGCAAATATTGCTCTTCCCGGAAATCCTGCGTGGAGCCGAATCCAGGGACGTTGGCGGTGCCGAACGATTTATAAGTCGGGTCTTCGGCATACACGGCCTTGAAGCCGAGACGATGGTTGTCGCTGAACTGGTGGTCGATGTTCGCAATGCCCTGATCCTCGTTGAAGGTCGATGGCACGGACGCGCTATAGTTGACGCCCGTACTCGAGATCAGCGGTGACGGGACGACGTAACTCCCGGCGGCATTCTTCAAGTTCAGGATTGCCAGAGCCACGGGGTTGATATTCGATCCATCGGCCGCCACCGCGACCGTGCCAGTCTTCGGCTTGGCGCCGGCAAACGCCGCGCCCACAGCGGCGGCGGTACGGATGGTGGGAATGGCCGGCAGCGACAGCGATGTGGAACCCGAGTATCCATTCACTTGCCGCGTACCCTGATACGACAGGAAAAAGTACGTCTTGTTCTTCCTGACCGGCCCGCCGAACACGCCGCCGAATTGGTTCTGATTCAGCACCGGCCGTTCGGTCCCGGTGGTATTGAAGAAGAAGGTATTGGCATCGAGCACCGTGTTGCGGAAGAATTCGAAAGCCGCTCCATGGAATTCGTTGGTCCCCGACTTCGTGACTACAGCCACGTTGGCGCCGCCCGCCCGGCCCGTCTGGGCGTCGTAGAGGCTGGTCTGAACTTTAAACTCCTGGATCGCTTCGGGCGACGGCGTCAGAATTCCGTTCGACCCCACGCCGTTATCGTTGGCGCTGTCGGTGTGAATATTCACCGCGTCGAGGCCATCGACGCTGATGCCGTTCGAGGTGGTGCGCGCGCCGTTGGAGGAAATGTTCTGCGTCCCGCGCCCCAGCGCGGTGGCGTCGTTCAACGCGCCCGACGTACCGGTTGAAAGCGTCAGCAACTGCGTGAAATTCCGGCTGGAAAGCGGTAATTGCCTGATCGCCAGGCTATCCACCACGCGCCCATTCGTGGATGTTTCGGTCTGGAGGATGTCGCCCGAGGCTTCCACCACCACACTCTCCGTCACCGCCGAGAGCTGCAGCACCGCGTTGACGGCGATGCGCTCCGTCACCCCCAGCGTCGCCGTCTCCACCACCGGCGCAAAGCCGGCGAGTTTGAACTCCAGTTCGTAATCGCCCGGCGGCAGGAATGGGATTGTGTACTCGCCCGCCGCGTTCGTCGCCGCCGTGCGCTTTACGTCCACGGTCTTGCCTTGCGCCGTCACCTGCACGCCCGGCATTAGCGCTTTGCTGGTGTCCGTAACCGTGCCGGTAATGGTGCCGCTGGTCTGCGCCAGGGCCGCCACGCCGCATAGCATCGTCAGAAGGAGGCTTCGAAGGTAAAGTTTCATTGTTTTCCTCTATATGGCCGTCGTTACGGCCTGGCTGCTCACGGGGCAGTTGCCGCCCCCTTGGGCTGGAGATACCGCCCCAGGAAGCTGTAGATTTCGGCGCGCGAATCGCGGGCCAATTTGGTGTCGATGCGATTGAAATGATGGCCGCCCGGAGCGGCTTCGTAAATCTTGTATTCAAACTTGCGCCCGGCGGCGCGCAGGGCGTCCACCAGGTGCTGGACTTCGGAAACATGCACGGTTTCATCGTTGGTGTTGCCGTGGACCAGCAGCGGCTTTTCCAGTTTGGCGGCCCAGGTAACGGGCGAGCGCTTGCGGTACTCTTCGTCGTCGCGCGCGGCCTCCTTGCCGGCACTTTCGGCAATGGTGGCGGGCAGGGACTGGAAGTACTTGCGGCGCTCCAGCAGGTCTGAGACCGGTTCTCCGGCGTAAGCACAGGCGTAAGCCTCGGGGTGGAAGAAGAGGTTGAAGAGCGCGATCATGCCGCCGTGGCTCCAGGCTAACAGGCCGACGCGCGCGGGATCGAGGAACGGGTAGCGCTCGATCATCCAGTTGCGGGCGGCGAGCACATCGTCGTTTTCCTTGCCGCCGTAATCGATCGCCTTGGCGTAGGCCGGGCCGTAGCCCGTGCTGCCGCGGTAATCCGGCGCGACCACCACGTAACCCCGATCCAGCAACTCGCGCACGATGGTGGCCGCGTTGGCCGGTCCGCCGGTCATATGATTGCTGTGGACCCCGCCGTGGACGAGCACGATCAAGGGAGCCTTCCGGCTGCGATCGAGGTTCTTCGGGATATAACTGTATGCATAGAGAATGAGGGGGTTCCCGCCCGGTTGGGTGGGCAGGCCCGTGTAACGGAAAGTACGCACTTCGGCGATGTCGCCGAGTTCGAGGTTCCACAGCACGTCGTCACTCACTTTGACGGCGTGGTCGAGGTCGTTCTCCGTGTTGTCGGACGCCTGTCGGGCGCATGCGGCCCCACCCACCAACAGTAGACCGGCGGCGACGGACGCAAGTTTCGAGATTAGCCTCATCGATTTGCACCGAGAATAGCGGCCCGTGCCGGGGAATACAATCGGCTCGTGCGGCTGCTGCGGTTAGCAACCGTGTAGCAAATGAAACTCGTTCGATATCAATGATGTACATCGGGCGGTAGCAATCGGAAAGAGGCCCGCGGCCCGAGGCGGATCTGCCGCCGACGAATGCCCTCGCGCCGGGTGCCCGTGGTTGTCGAGACCATCATATAGCAGCCAGGGCTTTTCACCGTTCCAGCCGGGTTGAGCGGCAGGTTACCGGTGTTGGCGCCGGGGTAGCCGAGGTGAGGCGTATTGGTCGGGTTGAAAGCTTCGGCGAGGAACTACAACTGCACCCTCTCGAAGAGGTGGATGGAGCGCAAGAGCGAGTAGTCCAGGTCGGTGGCGCCCGGTCCGCGCATGCTCAGGTAGCGCCGCCAACGCGCACAGGGCAACTAGAACCTGGGCATTTTTCATGGCGTGCAGTTCCCCCCTCGAAAAGCCGGGGGACTCTCACAAGCGTATCGAGGCTTGGGGAGCGATGCACGTCCGTCATGCGGTTGCAGCGGCTGGCAAGTGTGTGGCAGCTAGCCGGGAGGCAGGTAACAGACATTGCTGGTGAGCATCATCATCACGAAGATCGGGCAGGTGATGAGCGGTCCCAGATAAATATTCCCCGTGATGCGGAAGAAGTAGCGGTGGTAGTAGGGCAGCACGAACATCATCGGAATCACGCCGAAAAGCAGGTTCACGTACAGCCACTCCTCCTTCCAGAAGACCGTGCCAGTGGAGAAGAAACAGGTGTACTGAATGGCCAGGATCAGCATCAGTCCGACTGAATTTCCCAGGGCATGGATGAGCATGATCAGCCACGGCTTCCGGCCCTCGAAGCGGATGGAGGCGTTCACGCGGATCGAGTTCGCCAGGTAAAACACTCCGATCGGCAACAGGTACTCGAGCGCCACCAGCGCGATTCCAGAGGGAAAGGAGGCCTGCGCGGAGACGAACAGAAAGCGGAAGTCCGTGTGGAAGACGGCGTAGCTGGTGAAAAGTAGCGTGTAGAAGCCGGCCAGGACTGCCGCTGCCAGCCCCAGCGTCCGGGCGAGTTCACGCGCGCAGATGCGCAGGCCCAACATCTCGGGCGCGACACCGTTTTTCCTGCCGTGGAGGCGATAAATCAACCAGAAGAGCGCCAGGCCAAACAAGCCATTCGCCGCCGCCCAGAGCAGGATGGTGTTGTTGATTCGCTCGGGGAAGAACCACGTGGGGACGCGCGAGCCGGCCGCCGGAAACAGAACCGCCGTGGCGCGGGCGAGCGGAATGAAGACAAAGCAGGCAACCAGGGCGGAGACGGCGAACGTGATCCAGAAGATTGCCTTCCCTCTCAGGCCCGCGGCGGGCAATGGCGGCGGCGCGGGACGCGCTACACCGGCAAACAGCGGCATGCGCAGCAGCAACACGGCAAACGGGACGGGGAACAGCAATCCGCCGATGAGCGCCAGCAGGACGAAGAACTCCTTGAACTGCCAGATCTGGCTGGTGGGCGCGAGCCCCGGTTTCAGATCGAAGGAAGTGGTGAAGAAGCGGACCAGGTTCGCGATGTGTTCACGGTCGTAGGGCAGAAGCGGGTGGATGTTGCGCGTGTTATAGACCACGCGCAGCGTATGGTCTTCGCGCGCGCCGTACCATTTCCCGATTTCGATTTCCGCAAGCGGGTGGTCGCCCTGAATCGTATTCACCAGGCGCAGCGCTTCCGGAGCGTTGTGCATGCGCGGGTTTCGGAGTTCGGTGCGGAAGGAACCTTCGTCGAAGTAGGCGTAGTCCATGCCCAGATTGGCGCGGATGGGCGTGAGCACGTCGTCCGTCATGGTGAGTACGTAGCCACCGGCGAAGACGGCGGCGATCCGGTCGGCCGGTTGCGCGGGTGCGTCGCCGCCCTTTTTTCCGCCCTTCTTCTTGCGCCCGCCGCTCATGCGCGATGCCGTCTGCAGGACGGCGTTACCGCCCGCCGAATAGCCGGCCAGGCCGACTTTGGCGCGGTCCACGTAATTCAGGTTGGGCGTGTTCAGCACATATTGCAGCACGGCCACCAACCCGTTGCCTTCCACCGTGGTGGAGCGGCGCTCCAGGGAGGCGCTGGATGCGCCCTGCGCGTAAGGGTCGATGGCGATCACCGCCATGCCGCGCCGCGCCAACTCGATGGAATAGGAATCGAGGGTCTCCTTGCTGCGCTCAAAGCCGGGGCAGACCACGACCATCGGCAGCGGGTTCGTGGCCGTGGCGGCGGCAGGACGGAACAGGTCGGCGGCGATCCACTGTCCGTTCTCGGCGGGGAACTTGAGGCCGGTCACCATCACGCTCCCGCCAGCCGTTTTCAGCCAGTGCGCACCCATGCCGCCGGCGAGGATGAGCAGCAGGGAAAGGGCCAGCAGTCGGCCTTCCTTCCCCGGTCTAGGGCTAGTTTGCAAATACGCCTCCACTTTGACGTTTCGAGCATAATAGCCTGCCCGGCAATTTACATCAGAGTCTGGCGATTGCAGCGGTTAGCACTTGCGGTAGCAGCCTTAACGCGTTGAAACGTAAGGGCCACGAGTTCCGTTTGCTAACATGGCAGGCCAGCGACCAGGGAAGTCGAACCCATTCAGAATTGTGTCGAACGTGTCCTGCAGAGCAAGACTTTCAGCCACGCCCCTTCCTCACGGCGGTTGTTGAGGTACCTGCTGGAGCGGAGTCTGGCTGGCGACACAGTACGTCGCAGAAAAGAAACCTGCCATCCTGAGGAGGTATCTGTAGAGAGAGTCAGGGAGGTGAACCGGAGATCGGTTCTCGCGGAAGGCTCGCCGGCCGACGCTCTCACGGCTTCCGGTCCAGAGCGGCGAGGACGGCGGTGTGGATGGCCGGGCGGGCCTGCTCGATCCGGACGTTTTCGCGGATCGGGTGGACGCGATTGGTGAGAAGGACAATGAAGGCGTCGCGGTCCGGGTCGATATAGATCGAGGTACCGGTGAAGCCGGTGTGGACGATGGCGCGGGGCGAGGCGAGGTCGCCCGGGAACGTTCCTTTCGCGGCGGTGCCCCATCCCAGTGCGCGCGTGGTGTCGGGCGGAGTGGCCTGGCGCTGCATGAAGAGGCGCACGGTTTCTTCGCTGAGGATTCGCCGCTTATTATAGGTTCCGCCGTTCAGGTACATCTGCGCGAATACGGCCAGATCGGCCGCCGAAGAGAACAGGCCGGCGTGGCCGCTTACTCCGCCCATCAGATAGGCGTTCTCATCGTGGACTACACCACGGACCAGGGCGTGCCGCAGAATGTCGTCCCGCTCGGTGGGCGGGATGCGCGGCAGCAGGTCGGGCGACGGATTGTAGCCGGTGTCCTTCATCCCCAGCGGGCCGAAGGCGTTCCGTTCGAGAAACCGGTCCAGGGGCACGCCGGCAATCCGGTTGACGATCTCGCCCATCAGGATCATGTTGTAGTCCAGGTACACCGCCTTCTCGCCGGGCTTGGCGTTCATCGGCAGTGAGTACACCAGTTGCATGATGGCGGGGCGGTCTTTGGCAACTTTCCACAGGATCTGCCGCGAGTACATCCCGGAACTGTGGCTTAACAGGTGGCGCACCAGGATCCCCTCATGTCCGGGCGTGCCGCCGAACTCGGGGATGTAGCGCGCTACCGGAGCGTCGAGATCCAGCAGTTTGCGATCATAAAGGATGGCGGCGGCAGTGGTGGCACCGATGACTTTCGAGAGGGAGGCGAGATCGAAGATGGCATCCTGCGGCATGGCGGCGGCGGTCGGGGAGTAGTCCATGGCGCCGAACGGCCGGAGAGCGAGCAAGCGGCCGTGCTGGCCGATAGCCATTACCGCGCCCGGAAAGGCCTTTTGGCCGATCCAGTTGTTCACTTCCGCGAAGGCTGCCGCGAAACGGGATTCCTGTCCGGCAGTGGCATCGGCGAGGACGTCCACACGGGTGGACTGGGCGTGGGCAGTCGCCCACAAGAGACAAAGGGCGACAGCCGGATATCGCGGGGACAGGCGCCGTGTGCTTTTGGAGATTCGTTCGCTTTTCGACACAGAGTATAATATCCTAATCACTTGAAATTATAAATGGAGGCATTGATGCCGGGCAAGATCATGGCAATTGCAGCACATCCGGGAGACGGGTTTTTCACCATGGGCGCGACCGTTGCGCGCCAGATTGAGCGCGGCGGCTCGGGCGTGTTTCTCAATCTTTCGCTGGGCGAAAAGGGCGCGCCGAAAGGCATCCCGTTGAAGCAGTACGGTGAAACTCAACGGTCGGTCACGGAGAAAGCGGCGCATCAACTGGGCGCGGAAGCGGTGTTTCTGAACTATGCCGACGCCGAAATTCCCTTCAGCGACGACAGCACTATGGCGGTGTGCGACGCGATTCGCGAGCAGAAGCCGGAGATCGTGATCACGCACTGGAGCGGCAGTTTCCACAAGGACCATCAGAATTGCCACCTGATTGTGCATGACGCGATCTTCTATGCCGCGCTGGGCACGATAGAGCGCAAGCTTCCGGCGCATGGGGTCTCCAAGGTTTATTACGCCGACAACTGGGAGGACGCCAATAACTTTCAGCCGGACACCTATCTGGACATCGACTCGGTGTTTGAGAAGTGGATGCAGGCTTGCGACCTATATCCCATGTGGCGGGGCCAGACGGGCTTCCGGTATAACGACTACTACGGCAGCCTGGCGGTGATGCGCGGCTGTGTTTCCGGTTTCAAGCACGCTGTATCCCTGATGTCGGATCCGAGCCAGCGGACGCGCCGGTTGCAGTCTCTGTAGCCGGCCGGTCCACTCAGTAGTCGATCCGGTAAATCCGAACACCCTGGGCGGGCACTTCGGTTTTGATCTGAACGCGGGCGGCGCCGGCGGCCAGGCTCTGCCCGGTGGTGACCTCACGAACAGTTTTCGGCGCCTTGTCGAGCGGCAGAGTCAGGTCTACGCTGGCGGGGCGGCTTTCCCAGTTGACCAGGAAGACCATGCGCCCGGACTCGGCCACCAACTGCTGCAGGTCCACCGGGCCGGTGGACTTCAACTCCGGCACCGAGAGACCGGCCCAAGTCGCCAGGAAGCCGGTGAGCGGGTGCAAACCAGCCTTCGTCTGACCGGCGTCTGCCGGTAGATTGCCGACGATGATGTTGGCGCGCTGGCGGGCCAGGGCCTCGGGAGTTTCGTTCGCCTGGCCCAGGAAAGTTCCCACGATGATGGCGCTGCCGCGTCCGTATTTGCGCTCAAAGGCCGCCGGAGATCCGTCGTCGAAGTAGGCCAACGGCCTGGCGTCCGCCTCCAGCACGGTGAAGCGCTCTTCAAAAATGGCTCCAGCGATTTGCTGCTCTCCCCAGCGAATCTGCAGGTCGGGTTTGGGGGTGGTGGATTTCTCCCGCACGCCCAACATGCGGTCCCAGCCGAAGCCCGGGATGACGCCCTGCGCATAGCCGCGCTCATCCACCCAGCCGGCGCGGGCTTCGGTGAACAGGTGCCCGCCCTCGCGAACATACTGTTCCAGCGCGGCAGCCTCATTCGACAGCATGAGGAGGGGATACGGCACCACCACCAGTTTGTACGGCTTCATCTGCGCGGCTGTGAGGTCCACAGCATTGACGAAATCGACCGTGATGTTCCGCTCGGTGAACATGCGGTAATACCCTGACAGCGAGCGTGACAGGGCGCCTCGATTGTAGAGATGGCCCGCGCCGCCGATCAGGTTCGTGAGCTGGTTCACGACGATGGCCACTTCAGCCGGTTTGGGACGTGCGCGCAAAAGCAGGTCGGAGTTGGCGTCGATCTGTTTGGCGGTTTCGCCGGCGGCCTGGCTCCGGTCGGTGGGCGTGCCGTCGAGGTCGATCAAGCCGTAGCCTCCGGATTCGTAGCCCGCGTTCATCGGATAATACGCGTAAATATTGATACCGCGGACGCCGCGCGAGACCACGGTCCACATGTACTTCACAAGGTCGAGCGGCGTGATTTCCTGGCTTACGATGTCGCCGCGGACCCCGAAGCCGGCCTGTAACTCGCCTATGTAGAAGCCGTGATTTCCGCCCGCGGAACGGGTGAGGTCCACGGCCAGTTGAATCCGTGTGGGCGCCATGTGCGGAGGCAGGGAGTGCTTGGGATACAGGCTGGTTCCGTAGTAATCGACGGCCTGGTACATGAGGTAATCGTCCGGATTCCCGTCGCCGCCGGCCAGGCTGCCGAGCACGCTGGGCGCGCCGGCATGGCTGGTGGTGACGCGGTCGGGCAGGAGTTGCTTCACGGTGTCATGGCGAGTGCGAAGGTCCTCGGCGATCTTCTGGGTGATGAAGACGCGCCAATCCATGAAGTCGGTGTAGGAAAGGATGGTGTCGAAGCGCGGCGGTTCCACCTGGCTCCAATCCTGGAATTGGCGGTACCAGGCCTTGTTCAATTCCGGGAGAGCTCCGTACTTCTTCTTCAGCCACTCGCGAAAGCGCGCCATGGTGTGCGGGCAATAGCAGAACGTTGCGTTGGGGATGTAAGTGATTTCGGCCCAGTTGATGATGTGGGGCTCGCTCCACAGGTCCCAGCCGTAGAAGGCACGGCTTCGCCCCGCATGGCGGGCCACTTCCCGCAGGAAATCGAGCGTTGCCTGGCGTACTCCGGGATGGTCGAAGCAGAAACCAGGGGCCGACTGCGAGGGGATTGCCTGGCCGTTCTGCGCCACCAGATGGCTGTCCGGGAATTTCACGCCGACCCAATCGGGCGCCGAATCCACGTAGGTCTGGACGATCACTTTCAAGCCGGTTTCCTCGGCCAGTTTGAGCATGAGGTCGAGCGGCTCCAGACGATATTCGCCCTGGCGGGGTTCGCCGGCAGTCCACTCCACCCAGGTGCGGACGGTGTTGAAGCCAAGCGCTTTGATCCGGTCCAGGTCCTTGCGCCAGACGGCGGCCGACGCCGGTGTTACGGGCTCGAGCATAGGCGCGCGGGCCTTGCCGCCGGCATACCAGACGGACACCGGCAGAAACGTGTCGGCGGGCGGCGCGGCCTG
>Ga0181529_10004332_pt1 | contig 15445 bp, 14 predicted proteins | sample PEATcosm2014_Bin_36_FD_119763 | JGI IMG/M metagenome (GOLD analysis project Ga0181529, IMG submission 119763) | Peatland microbial communities from MTU Mesocosm Facility, Houghton, MI, USA - PEATcosm2014_Bin10_30_metaG | ecosystem: Environmental > Terrestrial > Soil > Wetlands > Peat | place...
ATCGAGCAACTGCAGGTGCAGTCAGAGGCGCGCCCTCCGGATTCACGCCGCCGCAGCCGGGAGAATGACTTGTGCTGATCGCCCTGCCATATCGTTCCAAAAATCCCCCAGAGCGCTTCCCATACGTCACGATCGGACTCATCGCGATCAACACGCTCGTCTATATCGCTACAAGCAGCGATCTGCTGGTTATCCGTGAGCCAATCGTCGAGCAGTGGGCCGTCTCCCACAACACCTTAAGCCCCGTCCGGCTGCTCACCGCCATGTTCCTGCATGGCAGCTTGCTGCACCTTGCCGGAAACATGCTCTTCCTCTGGATCTTCGGCGCCGCCGTCGAGGGCAGGCTGCGCCCCGCCGGCTTCCTTGTCGTCTACATGGTGTCCGGGCTCGCAGGCGGCCTGCTGCACGATGGCGTGCAGGGGATCCTGAATCCGGACCTCTACTCGCTCGGCGCCTCCGGCGCGATTATGGGGCTGGCCGGCGCCTACCTCTACATGTTTCCCTACGCCGAGATCTGCATGTTCTGGTGGGCCTTCTTCTTCTGGTTCGGCGTCATGCTCTGGCGCGCCTGGTGGGTCGTGCTCTTCTACGTCGGCACCGATTTCATCATGGCGATTCTCTCCGCAAGCGACGGTGTGGGGCACTTCGCTCACCTCGGCGGCTTCGGCGCTGCGCTTCTGCTGATGTTCATCCTGAGGCCTCGGCGCGACAGCGAGCGCGTATCCGACGTTCAGGCCGAAAGAGCCCAGGTTAAGGACTATTCGCTGCTGTCGCTCGAAGACCTCGAGACGCTCCTCGACGGGTCTGCAGACGACATGAAGCTTGTTATGGCCTATTGCGGCCGCGCCTCTGCCGAGTATGACGTCGGCCGGCAGGAGCGAGCCATCGCCCTCATACACGAGCACGCGCTGCGGCTGATCGACGACGCCGATCCGCAGGACCTGGCGGAGGCGATTCTAAACGTGCCGCCTTCGGCCTCCGCACGCCTCCCGGCCGTCTTTCTGCTGCGCCTGGCGTCGCGGCTGGAGCGGGTCCACTGCAACGACTTTGCCGCTCGGGTCTACCGGAGAATCTACGATACCGATCCGCGCGGAGCGGAAACCGAGGCGGCTCTCTTCCGGCTCGCGCGGCTCATGGAGCGGGCGTTCAACAACGCGGAGTATGCGAAGCTGACCTACGCCGAGGCGCTGAGGCTCTTCCCGAACGGCGAGTTTGTAACGGAGGCGAGCGCCTCTCTGCGCCGGCTATCGGGCGAGGCCACTCTCTCGTAGCCGCAAAAACACGAACATAGCCGGAAAAGCACGGAGGTAGCCGCAACAGGCCGAAGGCTGCGCACGGTACCGGCTCTAAAGGAACCAGCTTATGCCGGCCGAGAGCAGTTGGACGTTGATGCCGTGATTTGGCAACTGGATGCCGGCGTTCGAGAGGTGGAACCAGCGGTAAGAGAACGTGAAGGCGACGGCGTCGCGCAGGAAGTACTGAACGCCGCCGCCCACCTGGAAGTTGAATTCAAAGTCCGTGCTGAGGTCGCGCTGGCGGATGCTGGTATCCGCCAGGCCGATCGCTCCGTCCAGGAACGGCGTCCACCGGCTGCGCGTCATGAAGAAGTAGCGCAGGTGCGGCGATAAGCCTGTCGCGTAATCCACCTGAGGGCTGACCTGCAGCCCGCCCCACAGCTCTCCATAGATCTCCAGATTGCCGGTCAGCAGCGAGCCGTAGCGGATCGAGCCAAGCACCAGATCGTGCTCGGACTTCTGTGTGTAGACCCGGGGCCCCGATCCGCCTTCCAGGTCGATTCCAAAGTCGTGCACACTCGTGCGGAATCCGTGCCCGATCCCGCCGGAAGTCCAGATGCTGCGCGGCGCCGGCCGGCTCGCGTCGTCCGATTGAGGGGCGGTCGCGTCGTCGGCTGCGGCAGCGCCTGGCGGGGCGGCGAGCGCCAGCGCGCAAGCAAGAAGGCCGAGCGGGATCCGGAGACAGGCGGGCATCTTGACCTTTCGCTCTACAGAATGCGTGCGGGTTCCGGGCATGCGCCCATGCAATTGACGACAGAAACGCCTGACCGGTTCCGCAATCAGACGAGCATTCTCCCGCACCCTCTCGAATCCCCCACAAACACCAGCGTTTCCGGCCCGGATCGGATGGAACAAGCACTCATGGAGCGCGAGGCGGCAAGATGGCCTCGCGCGTTTTCCTGGCCCAGGGATGAGCCGGGATCGCAGGAAGCGAGTGCCGTGAGCGCTATAGCAGTCAAGTGCCGGAACTGGATGTTGGGCGAGCGCCTGCTCGTCGAGGGGCTCATCGACGCCTCCCAGCTCGACAGGGCGCTTGCGCATCAGCGTGAATCCAACCTCATGCTGGGCGAGATCCTGGTGACGCTCGGCTTCGTGACTCGCGCCCAGATCGCACCTTTCCTGAAGGAGGCCACCGGATTTCAGCTCGTCGACCTGTCGTGCATCGCGATCGACACGGAGCTTGCCGCCTCCATTCCGGAATCGCTCGCGCGGCGCAAACGCGTGCTTCCCTTCTCGCAGCATAACGGCGTCGTGCGCGTCGCCATGGCCGATCCGCTCGACCTGGCGGCAATCGACGAGCTTCAGGGCAGGCTGCGGCGACGGATCGCGCCCTTCCTTTCGCTCCAATCCGATATCGAGGAGGCGATCGGCCGCATCTTCTCCGGCGGCCAGACGGCGCGGCTTGTGCTGCAGGAGTTCGCAGCATCGAGCGAGCCGGAAGCCACGCTCTCCGTGGACGAACTGCTCACGATCGCGGAGGGCGCGCCGGTCGTGCGCCTTGTCAACAGCATCGTCCAATCCGCAATCGGCGCAGGCGCCAGCGACGTTCACATCGAGCCGCAGGAGACGACGGTGCGCGTCCGCTTCCGGCAGGACGGCGTGCTATACGACCAGATGCTCTTCGCGCGCAGCCATCTTCCGGCCCTGGTATCGCGCGTCAAGGTGATGGCGGATCTCGACATCTCCGAGCATCGCAAGCCGCAGGACGGCCGCTTCGTCTTCCGGTCGGAATCCGACGGCGAGTACGACGTGCGCGTCAGTCTGCTCCCCCTGATCCACGGCGAAAAGATCGTCATGCGCCTGCTGGAGAAATCCTGCAGCGTCGGCTCGACGACCATGCTCGGCCTCTTCGAAGAGCAGCGAGAGCTGTTCGAGAACATGCTGCGGCGCCCGCACGGCATCGTGCTGGTGACGGGACCGACGGGATCCGGCAAGTCCACAACCCTCTACGCGGCCCTCCGGCTCATCAACGACTCGACACGCAACATCAATACGGTCGAGGACCCGGTCGAGTACCAGCTTCCCGGCGTCAACCAGGTCCAGGTGCGTCCGCAGACCGGGCTGACCTTCGCCGCAGGCCTCCGCTCGCTCGTGCGGCAGGACCCGGACGTGATCATGGTGGGCGAGATCCGGGACCTCGAAACGGCCGAAATAGCCGTTCAGGCCGCGCTGACGGGTCACCTCGTCCTCTCAACGCTGCACACCAACGACGCGCCCGGCGCGCTGATCCGGCTCCAGAACATGGGCGTCGAACCCTTCCTTATCTCTTCCGCGCTGATCGGCGTCGTCGCGCAGCGGCTTCTCCGCACGGTCTGCCCGCACTGCAGCACGCGCGCCGCAGCGCCGCCCTACGTCCTGGACGCGCTTGGAGTGACCGCGCCGGACGGAGAGACGCCGATGCTCGTCACGGCGACGGGCTGCAACAGGTGCGGAGGCCGCGGCATGAGAGGCCGGACCGGCGCGTACGAGATCATGCCGATGAGCGACGCCCTGCGCTCCCTGGCGCTCAAGGGAGCGTCCGGGCCGGAGATCAGGGCGCAGGCGATTGCGGAAGGCATGGCGACGATGCGGGACGCCGCATTCCGCAAGCTGCTTGCAGGCCTCACGACCTTCGAGGAGGTTACGCGAGTTCTATTCGCAGAGGACTTTTAAGGCAGTGGCTAGTGGACAGTGGCTAGTGGTTAGTGCACAGTGGCTAGTGGTCAGCGGGCAGTGGTCAGTGGCCGGCTGCCGCCGGTCGGTGGACGGTGGAAGCTGGCGGTCGGCGGGTGGTCACTAGCCACTAGCCACTAACCACTAGCCACTGCTCTCAGGATGTACAGATGGCGACATTTCAGTATACGGCACGAGACCGAACAGGACAACCGACAGGCGGCGCGATCGCCGCCCGGGACGTTTTCGAGGCGCGGCAAACGCTGCGGAATCGCGATCTCTTCCTCACCGACATCCGGCAGCAGGAGGCGAAACCGGCAGCGGCCGCCCAGGCTCGCGCGCCCGGACGGCGCGCCATACGGCTCAAGGACATGGTCGTCATGAGCCGGCAGCTTGCCACGCTCGTCCGCTCGGGCATCTCGATCTTCGAGGCCCTTCATGCCGTCGAGTGCCAGACCCAGAACCGCTCCCTGGCCTTTCTGCTTCAGGACGTCCGCTACAACGTGCTCACGGGCTGCTCGCTCTCGGAGGCGATGCGCCGCCATCCGAAGGCGCTGAACGAGATGTACGTCTCGCTCGTCGCCGCCGGCGAGGCGGGCGGGCTGCTTGAGCAGACGCTGGAGATAGCGGCCGACCAGTTCGATCGCGAGGTCGAGCTTCGCGAGAAGATCAAGTCCGCGACGGTCTATCCCATCCTCGTGCTGACCGCGCTCGCGGGATTGGTGCTCTTCATGCTGATCTTCATCATCCCGGTCTTCGAGGGCGTCTACGCGCAGTTCAAGGTGAAGCTGCCTGCAACCACGCTCGCGCTCGTAGCCGCCAGCGACGTAATCAGCCATCTCTGGTGGATGGTCCTGATCGGCGTCGTGGCCGGCGTCGTCCTTCTGCGCAGAGCGATCGGGACGAGCCGGGGCCGGATGGCGTACGACCGGATCAAGCTGAAGCTGCCTCTGATCGGCGGGCTCAACCGCAAGGTGGCGATCGCGCGCTTCACACAGACGTTTGCAGGCGCATGCCGGGCCGGAGTCCCGATCCTGCAGGCTCTCGCCATCTCGGGCGAAACCTCGGGCAACATGGTGGTGATGGAGGCGATACGAAAAGTGGCGGACTGCGTGAAGGATGGCTCGACACTGGCCCTGCCGTTCGAACACACGGGCCAATTCCCGCCGATGGTGGTCAAGATGGTCGCCGCCGGAGAGGAGTCGGGCAATCTCGACTCGATGCTGGAGGAGATCGCCAGGTTCTACAACCGCGACATCGAGTATGCCGTCGCAAACCTCACGCGAGTGATGGAGCCGGCCATGACGCTGCTTGTCGGCGCCGTAGTTCTGTTTGTCCTGGTGGCGCTCTACATGCCCATCTTCAGTCTGACTCAGGTGCTGAAGCAATGAAGCGCAAAGGACTTTCGAGCCGGGACCGCGCGCGCGGCTTCAGCCTGATCGAGCTTGTCGTCGCGCTGCTGATCGGCGGGATACTGCTCTCCATCGCGATGCCGATCTATCAGAACGCGCAGACGGCCGGACAAAACGCCTCCTGTCGCGCCAACCTGGAGTCGATCGCCAACGCGGCCGAGCAGCTCCGGATGAAGACCGCCTCGCGCGCCTACACGACGAGCCTTTCGGCGCTGAGCGGCGAGCTTCTGCAGACGCCGATCTGCCCGACCGGAGGGACGTACACGATCTCCGTCTCGAACGGGACCGCGACCTCGCAGAGCGGACAGACCGTTCCCTCCGGAGGCCTGGTGATATCCTGCAGCAACCCGGCTCATGGCGTCTTTGCGCCGGGGATAGACACGCAATGATACGCAGCGCAATCTCAAGCAGACATCGCCGGCGGCGTGGAGGCATGCTGATCGGCGCGCTTGTCTTCGTCTTCGTCATCTCTCTGATGCTTGCCGGCCTTGCGACCGTCACCGTATCGCACTTTGCGCGCGCCAACGTCGAGACGAGCTACGCCTCATCGCTCTACGCCGCGGAGGCGGGCGCGAGCTACGAGCTGCGCAAGATCTCGGAGAACGCCTCCTCCGCGGACCAGGCCGGCAGCGGGAGCACGCGCGGCGTTACCTACAGCATGCCTGGAGGGTCCTTCACCGTCTACTGCATGAACCGCAACGGCACGACGCCCTGGACGCCTAGCCAGTACCTGACGGTCGTGTCCACCGGCGTCGTGAACGGAGTGACCCGCACCATCCAGGTTGCCGCTCGCGGCGGCGGCTCGCTCGCGTCGAGCATTTTCGCGGTGACGAGCGCCAACTTCTCCGGCACGTCGCAGATCAACGGCAGCCTCGAAACGGACGGCAAGATATCGGCGAGCGGCAACATGGACGTGACCGGAAACCTGATATTCGACGGCCCCAACGCCGGCTGGCTGGCCAAGAGCGGAAACATCGTCGCTACGACGCAGACCAACCCGCAGGCGGTCACCATGCAGACCGTGGATCAGATCGCGCTGGCGCAGTTTCCCGCCTCCACATACCCTCCGGGCGGGCTCGCCTATCTTGCGTCGAACAACAACAACGCCGCGCTCGGGCTGGGAACCACGCTCACGAAATCGGTGACGCTCACGCCCGGGAACTACTACTTCACCAGCATCAACATGAGCGGCGCCAACACGATAACGTTCAACAACACGACGGGCACGATCAACGTGTGGATCGGGCCGCTCGGCGGAAGCGGGGGGATCAATCTCAGCGGCGCGACGACTACCGTGCCGCTCACCACCAACCCGAACGTTCACATCTACGTGGCGACCTCGGGCGGCGTCAACGTCTCCGGAACATCCGCATTCGACGTCGGCATCTACGACTACACGGTCTCGTCCGGTCAGCCCGTCGGCACGATCAACGTGAGCGGCAACACGACCGTCAACGGTCAGCTCGTCGCCTCGACCTTCAACTTCTCCGGCGTCGTGACGCTGAACGGCGTGAGCGGCATGTTCAGCCAGACCAACTACTACGGCTTCGACAACGCCTGGGTGGAAGTCAACGGAGCCTACTGATGATCAGCCGCAAAGGGACGAATGGCCACAAAAACATAAATGGCCGCAAAGAGGCGCAAAAGGCGCAAAAAAGACAAAAGGGACGGGAGGGGCGTCGTGGGGTTACTTTGATGGAGACGCTGGTCTGCACGGCGGTGCTGGCGGTTAGCCTTATGGGGCTGGGGACGCTCGGCGCGTTCTCGTTCGGCATGGAGACGCGCGTGGACGATCAGGGCATCGCGTGCTCGCTCGCTCGCAACGCGATCGAGTCGGTGAAGATGACCGGATTCGCCTACACGCCCGAGATCCCGGCGTCGTCGCCGCAGCTCGCCTACTACGACGCGACCGAGTCGGCCGTTGCGGCCTCGGCGTCGCGTTACACGGTTTCGACGACGGTGGTGAGCGATCTGACCGTCTCCGGATCGAATCCGGTAACGCCCGCTCCCAACGCGCTGCGAACGGTCACGGTCACGGTGACGCGGACCTCGACGGGCGAACCGCTGGCACAGATGGTCACCTACCTGTGCCAGGGAGGGATATAGCGTGGATACCTCATGCGTTCGTCGCTCCCGGCGCGCGGGATCGGCGTTGATCGAGCTTCTCGTCGCGATGCTGATCTCGGCCCTCATCGGCGCGGCGATGACTACTCTCGTGCAGGCGGCCTGCGGCGGCCGCGCAACGGTGCTGGGAGAGGAGTCGGCGCTGCAGGCGGCGAGATTGACCCTGGAGACGCTTTCGGACGACCTTCGCAACGCGCAGCCCTATCCCGGCGGCACAGGCGGCCAGTACGAGGTCCTGCAGGGAGCGTGCCCGAGCGCGTTCATCATCTATCTCGACGGCAGCGGCGACACGGCAAGCTACTACATCGACGGCACGCAGACGCCGCCTGCTCTCGTGGTGAAGCGCACCATCTCGGGCACGGCGACCGTTACCACGCTCGTACGAGGTATCTCGCTGGTGAGCCTGACCTACTACGTCTCGTCCGGAGGCGCCTATAACGGCGCTTCGACGAGCTGGACGACCACGGCCAATCCGAACGCGCCCACCGCGGCGGAGCTGCCCAACATCGGAGCCATCTACATTGTGGCCGGCGTGAGCGTCGGCGGATACGTGCGCACGATGTCGACAACGGTACGGCTGCGCAACGGACCGTACAACGGGTTGACGGGGTAGGAGAGTGGCTAGTGGTCAGTGGCTAGTGGCTGGTGGCCGGCCGCTCGCCCTAACATGGAAGGGACGCAGGATGCGACCTAAGGGAAAGCCGATCATCGGCATAGAACTCAATGAGGATGAGATCCGGATTGCGGAGGTTTGCGGGAGCTGGACCGAGCCCACGCTGCTGAGGACCGCCTCGGCTCCGGCCCCTCTCAACGCCTTCGCGGACGGCGTGCCCGTCGATCTCGAGGCCGTCGCCGCGGCGCTGCGCGCTCTCGTCGGCCGGAGCGGATCGTCGGCGCGCAACGCGGTGGTGGCGCTGCCTCCGCAGCTTACGACGTGCAGGATCGTCGAGACGCCGAACGTGCCGGTGACCGAGATGGCAACGGTCATTCGGGGCGAGCTGGTCCATCTTCAGATCGTCCGGGAAGAGGGCAGCACGTTCGACTATGCGCGGCTATCCGGCGAGGGGAGCGCGCCGGATCAGGCCGCGAGCGTGCTCGTCATGGCGGCCGAGGAGGCGATCGTCGAGCGGTACGCGACGATCGTCAGCCTTGCCGGCCTCAATCCGATCGGCGCAGAGCCGCTCCTGCTCGCCATGCTGCGAACGACCGGGCTGATGGTCCGGCCCGATCGGGAAACGCTGGCGATCGCCGTGAACGCGAACGCCGTCGAGATAGCGATCGTCGGCGGAACGGATCTCCGGTTCTACCGGCGGCTGGATCTCGGCTGCCATCCCGCTTCGAAGCGGCGCGAGCCGGCCCCGCTCGACCAGGTTCCCATCGCCCGCGAGCTTCGCTCCCTGCAGGACGAGAGGTTCGCCCTTCAGGGCGCCTCGTCGATCGCGATAGGAGAGGAATCCGCGCCGGAGGCGGAGGGCGACGCCGCCGACCTGCTGGGTGCGCGGATGCTGGCGCTCGACCTGCAGCGCTCGCTCGACTACTGCGCCGGCCGCTTCCAGCAGACCGAGCCCGTGGTCGCCGGCCTGCTCGTCCTCTCGGACCCGGAGATGCGCCCGCTTGCGGGCAAGATCGCCGAGGCCCTGGGAATCGAGATCACACTCTCCGTTCCGATGATCGCCGCCGGACCCTCCGCCGGCGAAGAGGCGCCCGATCTGCGCTTTCAGCCCGCGATCGGGCTGGCCATGCGGTCTCTGACGGGCGCCGGTCCGCCTCTGCCCAGCTTCGATCTGTCTCCGAAGACGCGCTCGCGCGGCGCGATCCGGCTTCGGAACGGCAGTCCTCTGGCCGCCGCGGCGCTCTCCGCGCTTATCCTGGCTGTGGGCGGCGGTATCGGGATTCAGGCCACGAGCCGCGCCGGACTCGAGCAGGCGAGCCTGATCCGGGCCCGCGCGACGCTCACGCAGCGGACGCAGGAGCAGGCCGATCTCTCGCAGCGGATCCAGGGCCGGGTCGAGAGGCTGCGCGACCTTTCGGCCAGGGGCTATCCCATCGCCACGGTCGCGGACGAGGTCGCGGAGGCGGTTCCTCCCGGCGTCGCTCTGGAGACGCTGCGCGTAGAGGCAGGCGGCAGGCTGCTGCTGACCGGCGAGGCGGCGGACGAGAGAGCGGTCATCCGCGCGCTCGACCGGCTGAAGACGAGCCGCCATCTTGCGGACGTCTCGCTGGAGAGCTTCGACCGCGGCCCGGATCGGAGCGCAGGTCCGGATCTCATCCGGTTCCAGGTCGCGGCGCAGATCGCGGCTTCTGCGGCCGAGGCGGGAGGGGCGAGATGAGATCGTTTCGGAACTTCGAGCGCGTCCTCTTCGTGCTTCCGGTCGTCTGCCTGACCGCCACGGCTCTCTACGCAGGCATCCAGGCGCACCGGGCGCAGAGGCTCGAGGCGAGCCGCCGGAGCGTGGAGGCGAAGATCCGGGCGCTGGAATCGGAGATCGCAGCCTATCGCGCCCTGCCTGCGCCCACGCGAGTGGTCAGCGCCAGCCCGAGTCCGAACGAGCAGGCGGCCTTCCTGCGCGAGCTGCGGGCGGGAGCGAGGCGGTCGGGCGCGCTGATCACGCGCTGGCTGGTGAAGAAGAGCGCCGGCGCAGCCCAGGAGATCCCTCAGGGCCAGCCGGCGCCGATTGCGACGGAGCTGGGCGTGCGCGGCGATTTTGCCTCCGTGAGAAGGATGCTCTACGCGCTTCAGCGCTCGCCGCGCCTGCTCAACATGACGGACGCATGGTGGAGGCGCAGCGAATGGCCGGTCACGGAGGCCGGTCTCACCCTGACGCGGTACGTGGATGCCGCGCCCGACGGATCGGGAGAACGGAAATGAAACGGATTTCACTGGCGATGGCGGCGGCGCTTCTTCTGAGCTGCGCCTCTGCGCGATGCGCGGAGACGCCTTCCGGCGCGGCGCCGTCGAGCCCGGCGGCGGCCTCTCCGGCCCGCATACGCCTGCGTTTCGCAGATACGGATGTGGCGGACGTGCTGCGGGCGCTGAGCGCGCAGAGCGGCGCGAGCATCGTCTGCGCGGCCCACAAGCGGCAGCCGATCACCCTGAACGTCGCCGCGGCGGGCGCGGAGGAGGCGCTTCGGATGGTGACCGGCGCGGCAGGACTCGCATACCGGAGGGTGGGCAGGATCTTCGTCGTCGCGCCCGCCGAGAGCCTGCGCGCGGCCATCGAGCCTCTCGGGCGCCAGGCGATCCTGGACGCCGGATCGATGGCGCCGGACCAGGCGGCGCACATGCTCCAGGAGGCGTTGCCCTATCTGACCGTTCGCGTCGCCGGGACGTCGCTGCTGGCGACGGGCGGCGAGGCCGACGTCGAGGCGGCGCGCACGCTGCTGGCGTCGCAGCCGCAGCCGGAGCCGCCGGCCTCGGAGCTGGTAGATCTCCTGCGCGCGCCCGCGCCTCAGGCCGCCGCCCTCCTGAGATCGCTCTTCCCCGCGCTCAAGGTCGAGGCGATGGGTGACGCCGCAAAACCCGGCGGCGCGATCGCACTGTCCGGACCCAGAAGCGCGGTCGAGGCGGCGATGGGCGCTATCGAAAGGCTGGACCGGCTGCCGGAGGCGCGCGAGCCGGCGCCGGAATGCCGCGTCTATGCGATCCGCTACGCGAGCGCCTCGACTCTCACCGCGCTGCTGGCGAAGTCCGCGCCGAACGTCGTCGCCGTGGCCGGACCGGAGAGTTACGTTCCGCCTGCGCCGCCCTTCAAGCCGCTCTCCGGCGCCACTCTGGGCGGGGGGACGAGCGGCTCGGCCGCGCCGACCTCCTCGGGGCCGGATCCGTCTGCTGCTGCGACGGCGCAGACCGCAGGCGACCGCGCCGGCACGCTCGTGCTGACCGGCCTGCGCGCGGATCTGGACGCCGCCCTCAAGCTGCTCGCCGCCGTGGACGTGAAGCCGAAACAGGTGATGGTGGACGTGCGCGTAGTCGATACGTCGCCGGAGCAACTGGAGAACCTGGGCGTTACCTGGACTCTGCCCCAGCTTCAGGCCGTCGAGGCGCCGAGCGGCACGCAGGTGACGAACGATCAGGCATACACGCGGCCGTTCGCGTTCGGCGCAATCGGCCGGATTCCCATGACTCTGACCGGCGCTCTGAACGCCCTCGTGACGCATAACGAGGCGAAGATCCTGGCCGATCCGCGCATCCAGGTGCTCGACAACGCCGACGCCAACATCTTCATCGGCGATACGATCCGTACCCAGGTCTCGCAGTCCAGCATCTCGGGAACGACCGTCCAGGTGCTGGAGTTTCCGGTCGGCATCGTGCTGCTCGTCCGGCCGCGCGTGAACGCCGACGGCAACATCACGATGCACCTGCATCCCGTAGTGAGCACGATCACAAGCGTCGATTCGGACGGCGTGCCGCAGACGAGCTCGCGCGAGGCGGAGACGACGGTCATGGTCAAGGACGGCGAGACGATGGTCATCGGCGGCCTCATCAGCGACGAGATTACGAAAAGCATCACCGAGATCCCGCTGCTCTCGAAGCTCCCGCTGATAGGCCAGCTCTTCCGCAACCGCTCGACGGACCACAAGCACAGCGAGATCCTAGTCTTCGTCACGCCGCACGCGTTGTGAGGCTAGTGGCCAGTGGCTAGTGATCAGTGATTAGTGACTTGTGGCCGTTGTCCTTTTTTGCGCCTTTTGTGCCTTTTGCGGCCAATTTTGTTTTTTTTGGTGTTTTTTGCGGAGGAGTATCGAGATGATGAATCGACCGGAGGATAGGAAGAGGATCGCGGGTTTAGCGGCAGCGCTTCTGCTCGTGCTCGGCTTCTTAGGCGTGCGGCTCATGCCCGGCTCGGCGCGATCGGCCGTCGCCGCAAAACCTGCGGCAACGGCCATGCCCCAGGGCGGTCCGATGCTGCTCGGCTCGCCGCCCGCATCTTTGCCCGCGCCTGAGGCAAGAGAGGCGGCGACAGTCAAGAGCGGCGATGAGGCGCCCGGCGATGCTGCGCTCGCAGATCCGTTCCGGCCGCTTCCGGCGGAGCGCGCCGCCGCGAAGCCGCAGAGGCCGGCTGCTGCGAAGACCGCGGCGACTCCCGTTACAGCCTATGGGCCGCCTGCGCCCCAGCCCGAGAGCGCGGCGACAAAGATCGTGCTGAAAGGCGTGATCTTAGGTCAGCCGTCGGTCGCCTCCCTCGAGGCAGGCGGAAAGAGCCTGGTGGCGCACGTCGGCGATCGGCTTCCCAACGGCGCCGTCATCGTCAAGCTGCTGGACGACGGCGCCGTGGTGCAGCTTGGCGAGCGGAGGGCGACGGTCGAGATCGGCCGCGAGATTCTCTAATGGCCGCAAAAAGGCGCAAAAGGCGCAAGAAAGGCAAAGACGGCGCTCTCCGATCTCGCGTTACGATCCGACCGGCTCCCACTTCTTCGACTTCATGGAGACGTAGCCGGCGTCCAGCACGCGGTTGACCACGTAGCCGTCCTCGAACGTCTCGCGCGGCGTCGTGTTCGTGGCGACGCACTCGATGAAGTGCTTCATCTCGGCGCGGTAGCCGTAGATCCAGGCCTCGTCTATTGGCGGGAAGAGCCAGCCGCGCTGCGATTCCGACTTCTCCACCACATACTCCACGCCCGGATTCGAGAAGATGCGCAGGGGCGTCTCCCGCGTGATGTCCGTGAAGATCGCGCCCTCGGTGCCGTACACCTCGTTGCGCAGGTCCAGGCCGCCGCGCGCCGTCCAGGAGAGCTCTGACTGGCCGATCTGCCCGTCCGCAAAGCGGCAGAGCAGGATCGCGTTGTCCTCCGCGTCCGTGCGGTCGCCGTGCATCAGCGTATCGCCCCAGGCCATCACCTCGACTATCGGGACCTCCTTGCCGATAAAGTAGCGCGCCGCCTCGATCGTGTGGCAGCCCATGTCCAGCATCGCGCCTCCGCCCGCGAGCGAGCGCGTCATGAACCACTGGTCGTGCGGTCCGGGATGCGCCTCGCGCGAGCGCACCGTCAGCACCTTGCCGATGGCGCCGTTGGATATCGCCTCGCGCGCCTTCACCACGGCGGGGCTGAAGACCTCCGTCTCCGCGTAGCCGTGCATCACGCCCGCCGCCCGCACGGCCTCCAGCATCTCCTTTGCCTCGGCCGCGTTGCGTCCCAAAGGCTTCGTGCAGACGACGTTCTTGCCCGCCTTCGCGCATGAAACGACGAGATCGCGATGCACGAAGTTCGGCGCTCCGATCACGATGAGATCGAGATCCTTGCGCTTCACGACACCTTCGACGTCCGAGGACCACTCAGGCAATTTCCACTTCTGGACGAATCTCTGGGCGCTTCCGGCATCCGTCGAGGCCGCAACGGGAATCTCCCAACCCGCCAGGTCCTGCAGACCCTGCATGTAAAAGTCGCTTACGAATCCCGTTCCGATCACCCCGATCCTGACTGGCGCTGTCATATCCATCCTCCATTGGGCGTTAGCTCGACTCCAATGTTGGTCACGAGCCGCTCGAATCCCTGTCTGTCGAGCCAGGGCCCGCGCCGCCGGCTTCCGGCAAATTCTCGTCGGATCATTGGAACGATCTTACGGACCCCGAAGTCTAACGCCCCAGGTAGTTCCGCACGCGCTTCGACGCGCTCTCAGGCGGTGCAAGCAGCTTTCTGCAAGGAAACGCCGCGCGCGTCGCAACCCTCCATGTTGGCGACGCGCACAACTCGCCGAGTTGTCCCACCGTAGGTCGGAGGGGTACGAAAGGACAGGTCCGGGATGTCCGAACCCATCGACGTATCGCGCCGTCGCTTTCTCGGCGTCGCGCCGGAACGATCGCTGCAGATCCATTAGTTGGCGCCGCCGCAATGGCGCGATAATTCTTGGGCGATTGCTTGCCGTCCGAGAGAGGAGAAACGCCCTTGAAAAGTATGAGAGCGGTACATGTGCCGAAGCCCGGCGCGGACTTCGAATTCGTCGAGCGGCCGATCCCGGATCCCGGCGCCGGATACGTGAGGGTACGCGTCCTGTCGTGCGGGGTCTGTCACAGCGATCAAATCACTAAAGACGGCCAGATCCCGGGTATCTCCTATCCGCGCGTCCCCGGCCACGAGATCGCCGGCGTGATCGACGCGCTCGGCTCCGGCGTCAAGAGCTGGAAAGAGGGCCAGCGTGTCGGCATCGGCTGGCATGGAGGCCACGACGGAACCTGCCTCCAGTGTAGAAGAGGCGACTTCATCACCTGCGTCAATCAACAGATCTGCGGAATCAGCTACGATGGCGGATATCAGGATTTCATGTTGGCGCCGGTGGAAGCGCTGGCGGCCATACCCGACTCGATATCGGATCCGATCGCCGCACCGCTCATGTGCGCAGGCGTCACCACGTTCAATGCGCTCCGTCATAGCGGCGCGCTTCCGAGCGACCTCGTCGCAATCCAGGGGATCGGCGGACTCGGCCATCTGGGGGTTCAGTTCGCACAGAAGTTCGGCTACCGCGTCGCCGCGATAGGCCGTGGACCCGAAAACGGCGCGCTCGCGGTAAAGCTGGGCGCCAATTTCTATATCGACAGCGCAGCAACGGATCCGGCGGCTGAGCTGCAGAAACTCGGCGGCGCAAGCGCAATTCTGGCCACGGCGCCGAGCGGCAAGGCGATGTCTGCGCTCTTAGGCGGACTCGCGTCTAACGGCGCGTTGGTCGTGATCGGCGTCTCTCCCGATCCGATAGAGGTGCCGCCGATGCTGCTGGTGACCCCGAAGCGACGGATTCAAGGCTGGGCCTGCGGCGTTCCAGCGGACTCCGAAGACACGCTGCACTTCGCAGAGCTAACCGGCGTGCGTCCCATGATCGAAGAGTATCCGCTCGAAAAGGCCGATGAAGCCTACGCCCGCATGATGAGCGGAAAAGCTCAGTTCCGCGTCGTGCTGAACACGTAACGTCGGAGGTCTGCACCCCGTCCCTGAATTGCACCTCGCGCGCCGCCGGCGCACTGCCGGCGG
>Ga0181529_10004334_pt1 | contig 15444 bp, 16 predicted proteins | sample PEATcosm2014_Bin_36_FD_119763 | JGI IMG/M metagenome (GOLD analysis project Ga0181529, IMG submission 119763) | Peatland microbial communities from MTU Mesocosm Facility, Houghton, MI, USA - PEATcosm2014_Bin10_30_metaG | ecosystem: Environmental > Terrestrial > Soil > Wetlands > Peat | place...
ATTATGCTTATTGAAAAAAAAGGTATGAGTGCGGAAGGGGAGGTCTATGAATATTCCGGAACCTGAACAGACAGCCCGGCGCCGGCACCAGAGCCTCAACATCATAAACGCGCTCAGGAGGGGTACCGTACCTGCGGATGGCCTGGAACGGATTGCAGTCGGATTTTACATGGAAGAGGGCGTGATCGCCCGGCAGCTGGACTATGTGGCTGAAGGAGGGGGAGACCTCAAGTTTATCCGGGGGGATTACGGGAGCGGCAAGACGTTTTTTGTCGCCCGCGCCCTTGAGATCGCCGGCACCAAAAATTTTGTCACTGTCCACGTTTTTGTCTCCCCCCAAGCCCCGCTCTCGAAACCAAAAGCGCTCTACCAGCAGATCTGTGCGAATCTCAAAACAAACGAGACAGAGCACGCGCTCAAGACTATCGTGGACAACTGGCTCTTTGCGATCGAAGAGCGGCTGATCGCAACGGGCAGCGGCAGCGTGGAGGACGCTCTTCTCGAAGCGGCAACGGAAAAGGAGATCGAGACGGCTCTTGCTGGTATCAGCGAAAAGAACAGCGCCCTTGCCGCCGCGCTGCGCACCTACTACCGGGCAAACAACGCCGGCAACTTCCCTATTGCCCAGGCAGCCATCGGTTGGATCGCAGCAGAGCCTACGGTCGGGCGCGACTTCAAACAGGAAGCAGGTATCAAAGGAGAGGTCGACGACGCCACCGCGTTTCTCTTCCTTTCAGGACTTGTCGAGATCCTCCACGGTGCAGGATACAAGGGGCTTGCGATTGCGATCGATGAACTGGAGACCACGCAGGGGCTCCAGCGGAACCAGCGGGAGAGAAGTTACCAGACACTCGCCCGGATCATCGATGCACTCGATGCCGGCAGGATGCCGCACTGTTATTTCCTGTTCACCGGCACCCCTGCATTCTTCGACGGGTCGCGGGGTATACGATCGGTAACGCCTCTGTACGACCGGATCAGCGTGGCCGAGACCGGCGCCTACAAACACCCCCGCCAGCCCCAGATCCACCTTGCCCGGTTCGATACCGGCAAACTCGAACTGGTTGCCCTCAAGGTCGTTGACGTGTATTCGCAGGCGTTCAGGGAAGTCGACCGGGAGAAAGTTACCCACCGGTTCATCCGGGCCATGATCAAAAAGATCACCGGCCGGTTCGGTGGCAGGGTAGATGTGATCCCGCGGATATTCTTAAAAGAGTTTGTCGATGTCCTGGACAAGTGCGAGCTCTACGAGGATTACAACCCGGCCGACGGTTATGAGTTCGAAGCCGATCACCTAAAAGGGGAACTCAAAGCAGAGGAAGAGGCAGTCATGGTCGTGGAATTTTAAAAAAATTCCCCTTATGATACTGTTTTATCGTTTCAGCTGGAAGGGTACTGGTATGAAAGGGTGGTTCTGTCCGCTGGCAGCAGGTCTGTTCCTCATCCTTATCGCAATAGTTCCAGCGGGAGCGCAGACTGTCGTCACCATCAATGCCACCCCTTCCGTGGTGCATATCGGGGACATGGTCACCCTCAACGGCACGATCTCGGGCATCCAGACCATCGCGGTCTACCTCTTTTTGACCGGGCCGGATCTGGACTCCCGGGGCGTCACGCTGGAGAATCTCAATATACCGGCGGGGCACGGCCTCTTTACCACTGCACCCGTGAATATGACGGACGGTACTTGGGTGTATCACTGGGACACCTCCATCATCCTCGGGAACATGAACCCAGGGAAGTACACGGTCTATGTAGTAACCACCCCCATCGACCGGGAGCGGTTCAGCCACGGGGGTTACGCTTCGGCTGACATTCTCTTCCAGCCCCCGGAGACAGAACCCACACCAGTGCCCCTCTCCCCGGGGATAGCAATAGCCGCGCTCGGGATCACTATCGTCACCGGCTCGTGCATGATCCGCCGGCTGAAAACCGCATAAAGAAAAAATCCCGGGGAAAACCCGGTCCGACACGTCAGCAGCCTGAATCACTCTTCCGATCGCCCTTCTTTTCCTGCCGCCGCACCCGCACGGACTGTGCGTGGGCATAAAGACCCTCCGCAGTGGCAAGGGTTTCGATAATGTCCCCGATGCTGTCAAGACCCTCTTTTGTGAGGATCTGCACCGAGGATGTCTTGCAGAAGTGGTGCACGTCAAGGCCCGAATACTGACGGGCATACCCGGCGGTTGGGAGCACGTGGTTGGTACCCGATGCATAGTCCCCGCAGGCGACCGGGGTGTATGGCCCGACAAATATCGCGCCTGCATTCTGTATGCCGCCAAGGACCGGCAGGGGATCGGTCACCTGGATGGAGAGGTGCTCGGGAGCGATGGCATTTGAGATCGCAACCGCCTCATCCAGATCACCGGCCACAATATAGCCTGAGTTTTTAAGGGCCTGTGCGATGATATCCTTTCGCGGGGCGTCTGCGGCCTGTCTTTTGATCTCGGCACTGATACGATCGGCGACAGCGGCGGATGTGGCGATGAGAATGCAGGCTGCATGAGGGTCGTGCTCGGCCTGTGCGAGGATGTCTGACGCGACATACGCCGGCACGGCATGTTCGTCCGCTATGACAGCGATCTCACTCGGGCCTGCTGGAAAATCGATCTCTGCATACTCACGGAGCATCATCTTTGCGGCGGTCACGTACACGTTACCCGGTCCCACGATCTTGTCCACCGGATCAATACTTTCGGTCCCGAGCGCCATCGCGGCAATTGCCTGCGCTCCGCCGCACTGGTAGATCTCATCCACGCCCGCGATGTCGAGAGCGACGAGCGTGAGCGGCTGGATCGGCGGCGGGGAACAGCAGCAGATTGATGGGACGCCGGCGATACGGGCAGGAACCGTGCACATGAGGGCAGTCGAGGGGTAGGCGGCACGGCCCCCGGGGATGTATGCCCCGACACGGGAGAGCGGGGTCGTCTTCACGCCAAGAGTGAGGCCGGGCTCGAGCTCATTGAGCCAGAGGCCCCGGGGCAGTTGGAGTTCGTGGAAACGGCTGATCCGGGCCTCTGCCTCCACCAGACATTCTGTAACCTGTGCATCGACCATCTCGTAGGCAGCCTCCCTTATATCCTCATCGACGGCTATCGTATCGAGATGTACCTTGTCAAATTTTTCGGACAGTTCGATGAGAGCACCATCCCCTCCCAACCGTACCTTCTCGATGATTTCCTGGACCGGGCCGTGCACTGCATCCAACCGGGAAGTACGCCGCGAGACCCAGGTTTCTACATCTACCGCGCTCCACATAGCAGAAAAACTCGGCGGGAAAGGTTGTTAAGGTTTCGTTATCCGGGCTGTATTTATCCTGCGAATGCGGCCGGGATACCTCCCGCAGGTCCCCGGTTCGGGCTTTACGCTGCGGAACCTTTCTGCGCCTGCTTCATCTTTACCAGGATGATCATGTACGCCGCAGCAATGCCGATAATAAATGCGACGGTCATTGATATGGCAAGGGCAAGTACGCCGATAGCGATGGTGATGGCAAGAGAATCCGTCCTGAGGCTGTACCGGCACATCTCAATTCCCACAAAGACCAGAAGCGCCCCGAGGACTCCCACCGCCACGATGGAGAGCACCTGCGGCGAGGTAAAGAACAGGGCGAGGATGATAAAGATCAGGCCGACAATAATGCTTGCCCCGCCGGTCCGTGCACCGTAACGGTACTGCCCCGCAAGCCCGCCTGCCCCATGACACATGGGAAACCCTCCGAAGGGAACCGAGACAATATTCATGAGACCGATCGTCGTCGAGAGCTTTTTTGGAGGCACATCCTTTCCGAAGAGGTCTTTTGTCAAAAGGGAGGTTGCCAGAATCGCATTTGCGATGGTGAGTGCCACCTGGGGCAGTACGAGCGTGGAAAGAGCAGAGGGGAAATCCGTGGGGAGAGGGATCACGAGCGTGGGGGATGGGATCAGGCTGAGGGGAGGGATACCATGCAGAATAATCCCACCTATCACGCCCACCGCGATCACGCAGATAGACGAAAGGTCCGGGACTTTTTTATAATGAATAATGAGAAGAAATGCCACAATAATGGCAATACCGATAACAAAAAAGAATACATCCTTGATCACGAAGTCCACGGAGGCTTTAAAGAGGAGCAGGGCAAGCCCGAGCTGGATGCCCCGCACCACACTCTCCGGCACCCATTTTTCGATGACCGCGAAGCACCGGCCATAGCCGAGCACCAGAAAAAGCACCCCGAGAATAAGACCGGCAGCCGCGATCTCCCCGCTCCCGATCCCACCGGCGATAACGATCACCGCTATCGCCTTCATCGGTTCGAGCGGGATGGGCAGCCGGTAATAGAGCCCGGTCAGGATAAACCAAATCCCAAAAAAGAGAAGGATATATCGGGGGTTGACATCGGAGACCAGTGCGACGGCGAGGATGAGCGGGATAATCGTCCCAAAGTCCCCCAGCGATCCGGCAAACTCGGAGAGCGTAAAGCGCAGGGGGGCCGGGACTTCACCGGTCACGGACTCCTTCCCTGAACTGCAATTCATGGATCTTCTCCCCGTATAACGATACCAACGTTCTTGCGGTTAATGGTCTTTTCCTTTTTTACAGGAAAATCCGTCGGGGGTTCCCGACGTCTTCCACGGGCAGTACAGCCGGATGATTTTTATTCAATAAATTTATCTGTATCCTACCGTAAAAGTCAATGTGATTCACCATGGCTGACCTGCTGACGGATCTGCTCATCTATATTGGTTTTGGGATCATCATGTTCTCGATCGGAATGATAATCGGGCATCAGGTCCTGACGCACTACTACTCGAAACGCTTTATGGTGCTTGCAAAGGAATGCTCCGATGCTGACTCCGTGGTTCCGATCGTGGACGAACTCGCCCGGGAAACCTGAGGGGATATACGATGGTCGATGTTACAAGTTATTGCCTGATTGGCGTCACGTGCTTCTGTTTTGGCCTCATTGTGAGTTTCCAGATCGCCCACATCCAGTACTGCCGGAAACTGACTATCCTTGTGAGGCGCTCGATCTCCACAAAGACCATTGCCCCGGTGCTTGCGGAGTATGAAACGATAAAAGCAAAAAAATAACCCCGGTTTTTCCTTTTTAACCCTGTTCCCATACCCCGTTGCAGACAGGATGAAAGCTGGTTAATACAAAAAACACCCATGATAACGGGACATGCAGTGCACGATTCTTGCGAGCGGAAGCAAAGGTAACTGTGCATATATCGGGGGAAGCGATGGCGCCATCCTGATCGATGCCGGCCTGAGCGCAAAAGAGACCCTGAACCGGCTCGTACAGACCGGCTGCACAGCCGATGCAATCGAGGCCATCATCGTCACCCACGAACATGTGGATCATATCAGGGGCCTTGACGTGCTCGCACGAAAACTGGAGTGCCCCATCTATGCCACGCGGGGCACGCTAGGGGATTTTCTGTGTCACCGGCGTACCTCGGATAAACCGCTCACGACGCACTCCTGCCGGTATGACGAAACGTTTGCAGCCGGCGGGTTTACCATCTCCCCGTTTGCCACTTCTCACGATGCAGCTGAACCCTGCGGGTTTGTGATCCGGGAGAACGGGGCGATGATCGGGTACTGCACCGATACAGGTATCCTCACCCCCCATATGCTCGACCTGCTCCGACACTGCGACGGACTCGTGCTCGAGAGCAACCACTGCCCGGAGATGCTCGCAAACGGGCCGTATCCCGAGTCCCTGAAACGGCGGATACGGTCCAGCCGGGGACACCTCTCAAACCCGGCTGCCGCAGCAGCACTCCGGGTCTTCGGAAAAGACGTGCCGCAGGTGGTTCTCTCCCACTTAAGCGAGATCAACAATACCCCGGACCGAGCGTGGGCAAGTGCACGCGACGGCTTCGGGCTCTACGCTGAAGAAAAATGCCTTACCGTGGCGACTCAGGGGGGTTCGACACCGGCCACCCCTCAGGAGATCCGGTTGTAAATCCCCTTATGACCGGAATGCCTGTGCAAGCGATTCCTCGAGTTCCTTGAACCCGTAAGGTTTTACAAGGGCCGCCACAAAACCGCCGGTGGCAAAACTGACGACCAGGGGGTGGGTGGCATACCCGCTGGAGACGATAGCACGCACTTCGGGATCAAGCTGCCGGAGCCGGGGCATGGTCTCCTGTGCCCCTTTCCCGCCCGGCACCGTGACATCGAGGATAACCGCATCGAACGGCACGGCTCCGGCCTGTGCCCGGGAATACAGATCTATGGCCACGTCGCCGTTCTCTGCCACGGTAACCTCGTGACCAAGGAATGTGAGCATATCGCTTGTGGCCGAAAGGATGGCCGCTTCATCGTCCATCAGCAGGATCCTGTACCGTGCAGCCAGACCCTTTTTCTTACCACCGGCACTCCCGATCTGCTTTTTTGGTACCTGCTCCCCGCGTTCTGTTCTGGCCTCTTTTTCCGGCCTCACCGAAGGTGTAAGCAGCTGGCGGGCATGATCCCGCGCCCGCAGCACGCTCGCCTCAGCGCTGTCCAGGTGCTCGAACATGCTATCCTTATGGGGGCACGATCTGCGGGAAAGCTGGATGTTCGCGAGCGCGGAACTGAGCGAGTTGTTGATATCATGGGCAATCTTTCGCACTGCCGTACTGTCGTGTATGGTTTCTCTGCCATCGTTCCTACCGGGGGCCTGCTCCCGCATATGCCGGTCGACTGCCGCTCCTATTACCTGAAGGAACTGCCGTGTCCCAAACGGCCGGACCAGGAACCCGTACGGGACCGGAGTGCCCTTGTGCAGAAGCGGGACGACCTCATCTGAAGCGGCGACCAGCACCACCGGAATGTTGCAGTGCATCTGGAGTTTCTTTACTGCTACCAGCGTTCCCATCTCCCCGCGAAGATGCACATCCATCAGAATGAGATCCGGATGACGGGCCTTTGCGAGCGCAATGACATCTTTCCCGGAAGATGCCCGTGCCATCACACGGTATCCTGCCTCCTCTGCCAGGTACGCGAGTTCGTCGGCTTCTGCCGCATCTCCCGCTGCGATAAGAATCCGCACTACGGTCATGGAGTGACCTCCTGCCGTTCCCGGAAAACCGTTCTGTCTTCACATACACCTGTCGTCATACGTGTTCTCATCATCGCACCTCAATCTTGAGCAGTTTTATACAATACTGATCGATGGCATCGAATACCGCCTTTTTAGCCCGTTTGACTTTTTTTGTGTCGTCTGACTGAAAATCGTGCGCCACATACTCGAGCAGCGTCACAAAAAAATGCTGCGGTCCGAAGCGTTTTTTGATCTCGTCCATGCAGGCAGCCGCCTCGGCCTGCTTGCCGCTCATCAACTCAAACGAATAGTCCAGCAGGAGTAGCGCCTGTGCCGGTATACTTTTAGTCACGGCAAGTTTTCGGAACCGGAAATAGGTGTCCATGCGGCTGGTGATGATCGAGAGTTTGAGGCCATAGTAGATCGGTTCGATGTCATCGGGATACTGCTGGGTCATCTGCTTGACGACTCCCGCAACCCCACCGGCATCACGGTTCTCGAGTTTGAGTTTGTAAAGCTCGCGCAGGAAGAACATATCATTGTAGAACCGCTCGATCGCGATGTTGAGGAGCTCCTCTTTTATGTCGCGTTTCCCGTCGCGGGATGCCTTTTCGATCCCGATGCGGATAAACTCGCGCTCGCTGGGGAACCATTCGATCGCCTTCTTGATCATGAACCAGAAGATCGTGTTGATCCGGGGGTCTTCAGCAATTTCGAGATCCTGAAGCCGGTTTATGGGTGGATTGAGCCGGATGAGCTCGATCATCTGTTCCCGCGCGGCAAGCGACATATTATTGGGGCGCTGGGCCCCCCCGGTCCGGTCGATCGGGGTCTGCTGGGTGGAGAGGACAAAGTGGCAGTATGCGATCGCTGGGCAGATGATGACATCAACAGAACGGTACTTCTTGAGCTGCTCGGCTGCCTCTGCATACTTGCCGGTATTGATCATCTTCATGCCAAGGAGGATATCGTAGACTACGCGACCCCGGTTCCCGCGCTTGTTCCGCATGGCGTAATCGAAGAGTTTTTCCACAAACGGGATGTCCTCGGATCGTTTTGAGGCTTCAAGCACGGCAAATGCCATTGCATCGATAAACGAGTCGTAGAGATCGTCACCAAGGCCCGGGAGCGTCTTGTCAAGGGACGCAATGACCTGACCAAAAAAAACCGGGATGTTGGCATCGATCTTTTCGCTGTTGACCGCGATATAATCGATAAACTCCTTTTTAAGGCGTTCCAGTCTCAACCGGACAACAGCTTCTGGCTGCCACTCATCACCCATAGAGATAATCCACGACCTGCACTGCATGAACTATCGGCAGATCATTAAAAATACTTTTACATTTATCGCAGAGCGGGAACCAACACTAATAAAACCCCGGTTTACGGCGTTACAGTAAAATGTTAATGCTCCAGCGGCCAACTCACAAAACAGGAACATCATGCTCTTTCTGGAGTTCTCCCGTTGCTGCGAAAAGATTGAGGGCATCTCCGGCCGCCTCGACATGATCGATGTGATAAGCAGGGTCCTGCCCGGGCTTTCACCGGAGGAACTCCCGGTCTTTGTCAGGTTTGTCATGGGACGGATATTTCCTGACTGGAGCAATAAAAAACTAGATATAGGGCCTAATCTACTCTATGAATCTGTCGGCTATGTTGTCGGTTTAAAGAAAGAGCAGGTCATTGACCGAATCAACCGAACGGGGGATGTTGGCATGGCTGTGGAGGAGCTCTTGTCCAATAAAAATCACATTTCCCAGCAGATGCTCTTTTCCCACGAAGCCCACGACATTATGTCGGTCTACAACGAACTGATCAACATCTCGGAGCAGGGCGGAAAGAACCTGCAAGCGGGCGCCGGCCAAGATAAAATCCGACGTGAGAAGCCGCAGCAGGAAAAACTGCGTGGCGTGCGTAAACTCTTCTCAACCGCCAGCCCGCTTGAAGGGCGGTACCTCGCCAGGATCATGCTTGAGGAGCTCCGCATCGGGGTCGGCGAGGGGAGCGTGCGGGAGGCTATTGCAAAGGCGTTCTCTGTGGAGCCGGCCCTTGTGGAACACGCGATGCAAGCCATCAATGATCTGGGCGAAGTGGCACGCCTCGCAAAGATAGGACCGGACGCACTCAGGGACGTCCGTATCACGCTCTTCCACCCGGTGAGAATGATGCTCGCCCAGCAGGGCTCGATCGCCGGGATGATCGAAGAACACGGAGAGGTCGCAGCGGAGTTCAAGTACGATGGATCCCGTTTCCAGTTCCACAAAAAGGGGAGACTTGGGAAGATGTACTCCCGCAGGCTCGAGGACGTCAGTGGGGCGCTGCCCGACGTGATAGAAATCCTGCTTGCTTCAACGGACAACGATGTCATCCTCGACGGAGAAGTGATCGCCATAAAAGATAACAGGCCGATGCCGTTCCAGTCCGTGTTGAGGAGGTTCCGGCGCCGGCATGATATTGCCGAGGTGAAGGAAGAGATCATGATGGTGCCCAACATCTTTGATATTCTCTACCTCGATGGGGAGACCCTGATCGACCTCCCGTTCACGGAACGCCGCAAACGGCTGGAGAGTGTGGTGACACAAAAAAAATACATGGCACCGCAGGTGACAAGTGCGGATCCGGCCGTGATAGCGGACACCTACAACCGGGCGCTTGCCGCCGGCCATGAAGGCATTATGATAAAGGTCCGCGATTCGCCGTACACGCCCGGACAGAGAGGCAAGAACTGGATCAAGATCAAACCCGAAGTGGATACGCTCGACCTTGCCGTCATCGGGGCGGAATGGGGCGAAGGCAAACGGGCGCACGTCTTCGGCTCGTTCCTTGTCGCCTGCCAGGACCAGGGAAAACTTATTCCCCTCTCACGGGTCGCCACCGGTTTTTCCGATGAGCAGCTGGCCGAGGTGTACGATCTCCTCAAGGACACGGTGATATCAGGCTCCGGTAAAGAGGTGCAGTTCGAACCGGGACTTGTGTTCGAAGTAGGGTATGCGGAACTCCAGGTCAGCCCGACCTACCAAGCAGGGTTTGCCCTCAGGTTCCCCCGTTTTATCCGGATCAGGGACGACAAGGACACAACCGAGATCGAGACGCTCGACGCCATAAAAGACCGGTACCAGCGGCAGTCCAAATCGGCGCAGGCATACCAGAAATAAACGATCAGAATGAAAAAAGGGTCCGCTGCGTGCGCATTTCAAGAATGAGCGTGCTGTGCTGCTGCCAGTAATCAAACCCGATCCGGTCGGACGCAACGGCTATGGCCGCGTCCAGCGACTCGCATGAATCCGAAGGCGAGGCCATTGCCTTTCGTCCCGCTTCACGGATTACCCAGGTTCCGAGCGGTGCCCAGTAATCGCTGGATATGTAGCGCAGCACGATCACTCGTGCTGATCGGCGGATGCTTTTGAGATACTCGCACACGGCAAGCCGTGCCGAGTAATAGGCACCTGAAATGGGGGAGTAGCCCTGTTTTTTCATTGATTCCCGGTCCTCGACGATCACTTCCGTATCCCCGGCCCAGAGCGTGCGCCGGCCCCAGACTTCGATCATCTCGTATCGCCAGTCCCCCGGCGCAAGGATGCAGACGATCCGGTTGCCGAAGATCTCTCCGGAAAAGACCCGGTATTCGTCAAGGGACGGGAACTGTGCGATCTCTTTTTTCAGGGCCGTGGAAAGAGTGTCATCGACCGCTATGATCGCCCAGCGGGTGGGAACGAAATGCCGGCGTTTTCCAAGGAGCCCCGCGGTCATGAGTTTCGTGATCTCGTAGACATCGCTTCCACCTTGGCTGAGTTCGACACAGGCATCCGTGGCCCGTATGTCCACGTCAGATGTGATCCTGTCCACGACTCTCCCAACCCGGGCGCTCCCGATGACGTCAAGGTTTCGGACTGCCCCGGAAAACCCGACCGGGGCGACCGTGCCATCAAAGGTCATCGCAAATGAAACGGGCTTTTCAAACATCACATCGACATCAAGAGGCTGCGAGGAGAGGGCGATCTCCTGGAGGTTGCCGGTAAACCGCTGGAGCGGGGCTCTCCCGCGGATCGTCCGTGCCCGGATATCCACAATATCCTCAATCCCAAGGTTCCGGCCCAGCCAGTCCGGGGGATGATCGCTGTCATTTATCATGAGCGGGCCGCCCTGGACATCCGGGAACCCGAAACTGCCGACAAAAATCGACGGGGCGCTGCCCTGGTAACAGGTGGATGGTTTCACTTCAGCCTGTGCATGGAACCTGCTCGTGATGGGACACCGGGCGAGACCGCACATCCCTTTTCCCTTGCACCGGATACACTGCATCAGGAACCGCCTCCCGGCTCCACGCTGCCGTCCCCCATTCCCGGATTTTGCAGGGACAGGACGGGCGCATCAGCGCAGGATAATACTCGTTGCCTTGACAACACGGTTCTCCTCATCGCAGAACGAGATCCGCCAGCCTGCATCGAACCGCGCCCCGCACTCAGGACAGATCAGGATAACCCGGTAAATGGCCCCGGTGGATTTCACCGGGCTCTCCTTTCCGTCAGTTCCGGCATTCACACTCACAAAGGACGTATGGAACCCATATTCGTACCTGCATGATGGGCACTTATGCAGTTCCTCACCCGGTTTTATGGATTTGATCTCCGCTGAAATGCCCATATCATTCACTGCTCACCGGTAGGGGATGATGAAGACTTAATCTTTCCATTTACCCCACGACCTGCGACCGCCTCGATGATCGCCGCAGCATTCTTCCTGCCGGCAACCGCCGCATAATCTGTACCGGATTTTCTGGGAGAGAGAGCCAGCGTCTCGGCGATCTTTTGTCTGAGGATCTCCTTTGTGACGGTCCGTCCGTCAATTGATATTCCTGCACCCATATCGACAATCTTCTTTGCATTGTTCTGCTGCTCGGGGTGACCGGGATCCATAATGATAAGAACCGGCTTATTAAAGAGGAGTGCCTCATGAAGCGTGGTGAGCCCGCCATGCACAATTGCAATCCGCGCCTCTGCGAGGTGCTCATACAGGTTGGGCACGTACCCGTGGGACAGATAATTCTCAGATGATTCCGGAAGAATGGCACCGGTATAGAATACGTCGAAAATCAGATCCTTTCTCTCATCGGCAATCTTCCGCAGCAGCTGGTAGAGCGGAAGCTTGTACGGCTCTCCCCCGAAACTGGCAAAGATCGTTTCCTGTGAAAAATGGTACCGGGAAAGATCGACATCGAGAAACGGACCGGTGAAATGATAGTGATTTCGTTCATGATCCGGAATAAACAGATTATATTCGCTTACCGTATCCGGAGGGGCATAATCCGGGATGATCACCGTATCGGTAAGACACAGGTACCGCCGGATCACAAAATTGAGAATGTACCAGACCGGGTTCATCCGGCCGCCGGGGCCGCTGAACCGGTTCTGGTTGGTGATAAAAACAACCGGCACCCCTTGGAACCGTGCCGCCATGACCCCGCCATACATCGTATCGCAGACCACGCAATCGATATTCTGCTCTATGATCAGCCGGCGGACACGTAATCCGGAACGGATCAGGTTGAAGGCAGCCCACTTCGAGCACCAGAGGGTTTTTTTCAGGGAAAAAAAACCGTTCTCCCCTTCAAGACAGACCTCCCGCTCCCCCCTGAAGACATTGACGCACCCATGGTCGCGGAAGAAATCGTAGGATTTTCCGTACGCCACAAAGCTGACCGAATGTCCCTGCTGCTCGAGGTAATGACCAAGATGGATGCACCGGGACGAGTGCCCCAGCCCTTCGCCGCACACGACAAACAGTATCCGCATTTTTTAATTTCCTCACGCACAGGGTGCCTGCCGGCGCTGCCTCAGCGCCACGGGAATTTTCCCGGACGATCCGTTCCGCAGGAATGCCCCGACAGAATGCTACAGTACCGGCATTTCATAGTGGATGGTGTGTCGTTATCGATTATGAGGATTACCGTAATGACAGGTGGTGAAATTACTACACAACCATTAACAGGTTGTGTGAAAAAGGGACTCTCCTGAGGAGTCTGTGATGGGCGAACTTAAGACCGCGATATTTGGGGCCGGCTGTTTCTGGGGCGTCGAGGCCGCATTCCGGAAGGTGCACGGTGTAGTGTCGACAGAAGTGGGATACGCAGGGGGACACACGAAAAATCCCCGGTACGAGGATGTCTGTACCGGGCAGACGGGACATGCAGAGGTGGCAAGGCTCCTGTACGATCCCGATGAGGTAACGTATGGGGACCTCCTTGCAACGTTCTGGTCGATCCACGACCCGACGCAGGAAGACCGTCAGGGGCCCGATATCGGGACGAATTACCGTTCGGTCATCTTTTACCATGATCCGGAACAGCAGCGGATCGCGAACCTATCAAAGGAAGAAGTTGGCCGCTCCGGACGGTTCAAACGACCGGTTATCACCGAGATCGTTCCTGCGGGGGAGTTCTGGCGGGCTGAAGAGTACCACCAGCAGTATCATGAAAAACATGGCAGTGCGGGGTGCCGGCTTATATGAGCAGTTAGATAAAACAGAAAAACGCAATTACTGAATGATATGAGCAAGAATGATTTGAAATCTACGAGTGGTGTATCTGAGGTCGCTGCCGAGATCCTGATCGTCATCCTCGTGGTACTGATTGCCGTGGTGGCCTATGCGGCGTTCTCCGGCCAACTCAACTCCCTGTTCTTCAAAAAGAGCGTTTATGTCGCGGGAAGTGCCGGGATAGCCACCATCCCGCAGTCTGGGGGTATTTCAGACGATGTGTTGACCTTCCTGCCAAAAGCAGGAGATCTCTTCTACCTGACCGGGCAGACATCCGGGACAACCGGTACGCAGGTCACGCTGGAGGCAATCAGCCCGACCGGGCAGGTGCTCTACCCGGACGCAAGCACCTTAAACGGGACGTTGTACGGGAAAACACTCTACATCTACCCAAATAACACACCCTCGTCCACGCAGTGCAACTATGCAATATCCCAGAAGCCCCCGAACGGTACGCTCCGGCCCATGGCACTTGGCACCTGGACCATCCGGATGATCGACCAGAACGTACATGTGATCGCCGGCACATATACCGAGCAGGTGAAGAATGGGGCTTCAGCGTTGCCGGTGGCAGGAGGGCTTCTTAGTACCGGCACCGGTCAGTTCTACGACGTGAATTGTAATCCCTTAAACGAAACGGTAAACGGGCTTCTGACCACTTCCAACAGTGGGCCCGGAGGCATGCTGGCCACCTTATTCAGCAATGGCGCATATATCACAATCCCAGATTCTACCGGACTCGCCTTCACCGGGGATATGTCCATCTCCATGTGGTTTGATCCGACGACGGCGGGATCAGCAAGCAACAGCGGCAACTGGCAGCAACTTATCGGGAAAGGTCTGACAACCAGCGCCGGGAGCAGTTCATCAGATGAGAACGACAATTATCAGATCTTCCAGCTGGGAAACCAGTTGTTATTCGAATGGAATGATGCTACAAATGGCCAGCATTACCAGGCAATCACTACAACGACACCGGTCACTGCAGGCTCATGGAATTACGTGACCGCGACCGTCTCCGGTGGTCATCTTACGATCTATGATAACGGTGTGGCACAGCCCCTTGTCTATGACAACAGTAATGTACCGAATTTAAGCTCGACCCAAACTACTCCCCCCACCCCGAATGGTCTGGTCAATATTGCGAATAATAATAACTACCCGGTAAATATCGGGCAGCAAAATGCAGCAAGTTCGGGCAATGACTTCAATTACAATGGGTACATAGGATCGACGGCGCTCTATAACCAGGCCCTGACCTCAACGCAGGTTGCCGCCAATTATGCCGGGTATACGGCATAACCGGAACAGATTTCCAATTCCCTTTTTTACTCCTGCTTTTCAGGGCACCCGTAAAACAAATATTGTCAGGGATACCTATCCTGCACCATGGACATCGCCGGACTTATCCAGATCGTCGCCATCCTGTTTGAATGCGCAGTCGCATTAATTGCCGTACTGATTGCGGTCCTGAAGGGCAGGTCGTACGGCTGGCTTATTGCGATTACCTTTGCACTCTTTGCCCTGTCTGACGGGGTTCGGACTTTTTCCCCGTATACGTTTCCCCGTCTTCATTCGCTGATCCTGCTCATTGCCTCCGCCATCATGCTCTACGCGGTGTGGATGATATACACTGAATCCCAAAAAACGGTACGGAGAAACTCATACACAGATCCTGTGGCAGAGTGGAAGAAATCAGCTTAGGATTTCATCACATCCCAAAACCGCTCCAGCTCGCAAAAGAACGGAAACTAAAAAAAATAAGCATCGGAATGGGCCCGCTGAGATTCGAACTCAGGACCTCCGCCATGTCAAGGCGACGTCATAGCCAACTAGACCACGAGCCCGCAAAAGGTCTGATGCTCTACGATATTTGTCATCCTATTATTAAAAAA
>Ga0181529_10004339_pt1 | contig 15428 bp, 13 predicted proteins | sample PEATcosm2014_Bin_36_FD_119763 | JGI IMG/M metagenome (GOLD analysis project Ga0181529, IMG submission 119763) | Peatland microbial communities from MTU Mesocosm Facility, Houghton, MI, USA - PEATcosm2014_Bin10_30_metaG | ecosystem: Environmental > Terrestrial > Soil > Wetlands > Peat | place...
AGCATGTTCAGGACCAGCCCGAAGCCGACGATGCCCTCGAGCGAGATGGCGAGTTTTCGCGAGGTCATGTTTTCCACCCATGCGAAGAATACGCCTATGAAAGAGCCGAGGAGGAGAGCGCCCCAGAGCGGCCCGAAGTTGCCGTAGGCCTCCGGCAGCAGGCCCCAGGCGATGTACGTCGTGAACGTGGAGTTCAGGTCCTGCCTGCCGAAGTGCACGTTGAGGAGCACCTGCCCCTCGTGGGTGCGCGGCTTTTCAGGCCAGAGGATTCGCGGGATGAGCAGGGCCGGGATCAGCGTGTAGGTGTCGCCGTGAACCGGCTCGATATGGCCGGCGTCTTCGGCATCGATGACGAACAATAAGTTCTGCAGATTGTCGATTCGGTCCATCAGCGACTGGCGGCCTTGCGGATCTTGGTCGGCCGGATTCGAATCCATGGAGGGCACCGGGTTGATCTTGGTCATCACCCGATAACTGGTCTGGACCCACTCGGAGTATCGGGATGGCATGTCCGTCAGGCTCATGTCTACCGTGGGTTCATCCGAGCCCTTCGGCCAGTATCGTTCCCGCATGCTGTTCTTCCCCAGGTTCAGGAAGCTCAACATCATCGCGACGGCGAGGGCAAAGCGCCACGGCACCTTGCCCGATCCCCAAAACAGTCCGATAGCCGTGGCCGCCACATTCCCGCCGACTGCGGACAGAAGAAAGCCCGAGGCGTTGATCAGCGAGTTCACGACCACAAGCGCCCAGAACGAAAACTTTTTCTCGGCGGCCATCTTTCCCGACCCGAAACTGAGCGCAATCATGAAGAATCCGCATGTGCTCGCGCCGGACACAAGGGCGACGATGATGGAACTGCTGCCCGACGGCAGATGCTCGATGAGGAAGTCCACGAATCCGGCGCTTTGCAGCGCGAGGTAGACGGTTCCTATGCCGGCCAGGATAAATCCCAGGCGGCTCAATCCCTTCAGTCCTTCGCGATCGACGTCGACCAGGACGTAGCTGAAGGGCTTGGAAGGCGCAAATATATGCATGCCGATCTTCCAGGCGGCAGTCAGAACGACACCAAAGACCAGCACCTCGATACCCGCCTGGAACACGTACGCCTCTTTGGCCGTGGCGACGACTTCGTGGCCGAACGCAATGGGGGATGCATAGATCACCAGATTCTGAATGGCCAGCAGAGGCAGCATTGGCAGGCCGATTCCACTGCGGCTCCACACCGTCAGCGTGAGAATGCAGGAGGCGACTATCATGACGAACGCGGAGGCGCCGGGTTTGTTCGAAAAGAACAGATACGCGCTTTCCACGGTGCATACGGCGACGAGTGTCCAAAGGCTCTTCCGCAGCATCCGCTTCAGACTCGCGGCAAGCTCGCTTATCTGCGTGTAGCGGTTGAGGGCGAATGCGATGCGCGGTTTCATGATTTCATCCGGCGTTGCCCTGGATCGCCCCTTGCCGGGACCTGCCCGGACTCGCCGCCGCGGGAACGATTGCCGTGAAGAAAAATTCCTCCGCTCCGCAGCACCCGGCTTTGATCGCCTTGGGCAGGACCGGCTCCTTCCATGGAGGGATCGATTCGACTTGGGTCCGGTGGCAGGCCAGGGCCCTGAGCTTGAGCGATCGCGTCTCCCCGAGGACTAGGCGGAGGTTCTCATTCCTTCGACCGAGCCGGGAGAGCAGGCATACGGGGTTCCACCATGCCCATACGGGGTACTGCAAGAGCCGTCCGCCGCCTGTAGACGCCATTGCGCCGGAAACGAGCTCCAGCGCGGCCGCGTGCTCGGCGCTGGGTTCTGCGCCGAAAGGGGCGAAAACCCCGTCCGGCCTGAGATCGCGGAGGAGGCCGATCAGCCGGTCGCGCGCCGCAGCCGCCGTTTCCGAAGGCAGGCGATCCAGCGCGCCATCGGGAAGATCCAGGAAACAGACCCGCGCCCCGTCCACGCCCAAAACGGAGAGCGCGGCGAGCGATTCGGCTCGTCGCAGACGCGCCAGGTCCAACGGGGCGAGCTTCGGATGGCCGGAATGGGAGGCAGCCCCGTCGGTCAGAAAAACGACGTCGACCCTTTTGCCGGCTCTCGACATGCCGGCGATCAATCCACCGCATCCGAGGGTTTCATCGTCGGGGTGCGGCGCGACGATCAGGACCCTTTCCGCTGTCAAATGGAATGGACTGCTCGAAACCCGCAATGCGATTTTCATCGCCCGCATTGCCAGGTGCCGCAGTGAATTCTTAAACATGGGATGCGAGGATACCGGGGCGGCGCGGACTGTGTTCGGCGGATCGGGATCAACTCCGGCCGGCAAACCGACGCCACCAGCGGTTGCTGCGCAGGGCCGCTTCGGCCTCGCTCCAGTCGACCAGGCTGGCGTTAATGTCGTGGCAGCCCCGCTGGGCTTCCGGGATGTCGCCCCCCTCGATTCGGCGAATGAGCTCCGGCAGGCGCGCATAAAAGTCTTCGCACCGGTAGGGGGGGTGCAGCGACCACATCCCGGGGGAGTCTCCCAGAAATTCCCGACGAACGAGGCCGTGGCGCCGCATCGCCCGGGTAAAAAGGTGCTCGGGGAGGTCCGCGGGTGAATTGCCCTCGACGAGCGCCTTTAGGATTTCCCGCAGTCCTGGAAGACGGGCCTGCAATCCTCCGACGGAGGCCCGAAAACGCTTCCGGCTGAGGAGGAAGAGGCGGGTGCTCATCGTGTCGAACCGAAAAGCCGGCTGGGCGCCGCCCTCCGGTTTCGCCGATTGGCTGTGCAGGCGCCCGTCGGGGGCTGGCGGCCCGGGAAGCGGGGCGGCGAAGAGAACGTCCTTGTGCGTCTCCATGTGAGCCAGCGCCTCCGCCATCCACGTGGGACTGCCGCCGCCGAAGAATATGTCCGAATCGACGTGAAATACGTAATCGTGGGCTGCGGCGTTCAGTCCGAAAAAATAGGAATAAAACGGCCCGCCGCGGAAATCCTTTTTCGGAATGCGCCCTCCTTCAAAGAACTCGGCCGCCACGCGTGCACTTGCAATCGCTCCGTAATCGACGCTCACAAACCGAGCTCCCGGGATCGACTTGGCAAGGTCGGCGATCCGGTCCCTGCCGTCTTCCCAGCCCGTGGAGAACCGACCGGCGCTGCGGTGGAAATCCGCGGTGATGAGGATCTCCGCGACCTGATCCCGCCATTGCCGGACCTGGTGCGGCAGGATTTCGCGCGCGTGCCGGTAATCCGCCGGCGAAAGGCTGATCTGGAGAGTGACCGGCGAAATCATCGTGGCGATCTGGGCGGCCCGCCGCCTGCTGTCATCGCAGCGCCGCCCGCATTTGCTCCGCCACGTCTGCCAGGCTGGGGCTGCGCTCGACGAGGGCGGCGATTGACGGACGCATCTCCATTGCCCGAACGGGGTCCGCAAGGCGAACGGCAAGTCCTGCGAGCTCGTCCGGGGTCTCGACGAGCGGCACCAGCGATTCGTCCCACGCATAACCGCGGGCTCCCGCGCGCGTCGTTGCCACCGGCAGATGCCAGTCCAGCGGAACGGCGAGCTTGGTGCTGCAGCCGCGCGCGTAACAGAAGACTGGATTGACGAACGCGCACCAGGAACGGGCCTCGGCTTCGAACTGGGCGTCGCTCAGGGGGCCCAGGAAATCGATAAACGGAAACTCGCGAGCCAGGCGGCGTCCGGTCTCGGTCGGACTGCCTACCAATCGCACGGTCAAGCCTGCGGAGCGCGGCGCTAGCGCGCGCCCGATGAGCGATATGCCCTCGTAATTGGGGGCGTGCGTGAGCGTGGCGACGGTGCCGAGGCGCCCGGGGACCGGATGCCAATCGAGCGGCCGAGGCTCGACGACTCGAGGCAGAGCGTGCACCGCTCGGCCCCCGAGCCACTGTTCGATGCGCCGGTCGTTCTCGGAAAGGCAAAATACAACATCGAATTGCCTGTGCTGGGCCATTTCCGTGAACAGCTGACGGCCGAGCCAGGACGCATCGCGGCGGGAAAGCGGGGCGCCGTGGCCGAATTCGCCGCGGATGCGGGCCTCGTGCAGGTAATCCGAGCTGTCGACTCCGTGGGAGAACAAGGCGAATCGCACGCCTTCTCCGCGCAGAAAGGCCAAGGACGATGCCATCGGCGCGGCCTCGATCTGGTTAAAGAAGATCCAACCGGCGCGAGCGTCGCGAGCTTTCCGAACAATGTCTCCGAGAAAGGACGGCGGGATGAGATGACGATAAGGAGCAGGGGTGAGCATCCGGCGCATTCGGGTGATCAACCGATTGTCAAACGGGTAGCTGGCAAACTGAAGGGCGAAGCCGGCAGCCTTCGCGACGGCAGCGTATTCCCGGGTGCAGCGTTGCACGCCGCCGCCCTCGGGTTCGAGCGCGTAGGATGCGGAGACGAAGACCGCGGATTTTGGGTCGGGCTGCGGCATTGGTGAAATCGGGTGCTAGGATTGCGGCTAAGCGGCGGCGATGAGAATGTCAGCGATAAACCGGCGCATCGGAGAATATGCGTGAACCACTCTGGATGAAACGCTGCCGGGAGTCTTATTCACGGAAGAAATGACAGAATCGATTCGTTCCGATTTGAATCCGACGGGCGAAGCGCCAGCCGAGGAGCCGGCTCGCGCGCTGGAACTTCGGCCCGCCCTCCGGGCGAAAATCGGAGCCGCCGCAAGCGGCAACGCGTGCAACCGCCCTGCCGCGGCAAGCGGCCGCTCGCGGGTAGGCCTCGTAGATGTACCGCTGAAACGCCGTCGCGCAGGCGTGCCGGGTACGCGGGGAATCCTCGGCGGAGAGAAGCCGGTCGGCCGAAAGTTCGATCGAAAGGTATGCGGAAGCCCAGGCCTGTTCCGACTTTCTTCCGCTCAGGCTTCCGGGCAGGCTTGAGCGGTAGAACGAGACCGCACCCGGGCAATGCCTTATGCCGGTGGAAGCCAGGGCGAGGCGCGTGAAAAATTCGCCGTCGTCGTCGAGCGACAGCGCCTCGTTCCACGGCCCGGCCTTGTCCGCCAATTGGCGGGAGGCGAGCCACGCCGCGGGATGCATCATTGCGTTGTGCTCGAATTTCTTCACAACCCAGCCGACGGGCGATGAGTCGGCGCAGAGAGGCTGGGGAGTGAAGTCCGCGTCGGCCGGAGAGACTTGAAAGCGGCTCCAATCGGAGGCGTACAGGTATTCCCAGCCCGCGGACAGGGCCATCTCCATCTGCCTTGCGATCTTGTCCGGCGCGAGCAGATCGTCGGCGTCGAGAAACTGCAGCCATTCCCCGCGGCTACCCGCGATCGCGACGTTGCGAGCGGCGCTGGCTCCGCGGTTTTCCTGGGCGACGATTCGGACACCGCGCGCTTGGAAACGGGTGGCGATCGCCAGGCTGTCGTCGGTCGATCCGTCGTCCACTAGGACGATCTCCTTGTGCGGCCAGGTTTGCGCGAGTGCGGATTCCAGGGTCTGGGCAAGCCACGGCGCGGCGTTGTGGCAGGGAATCAGGATGGAAACGCTTGCTGGCATTCGAAAGGATTGCCGCTGTCCGTCATGGGCGGGGCACCAGAAGGAAGTTCTCGCTGACACCCGTCTGCAAGCGGAGGCTTGCCGGAGTGAGAACCGGAGCGAGGCCGGGAATATTGAGGATGTCGTACGCCAATTCGACGGCCAAATCGATCAGGGTCTCCGGCTGGCAGCCGTACGCCGCGAGATTTAGCCTGTTCCACTCCAAAAGGATGACCGGTCGCGTGGCGCGCAGGCATTGGCGACCGCCCCGGAGCACTCCCGCCTCGCCTCCCTCGACGTCGATCTTGACCAGCGCCACGTCGGGGCGCGCGAACTTATTCCAGAGGGCATCCAAGGATGTCATCGGCACCTTTATCTTGCGACCCGCGGGGGCGCGCGAAGTGTTCCGAATTCCGTCGTAGGCCGAGTGCGTGGGCGCGGAGAGGTGAAACTCCGTTTCGCCCTCGAACTCTCCGACGGCCGCGGTCACGAGTTTCCAGCGGTCCCGCCGGGGGCTGGAAGCGATGGACCGGGCGAGGCACGCGGCCGTCTCCGGCGACGGTTCGACGGACACGACCTGGAGCGTAGGCTCGGTCCCAAGAAGCGGAGCTGACATGAGGCCGATGTTGGCGCCGATGTCGAAATACCATGCCCCCGGGCGGACCGCCGCCTGCAGCAGTCGGAGGTTTTCCCTCTCGAAGATCCCCTGCGCGCAGGCGACCTCGAAAAGGACCGATCCGGGCGGGAAATGGAGCCGCTCCCCCCAATACGGAAGGACGCCCTTGAAGCCGGGGCAGCTCCCGTATAGCCAGCGCTTGAGTTTTCGGGCGAGATTCATGAAAACGAAGGCATATTGCGCCATCCGTCGCGGAAATACCACCGTTTGGATTCGGCGACGTAATGGTGCATGACGGCGCGGGGCGCCCGCACCTCGGCCTCGTCCGGCATGGTGATGTAATCGCCTGCGGGAAGAACGATCCGCCGGGGCTCGCGGGCCATGAGCATGGCAACCAGCGCCTGTTCCAGGTAATAGTGCGTCTTTTCTCGGGCTATCAACTCCGCGCACCACGATTCCAGCAGCTTCCAGTCGAGGGAGTCGCTGCGCAGCCCACAGAGCCCGACGTTGACCATGGGCGGGATGGTCGCTCCGGCGAGATCCTCCATTCGCCGCCGGCTGTAGCCGTAGGATTCCTGGCAGTCGACCGCGTGGAGCGGCCGGTCGGTACCGGTGAACCATTGAAGGAGGGCGTCCGGCCGGCGAAAGAACAAGAGGTCGGAGTCGAGCACAAGTTTCCAGCCGGATTGGCCGAGGTGGACGTCGATGAGCTTTCGGATATTCGGGTAGTGCTCCCACCGGTCGCGCAGCGCCGGAAAATGCGAAAAGGGAAGGAGCGCATCGATCCGGGCGCGGGCTTCCGCCTGGGAGTGCAATCGGACGCGGGAGCCCAACTCACCGAGCCGCCGGGAGCATTCGGCGTCGATTGTGCCGTCGTCGTAAAGCTCGGCATTCACGGTCGCCTGCGCCGCGCGGGAAAGCGAGTGCAGGCAAAAAACCGTCTGGTACCAAAACTTGCGCCCCGTCATCACGTGAAACACGAGCGGAGGAGCGTCCCGAAACACCGGAAGTTCCGGCAGGCGGGCCGCCGCGGCCTCCATTTCCCGCCGGGACCGCTCCGTGCGCCATTGGGCGACGGGACCGCCGTTGCGGATCGAGTCCCGGACCCGGCCGGCGGGAGTGTGCCACAGGTGCAGAAGGAGTTTTCCCGAAATGGACATGGAACAATTGATCGCCCGTCAGCCGCTCGCTCGGGGGTTGGCGCAAAGATCGGCCCGTCCCTCTAACATTCCGCACAATCCCTGCCAGCGGACCCATTCCGCCGGACCGCGCCAGGCGCCCGCCCGCAACCAGGCGCGGGCCTGGCGAATCCGGACGGTGCCGCGAGAAATCGCCGGCCAGGGAGCGATGCCATGAAGAGCCAGGACTCCGACCCAGGAGCGGGCGATGGCGCGGTTGAGCGAGCCGAGGTAGGATCGCCGGATTCGCCGGGCGGGAATAAGGTGGGTCAGGCTCAATTCAGGCCGATAGGCCACCGCGTAGCCCGCCTCGAGCATTGTCATGACAAGATCGTTGTCTCCGCCCGAAACGAGTCGTTGGCCTGCCCGGTCGAACGCCCGCCGCCGCGGATCCGCGGCCAAAGCGGCGGCGTAGCGTTCCGCCGCGGTGCGGCGAAGGATCATTCCCGCGCCCACCGGAGCGCAAAGGGGATAGATCCGGCTCGCCGCAGCCTCCCACGATGCCTCCTGCGGAATGTCGCCCGGATTGCGCAGCGCGAGAAGGCCGTCAAATTCCCTCATCCACACAGGGGGAGGCGATTCGAATTCCGGCAAGCATCGGCCTCCGGCGGCCCCGAGCCTGGGATTGTCCTCGAAACAGCGGCAGGCCGCTTCGAGGTAGTCGGGAGCCAGGACATTGTCATCGTCCACGAGCGCAAACAGTTCACCCCTGGCTTCGGCAAACCCGCGGAGTCGGGCCACCGTGAGGCCGAGCGTCTCCTCCCGCACGATCCGCGTGCCGACGGGGATCTCCACCGTCTTCTCCTGCGCAAGGGGCGGATGGGATGCGCTGTCGACCACGAGAATCTCCCGTTCCGCCGCCGGGAGAGTTTGTGCGCCGAGTCCGGACAAGACCCTCCTAAGCCGCCCGGTGTCGGGATTGTGGGCGGGAACGATGACGGTCAATCGCACGTTTCCGTCCTCACCTTCCGCGCAAGACCGGCGGGCGGGTGGATCGGCGCCAGCCTGCGGGCGCGGGCCGGGTGCACAGCCGCAGAAGGGCGACGACCGCCCGGAGACCTATCTGTCGCAGTTTACGAATCATGGGAAATGGCTCCGACCGGATTGGGCGTCAGGCGGAGTGGGCGAAGGATTTGAGCCAGGCGAGCTTCTCTTCGCGCGAGCGTTCCCCGGGGTTGCGGTACACTTCGTCTCCGACGACGAGCAGGTCGATGTCGGTGTTGACGAAGCAGTCCCAGCCTTCGGCGGCGGTGCGCACGATCGGCTGGCCCGATACGTTGAAGCTTGTGTTGATCAGGATGGGAACCCCGGTCAGCCGGTCGAAGGCCGAGATCAGACGGTGAAAGTCGGGATGGACCTCGCGGCGGACCGTTTGCAGACGGGCCGAAAAATCGACGTGGATGACGCTGGGTATCCGGCAGCGCAGAAAATCGAGCCGCTCGCGCATACTGGAGAAACGGGGGGGGAGGGGGGCCCGCAGAGACGGAAGAAGGCTGGCGGTGTAGTTCATGTAGTCCGACTCGTCGGCGGAGTCGAACCACTCGCCCGCCCTCTCGGCGAGGACGGCCGGAGCAAACGGCCGGAACGACTCGCGGAACTTTACCTTGAGATTGAGCACCGACTGCATCTTGGGATTCCTGGGGTCTCCCAGGATGGACCGCGCTCCGAGCGCGCGCGCTCCCAGCTCCATCCGGCCTCGGATCCATCCGACGACCTTCCCCGCAGCGATTTCCCGGGCAACGAAATCGTGCAGATCGCCCTCGCAGGGCATCTCGTACGGCGCTGCGGCGGCCGGCATGGGACCGGGTTCCGAGCCGAGGTAAAAGCCTCGGGAGGCGACATGCACCGTCACGCCGGGCGAGCGCTCGCGCTGGAGAAGAAGGGCTGCGCCAAGCCCGCTGCCCATGTCTCCACCCACAGGGGAATTGAACAACTGCGAGAAGATCCGCGCCGCCCGCAGCTTTCCGGCGACCACGCAATTCTGCGCGCAGCCTCCGCAGAAAAGCAGCCGTTCCTCTCCGGTTTCGGAACGCACGAAACGCGCCATCTTGAACACCTCGTCCTCGAAGATCTTTTGCAGGGAGGCGGCGATATCGACGTGCGCCTCGGTCAGCGGGTCCTGCGGCCGGCGCACGGGGACGCCGGTGGCCTCGGCGACGGCGGGCAGCGCGGCCATGAGCGCCGGCCAAGTAAAGCGGATCGGAGCCCTCAGCCGGAAGCCGCCGCGCTCGTCGGTGGCGAATAACCGGGTCAGCCGGTCCTCGAAAACCGGCCGACCGTACGGGGCCAGCCCCATCACCTTGTATTCCGAGCCGAACGAGAGAAACCCGAGATAATGGGTGACGAGCGTGTAAAAAAGCCCGAGGCCGTTCTCATAAGGCTGCTCCCAGAGAATCTGGATCCGGCCGCCGTCGATGACGCCTCCGCTCGCGCTGTAATCCTCGCCCTTGCCGTCCACGCATAGGAATGCGGCCCGCTCGAAGGGCGAGGTGTGGAAGGCACCGGCGACATGCGAGAGATGGTGCCATGCGTAGTGAAATCGCGCCTTGGGGAAAAGCGGCCTTGCCTGCCGCTGATAAAGGCCGCCCCACGCCTCCGGCAGGATTCGTCCGATCGCCCTCGTGGCGCCGTTTCCGGGGCGCGCGGAAAGGTCGAACAGCAGCGTTTGCAACGGCTTTTCGGCAAAGACCACATCGCTGACTTCGCCCGCGTCCATGCCGCCGAACGCGAGGCAGTCGGCGATCGCATTGCGCGGAAAGCCTCCGTCGTGCTTGAGCCGGCTGAACCGCTCCTCCTGGGAGGAGGCCACGAGCACGCCGTCGGCGATCAGGGCTGCGTTGGCGTCGTGTCCCAGAACGCCGCCAATGCCGAGAATTGCGTTTTTCATGGTGAACGGCGCGGAAGTTCGCGGACGAATTGGGAATGGATTTTCTCCGGATCGCAGACCGAGGATGCGATCGTCCTCATTCGAGCCGACAGCGAGATCCATTCGGCCTCGGCGCCCAGGCGCGCGATGAGGGAGTCCAGCGCCTCGCCATCGTCCTTTTCCAGGAACAACGGCCATTGGTTGCGGCGGGCCCAGTTTGTGAGCGGGTTTCCGGGAGAGGCGGCGAGGAGGATCGGCAAACCCAGCCGGCTGAATTCGATCAACCGGCTGGGAAAACCGACCGGCGGACAGCGATAGGACGCGGGATCGAACGGGTACATGATCGTGAGGGCGCTCGCCTCCTCCGCGAGAAATCGAAGGGCTTCCGAAGAGGAACCGAATGAGGGCTGGTGGCGGAACGCTGAGCCGGTGGCGCGCAACTGCGCAAGCGCCGGGTTTTCGGCCGAGGTGACGACGAGCAGGCTGCCGCCGAGTTTGGCTGCCGCGCGGGCGACCGCGGCGAGGTATGCCACGTGGTAGGGATGAAACGCGCCGGCATGAGCGATGACCGGCCCGGGCCTGAACCGGGGCGACCATCCGCCCAATGGCGCCGCGCCCTCCGGAATCGGGGTGAGAGGCCGGATCGCGTCCGGGCGGCAATAGGAAGCCATGGCTGCGGCCAACTCCTCGGAAACGGTCCAGACCCTCTCTGCGGCGCCGAGTACTTTCCGCGTTAGCCTTTCGCCGTCGCGCGCCTCACGTGGCGGCAGATCCATCTCGCGAAAGAGGTCGTGCACCCAGACGGCCAGGGGCGCGCCCCAAGCGCGGGACAGTTGCATAGCCGTCAGCGAGGCGTGGCCCCAAAGCACGGTCAGAACGGCCTCGGGTCCGGGATTGGCCCAGGAAGGATCGCTCTTCATCTGCCGGGACCACAGGCTCGCGCGCAGCCATTGGGTGCTGGGCAGGCGCGGCGTCGAGGGTGGCCACCACCATTTTTTTGCAGGGAGAGCCCGCAGGTCGAAGCCGTGCCCGGCGGGCAGAGGCCTCAGAACCGCAGCCGGCGCGGCCACGGTGACCCGCCAGCCTCCCTCGACCAGGCGGCGGAGGTGCCGATAGACCATCACCTCTCCTCCTCCGGGGAGGGCAGGCACCATGTTGCTGATGTACAGCAGCCGGGGATTCCTCGTCGTCATTTGAATCGGTTCCGCCAGCCGGTCTGGCGATGCGGGCCGGTGCCGGGGATCAAAAAACGAACGGGCATGGCTGGATCAAAAGCAAATGGTCGTTCGGCCGATAATGCGCTTGCGCCTGGGCCGCGGCCGCGCGGCCCATCGCCTTCCAGCGATCCCGGGCATTCCAGGCTTCGGCAAGGGATGCGCTCAGAAGCGGCAGGGTGGGGGCGGGGCAGATGAAACCCGTTTGGCCGTGGACAATCCAGTCTTCCGCCCCTCCGACCGCGGTGGCGAGAACGGGTCGCTCGCAAAGCATCGCCTCGGGAATCGTCATCGGAACGCCCTCGTCGATGGCCGGAGAAATCATCAGTTGGCTTTCGGCCCAGATGGCGAAAAGTTCCTGCACATGCCCGCGAAAATGGACGCGCCCGGCCATTCCAAGGCTTTCGGCGGTTTGCCGGAGATGGGCGTCGGCCGGTCCCCGCCCGAATACATCGAGGCGCCAGCCCGGTTCTGCGCCGAGAGTCCGGGCCGCGGCGTGCAGCAATAGGTCGATTCCCTTGCTCGACTCGAGGCGGCTGACGGTGGCCATTCCCCATTCCGACTCCACGGGCCATGGCGGGGTGTCTTCCTCCCGCCATCGGAGGGGGTTTTGGAGCACTCGCGCGTTGGGCAGGGGAACAAGCAGATGGCGCCGCGTGGCCTCAAGATTCCGGGTGGACACGAATCCGACGAAGTCGGCGCCGGAGAAGACGGCCATGGCGAGCGGCCGCTCATCTTCGGAAAGCGACGGATGCTCGGTCTGCCAATTGACGATGATCCGATAGGTAACCCGCGTTTCCCCGAGCCAGTCGCAGACAGCTGGTCCGGCAACGAGATCGTACGCGCTTCCACAGCTGAAAACGACGAGATCGGGCTCGAAACGCCGCAGGGCGGCCAAAAAAGGATCGCGAAGCTTCATGAGCGCGCGAACCCTGTTCCGCACCCGCACCGCAAGCCCCGGGGGAGAATCCTGCGGAAAGAGGTGCACCGCGCCTCCCCTTTGCCGCAATGCGCGCACCCGCGGATGCTCGGAGACGGCGGGGGAAACGGCGATCAGAAGGGAGTCTCCCCTGGCTTGGGCGGCTTCTGCGGCGCTGGTCCAAAGGGTGTCCGCGCCACCCCACGGATAGCTAACAACCGTCGAGACGAAGGCGATTCTCATGGATCTGGCGAGGGAGGGAGGTAGGCGGTCGTGTCCGCCGCCGAAGTCGACAATTCATATCCCGTGTCGAGGAGTTCGGCATAGCAGTCGAGGCGCTCGGCCCGCGTCAGGCATCCGTGTTCGAAATGAACGACGCGCGGCCGGCGGCGTGCGAGATCGGCCGCGCGAAGGAGGACGACGTCGTGGCCTTCGGTGTCCAGGATGAGCACATCGCACGTTTCCGCACCCAGCGCGGCCCACACGGAATTCCAGGTTATTGTTTTCACGCGATGCGATGCGATGGCGGCCGGGGGCAGCGAAAAGTCCTTCGCAATCGATTGCACCCGGGCGAGATTCAGGCTGCCGGTGCCTTCGACCCAATCGGGAAGGCGGAAGGCATCCGCTCTCAGGTAATAGAGATCCCGTTCACCTTCGGTGATGTCGACGGCGAAATTAAGGAGGCGGATATTCGGACTGTGCTCATGGGTCTTGCAGAGTTGTTGAAAATAATTTGGGTCCGGTTCGACGGCGATGCCACGCCAATTGCAGGCCGACACATACTTGCGAATGGGATCCGCACGGCATCCGTCATTGGCTCCGATTTGGACGAAAGAGAGCCCTTCCAGCGATGGGAATGTCCGTAGAAGGACGTCGTCGAATGGGCAGTGGGGCGGGTGGTCCAGAAACTTCACCGACCGATTCGAACGGCGGACGGCAACGATGCCGAGCGTTCGAAGGGCGGATTTTAACAGATCGGTCTTCAAGTCGAAGAAGAGTGCTTGAGATTCGCGGCCAGGCGGACCCACGCCCCCGGCACGACATCGGCCGTTTCATGGGAGCTTTCGGCAAACCAGGGCTCCGGCGCTATCACCACCTTCGAGGGGGACGGATTGAGCCAGGCAGCCCACCAGGAGAAGGTGCTGTTTGAGATGATCGCATGATCGCATAGGCTCATCAGCCGGAGGTTGTCGTGGGAGTTCCAAGTCTGTGTCGCGCGGACGAACACATGCGGAGCGTCCGGGTGAAACTGGCCTTCCACAGCATCGATATCGTCCGAAAAGATGTAGAGCGTCACCCCGGGGTGCCTCTGGCGCAGAAGAGAGACGGCACGGATGTAATAATCCGGCGGCAAGACGCCGATTTCGCGATTGAACGCGGGGTTGCGCACGTAGTCGCCGCGCCGGAAATGCACGGCAGCGGACGGGCCGCTCCCCGCGATGCGAGCCGCCATCGCCGCCACAGCGGGCGGCTGCGGATAGCGGAATGTGAACTGCATCCGCACCAAGTCCGCAACGGAGGCGAAAAACTGCTCCGACTGCCACATGCCATGCAGGTAGGTGTCGTTCGGCTGCTCGAAGAAGTCCGGATAGAATCCGAACCGCTCCGGGTAATGCAGATTGGCGGGACCGGCGTGGCGGCTGGCGAACTGGTAGAAGTGCAGGGCCCGCGCGGCCCTGGCGGCCCAGCGTTCCGCCCGCGTGAGCTTGACGCCCCTCACCCGGTCGATTTCCTCCGCCGTTGCAAATTGTTCTGTGACGTTCAGGCAACTCAGCGCGTAGCGGTTGTGCGCCTCGTGCTCCGGATAATCGCGGAACCAGCCCACATCGAGCTTGAGCACCGTTCGGCGGCGCTCGGCCAGCGCAAGGCCGGCCGCATACTGAAACATCTGGTTGCCCAGGCCGCCGGTTAGTCGAGAGATGATCATGAGGGTCCTCGGTTTCTTCGGATAGGCGGATCAACTCCGGGCGAGCGGCTCGCTGGAGGCGTAGATATCCCCGAACAACGCCCGCTCGTGGGAAAGAAGGTCGATCAGCGATTCCATCGATCCCTTCGACGTCGAATTCGGGAAAGTCAACTGCATGCTTTCGCCAAAGCTGGATTGGAAATGCTTCATTCCCAGATCCCAGCACCGTTCGACGCAGCGTCTTGCGTTGTCCGGCAAATCGGGCGTCCATTCGAAGGATAGGACGGCAACCTTCCGGGACAGTCCCGACAGCGCCTCAAGTTCAAAACCTTCCACATCGATCTTGATGAATGAAGGAGTGCCGAACCGCTCGATCAGCATATCCAGCGTGATCACATCCACCTCGACGTCTTTGTCCCATTTCCGCCCGGCGCCAAACCGCCCGGTGGACCGCATCCGGGAGATGAAGTGTTCGGAAACGGAGGCCAGCGTGTCCCGGTCCTCGGACGTGTGAAGCACCATCCTGCCTTCTTTAGGCCCGACGGCCGCGTTGACGATGGTTACGGAAGGCTCCGATCCATAATCCCGCTTGAGCGCCGCAACGCAGGACTCCTGCGGCTCGACGGCGACGACCCTGGCTCCGCATCGCAGCAATGCGGCGATCCGGTTTCCGACGTTGGCTCCGATGTCGAACGCCAGCGATCCGGCGGGCACGAAGCGGCGATACAGCTCGTATTGGCGCGCAATCTGGGCGCATTCTTCGCCGCGTTTCCTCCTTCGCGAAATTATCCTAAAAGGCACGAGCGATTCGTAAAGTGCGTTCAATTTCGGATTCATAATTCGCTCATCGATTTTCCGCGAACCGATCGGATCGATTTTCCGTTGCGCGGGAGAGCCGATGACGACCATGGCCTCGAACCTGGGCTGGCGGAAGAATTCGCGAAGGGTTCACAGGGATACTGTCGTCGTTTCGAGGGGCTGGGGGGGCCGCGCCAGGGTCCGCTCGACTGCGGAGAGGACATGCGCGGGCTCGATCGCGGTGAGGCAGCGGCGCTCGTTGTCGCAGCGCGAACCTTCCCAGCACGGGGCGCAGGCAACAGGAGTGTAGAGATTTTCGTTGCAGGCGTATCCGGTCTCATCCGGGGCGCTGTACCCGCCGTACACGACGACGGAACGAACACCCACGGCGCGCGCCAGATGGGCGAGAAAACCCTCCATGCCGATGAAGAGCAGCGAGCTGGCCACAATTGCCGCGGTGCGGCGCAG
>Ga0181529_10004341_pt1 | contig 15423 bp, 9 predicted proteins | sample PEATcosm2014_Bin_36_FD_119763 | JGI IMG/M metagenome (GOLD analysis project Ga0181529, IMG submission 119763) | Peatland microbial communities from MTU Mesocosm Facility, Houghton, MI, USA - PEATcosm2014_Bin10_30_metaG | ecosystem: Environmental > Terrestrial > Soil > Wetlands > Peat | place...
CGCGGACGGGGGCGTCCGTCCCACCGCGCCTGAGCTGGATCTGACCTTCGTCGACCAACTCGTGTCGAAAATCGGCAGAGGCAAAGAGGCTGCCATCCCGCTGCTGCAAGCCATTCAGACCCACTACCGCTACCTGCCCGATGAGGCTCTGCGCCGCGTCTGCGAGCTCACCGAAATCACGCCCGCCGAGATCGCAGGTACGTCGTCGTTCTACGGCCAGTTCCGCCGCTCGCCGGTGGGCCGGCACGTCGTCCGCGTCTGCCACGGGACGGCCTGCCACGTCTCGGGCGCGCGCCAGATTACGGAGGAACTGCGCCGCCATCTGGCCATCCCCGAGGGCGAAGATACCGATGCCGCGCGCATGTTCACGCTCGATGAGGTCGCCTGCCTGGGCTGCTGCAGCCTGGCGCCGGTGCTCATGGTGGATGGTCACACAGCCGGCAAGCTGACGCCCGCCACGGCGTGCGACGCGCTGAAGGTGACGGCATGACGCGCGGCGCCGTCGAAATTCGGATTGGCCTCGGTTCGTGCGGCGTCGCCAGCGGCAGCCAGCCGGTCCGCGATGCGCTAGAGCGCGCGGCGAAGGAGGCGGGCGTGAATTCCATCATCAAGGCGGTGGGCTGCAACGGCATGTGCCATCGCGAGCCGCTGGTGGAAGTGGTCTCTCCCGACGGGCAAGTCGCGCTCTATGGCAATGTGACCGCGGAGACCGCCCGGCGCATCGCCCGCCGGCACATTCGTCCCAGCCGCGTCGCCACCCGGGTCCGTTGGAAAGCCGATAGCCTGAGGGAGCCGCCCGCGCCCGTAGAGCAGCCGGCCGCCGCTTACCTTGGCAAGCAGAAGCGGATCGTGCTGGAGAACTGCGGAACCATCGACCCGCTGAATATCGACGACTACCTGGCCCGCGACGGCTATCGCGCTCTGGCGATGTGCCTGGGAGCGCCCGGCCTTTCGCCGGACGCGGTGATCGCCGCGATTTCCGATTCCGGCCTGCGTGGGCGCGGCGGCGCGGGGTTTCCCACGGGACGGAAATGGGCCCTCGGCCGTGCGCAAGCGGGTTCCGTCAAGTATGTCATCTGCAACGGCGACGAAGGCGATCCGGGCGCCTTCATGGACCGGCTGGTGCTGGAATCCGACCCGCACCGGGTGCTGGAGGGGCTGGCCATCGCGGCATACGCCATCGGCGCCGCCGAGGGCTACCTGTACATTCGCGCGGAGTACCCGCTGGCCGTGCGCCACACGCGGGCGGCCATCGGCCAGGCCCAGGAACGCGGCCTCCTTGGGCAGCTCCGGTTGGAGGTCCGCGAGGGCGCGGGCGCCTTCGTCTGTGGCGAGGAGACCGCGCTCATCCAGTCCCTCGAAGGCAAGCGCGGCATGCCGAAACTGCGGCCTCCGTACCCTGTCGAACGGGGCTTTCGCGGACAACCGACCGTCATCAACAACGTCGAGACCCTGGCCTGCGTGCCCTGGATCGTCCGCCACGGCGCCGGAGCGTTCGCCGCGCTCGGCACGAAGAATAGCCGGGGGACGAAGGTCTTCGCTCTGGCCGGGAAAATCAACCGTGGCGGCCTCATCGAAGTGCCCATGGGCATCACCATACGCGAAGTAGTGGAGGATATCGGCGGCGGCATCCGGAACGGGCGGGCGTTCAAAGCCGTACAGCTCGGCGGACCGTCCGGCGGCTGCATCCCGGCGCGGCTGGCCGACACGCCGATTGACTACGACGCGCTGGCCGAGACCGGCGCCATCATGGGCTCCGGCGGCCTGGTGGTGCTCGACGACCGCGATTGCATGGTCGATATTGCCCGCTTCTTCCTGAAGTTCACGCAGGCCGAATCCTGCGGCAAGTGCACCTTTTGCCGTATCGGCACCAAGCGCATGCTGGAGATCCTGGAGCGCCTGTGCGAGGGGAAGGGAAGGCCGGACGATCTGGAGAAGCTCGCAACTCTGGCCGACTATGTGGGCCGCGGCAGCCTGTGCGGGCTCGGCCAGACCGCGCCCAACCCGGTCGTCACCACGCTCCGGTATTTCCGCGAAGAGTACGAAGCGCACCTGCACGAGCGCCGCTGCCCGGCCGGACGCTGCCTGGCGCTGATCCGCTACCAGGTGACGGACAACTGCATCGGCTGCACGCTGTGCGCGCAAGCCTGCCCGGTCGGCGCCATCGCCTTTCGCCCGTACGAAAAGCACGCGGTGGATGACCAACTCTGCACGCGTTGCGACATGTGCCGGCAGGCTTGCAAAGACGACGCGATCGAGGTGCTATAGGCGCGCCATGGTGAGCTTGACGATCGACGGCCGGCGGATCAGCGTGGAGCCGGGGACCACCGTGCTCGCCGCGGCCAAGTGGCTCGGCATCCGCATCCCCACTCTGTGCCACGTGCCTGGGATCGAACCGGCCTCATCGTGCTTCCTCTGCGCGGTGCAGATCGAAGGGCGCCGTACGTTCTCGCCCGCCTGCGCTATGCCAGTCGCGGAGGGCATGGTGGTGGTCACCCAGAGCGAGGACATCCGCGCGGCGCGCAAGATGGCGCTGGAACTTCTGCTCTCCGATCACGCCGGAGAGTGCGTCGCGCCGTGCGCGGCCCAATGCCCGGCGGGGCTCGACATTCCGGGGTTCGTCTATGGCGTCGCGACGGGGGACCATCGCCGTTCCGCGGAGGTCATCGCTCGCCGCCTGGCGCTGCCCGGTTCCCTCGGGCGCATCTGCCCGCGCTTGTGCGAGCGGCAATGCCGCCGTGCGGACCTCGACCAGGGCCTGTCGATCGGCGCTCTGCACCGTTACGTGGCCGACCTGGCGCACCACGCGCCGCCGCGCGCGCCATCCACCGGGAAGCGCGTGGCCATAGTGGGCGCGGGGCCGGCGGGCTTGGCCGCCGCGTATTATCTGCTGCAAAACGGCCATGCCTGCACGCTGTTCGACGCCCACCCGCTGCCCGGCGGCATGCTGCGCTACGGAATCCCCGCCAACCGCTTGCCGAAGGATGCGCTCGATGGGGAGATCGATGCGATCCGGCAACTCGGCGCCCGCTTCCGTATGGGCGAGCGGTGGGGTGAGCACTTCTCGCTGGCTGATTTGCGCCAGCAGCACGACGCGGTGTTCGTGGCCATCGGGGCGCAGCGGGCCCAGGGGCTGCATTGCGAAGGCGAGGAGCACGCTGTCGCGGGAATCCAGTTTCTGGAGCGCGTGGCCAGCGGGAACCCGTTGCCGCCCGGCAACGATGTCGCGGTGATCGGCGGCGGCAACACCGCCATGGATTGCGCCCGCTCCGCGGTCCGGCTGGGCGCCCGCAACGTGCGGGTCCTCTATCGCCGCAGCCGGCAGGAGATGCCCTGCCTGATGGAGGAAGTGGAGGGCGCGGAAGCCGAAGGCGTACACATCGACCTCCTGGTCGCGCCGGTGCGGCTGGAACAAAACGGCGGAAACCTGTTGCTGACTTGCCGGCGGATGACGCTGGGAGAACCCGATGCCTCAGGGCGCCGCAGGCCAGTCGCGCTGGAGGGCTCCGATTTCACCGTGGAGTGCTCCACCGTAATCGCGGCCATCGGGCAATCGGTGGAGCGGGCGCTGGCCGAGCGGGAGGGGCTTGCGGTGACCGGCTGGGGCATCGCCGCCGATGAGAGGACGCTCGCCACCAACCTGCCCGGAGTTTTCGCAGGAGGCGATGGGGTCCTGGGCGCGGACCTCGCCGTCCGCGCGGTGGCTGCGGGAAGGATGGCTGCGGCCTCGATGCATCAGTTCCTGTCGGGCCAGGCCGTCACGGGGGAACCGGCGATGGCGGGCATTGCCATGCGACCCCTCGACGACGCCGAGCGGGCTGCGATTTTCCGCTCGATCGAGCGCGCCGCGCGCGTGCACGCGCCGGAGATCCCCATGGAGCGGCGCGTGGCGAGCTTCGACGAGGTAGAGCACCGGCTGCCGGACGAGGATGCCGCCCGCGAGGCTCGCCGCTGCCTGACGTGCGGCTGCCGCAAAGCGGACTGCTGTCTGGTGCGAACGCTCGCCACCGAATACGGCGCGGATGTGTATCGTTTCGCGGGCGCGCGCCGCCGCTTCTCGCAGGATGTTTCCCATCCGGAGGTGATCTACGAGCCGGGCAAATGCATCTGCTGCGACGCGTGCGTGCGCATCGCCGCCGCCGCAGAGGAAACGCCTGGGCTCGCCTTGATCGGCCGCGGCTTCGACGTCGCCGTGGCCGTGCCCTTCGGCCAGCCGCTCTCGATCGGGCTGCGCAAAGCGGCGCGGCAATGTGCCGAGGCCTGCCCCACCGGCGCCCTGGCACTAAGGACGGCGAGATCGTGCGACGGGTGCGGGCTGGGGCTTCAACAACCTGTCGATCTTTGACAGGGAGTTCTCACGTATGTTACACCGGCTTCGGACTCGATCCTGCGGATGTCGAATTTTCCGGGGACCGCCGTGGGGCCGGCATCGCTGTCGGCATCGCCGCCCGCCGCCGCCCAAAATGGAGGTTTTATGAGATTATCATCGATTCTAGCCAGCCTTAGTTGCGCATTGTGCTGGGGGCAGGCGGCGGACGACTGCAAGCCTAACCCGCTGAATATTCCCGAAGCCAAGTACCCGTGCATCTATCCGGACGGCCGCGCGCTGTTCCGCGTCAACGCGCCGAACGCGCAGGCAGTGCGGGTTTCTCTCGGAGGGTTGAACCTGACCAAGGGCCCGGACAACATCTGGAGCGGCACGACGGCGAACCCGCTGGTAGAGGGCTTCCATTATTACAGTCTGGGAATCGATGGCGCCACCGTGGCGGACCCTTCGACACATACGTATTTTGGCTCCGGGTGGCAGAACAGCGGAATCGAAATTCCCGCGCCGGACCAGGACTTCTACCAGCCGAAAGACGTTCCCCACGGCCGTGTGAGCGAGCAATGGTACTTCTCGACCGTCACGCAAAGGTGGCGCCGGTGCTTTGTGTACACCCCGCCCGATTACGACAAAGAGAAGGGGAAGTACCCGGTTCTGTACCTGCTGCACGGCTGGGGCGAAGACGAGACCGGCTGGTACACGCAGGGCCATGTGGACTACATCATGGACAACCTGATCGCAGCCAGGAAGGCCAAGCCGATGATCATCGTCATGGACAACCTGAACGCGGTCAAGCCCGGTGAAAGCGCTGCGACCTTTGCGGCTCGCGGCCTGGTGCCGCCTCCGAGCGACCATCCGGCCCCGCCGCCGGCAGCGCGAGGCGGAGCACCGGGCACGGCAACTCCAGGCGGCGCTCCTGCCACGGCAGGCGCGCGGGGAACGCCGCCTGCGGGTAGGGCCGGCCGCGGCGGGGGACCGGGCGGACGGGGGATGCTGGGCAACTCGGCCTTTACCGATATGATGCTCACGGACCTGATTCCGGCGATCGAGAAGACCTACCGCGCGCTTCCCGGACGCGAGAGCCGTGCGATGGCCGGACTCTCGATGGGCGGGATGCAGACGCATACCACCACGATGGCGCACCTCGACAAGTTCTCCTACATCGGCCTGTTGAGCGGAGGCAGCATTGCCATGTCGGAGATCCAGGACCCCGCCGGCTTCAAGAAGCAGGTCAAGGTGGTGTTTTTCAGCAACGGAAGCGTCGAGAACGGCGCCGCCAGCAAAGCCAATGCGGAAGAGCTGAAGAAAGCCGGCATCAATGCCGTGTTCTATGAATCCCCGCGGACCGCTCACGAGTGGCTGACCTGGCGGCGGAGTCTCAATGAATTCGCGCCGTTGCTGTTCCGGTAAGGCCGCTTGCGTGCCCTGGGGCGGCCCGGCGCTCCACCGGGACCGCTGGTTGCTTGTGGGCCGTGCCGGTGGCGTCGCGGCCGGCGGGCGATGTCCTGCCGGTTCGCAACGGCGAGGAGTTGGCTGCGCTCCTGGGTGCCCACGCACCCCAAACTGCGCCCGCCGCGAGGTCCTGGGCGTGCGGTCGCGCCGGAAAGAGACTGGAGTTTGACTCCATGAGAGGAAACCACGAATGAAGACAGCAGCCGAGCCGGTCCCATCAACCAAGGCGCCACTTATTCTTCTGCTTTGTGCATTCGCTGTGCCGGTCCTCACTGGCTTTATGGGCACAGACGGATCCAAGATTCACCCTGCTACCCTTGCCGCCTGGCCGCCGGAATGCAATGACCGGACACCGGACTGCTCCACGAGTTGCTTAGAGAACAAATATGGCGACCTGGTGATAGAACGGGTATGCCGGGATGGCGATATCGAACCGGTATTTGGAGATTTCTCCTGGCGCTACTTTCAGCGCGGCATCTTCGAGGGAGCAAGGCTGTCGGGTTTGAGGTACTTCTTCCGTCCATGGCTCGGATATGAACAAGGCAACTATGCGGACAGACTTCTGGATCCTCTAAATCCCACGCCCTTTCTGATTACCCTTTTCCTGGTTGCGGCCGCCTGGATAATCGGAGTTTACGAAAGGCGCCTGGCGCGCCAGAAACGGGAAGACGAGGTTACGGCGTTACATATATAAGATTGCCGTCTGGCAGCCCTATGACACCCAATCCTCAGAAAATCAGCTTGACCGCAAACTGCACCCGCCGCGGGTCCTGGGCCGAAACTACTTGCCCATAAGTGGGCGAACCGACGAAATTATCGGGAAGGTTGAAATTCGTGCGGTTTAGAGCATTGAAGAATTCCGTGCGGAATTGGAGGCGGAGCCGCTCCGTGACGGCCGTGTTCTTGACAAGCGAGAGGTTCACCGCCCCGAGGCCCGGGCCGTCCAGAATGTTGCGGCCCGCGTTGCCAAACTGCCCATAGGGCGGGGTGGCGAATGCTGCGGTGTTGAACCACTCCTGCGGCGTGGGCTCGGAGAGCCGGGGATTGCCAACCACATTCGGCCGGTCGTTCGCGCCGAAACCCAATTGCGAGATGCCGGTGTTCGTGTTGTCGTCATCCGGCAGCAGCGCCACGGTGAACGGCTGGCCCGTCTGGAACGTCAGCACCCCGAAACTCTGCCACCCGGCTGTCCAGCGGTGACCCTTGAAGACCGGCAGATCGTACGCGTAGCTGAGGGTGAAGCGCTGGCGGATGTCGAAATCGGAGCGGCCCCGCTCCGCACTCAGGTCGTAACTGTTCTGCGGAAAGTTCGGATCGCCGGTGGTGTTGAAGAACCCGGAGGCGTCGTCCATCGACTTGGCGTAGGTGTAAGACGCGAGCAAAGACAATCCTTGCCAGAGGCGCTGCCGAAGCCGCGCCTGTAGGCTGTCATAAGTCGAGTTGGCCTGCGATTCTATGATGTCGATCTCGGAGAAATCCGGGTTCGGGCCCGGGTTCTCAGGATTGACGGAAGGTTGCGGCTGGTTGATGTTGCGCGAATCGATTAAATGCGTGCCCTTCGATCCTACATAGGCAATCTCCAACACCCGCGGTCTTCCAAGCTGCCGCTGAACGCCGAAATTCCACTCCTGCAAGTAAGGCGTGCGAAGGTTGCGCTGGAACGCGATCGCCGACCCCGGATAGGGAAACGGGAAATTACTCGGGAACGGGTTAGTTAACGACAGGTTTACCAGGCCTTGCACCGGGTAATATAGATTGAAATTATAGTAAGGCGCGCTGAAGTAGAGTCCTTCCCCGGGCGCCAGCGAGGATTGGTCGTAGTGAATCCCATACGCCGCCCGGAAAACGGTTGTGTTGCGCCCGCCCGGCGACCACGCCAGACCGATCCGCGGAGCGATGTTATCGAAGTCCGGCTTGTAGCCGCCGCGGGGAAATCCGCTCTGGCCCAGTTGGACCAACGATCCCGTTGCCGGATTGTACACATCGGCGCGATTGGCGGCGTCCACCGCGGGGGAGTTGTATTCGTATCGCAATCCCAGAGTAAGCGTCAGGTCCGGCCGGACGCGCCAGGTGTCGGTCGCGAAGAAGTCATAGCTGCGGGTGCGCAGGTGCTGCGGATTGTTCTCGGTCGCTCCGCCGGTCTCCGTGGGAGCGCCGAGCAATAACTCTTCCAGCGGGTTGCCCAGCAGGAGGCCCGTGAAATCGAAGAACCCGCGGGATTCGATATCGCGGTAGGCGTTCTGTTGCAGAAGGCGGAAGTCGAGTCCGAGCTTCACCAGGTGCCGGCCCCTCGTCCAGGTGGCGTTGTCGGCAATCTGATAGGTGTTCGTGGTGCCGTGCTCGGGAGCGGTAGGATCGTCCCCTACGGCCGAGAAACCAGTTACCGAGATCGATGTCAATCCCCAGTCGCGCGGATTTGCCGAAAGCTCGGGAAGACCGAGTTGCCGATTGACGCTAATTCCCTGGCCCTGCTGGAAGTCGCCGTTCGAGACCCGATTGAAGGCCAACCGCAATTCATTGAGCAGCGCCGGGGTAAAGATATGCGTCTCGCCCAAAGAGAGATTCTGCGAGCGGCTCGGAATAAGAAGGCCGTAGCCCGGCACCGCGGCGTCGCCGGACGACCCTGCAAAGGGATCGAACAAGTTGTCGTCCATGAAGCTGTAGCGTGCGAAGAGATCGTCGGACGCCCGGAAGGAATGGTCCAGCCGGAGGTCGAACTGGTTCACGTTGTCGGTGAGCGACGGCGAGGATACGAAATTCGCTCCGGGTATGTTGCGGTCTGGCTGGGGATAGAGCGCCGCAATCCCGAGGCCGATCGGGTTCAGATAATATGGCGGAATCTTACCGCCCGGGATCGGCTGTCCGGTGGTGGGATCGATCGCCACCAGGCTGCTCTGCGAAAAATCGCCCGTGCGCTCGGCCACGGTTGGCACATTGGCGATCAGCGTCTGCCCGCTCGCCATCCGCGTGCCCTCGTAATCGGCGAAAAAGAACGTCCGGTTCCCGACCAGCGGCCCACCCAGCGTGCCGCCGAACTGATTGCGCCGGTACTTGGGCGCCGGCTGATCGGAAGGCGCGAAAAAGTTGTTGCCATCGAGCGCGCCGTTGCGGAAGAATTCGTAAGCCGTGCCGTGGAACTGGTTGCCGCCGGAGCGCGTAACTACGCTGATTTGCCCGCCCGCGTTTCTGCCGAAACTTGCGTCGTACGTGGACGTCGCGGCTTCGAACTCGCGGATGGCATCCACGGGCGGCGTCACGCTGACGCCGTTGAGTTTCGGATCGCCATTGTAGGCCCCGTCCAGCAGGAAGTTATTGGCATCTTCGCGCGCCCCGTTGACGCTGATGGAGAAGGCGCCGCGGACCGATCCCGCAGAGCCCTGGGCCGGCGGCGCGACCCCTGGCAGCAGCAGGCTGAGCTGGTAGAAATCGCGCCCATCGAGAGGCAGGCCAAGAATCTGCCGGTTGTCGACGACGCCGCCCACGCCCGGCGATTCCGTCCGCACCAGCGGCGCGATTCCAGCCACTTCGATGGTTTCCGTGCCCGCCCGCGCCAAGCGCATCTCCACGCGCACATCCTGGTCCTGGTCCACCTCCATCGTCAACGCCTGGGTGTATTTCAGAAAGCCCTGGTGTTCGGCTTCCAGACGATATTCGCCGGGAGGGACGGCGGGAATCGTGAAGTCTCCGCGAGCGTCGCTGGTGGTGCTCCTCCGCGCGCGGGTTTCCTGGCTGGTCAAGCTGACCGATGCGCCCGGCACATGCCCGCCGCTCGGGTCTCGGATGACCCCTCGGACGACGCCCGCGACGGTCTGGGCGTGCGCGCCCGCGAGGAAGACGAGAACGGCTGTTGTGAATCTCAAGCGACCCATAAGGCTGGATTGTGCGCTGCCACGGTCACCTCGCCGTGCCGATTAGGATTGGCCGGCATGCCGCCGGCCGTAGCGCGCCGTCTCCCGGGCCGCCCCTTCGAAGCGTATCACGTGGCAGTTGTCATGGGGAATGGGGCTTCCGGGCTGGCGCTGGGAGTTAGTGTGAAGAGCGCGTTCATACCACAAACATTGCACGCGGGCAGGCGGCCGATCCGGGCTCCCGACTAAGTACACCGTTTCATAAATACACTGACGCATGCGGGACAGGCCTCCAGGCGTGTCATCGCGCCGAAGGCGGGCCCAAAGCACCCCGGCCTGTCCCACGCAAGCCACAGAATGCATCGTTGCCTCACGAGGGCGCGCTCGCGTGGGTGGCCTTGATTGCCTTGCCAACCGGTTGCGGCGATTAAGGAGTCTTAATGGTGTTAAGTCTGCGCCAATGGGCCAGGGGGCCTGAGGCGCCGGCAGGCCAAACCGTCAGATGCACGCCCAAGCCCCGCCGGGTGATAATGACTTTTGGGCCTGGCCCTACCAAACGGACTCGCCAGTACCTTTCCCGCCTGGGTTGAGTTCGAGCGTGGAGGGTAGGAATCTCGCCGCTTCCGTTCGACGCGCAAGACGATGGATAACAACGACCGTTCATCCTGGACTGCCAAATTCGGCAGGCGCCTGGAAAAACTTCGGCAGAGCGAAGGCCAGCTTTCGCTCGTCCTCAGCCTGGTAATCGGCGCGCTCGTCGGCCTGGTAGTGGTCGCGTTTATCCTGCTTACCGGGCGGCTCGCGGCCCGCATGTATCCGGCGGGAGGATCGGGCTGGCGGCGGGTTCTGGTTCCGGTGTTCGGTTCGCTCAGCACGGGGTTTCTGCTGTGGCGCTATTTTCCGTTTGCGCGCGGCAGCGGAATCCCGCAAACCAAGTTCGCGCTCTTCATCGACGACGGACGAATCCTGTTTCGAACCGTGCTGGGAAAATTCTTCTGCTGCTCGGCCTCGCTGGCCAGCGGAATTGCGCTCGGTCGTGAAGGACCGTCCGTGCAGGTGGGAGCGGGGCTCGCCTCGGTGATCGCGCGGAACCTGGGGCTCAGTCCGCGACAAGTAAGGGCGCTTGTGCCGGCAGGTTGTGCGGCGGCGCTGGCGGCTGCGTTCAACACGCCAATCGCGGCGGTCATGTTCTCGCTCGAAGAGATCATGGGCGATCTGCACGCGTCGGTGCTGGGTTCTGTCGTGTTAAGCTCGGCCACCTCCTGGATGGTCCTGCACCTGGTTCTGGGCGACGATCCTCTTTTTCACGTCGCCGGCTATCAGGCGGTCCATCCGGTGGAATTTGCGGTCTACGCGGTGCTGGGCCTGGTGGGTGGGCTGGGATCGGTTGCGTTCGTCAAACTTCTGCTGGGGCTGCGCGCGTGGTTCATGCGCCTGCCTAAATCGACGGCTTGGTTTCAGCCGGTGGCGGGTGGCCTGACCGTCGGGCTGATGGGTTACTTCGTGCCCGAAGTGCTGGGGGTCGGCTACAACCACGTCGAAAAAGTGTTGAACGGCGATATCGTTCTGAAAGTGGTGGTGCTGCTGGCCGTGCTCAAGATCTTGGCGACCGCCGTCTGCTATGCGTCCGGCAACGCGGGCGGCATTTTCGGGCCGGCTCTCTTCATCGGCGCGATGATCGGCGCGGCGGTCGGAGGCATCGCCCATGCGCTGTTCCCCGCCTACACGGCCGGCCCCGGAGCGTATGCACTCGTCGGCATGGGAACCGCGTTCGCCGGAATCGTGCGCACCCCTCTCACCTCGGTGTTCATGATTTTCGAGATCACGCGCGATTATACGATCATCGTCCCGCTGATGATCTCCAACATGATCGCGTACTTCATTTCGTGCAAGCTCCAGGAACATCCGATCTACGATGCGCTGGCCTCCCAGGAAGGTGTGCACTTGCCGGCCGGGCATTCCAGTTCCCGGGCCGAGCGGATTGAGGTGCGCCAGGCGATGCGTTCGGCGCCCGCGGTCTTCTCGCCGGACCTGCCGATTGCCATAGCTCTCCGTCAGGCGGAGGGCGGCGGGTTCGACGCCTGGCCCGTCGGCGACGCGACAGGGCTGTGGGGAATGATCCGCACCAGCGACCTCGAACAGGCGGCGGACGATGGAGCGTCGAATCAGAAGCTGGCGGAAATTCTGCACGCGGATTCCTGGAGCCGTCAGGCCAACACTGAAGACCCTCCGCACATTCATCCCGACCACAGCCTGAGCGTGGCCCTCGACCGCATGGGAACCACCAGGCTGAATGTTCTTCCCGTGGTCAGCCGCGCGAACGTGCGCCAGTTGATTGGGATTATCACCCTGGACGATATCCTGGACGCCTACGGCGTGGCGAAACGGGGCAGCCTTAGGGAGCCAAGCGACTAATGGCAAGACTTTTCGCAGGACCATCCTTCCTGAGGACCTTCGCGCTGGTCTTCCTGGCCATCGCAGTGCTCTTTGCGGTGGATATGTTTCTAGCCCGGATGGAGCGGAAGGAGAGCCGGATTGAAGCGGCACGTCTGTTCGACGAGGGGCGTGTCCTGATGCAGCGCGGAAAGAAGGAGGAGGCGGTCGAACGCATCAGGGACGCGATTGCTATTGAACGCGACAATCGCGAATATCTTCGGACGATGGCGCAGGCGCAGTTTGCGGCCGGAAAGACCGCGGACGCCGAATCGACCCTGACCGACTTGCTGCAGCGCGACTCCACCGACGGTCTCGCCAGTTTGATCATGGCCCGCATCCTGGTAACCGAAGGGCGATTCCCGGACGCTATTTCGTATTTTCGCCGCGCCATCTATGGCCACTGGAACGAAGATCCGGTGGGAAACCGGCTCCGCGTGAGGTTCGAACTGATCGATCTGCTGGCGCAGCGCAACTCCAAAGAGGAGGTGCTCGCCGAGTTACTGCCCGCTCAGGAGCAGGCTCCTCGCGATGTGCAGACACAAATGCGGCTGGGGCGGCTGTTTCTGCTGGCGGGGTCTCCGGCCCGAGCCGCCGATGTGTTTCGCGGGACTCTCCGCGATACGCCTGCCAACGCCGATGCATACGCCGGACTCGGTGAGGCGGAGTTCGCCAGAGGCAACTATCGCACGGCACAGCGGGATTTCGAGGTGGCGTTGCGCCTGGCTCCCGATGACCACGCCACCCGGCAACGCCTCGACGCCTGCAACGAACTGCTGACGCTCGATCCCACGAGTAGAGGGCTTCTCCCCGCGGAGCGGTTCGAGCGCAGCCTCAAGCTTCTGGATCTTACTCTGGACCAAACGAGACAATGCGGCGGTCAAAACCCGTCGCCGCAATTACAGGAATTGCTCGACCAGGCCGGCAAGGCGCTGACGGCCCGTGTGAGAGCCGCCGGCCAAGCCGAAGCGTCCGAGTCCAATCTGGATCTTGCCGAACAGCTCTGGCAGGCCGGCAGGAGAGAATGTGTGCCGCCACCGGCTGCCGACAGTCCACTGGCCTTGGTCCTGGCGAGATTGGCACAGTAGAATCGGCGTCAGGCCGCCCGGAGACAAGACACGAAATGCCTGAGGTCGCTGCCTTCAGGCCGGCCCGAACCTGTGCCATCGTTGTAGTTTCAAGGTGTTGTATCAAGGCCTTCGTTCGGTACTGCCAGTACCAATCTCACGAGCCGTTTACATAGGGTTTGCATAAAATTGCATTGACTGGGAGCGCTCGGGTGGGATATGATCCTTCTTTGGCTTTCTGCCCTTTTTCCGCGTTGGTCAACATCGAGCGGGTGTCGATTTGTCCGCTGCCGAAGGTACGGTGTTTTGGAGGAGGATCGATCATGACTCGTCACGTTCTCGCTTCTCTCGTTTTCCTTGGTGCGCTGTCTGTCCCGGCCAGCGCCGATGTGTTCTATGGCTTTTCTTACAACCTTCCGGCTGGAGGAACCTCACAGATCAGTCCTTTAGGTCCAGTGACGGCTTCCGGCGTTCTCTCCATCAACGGATCCGGCCTGGTTACAAGCATCTCGGGACTCTGGAACGGAGCGTCCATAACGGGCCTGATCGCGCCCGGCTCCCCAGGTATAAACGGTTCCGCCAGCGGATATGGAAGCAACGACAACATGGTGTATGTTCCACCCTCTCCGGCCTATGTCGATATCTCCGGCCTGGCTTTTACCGTGGCGCCTTTGTCGGGCTTGTGGGGCGACGATGGAGATGGCGACGTCAACATCTATTACGATGGGGGCTACATGGAATATCAAAAGCTCACGGGATTCCCTGGGACGGCGGTCACGGGCGCCGGTACTTTCCAACTGACCGCGACTCCCGAACCCGGCTTCTACCCCGCTCTGGCGCTTGGTCTGACTGGTTTAGCCGCCGCTCGCCGTCGCAAGCGCGCCTCCTAGCGCGGCCGCATACCGGATGTGTCCCCGCAGGCAAAAGACCCACGGGCGACCGCCCTACCTGGCGCTGCACTCCGGGTGCTTGTCGAATTCAGCCTTGAAACCGCTCAGGTCGAACTGGCTGACAATATCGTCCCGATTCGACTCGCCCACCGCGGGAAATGAGATGGAGACAGTATGGGCCGTCAGCGCGCCTTTTAGAAACACATTGCCAGGAAGAATCAGTTGATCCTTGGCAAGGTTCAAGCGCCAGGAGGCCGATGCCGGTTTCCCTTCGTCGAACTTCATCTTAGGACTGTGAAAGGGACGCTCGTCCGAATAGTCGACCACTGAATTGTCAATAGGCTTACGGCCCGACCGTGAGCTGCGGTCGGTGAAGGATTCGATTTCATTGGAAGCGGCTGTCTCCACTCCACCAGTCGCGAGGATGGCGACGACCGAGTGTTTCCCCGCGTTCGTTTCCTCGCAGCGAAGTTCCAGGCTTGGTGTGAACGGGGTTCCATCCGATTGCTTATACGGCTCGCGAGCCTTGATGACGATTTGCACGGGCTTCGCCGCGTCCGCGGGATTGCCGGCCGTTTTCGCTGGCTGCGCCAGGCCAGCGCCGCACGGCGCCGCCAGTGCTAACAGGATTCCGAACAGACTTGTCCACCGCATGATTCCTCCTTGCGTCTTCCGGCGAGGCGTCACTGCAATTATAGGACATCGGACATTCGATTCCAGACGCGCCTTCCAGGTCATCGCGGCAGTGCTATAGTCGCAGCGAGAGGCACCCTGCCAGGGCGGCGCTGTCTCAGGGTGAAAATGGCGATTGCCGTCATAGAGAAGAACGCGCCAACGGCGGCGGCGAGCCTGTTGCGCAGCATGGGCGCCACGCAGGTGTTTATCTTCGGCTCGGCGACTAAGGGCAGGCTTCGGACGGATTCCGACATTGACCTCGTGGACTCGGACGATCCGACGCCACTGGTGATCTCGCGAAGAAGATCCGTTTGGGCAGTAGACCCCGCTCATGTGCCTGGCCGACATGAGCCGACTGAGGGTGACCGCTACTTCTTGACCGGTGCGGCCTGGTCCAGCGCCATGTTCAATTTCAGAACGTTGACGCGGGGTTCGCCCAGGATGCCGAACTGGCGGTCTTCGGTGTGCGAGGCCACCATTTGACGCAGTGCATCGGCGCTCATCCCGCGGGCCGCGGCCACGCGAGCGACTTGCGCCTCGGCGGAAGCGGGGCTGATGTCGGGGTCCAGGCCGCTGCCGGAGGCCGTCAACAGGTCGGCCGGCACCGGACCGGTGTAGCCCGGGTTGGCGTCGCGGAACTTCTTGAGATCGCCCTGCACGCGATCCGCCAGGTGCTGGTTGGTGGGGCCCAGGTTGGGCCCGCCCGACGCCAGCCCGTCGTAACCATCGTTGCC
>Ga0181529_10004343_pt1 | contig 15421 bp, 14 predicted proteins | sample PEATcosm2014_Bin_36_FD_119763 | JGI IMG/M metagenome (GOLD analysis project Ga0181529, IMG submission 119763) | Peatland microbial communities from MTU Mesocosm Facility, Houghton, MI, USA - PEATcosm2014_Bin10_30_metaG | ecosystem: Environmental > Terrestrial > Soil > Wetlands > Peat | place...
AGGTAATTGGGCGTGGTGCCCACGACGGACTGGGTCTTCCAGTTGGTCCGGCCGTTGACCAACTGGGCCGTGGTCTGCACGATGGGGGCGAAATCATTGATCGCCGGGCACTGCCGGACCAATTGTTCGCCGTCCTCGGGCGTGAGCGTGGGCCGGCTTCCGGCCCCGAAACTGACCCCGCCGCTCATCGCCGCGCCGGGCAAGACGAGAACGTTGTTGACTCCCATGCTGGCGATCGATTTCTGCACGGCGGCCTTCGAGCCTTCGCCGATTTCGGTCATGGCGATCACGGCCCCCACGCCGATGATCACGCCCAGGGCCGTGAGGGCCGAGCGCATCTTGTTCCGCCGCAAGGCCCCCAGGGCGGTCCGCCAGGTGGGCGGAATGAGCGACGGCAGCCCGAAAGGCTGAGGGCGGGATTCGGCATCGCCATACAGCGACTTGGCCGGGGCCGGTTCCGCGGCAACCGCCGGCGGCGCTTCCGCCACGGCCACAGGCGCGCCATCGGCCACGGCGGGGTTGGCCGGCATCACGGCGGAGCGTGATGAGTACACGGGCGCAGGCGCGCCGTCGGCCGCCATGGGGCCGGCAGGCATCACGGCGGAGCGTGATGAGTACGGGGGCGCCGTATGCCCGTTGCCATTCCTGAGGCCGTCGCCATTGCCGGTTCCGTTCGTGCCGGGCCGCTCGTCGAGCAGCATCGCAGGCGTGCGGTGTTCCATGTCGGGAAGCACGCTCTGGCGGGTTTCGTCGCCTTCGATCAGGCCGTCGGCGATGCGGATCGTGCGGTGGGCGAAACTGGCCACCTTGGGATCGTGCGTGACGAGGATCACGGTGATGCCCTCGGCGTTGAGTTGCTGGAACATCCGCAGGATTTCCACGCTGGTGTGCGAATCGAGGTTGCCGGTGGGCTCGTCGGCCAGCAGCAAGGCCGGGTGATTGACGAGCGAGCGGGCAATGGCCACCCGCTGCTGCTGGCCGCCGGACATCTGCGAAGGCTCGTGGTCGGTGCGATCGGCCAGACCGACGCGATCCAACAGCATGTGCGCAAGCTTCACGGCCTCGGCGCGGCCGTGCCGCCGCGGGGAATAGTCCAAAGGCATGGTCACGTTGTACAACGCGCTGGTGCGCGGCAGCAGATTGAAGCTCTGGAAGACGAAGCCCAGTTTGGCCGTGCGGACCAGCGCCCGCTGATTGGGCGAGAACTGGCTCATCTCCTGGCCGTCGAACCAGTATTCGCCGGAGCTGGGACGGTCGAGGCAGCCGAGGATATTCATGAGCGTGGTCTTGCCGGAGCCGGAGGCCCCCATCAGCGCGACCATTTCCCCGCGATGGATGGTCGCCGAGATGCCCTTGAGCACGGGGACGTCGACCTCGCCCAGGTGATAGGTCTTGGTGATGTTTTCCAGGCGAATGAGTTCCATGACAGCCTCTTTTCCCGGGTGATTACTTGGGCGCGGAACTGCTGGAGCCGCTGGGTTTGTTGGGGTTGGGCCGGGCCAACTTGGGCATGAAGGGGTTGGTCGTGTCGCCCTCGGCGTCGCTGACGACGGTCTCGCCGATCACCACGTCCATGCCTTCGCTGATGTCCTTGCCGCGGACCTCGGTCATCGTGCCGTCGGTGGCGATGATCCTGACCGGGACCGGCCGCACGAAATTCCCCTCGACGACCCATAGGCGGCTGGACTCATGATGTTCCTTCTTCGCCGCGGCGGTTTGCGTCCCAGCGGGACTCCCCGGCGGTTGGCGCCCGCCGGCGGCGGACTGCGGCGCCTCTGCCGTCGGCGCGGCCGTTTTGCCTGCCTGGCGGAGATGCTTTTCAGTGCGGGCCTTCCAGTCTTCCGACTTCAAGCCGGTGGCGGTCCCCGCGGAGGTCGCCAGCGAGGAGTCTTGTGCCGCGGAAGCCGAGTCCTGGGCACTCCCCTTGGCCGGTCGGGCCTTGTTGTCGTCGGCCTGTTTCGGACGATTCATGGCCGCCAGGGCCTCGCCACGGAAGGCGGGGGCGATCTGCTTGGGCCGCGGCTTCCAGCGGAGGGCCGCATTGGGAACCTTCAGCACGTCCTCGTGGCGTTCGATTTCGAAGTGCAGGCTGGCCGTCATATAGGGCAACAGCCGCAGGTCCTTGTTCTCCGTCGTGACCACGACGGTGTAGGTCACCACGCTCTGGGTCTGGGTGGCATTCAGGCGGACCTGCGACACTTCGCCGGGGAAGGTTTCGTTGGGGTAGGCGTCGACGGTGAAGTGTGCCTTCACGCCCGCATGGATGCGGCCGATGTCGGCCTCGTTGACCGATGCCCAGACCTGGATCCGCGAGAGGTCCTTGGCCAGCAGGAAGAGGCTGGGGGCGCTCAAGGAGGAAACGACCGTCTGCCCCACGTTGACGCGGCGGTCGACGATCACGCCCTTGACCGGCGCGATGATGCTGCAATAGCCGAGATTGACCTGGGACAGTTTCAGCGTGGCCTCGGCCTGCTTGATGAGGGCCTCGACGTCGAGGACGTTGGCCTTGGCAATTTCCACGGCGGCGACGTCGGTGTCGTATTGGTTGGGCGCCAGCGCGCCCTTGGTCTTCAACAGCGAATCATCGCGTTTCAAATTTTGCTGCGCCAGGAAGAGGGCGGCCTTCATTTGCCCCAGGTCCGCCTTGGCCTTGCCCAGCGCGGCGGCGTTCTGATCGACCGTCGCCTTGTACAAGGTGTCGTCGATCAGGGCCAGCACGGTGCCCTTTTCGACGGCCGAACCGTAATCGACCTTCAATTCCTTGATCAGGCCGGCCACCTGGGCCCCGATGTCGACGACTTCCTCCGGCTCAATGGTCCCCGTGGCCTCGATCGTGGGCAGCATGTTGCCGCGCTCGACCGGGGCCGTGCGGAAGCTGGAGGCCGACTCGCTATGGTAGTAGCGGAGGTAATAGTAGCCTCCCGCTCCGGCCAGGCCGAGAAGGACTGCGATGGAAAGAATGGTTCTCATGAGGTTGCTCTGGATTTGGGGCCTTTGCCGACTGAGGTTCCGGGATGATGGTTGTTTGCGTGGCCATTGGCCGTTTTCGTCTCCCCGCCGACTTGCGGGGCGGAGCAGGCGTCGACCAGGATTTCCAACGAGGCTTGCACCGCTTCGCGCTGCGGCGCGGAAAGACGTTCCAGCACCGCCCGGGCGCGAAGGACGCGGACTTCGCGGCGCTTGCGCATCATCTTTTCGCCCCGGGCGGTGAGCTGCAGGCAGCGGACGCGGCGATCGTTCTCTTCCGCCACGCGCTTCACCAGCCGCGCCCGCTCCAGGCGGTCGGCGATCTGCGTCAAGGCGCTGAGCGAAACGCCCAGGGCGCGGCTCAAGGCCGTCATCGCCCGCGGACCTTCGCTGAGGATTCCGCACAGCCGCAATTGCGCCAGCGGCAGGTCATCGGCGGGGTCCTTCGCCGGGGAAGCCAGTCCCCGAGCCAGGCGCGGTATCAGCCCGGCGACGGCCTCAGCAGTTTGTAACAAGTCCTGTTGACTCATGGATCCATGCATCCTTCCAGAGATTCAACCCCGCCGACGCCTCTTCGGACCGCGGGGAGCGGGCATCTCGTTAATTTCCATGTATTGTTAATATACCTAAAGTAACCGTGCGGCGAAAGGCATTTTTTGGGGGGGCTGAAAAAATCAGAGAGCGGCTGCTTTGTCCTTGCCGCCTTTTTCCTTGATTTCTTTGGGGGAAACTTGTTTTTCTCGTTTTTCTCGGTCATAATATCCCCCTCGACACGTGAACCACACCACTAACCCCACCTCAGAGGATCATCAATGAGCAAGAAGGTTTGTCTTTCCTCGACAATTCTATTTTTCGCAGTCCTGGGCTTGATTGGTTTCACGGCCACGCCGGCCGTGGCGGTCAAAGAGTTCAAGGAGGCGTTCCAGGCCAAGTACGTCAAGCCCGACAGCAGCGAGGCCAATGACGTGGCCCTGGCCGCGGCGTTTCGGCAGGCCGGTTGTGCCGTTTGCCACGCGGGCGGCGACAACAAGAAGATCCGCAATGCCTACGGCAAGCAACTTGCCAAGCTGTTGCGCAAGAAGGACAAGAAGGATACGGCGAAGATCCAGGCCGCCATGGATACGGTGGCCAAGCTGAAGAGCGATCCGTCGGACCCCACGTCGCCCACGTTCGGCGAGAAGATCGGCAGCGGCCGACTGCCGGCAGCGAAGTGACTTCGGGGAGATGACAAGGCAGCAGGTCGTCATGCCGCTTCGGCGCGGTGTTGCGCGGCCAGTTCCTCGAACAACTCCAGGTGCCGCAGGGCGATGTCGCTCCAATCGAATTGCCGGGCGAAGCGCCGGGCCTCGCAGCCCCAGGCGTCGGTTTGTTGCCGTTGGGAAGTCATGTGGACGATCGCTCCGGCCAGTCGCTGCGGGTCTTCCTGGGGGACGAGCAGACCGGTCCGCCCCGGCTGGACGCGCTCTCGCAGGCCGGGCATGTCGGTGGCAATGACCGGCCGGCCGGCGGCGTAGCTTTCCAGCACGACGATGGCGAAGGCCTCCCAGATCCGCGACGGCAAGATGGTGCACAGGCCATTTTGCAGCAGCCAGATTTTCCGATCGCGGTCGGCCTGACCGACGAAATGGACCCGCGGCGCCAGGCCGAGCCGGCGGGCGTGGGAGGCCAAGGCCGCGGACTCCGGTCCCTTGCCGGCCACGACAAGATCCAGCCGGCATTGATCGCCGGCCAGTGCCAGGGCGTCGAGCAGCACGTCAACGCCTTTCCGCGCGTCGAGTCGGCCCAGGAACAAGAGATATTGTCCCGGCTGGATCGCCGGATCGAGGTCGGCCGGTCGCGGCGCCGCGGCGGCGAATTGCCGCACCTCGACGCCATTGGGAATTTCCACGATGCGTAATCGCGGACAGGCTTCGCGAAACATCTCGGCGGTGTACTTGCTGATGGCCACGGCGGCATCGGCCTGTTCCAGGGCCATGCGATATCGCTCGCGGAGTTTCGGCTTGCGATCGTAAAGGCCCAGGGGGGCCAGGTCGTCGCCGTGGCTGGTGATGACCAGCGGCAAGTGCCGCACCGCCTGGCAGCAGGCGCCCACGTAGCCGGCCGGATAGGTCCCGTGGCAATGGACCACGTCGAAGCCCCGGGCGTGCTGCAATTTCGCCATCCAATGGCCGTACCAGGACACGAAGCGGCGCGTGGAGAGAAACCGCGGATGCCAGACCACGGGATAGGGCACGGAAGCCGCGTCGAAGGGGCCCTGCGATCGGCGCCAGGGGGCCAAGACCAGCGGCTCGTGTCCCAGGGCGCGAAACTGCCGGGCCAAGGCGTCGACGACGACTTCCTGTCCGCCGAGCTTCGGCAAGGCCGTATTGGTATATAAACAGATCCGCATGATATCTTGCCCTGCATACCTGCGAACGATCGGCCCCCCGCGCTACGCTGCGCGGAGTTTCCGTCCGGCGATTTGTTGATAGATCGACACGATCTGGTCGCAGTTGCGGTCCAGCGTATATTTCAAGGCCAGCTTCCGCGCCGCGTCGCCCATCCGCTGCCGGACGTCCCGGTCCAAGAGGGGGCGCAGCGCGCCGGCCAGTTCCGCATCGTCGGCCGGATCGGAGATGACGCAGCCGTCGACGCCCTCGGTGAGCAGTTCCGCCGCGCCGTTGAAGCGGGTCGTCACGCTGGGCAATCCGCTGGCCGCCGCTTCGGAAACACTCAGGCTGCAGGGGTCATAGAACGTGGGCAGCACGAAGACGTCGGCGGCGGCATAAAAGGGGACCGGATCGTCGATCGCGCCGACGTTGATCACCACGCCACCGGGCGAATCGAGGGCGGGCCGCGGCCGCCGCACCTTTCCGCCCACCACGACCAGCCGCACGGGGGCCCCTTCGGCCGCCAGGCGGCGGGCCGCGCGGACGGCCGTGGAAAGTCCCTTCCGCTGGTAATCGTGGCCCACGAACAACAACATCGCTTCGTCCTCGCAAACGCCCAGGCGATCGCGGATCTGCTCGCGCCAGCGATCGCGATGGGCCGGCGAGAAACGCTGGTTGTCGGTGCCGTGATAGACCAGGCGGATCCGCTCCTGCGGCACGTCGTGATAGCGCTGGTAGTCCCGCGCGCACATCTGCGAAACGGCGATCACGATCCGCTGCGGGTCGCCGAACTGCCGCGCCATGAGGCGGCGGAAGCCGCGGTAGCGGGGCAGGGCCCGCAGCATGGCCCGCTTCCATGGCCGCTGCCAGGAGGGCAGCAGCAGGAGCTTTTGTTCCCATTGGGCCAGCCGCGAGCCGTCTTCCGATTGCAGCACGTGGCTGTGCCAGCCCAGGCCGATGTCGTGGACCATATCGACCTGCAAGCGTTGCAGCACCGCCTCGGCCGCGGCCGCTCGACGGAGCACCGGTCGGATCGGGCCGAGGAGGTGCGGCACGATGTTCAGCCGGGCCGCCGGGCCGTTCACGCCTTGGGCCACGACGTGGACCTCGTGTCCGCGGGCCAGCAGCCGCTCGGCATGTTGGAAGGTCCATTGTTCCGCGCCGCCGCGGCGGGGGTCCAAGCGATCGATGACCAAGGCGATTTTCATGGTTCCACTCCTGCCTGCAAAATATCGAGCGTCCTCGCGCCAAGCGGCTCGCCGCCTCGCGGATCGTCGCCGCCGATCCGCGCATCCAGCACCTGGTAACCGTGCGGCAGTCCGCCGCGGCGGTCGAGGATCTCTTGATAGATCTCCAAAATCTGGTCCACGTTCCGATGGAACGAATGTTGCAAAATCGTCGTTCGGGCCGCTTCTCCCAGTCGCCGGCGGGCCGAATCGTCCAGCAGGATCCGCATCGCGCCGGCCAACTCCGCGTCGTCGGCCGGGTCGTTGACCAGGAGCACGTCGTGGCCGTCGCGGAACATCTCGCTCGCCCCGTTGTAACGGCTCGTGATCAGCGGCAGACCGCAGGCGGCCGCTTCGAGCACGACGAGGCTGCACGGATCATAGTAGGTCGGATGGACGTAGCAGTCGGCGGCGGCGTAATAGGGCAGCGGATCGTCGACCCGCCCGGCAAACGTGACTTGCCCGCCCAGGCCCCGGCGGGCAACGTAGCGCCGCCAGGAATCGACGTGTTTGCCGCCGACGATCAGCAGGCGCAGTTCGCGCCCGGCGGCCTGCAAACGGCGCATCGCGCCGAGCAGCGTGGCCACGCCCTTGAGGCGGAAATTGTGGGCCACGATCAGGGCCGCGACCGTATCGGCCGAGAGGCCCAGGCGGCGGCGCATGGATTGGCGATGGGGGCGGCACTGGCGGGGCGAGAAACGCTCGATATCGACGCCGTTGTAGACGATGCGGATCCGCTCCGGGAGCGTGCCGTGCAAGCGCTGGAAGTCGGCGGCCGAGGCCCGCGACAAGGCCAGCACGATCTGTCCATGGTCGGCGTACTGCCGCTGCATGAGGGCCTGAAAGGTGCGGTGCCGCGGCAGCATGCGGTTTGCCATCCGCTTCAGCCCGCGCAGCCATCCCGGCAGGAAGAGCAGCTTCCGCTCGGCGCTGGAGGCCATCGATCCGCCGTGCGGGTGGAAGACATCGCAGTACCAGCCCATGCCCATGTCGTGGACGATATCCAGCGCCAGCGGTTCGAGCACGGCCTGGACCGCGCCGGCAAACGCGATCGGCGAAGGACTGCACTGGATGGGGTGGTAGGCGATGGGCAAGCGGCGGGCCTTGGAGGAGCAGCTTCGCGCCACGACGTGCACCTCGTGGCCCAACTCCAGCAACCGCTGCGTGAACGACCAGGTCCACTGCTCGCGGCCGCCGCGGGCCTGATCGAATTGTTCCAGGACCAGCCCGATTCTCATGACTTGTGCCTCGCGCGACGGCGGATCAGCGACAGTTTCCCAAGGACCTTTCGCACCAGACGCTTGTCCCGCGGACGTAGCTTTCGCACACCCAGGTAGGTCCGCAGGAAGAGGACCTTCTCGCGGCAGCCGACCTGGTCGTCGGGCGACATGCTTGCCAATTGGGCCAGGTCCTTGACGATCCATCTCCGCCGGAACCAGCGCCGCCGCTGGACCCGCTGCAGGTCGATCAGGCGGACGTCGAACCGGCCCGGCGACATTTCTTTGACCAGGAAATGGCAGCAGTAGAAATCGCGGTGATTGAAGCCGGCCGCATGGAACCGCCGGGCGATGCCGGCCACCTGGACGATCAACTGCCGCAGCACGGGCAGGGAGCGGGGAGCCGGGAGCGGGGAGGGTTTCCCGGGCGCCGGGAAGCGCCGCTGAATGAACTCCTGCAGCTCGCAATACCCTTGGAGTTCCTCGGTCAGCAGGAACGATTCCAGCCGGCCGTCGGCGTGCAGCTTCTCGCCATACGCCATCAAGGGCATGGCGTCGATGCCCAGGGCCTGCAAGGCCAGCGCGCGGTGGGCCTCGACCCGCCCCGGGCTTGGCGGAGATCCGGCACCGAAGGCGGCGGCGATCCGCGTCCTCCAGGTGCGGGCACGATGTTTCTTCAGGTACATGCCGCCTTGCAGATACCAGTTCTCCCGGTCAGGCAGCACGCGCAAGCAACGGCCGGAAGTGCTCGCCATGACCTCGTCAAATTCCGCCAGTCCGGCGTCTTCCAAGGTCTCGTAGTGGCGTTCCGCGATCCACATGCAAGCAGCAGGCGCTCTCCGGGCGCCGTCCGCCGCAAGCCCGTGGCTTGCGAAGAAACCATCGGTGGAGGCCGCAGGGCGGATGGCGCGGGGACCATGCGAGCATGGCGCCCGGCGCCGGCTGCGCTGGCCACCTTCGATTCCAATCGTCGCTTCCATGCCATTTCCCCCTACGCCGCCTTGATCGTCGTTGGATACAGTAGCCCGGCCACTTCCCCCAGAATCCGTTCGGGAGTCAGATCTCGCATGCAGCGGTGATGGCCCAGCGGGCAGGCCCGCTTGCCGCAGCCCAGGCAGTCCAGTTCGGCGCGAAGCATCGGACCGCGGACGCTGGGGTTCTCGATCCAAGCTGGCAGTGTCGGTCCCAAGAGGGTAACGACCGGCTTGCCCAGGGCGGCCGCCATGTGCCGCGGACCGCTATCGGTGGAAACCATCAGCCGGCAACGGGCCAGGCAGGCTTTGGCCAGTCCGAGACCGACGGCCTGGGCTGCCAGGGAGAAGACTCGAGGCGAGCCGGCATGGGCGGCGATCCGGCGGGCGGCGTCGCGCTCGCCGGGTCCGCAGAGCACGAGTACGTCGTGATCGAGTTGTTCGACGATCTGCCGGGCCAGTGCGGCGCAATGTTCGGCTGGCCATAGTTTTGCCGCCCCATAGGCCCCGGTCGAGTTCAGGGCCACGACCTGCCCATCGGTCCGCAGTCCCAAATCATGCCACACCCGCGCGGCCTGGGCGGCTTGGGGCGCTGTGACGTTCAACTCCAACTGCGGCGACTCTTCGGGACAACCGATCGCCCGGGCCAGGGCCAGGTAGCTTTGGACCATGGGCACCGGCCGGAAGCGCCGGCCATCGCGGGCCGCTGGGAGTGGCCTGGTCAAGAGGAGCGATCGACGATCCCGGGCGTAGCCCACGCGCTGCCGCGCTCCGCCCAGCCAGGCCAGCGCCGCGGTGTGCAAGGAATTGGTCAGCAGCAGGGCCATATCGAACCGCTGCCGTCGCAGACGGTCGACCAGGGCCAACCGGCCATGTTTCCTTTGGCCCGACCGGGGATCGAAAGGAAACTGCTCGTCGAGCCAAGGGCTGCCATCCAACAGTTCGGCCAGGTGTGGGCGCAGAATGCCCACAATCCGCGCCGACGGGCCAAAATGCCGCCGCACGGCCCGCAGTGTGGGAGTGGCCATGACCAAGTCCCCCACCCAATTAGGGAGGAAGATTGCGAGCTTCATGGCGGGAAGATACTAAAGCTGGCGGTTTGGGGCAATGTCAATCGGGATTTCGCTTGACAGCCCCTGATTTCTTCCGCTTTTACCTTACGAAGACCTTTCCCAGCTCACCGAAGAGGTGCTGGGATCGGCGTTGAGTTGCGCGAGGATGTCTTGCAGAACATGCTCGTCGCGGACGCGCATTTCCACGTCGGCCACGATCAGCCCGCGGTCGGAATGGTCCGTGGCGTGGATGCCGATCCCGTGTACGACCATGTCGGGCTGGGCGGCAATCTTTTGGGCGAGCATGCGGCGGATGCGGCGTTCATCCGCCATGGCGCAGACAACCTTCAGGCGGTAATTGGTATCGATGTAGGCTCGTTTGGCGGCCTTTCGATCGATCCAGCGACTGACCGGGTTGAGCAAGCAGTTGGTGGCCAGAATGGCGGCGGTGGCGACGCCGGCCTGGTTGGCCAAATCGGCGCCGCAGAGGGCCCCCACGGCCGCGCTGCACCACAGTGTGGCGGCTGTCGTCATTCCGCGAACCGTCAACCCTTCGCGCAAAATCACGCCGCCGCCGAGAAAGCCGATGCCGCTGACGATTTGCGCCGCCACCCGGGCCGCCTCCGTGCCGTGGTCGAGCGATCGCCCGAGGAGAACAAACAGGGCGGCGCCGGCGCACACCAGTGCATTGGTCCGCAGTCCAGCCGGATGTTGGCCGAACTGCCGCTCCAGGCCGATGAGCAAACCCAGCCCCAACGCGGCGCCCAGCGCAGTAACAAAAACCGTGAGCGTCATGCTTCACCGCCTCCAGGCGAAGGCTCAAGACCAAATCTATTTTCGTTTCGCCGCTGAAGGATAGTGAAAACGTGGCATGCCGTCAAGCCATAAGCTATAATCGCGGCATGAAGAAGAAAGTGATTTTTGTCTGTTCGGCGAACTATTACCGCAGCCGCTATGCGGAACACTACTTCAATTGGCTGGCCGGCCGGGAACAGTTGGGCTGGAGGGCCGATTCGCGTGGTCTGATGGTGGGGGTTTGGGGCAATATCGGCCCCATCTCGCGGCATGCGGTCGACGCGATGCAACGGCGGGGCATTCCGCTGGAGAAACAGCCGCGCGAACCGAAGGCCCTCACCCTTGCCGACCTGGCCGAGGCCGACCTCGTCGTCGCCGTCAAGGACGCCGAGCACCGCGCCATGATGGCCCAACAGTTTCCCCTCTGGAAAGACCGTATCGAGTATTGGCACGTCGACGACCTCGATTGTGCCCAGGCCAGCGAGGCCCTGCCGCACTTGGAAGAGCAGATCCATGCTCTGGTCGAGCGTTTGCAGGCCGGGGACGGGCACGACAAGTCCAGCGGTCCCGCGGCCCACCGCGCCGGCTGATTTGCCGATCGATTGATCTTTGCGTTGCAAGCGAGCCATTCAGATTCGTACCGTCCGCAGGTTCACGAGGTTCCAAGAATGGCTAGGGCCCATTTCCCGGGCAAAGATCAATGAATTCTTGAACTTCGGACCGTTTCCGACTATCCTGGTGCATGCCGGGCGGCGGAACTTCGTTCTTCCTCGGTTTCGGCCGCCACCGTCCCACCTTCCATTTCCCCCCTGACCACGAAGGATTGAAAGCCATGCCCCCGCACGCCAGCCACGATCATTCAGCTTCTGACGCCATCAGCCGCCGCCGTTTCCTGGCCGGCACGACGGCCGCTGCCGCGGGATTGGCGGTCGTGCGGCCCCGGCAGGTCGCGGCCGCGGAAGCGAACTCCCAAATCACGCTCGGCCTGATCGGCTGCGGCGGGCGGGGCAACTGGATCGCCAATTTGTTCCAACGGCATGGCGGCTACCAGTTCGTGGCCACGGCCGACTATTTTCCGGATCGCGCCCAGGCCGCCGCCCAACGCCTGGGCGCGGCCGAAAGCCATGCCTTCAGCGGCCTGTCGGGCTACAAGCGGTTGTTGGACGCCCGGCCGGATGCCATCGTGATCGAAAGCCCGCCGTACTTCCATGCGGAGCAGGCGACCGTCGGCGTCGATGCGGGCTGCCACGTCTACTGCGCCAAGCCGATTGCCGTCGATGTGCCGGGCTGCCAGGCGATGGCCGAGGCGGGCCGCAAGGGGACCGAGAAAAAGCGCGTCGTGCTGATCGATTTCCAGACCCGCACCAGCGAGTTCTACCAGGAGGCGATCCGCCGCGTCCATGCGGGCGACATCGGCAGGGTGGTCTCCGGCGAGGCCGTCTACTATGGTGGTCCGCTGGGGGGCAACTACGATCCCAACAATCCGGAGAGCAGGCTCCGCGCCTGGGCGCTGGACCGCATTCTTTCCGGCGACATCATCACCGAGCAGTTCATCCACGCCCTGGACGTGGCCACCTGGATCATCGACGCGGCGCCGCTCAAGGCCTATGGCGCGTGCGGCAAGCATGGCCGCGACGACTCGGGCACGTGCAACGACCATTTCAACGTGCTGTATGCGTTCCCCAGGGACTTGCTCTTGAGCTTCACCGGGACGCAGTTCGGCACCGCCTACGACGACATCGGTTGCCGCATGTTCGGCCCGCAAGGAATGATCGATGCGCATTACTACGGCATCGTGCACGTTGCCGGCCGGAAGTCGTACAAAGGGGGCAAGCACGGAAATCTTTACACCGACGGGGCGATCAGCAACATCGCCGCGTTCCACGCGGCGATCGGCCAGGGCGACTGCCGCAACGCGACCGTGGCGCCCAGCGTGCGGAGCAATCTGACCACGATCCTCGGCCGCACGGCGGCCTATAAGCGAAGCGAAGTCACCTGGGACGAGATGCTCAAGTCGGGCGAAAGGCTCGAGTTTTCCTTGGCCGGGCTGAGAAGTTGAGGGATTTCAGCGAAGGGGGCAGAAGTCGGGAGAGCGTCACCAACGGCGGCTTAATGGTAGTTGTCGCTTTGCGAAACGCTTCATTAACGCTAGAATTGATAATCAAAGGTTGGCAATATGGTTAAGACAGTCGATTTATCCGAGCCAAACGCGACCCTGGCCGAGCTAGTCTCTCTCGTGAGTTCCGGTACTCAAGTGGTCGTCACCCAGGATGGAAACCCGGTCGCGCGCCTTGTTCCGGTCGATGCGCTTATCGAAGCGCGCATTCCAGACTTGCATCCCGGCGCGTTTGAGCCAAGCGAAGATTGTGACACACCGCTGCCAGACGAGTTTTGGGCAGGGGAAGCATGAAACTCTCGCTCGATACCCGCGCGTTCATTTGGTGGGATTCTCAATCGAGTCGGTTGTCGGCGCGAGTTCTTGCGGCTTGTGCCGATCCTGCTAACGAATTGTTGCTCAGCGTGGCTAACGTTTGGGAAATGCAGATTAAGGTCCAGTTAGGCAAGCTGCAATTGCGTGCTCCGTTGGCCCGTATCATCGAAGAGCAGGAGCGTACCAATCGGATCAGGATTCTTCAAATTTCGATTGACCATGTGCTCGCGGTCGGGAATTTGCTTCCTCTTCACCGCGACCCGTTCGATCGCCTGGAGCAGCGGGAGGAAGAATCCCGCGAAGCCCAGGCCCGACGACGACGAAAACGGGTCGCCCGCCGTGGTAGCACTGCGTTGCGTTAATTGCGGTTAGTGAACCCTATTCATCCTTCATCCACTCCGGGATCTTAAAAGTCGGGTCCGGAACGACCTTGGGAAGCCAGAACTCCTCTTCTTCCATTCCATTTATGAATTGCTGAAGGTCGTTCAAGTTCCGGAAGGACAGATGGACGACATTGTGATGGCTGGCCTTGATAATGTATTGGGTATGGTTGGGGACGACATATAGGTCTTCGCCGACCGACCAGCCGAAAATCGTAGTGGAGAAGAGCAAGGTAATCAGTTGGTCGCGTTCTGCTCGCTCAAACTCCGCGATATCGCCTGTGCCCATAGGCATGCCGATGCCTTTCAGAATCTGGAACTCAACTCGGTTATTCGGGCGGTCAGGGTCCGGTCGCTCGGGCCAACTCCCCATGTGCCGCCAGACCCAACAGGACCGCCAGTCACCAGCAAGGTCTAGCATTAGTGCAAGGAAGTACGGCCTACGTTCCGGTTGAGGAGGCACGACCCAAAATCGGTTGAGCCCAGGATCAGGTTTGAACGTCAGCACCGCCGAGTCGGGATGACGCTCATCGAGCCCTATGCCATGCCCAGCAGCCCATTCCAGAAATTCCTCTTCGCGATGTGTCTTCATCGGTCTTTCGATCTACGCTCCTGCTTTCGTTTCCCAATGTTACCCCATGATGCCCCCAGCTAGGCGATATTGCCGACCCTTCCCACTCTATCCCTCGCTCTCCCCCTCGTTCCCCCCGTTTACTGCTCACTCCCGTCGGGGCGAATCTCTAGGTTTTCGAGCGGCAGAACCAGCAAGAGCTTGCCCGCTTTGGAACGAAACACCACCTGCTTGGCCTTCTTGTCTGGCTCCACTTTCACCTCGGCGGTATTTGTGCGACGAAACAGCAGGAGCGTCCATTCCTGCTCAACGCGGACGTAAACGAAAAGTATTATCCGCCGGGTCGCCATAGGGCGAGCCGCGAAGAGAACCAGCAGACCCTTCCCATCAATGTCAAAGCGTTCTGTCCGAGCGTAGTCGAACCGCTCAATGGGGGCGAAGCTGCTTTTTGCCTTTGCCCAAGAGAGAATTTCCTCTTCCGACTTTGCGGAGTCCAGCAGAAAGTCATTTAGCATGTAATTCTTTTCGGGATGGTTGGCGGCCATTGCGATTCCTCCCCAGATTTCCAGTAACAAAACTGCTGATAATGTCATACGCATAGAATGTTCCCTCCGGCGGTTCCACAAATCACAAGAGACGAGTGTTACGTTCCAGTGGCACGGGTCGCTCCGAATGGCTCGTGGCAGCAAACACCGCTAATTCGGTGCGATCAGCACAGGGCACGATTTGGAATAATTCAATCCCGGTCCGTAGTTGTTGTTTGCCGTCGTCGGGTCCGTTATCGGGTTCCCGCTTCGGGACGAAGTGCCGCCGCTTAAGGAAAGCCACCATGCTTCCACACCATTTAACCCAAGATGAAAGCAAGACCGGGAGGCCGGGACACTTCGGGGCCGCTCGACTACGTTTATGGGCCTTGAGCCCGCCGTCGTAAATGAGCGCCCCTCCGGCCCACCCGGTTGAGCTTCGAGCTCGAAGAGGTAGTTGCCGTCTCGCCCTCCGGCGAAAGTTGGAGTACCCGCTAGTTTGCGGGCCGCGCACTCGTAGTGCAAACTTCCGCCAGCGCTCGCTTGGGCTGCCTACGGGCGGTCCCGCAGGCGCAGCCCTCGGTCTTGCCGCCCCATAGGAGAAAGTCCCATGAGTAATACAATAATACGTTTCGTCGGCCTCGATGTCCACAAGCGCGTGGTCGAGGCCTGCATCAATGAGCAGTCCGGCAACGTGGTCCACCGCGAACGCTTTGCGCTGAACCGCCGCACCCTGGAACTGTTCGCCAGCAAGGTCCTCCAGCCCGGCGACCACGCGGCCCTGGAGGCCACCACCAAGCGCCGCAAGGGCGGCACAGCCCAGGGCGCCAAGCGGCAGGCCCTGTTGCCCGGCGGCGGACGGACCATCAAGTCGCTGGCCGCGCTCTGCGCCAGCGAGGGGCTGCCGCAGCCGCAGCC
>Ga0181529_10004346_pt1 | contig 15416 bp, 10 predicted proteins | sample PEATcosm2014_Bin_36_FD_119763 | JGI IMG/M metagenome (GOLD analysis project Ga0181529, IMG submission 119763) | Peatland microbial communities from MTU Mesocosm Facility, Houghton, MI, USA - PEATcosm2014_Bin10_30_metaG | ecosystem: Environmental > Terrestrial > Soil > Wetlands > Peat | place...
CCGAGCGGCGGCATGCTGGCGCAGAGGCAGGGCCAGCTCGATCAGTTCGCGGAGAAGCTGAAGCTCAACAAGGAACAGCGGGCCCAAGCCGAAACTATCATGGATGCGGCGCGCGAAGCCATGGGGCCGGCCCAGCAGAAACTGATCGAGGCGCGCAAGAACCTGGCGGCGGCCTTGATCGGCGGGCAAAGCGGCGACGCCGTCGACAAACTCACCAAAAGCTACGCTTCGTTGTCCGCCCAAACCAAGGAGCTGGAAGCCAATGCGTTCGGCAAGATCTGCGCCCTGCTCAAGCCTAATCAGCAATCCAAAGCTGTGCAGAATTTTGGGTTGATGGCGCAGTTGGTGGAATCGGGACAGATGGGCGGCCCATCGGGGGGCGGCCAGTCCGGCCAGTGGAGCGGCGGCCGGGGCGGCCGGAGATAGGCGGAGCGCGTATGTTCATCAAGTTTCTGTCAGTGGGAATTCTGGCTGCGTCGTTGGCTTCGGCGCAGTGGGGCGGCCGCGCCGGCGCAACCGGCAGCGGAGACATGAGCCCCAATCATCAGGGTCCGTCCCAGACGCGGATGGACCGGATCACCGCCATGCTGACGCTGGACCCCGAGCAGCGGAAGCAGGTGAAGTCCATCCTGGATGACGGCCAGAAGGAGGCCGCACCCGTTCGCGACCAGTTGGTGGCGGCCCAGTTGGGAATCGCCGACGCCGTGCAAGCGGGCAAGAGCCAGGACGAGATTGGCAAGACGATCGATGTCTACGCCGCTCTGGACACGCAGATGACCGGCATCGAGCTGCGGTCGCTCGCCAAGATCAGCCAGGATCTAAATAAGGACCAGCAAGCCAAGCTGGGTAGCCTGTTCTGGATGATGCGCGGCCTTTTCAAGAACAAGAACTGGAACGACGCCGGGGGATGGTGAGGGGAAGGGCGCACGGCATTCGCGCTGGGTGGCGCCTGACCAAGCCATCGCCGCGCTGACGCTTCCAGTACGTTCAAAGATGACCAATTCGATTACGGGGAGGAACGGCTGGTGTTGATAGCCCATTCGCGACGCGATGAGGGAACGCGCATCATCTCCATGAGGAAGGGGAACCGGCGTGAACAAGAAATCTATCAAAAGCGACTTGGCACGGATTGACCGCATGCGGGAGGCTGATATTGACTACTCGGACACTCCGCCGCTCGACAAGACGTTTCTCGAGAAGGCAGCCACGGCTTGGCCCCCGGTGAAAAGGCAATTGACGATTCGACTGGATGCGGACGTGCTCGATTGGCTCAAGGGCCATGGCAGAGGCTACCAGACCCGCATTAACCGCATTCTGCGCGTTGTGATGGAGAGTCAGCCGCCAGTTCATCGGTAGGTGTTCCCGGAGAACTGCGCAGTTCGGGCTGTCCCCCCTGCCTCCCTCCTGCTTCTTCAGCCTGCCCCGGTGTTCGTGGTTCGCTGCTTCTTCAAAAAAGAGATCCCGGTGCCGCTTGAGATACGGCAGCATCGTGCGCCCTCCCCGCGCCAACTGGTTTACCCCATCGCCCGAATCTGCGCCAGCGCTTTCTCCATTCCTTGCTGCGCGGCTTCTGAGAGTGGGGCGCCCAAGTCGAAAGATTCGCCTCCGATGCCGATCAGGATGGCCTCGGGGGCTTTGCCATAAACTTCTTGCGCGAGGCGCAGCAGCGAACCCGGCGAGCACCAGTGGGTGGCCGCGCTTTCGCCATCAACCGGCATCATCTGCACGGTGCCAGGCGGCAGGTCGGTGCGCGCGTCGATGAAGATGACTCGCTCCTCGGCCGCCAGGCGTTCGGCTAACTCGGGCACCAACTGCTGGACAGCTAAGCCGCCCAGGATGGTGGCCAGGCGCGGACCCACGGCATCGTCTCCGCGCAGGCTGTTGCCGTAGCCGAGAATCAGCGGGCGTCTTTTCGGGCCTCTCATGAGATTAGCGGTTCATATCGGCGGTGACCGCTCCCTTCGGTCGCGGCTCGGAAAGGATCGGAGCGGCGGGCGTGATCCGTCATGCAAAACACTCGCCCGCAAGCGGGCGTTGGCAAGCTAAAGCATGCCCCACCACGCGGGCGTTGGCAGGTTGAAGCCTGCCAACTGCGGTTCTTACGTGCGTGCCTCATCGAGCAGCGTTCCATCCGGCGCGCGCAACTCCACGGCGACAGGGGTCGCGCCGCCGGCGTGCGTGGAACAGCTCAGACACGGGTCATAGGCACGCACCACCGCCGAGACTCGGTTCAGCATGCCTTCCTGCAGCTTCCCGCCATCGACAAAGTGCTTGGCCGTTTCTTCCACGCTGCCGGCGATGGCCAGCGCGTTGTGCCCCGTGGCCACAATCAGGTTGGCCCAGACGATGCCGCCGTCTTCGTTCACTTTGTAATGATGGATGAGCGTTCCGCGCGGAGCCTCGATCACGCCGATCCCTTCGAGCGCGTTCACCCCGGCGCGCGCCCGCACGTGGGTGTCCACGATGCGTGGATCGTGGAGCAGCACTTCCATACGCTCCAGCGCATACAGGGCTTCAATCAGCCGCGCGTAGTGATAAAGGAACGAACTGCGCGGCGTCCGCCCGAAGCGCTCGCGGAATTCGGCCAGCTCTTTATCGGCCTCCGGCGTGCCGCAGCGGTCCGCCACGCTCAATCGTGCCAATGGACCCACGCGGTAGATACCCGCCGGAAACCCGCGCGGCCGGAAGTACGGCGACTTCATGTACGAATCTTTCGCCGAAGCTTCCGCAATGTACGTTGCGTAATCCTCCGCCGGAACCTGGTCCTCGACCACGGCGCCCTCGGCGTCGCGGAAGCGCAGCCCGCCGTCGTAGAGCGCGATGGCGCCAGAACGATCCACCAGCCCAGCGCTCATCATCGGCGCGGTGCCGAAGTTCTTAATCTCTTCGTCGAAGCGGTCCAGCACGCTCTTGAACAGCGCGAGCGCCCGCCGCGCGATTTCCTTGGCCTGCGGCAGCCCCGTCAGGATATCGCCCCGCCCGGCGACGCTGAGCGGTTCCTTCATTCCGCCTGGCACGATCCACGATGGATGGACACGCTCCTTGCACAGAATTTCGATCGCGTGCTGCCCGAACTTCCGCAGCTCGATGCCATCGCGCGCCAGCTCCGGATGCTTTTCGATGACGCCAATCACGTTGCGCTTCGCCATGTCGGAATCGAAACCCAGCAGCAGGTCCGGCGACGACAGGTGAAAGAAGCTCAGCGCGTGCGACTGCACGAATTGCGCATAATGGACCAGTTCCCGGAGCAGCGCGGCCGCCTTGGGAATCCGCACGGCGAGAATCGCGTCACACGCCTTGGAAGACGCCAGCAGATGGCTGATCGGGCAAATGCCGCAGACGCGCGAGGTGATCCCCGGCATTTCGTAGAACGGACGCCCCTCGGTGAACTTCTCGAACCCGCGGATCTGCGTCACGTGGAACTGGGTGCGCGCCACCTTGCCGTCGTCTCCCAGATGGATGGTAATCTTCGCGTGCCCTTCAATGCGGGTTACCGGATCGATGGTGATTCGTTTCATGCCCGAGTCTCCTACCCGAACTTCAACTTGGCGCTCGAGTCGGGCTTTCGCCCGGCCAGCAGATCGCCGAGAACGCTGAGGATGGCCTTGGACGCGGGCGGGCAACCCGGCACGTGCAGATCCACTTTCACGAATTCGCGCACCGGCCGCGCCTGCGGCAGCAGCGCCGGCACGCCATCGGTCGGCACGCCCTTACATTCCTGCACGCCCTCGACGTAGATCGATTGCAGCATCTTCTGCACCGGCAGGCCGTTCCGCATGGCGGACACGTTGCTGGTCACCGCGCAATCGCCCAGCGCCACCAGGGTCCGCGTCCGGCTGCGGATCTTCTGCAGCTTCTTCAAGTCTTCCTGGCTGCTCACGGCGCCTTCCACCAGCGTGACGTCCACACCCTCGGGAAATTCCTGCGCATCCACCAGCGGGCCATATACCAGGTCCGCCTTGCCCGCCACGTCGATGATGGCGGCGTCGATATCGAGCAGCGACATGTGACAGCCCGAACAGCCGTCCAGCCACACCGTCGCCAGCTTCAGCCGGTTCATGGGCGGGCTCCTTTCGCGAGCGCCAAGGCGCTGATGTTTTCGTGGCGCTTCGTCATCTCTTCCACCGCGAACCCTTTCTCGATCAACGCACCCGTCGGGCATGACTGCACGCACTTGCCGCAATTGGTGCAGCTCGACGCCGATCCCCAAGGCTGGTTCAATTCGCTGGTTATCCGGCACTTAATACCGCGGTTGGTCACTTCCCAAACGTGCGCTCCTTCCACTTCCGCGCAGACGCGCACGCACCGGGTACACAGCACGCACCGGTTGTGATCCAGCACGAAACGGCTGTGCGAAAGGTCCACCGGCAGCCGCGGATAATTGTAGGGATACCGCACGCTGCTCACGCCGAGCGATTTGGCGAGCGATTGCAGCTCGCAATGCCCGTTCGAGACGCACACGGAGCACACGTGGTTGCGCTCCACCAGGAGCAGTTCGATCACCATCCGCCGGTATCGCGTAAGCTGGGCCGAGACCGTGGTCACCGACATGCCGTCCTGCGCCGGCGTGGTGCAGGCCGGCAGCAGGCGCCCGACGCCAGCCACCTCCACCACGCACAAGCGGCAGGCTCCCACCGCGGTGAGCCCGGCCATGTGACAGAGCGTCGGGATCTCCTTCCCAGCCCCCTGCGCCGCTTCGAGGATCGTCATTCCCTCGGTGGCGCCGACCAGCTCACCATCAATCCGGATCGAGATTTTCTTTTGCGCCATGGTTATCTCCCGCTCACCGCTTTCACGTCACAGCGCAGGCACCGGCAGGCTTCCTCGCAAGCCTCCTCCGGCGTCAGCCCGGTCACCACCTCCTCGACGTTTTTCACCCGTTCGTGCGCCGGGAGTTGGCTCGGATGGTGGCGGCGGCTCTCGCTCGGCTGCAAAGGCGCTTCCTGTGCGTACTCGAACTCCGGAAACAGCCGCGCCCATCGCCGCACGCCCATCAGCCGCTCGTCCATGTTGCGCGCCGCTTTCTTTCCATAGCCCATCGCGTTGGAGAGATTCGAAGCGCCGCTGACCACGTCGCCGCCGGCGAAAAACCGCGGCCGGCTGGTCTCCATCGAGTAACGGTCTACGTCGATGGTTTTTTGTTCGCTGATTTTCAGGCCGGAGGCTTGCAGCAGATCCATGTCCACCGCTTCCCCGACCGCCAGGATTACGCTGTCGCACTCGTAGCGCTGGATCTCGTCGGTGGGAACCGGCTTGCGGCGGCCCGAGGAATCGTACTCGCCCAGCTTGGTCTTTACCACTTCCAGCGCCTTCACCCGCCCGTCCGGCGTTCCGATGATCCGGTGCGGCGCCGCCAGAAACAGGATCTTGGCACCCTCATCCTCCGCGGCCAGCGTCTCCTCTTCAATGGCGGGCATGTCCTTCCGCTCGCGGCGATACACGATCAGCGCTTCGGCGCCCATGCGCAGAGCCGTGCGCGCCGAATCGATGGCGGCGTTGCCGCCGCCAATGATCGCCACTTTGCGGCCGAGGAGAATCTCCTCCTCGCGCGCCACCGCTTCCAGGAACGGCAGCGCCGGCCAGACGCCCTTCAATTCGGTGCCCGCCAGGTATACCCACGATTCTTTCCACGTGCCGAAGGACAGGAAGACCGCGTCATACCGATCGTCCAGCTCGCTCAGCGGCAGGTCGAAGCCGACCCGCGTATCGAATACAAATTTGACCCCCATCCGCTCGATGAGCTGGATCTCTTTTCGCAGCACCTCTTTGGGCAGCCGGTACTCCGGCAGCACATACCGCAGCATGCCGCCGGCCTCGGCTTTGCTCTCGTACACGGTGACTTCGTGACCCAGCATCGCCAGGTAGTATGCAGCGGTCAGGCCGGCCGGCCCCGCGCCCGCCACCGCGATCTTGCGCCCGCTGGGCGGGAAGCGCCGCGCCACCACACGCGCATTCAGTTCTTCGTACCGGTCGGAGGCGAACACCGCGTCGGCGATCAGCCGGTGCACGTCGCGCATGTTCACCGCTTCGTCCAGCGTCTGGCGCCGGCACCGGTTGTCGCACGGATGCTGGCACACCCGTCCGGTGGATGCCGGCAGCGGATTGTCGATCACCACCGATTCGTACGCCTCATCCAGCTTGCCTTCCTTGTAAAGTTGCAGGAAGCGCGGGATATTCATGTGCAGCGGGCAACTGTTCTCGCAAGGCGAAAGCACCAGCTCCTCGCAGACGCCCGCCCGGCAGCGCCGCGCCACGATGTGGTCTTCGAATTCGTGGCGGAAGTGGCGAAGCGCGGTCAGCACCGGATTAGGCGCCGACTGGCCCAGCCCGCACAAGGAGCAGTCGCGAATCATCCGGCCCAAGTCCTCGAGCACCTCGAAATGCTCGTGCGCGGCGACCCCTTGCGTGAACGAGTTTAGAATCTTCAGCGCCTTGTCCAGACCCACGCGGCACGGCACGCATTTGCCGCAGGATTCGGAATGGGTGAATTCGATGAAGAACCGCGCCACGTCCACCATGCAGTTGTCTTCATCCATCACCACCATGCCGCCCGACCCCATGATGGAGCCGATCTGCGCCAGGCTTTCGTAATCCACCGTGGTGTCGAACATCTCGTGCGGGATGCAACCGCCTGACGGGCCGCCGGTCTGCACGGCCTTAATCGCTTTCCCGCTGATGCCGCCCTCCCCGATGTCGTACACCAGGGTCTTCAGCGGCGTTCCCAGCGGTAATTCCACCAGCCCCGAGTTGGTCACCTTGCCGACCAGCGAGAAAACCTTGGTACCCGCGCTTTTCGTGCTGCCGGTTTCGGTGAACCACGCCGCGCCCTTGGTGACTATGGGCGCGATGTTGTACCAGGTCTCCACGTTGTTGATGTTGGTTGGCTGGCCCCACAACCCCTTCTGCGCCGGGAACGGCGGCCGCGGCCGAGGCCGGCCCGCCATGCCTTCGAGCGACGCGATGAGAGCCGTCTCCTCGCCGCACACAAAGGCGCCCGCGCCTTCCACCAGCGAGATATCGAATTGGAACCCGCGTCCCAGGATGTTCTCGCCCAGCATGCCGTACTCCCGCGCCTGCTCGATGGCCCGCTCCAGCCGGTGAACCGCCAGCGGATACTCGGCGCGCACGTAGACGATGCCCTCGGTGGCGCCCATCACATAGGCGCCGATGATCATGCCCTCGATCAACGAGTGCGGGTCGCTCTCGATTTCGTTGCGGTTCATATAGGCGCCGGGGTCGCCTTCGTCCGCATTGCAGATGATGTATTTCTGGCTGGCCTTGTTCTTGGACAGGAACTCCCACTTGTTTCCGGTGAGATATCCCGCGCCGCCCCGTCCGCGCAACTTCGACGCCTTGACCTGCTCGATCACCGCCTCCGGGTGCCCTTCGATCAGGACCTTGTACAAGGCCTGGTAGCCTCCCACCGCCATGTACTCTTCCAGATCGTCCGGATCGATGAAGCCACAATTGCGCGTGACGATCTTCTTCTGCCCGCGGAAGAACGGAACCTCATCCCAATTGCGCAGCTCCGGCCACGCGGCTCCGTACTTGATGTGCGATGTGATGTGGTCCCATTCCTCGATCTTGCAGTACGCCAGGTCCGGCGTCACGTTGTTGGTCGCCACATCGTGCAGGATGCGCGTCACGTCGCTCGATTGCACCCGGTGCAGCACCACCAGCGGCCGCCCCGGCAGGCGCACCGAGACCAGCGGTTCCTCCGAGCAAGGCCCGAGGCAGCCCACGCTGGCGAGCGACACGTCCGCGCCCGCCCGGTCGATCTGCTCGGCGAAAGCATGGTACAGGCCCTCGGCGCCGTTGCCGCGCCCGCAGGTGCCCATGCCGACCGCAATGCGGGCGCGCGACGGCACCAGTTTCGCCAGACCTCGCTCGCGCACGTCGCTAAAAGCGTTGATATCCAGAATCCGCGTCATCGGTCATGACCCTCGGCGATAGCCGCCACTTCGCGCGCCAGTTGTCGCTCATTCACGTGGCCGCAGATGCGATGGTCCAGCTCCACGACCGGCGCCAGCGCGCACTGCCCGAAGCACGCCACCGTGCGCACGGTGAACTTTCCGTCCGGCGACGTGGGCGATTCGTCTTCGCCTCCGTTAATCCCCAAATCCAGCTTGACGCTCTCCAGCAGACTGCGCGAGCCCCGTGTGTGGCACGCCGTTCCGCGGCAGATGCAGATCGTGTGCTCGCCTTGCGGTTTCAGGTTGAACAGCGCATAGAAGGTCGCTACGCTGTAGATCCGCGCCGGCGGGATCTTCATCGCCGACGCGATGTAGCGCAGGGTCGCCTCCGGGAGATACTTTTGGGGCTGACGATTCTGGACGGCTTCCAGGATGGCCAACAGCGCGCCGGGACGGCCGCTGCGGCTGGCAATCACCTGGTCGATGAATGCTTCCATGGCCCCAAAATAACACCTATACGTCCTGAAATGGAAATGGGGTTGGGAGCGGGACTGGCAGGACACCCGAGACGCCGACTTGTCCATAGCTGAATCGGTGGTTCGCGAGCTGAATCGGTGGTTCGCGCCAGATAACGATCGAGAGTATTCCTCAGCTACCCAATGGGATCGTTCCTGGTACCCGTGGCCTTGCCAGGTATGGCATACCGGATTACAATCAAACCGCCAGTTTTTTTGGGGTTGTTTCGCAATCAATGACGCTGTTTCACAATCGAGAGTTGATTTTGCTACGGAGGTCGAATGCAACGTTGGCATCGCGCGCTACTAGTTGGCGCCATCGTACTGGTCCCTTTCACGGCATGTTTCGCGCAGGAATCGCGCGGCAGCATCACCGGCGTAGTCACTGACGCGCAAAATGCGGTCGTCGACAACGTAACGGTGGTTGTCACCAATACAGCGACAAACGTATCGAACCGCGCCGTCACAAATCAGACGGGCTATTTCGAAGTCGATTTTCTGCTTCCCGGGTCGTACTCGGTCTCGGCGGAGGCCAGTGGATTCGAGAAGCTGATCCGCACCGGCATTACCTTGAACACCGGCGACCGCCTGGCGGTCAACCTGCAACTTCAGGTGGGCAAGACGTCCACTTCGATTGAGGTCTCCGCCGACGCGCCGTTACTGCAAACCACTAGTGCCGTGGGTGGCCGCGTGCTCGATACGCGCGACATTGCCAACCTTCCGGTCACCACCATGAACCCCTGGGCGCTGCAGGCGATCACTCCGGGCGCGGTGTTCACCGGTTCGCCTGGCATCAGCCGCGTTATGGATCACGCCGGCACGGCCAGTTACGACATCATGGGTCTCGGCACCGGCACCAACGAATTCCTGCTGGACGGCAACCCGGTCACCGGGACCAACGGCGGACGCGCCGGTTTCGTTCCTTCGTCGGAAGCGGTGGACGAGGTGCGCATCGAGACCAACGCTTTCGACGCCTCCCTGGGTCACAGCGTGGGCGCCTACATCAGCGGCACCACCAAGTTTGGCACCAACAGCATTCATGGCTCGGGGTTCGCGCAGTATATGTGGTACCGCATCAACGGCACCAACGAGTTCACTCGGGCCAACTACCTGGCGCAGGAGGCGGCCGGCACGTGGCCAGCCGGACAGAACGAAAATCCCGGCGGCCGGTTCTTCCAGCCGGGCTTCAGCTTCGGCGGACCCGTGTACATCCCCAAGATTATCAACGGCAAGAACAAATTGTTCTTCTACATCGAGTACGATCACATCACCAGCATCCAGCCCAGCCCCGTAAATGTGGACTACTGGGTGCCCACCGACGCGCAGCGGCAGGGCAACTTTTCGGACCTCTCGGCGTACAACGCCGTCGCCTACACCATTTACGATCCCCGTTCGGCGGTGACGTCGACCGCTGGCCACATCTCCCGTACGCCGTTCCCGAGCAATACCATTCCGGCTTCGATGTACGCGAACACCCCGTTCTACAAGTTCTTTCAGCAACTCTATCCGGAACCCAATTTCACGCCCAAGACTCCCGACGGCTTCAACTATGTGGATTCGGCACAGCCCTACAACGACTATCTGCCGTCGCTGGTCAACCGCATCGACTATAACATCACCAGCACTCAGCGGCTGAGCGGCAAATGGTATTACAACCACCGCTTTTCGGACAATTACGACTGGGCGCACAACAGCCCGCTGAGGGGATATGAGTCGAACGGTTTGTGGCGGCCCACCCGCGGCGGCAGCCTGGACTACATGAAGGCCATCAATCCGAGTAACGTCCTGGATATCACGGTGAGCGTCACGCAGTACGCGGAAGGCGACAAGCAGCCCATCAAGAACAAATACACCGCCGGGGACGCCGGGCTGCCATCTTACATTGATCAACAGGCGGGCCTGTTGGGCGCGGACGGCCTCCCGGGCTTTTTGATCGGGGAGACCAGCACCAGTTCCAATATTACCCCCCAGGTTTACGCCAACATCGCGTCCACCAGTTATGAGGGATATTCCGGCCCCGGCATAAACCAACGCGGAACCACGGAGCAGTTAGCCGGTAAGATGTCCTCCGTCTGGGGTAAGCACACGCTGAAATACGGGGTGGAAGAACGGCGCTACCATTACGCCACGTTCCTCTCCGGCTCTTGCACCACCGGTTGCTACACATTCGAAAACAACTTCTTCACGGCTAGCGACACCACCACCACTGCCTCGCAGCTCGGCCTATCCTGGGCCTCCTTCATGACTGGCATGCCGAATGCCGCCAGCCTTGCCATCAGCGACACAGGCTACTACAGCACGCCGTACCATGCCGCATATATTCAGGACAACTTCCGCGTCACCGATCGTTTGCAGTTGATCTTTGGACTCCGCTTCGAATACGAGCAGGGCACCAGCGAGCGCTTCGACCGCGGCTTGTCGGGCGCCTACAACTTCGGCTTCACGCCGGCGTACGCGTCGGCGGTCGAGGCGGCATACAAAACCAATGGAAACGGCTTCCTGCCCTCGAGCATCACGGTCCAGGGCGGTCCCACGTATCTCGGCCAACCTTACAGCACCATGACTGGCGGCACCAAGCGGCCCCTGCCGAACTTCAGCGCCGTCTATGCGTTTAATCCAAAGACGGTGCTCCGATTCGGCACCGGCCTCTTCTCCGACACGTTCAATTCCATGACCAGCCGCCCAGGCGAGCAAGGGTACAGTCAGACCACCAGCGCCGTCATGACCACGGATAACGGCCTGACCTTCTGCTGCGGCATCGGCGCAGCCGCGAACGTGGGCACCAACAACATCATGTCGAATCCCTTCCCGACGCTCGCCAGCGGAGGGCATTTCGTGTTACCCACGGGCAACGCTCTCGGCTCGGACATCCAGGATGGTCAAAGCTTCACGTATTACCCACGCGACTACACACCCACGTGGGAGCAACGTTGGAGGCTTGGCGTTCAACGCGAGATTTTCGCGAACCAGGTAATTGACGTCTCTTACAACGGAGGCTACGCCTCCTCTCCGATGAACAAGAACCTCAGCGATTTGCCGGCCCAATACTGGAATTTCAGCGACCAGTTGAATAGCGGGGTAGATGCGCAAATGAAGGCAACCGTTCCCAATCCCTTTCTGGACACTAACTTCTCCAGTTTGGGGAGTTCGAGCGCAGCTCTCTATAACTACTTAAGCTCCCTGAGCTGGTTCACCAGTAAGACCCTGCAGGTGCAGCAACTCCTGCGGCAAGACCTGAATTCGGGAGCGGCTCTCACCGAGGCCGGCGGCTTCCGCAACATCACGATGTACAACGACGTGGAGGCTATGTATCAGAAGCGCTTCTCCAAGGGACTGCAGACCGCGTTCATGTACACGCATGTGTGGTCGCGGAATCAATGGGTGGAGAACCAGTTCGACCAGACGCCGGAATGGCAGCCTAACCCGAATTCGCGTCCCAACCGGTTTGTCTGGACCTGGGTCTGGGAACTGCCCTTCGGCAAAGGCCACCAGTGGGTCAAGGAAGGACCGATGCAACACGTCCTTGGCGGATGGCAGTTGAGCGGAATCTATCAGTGGCAAAGCGGCCCGCTGATCACGTGGGGCAACGTATACTACTACGGCAATCTGGACCAACTCGTATCCGCCCTTGACGAGGCCCAGACGCACCGGAACAGCATTCACCAGTGGTACAGCACGGCGGCGGATTACAGCAACCTGCTGAACTCGGCCGATTCTGCGTCCGGCGCGATTCCTGCCGGTTTCATCGGCTTCGAAGGACGTTCGGCCTTCCAGCCCGGAACCTACCAGGCGCGCTTGATGCCGGAATACGTCGACGGTCTTCGCGCCGATATCATCAACAACTGGGATGCCAGGATCTACCGTAAGTTCGCACTCTACGAACGCCTGAACGCGAGTTTCTCGGTGGACTTGATGAATGCCGCCAACCGCGTGCAGTACTCCGCTCCGACTGTCACTCCCACTTCCTCGCTGTTCGGACAGGTGACGGCTCAGGCTAACGGACCGCGCCAGATTCAGTTCAACGTGCGCGTGGATTTCTAAGCGTAGTTACTGAACCTTTCCCCAGGGAGCCGCTTCAACGCGGCTCCCTTTTTTTTGCGATGTTTGAGGGAGGCCGCGGGACAACACCTACGCATCCTGGAATGGAAATGCGCGTCGGAGCAGGTTGCTCGCCGCGCCCAAGCGGCGCTCGCGTTCCGGTAATGGGGTAGCTCGGTCCGCGGTTTCCGCCTGGGCGCCGGCTACAATCGGCACGGGCGGGTGGCCAGGTACATGCCGCTCGCCGGCGCCAGCAGGAAAACGCGGCCGGACCCCGCCGGTACAATCCGGTGGGCGCTGGTCACGCCTAAACCGAGCAGCAGCGTCTCGGGCAGCGAGAAATCGGCCTCCGGATGCGCCTCGATCAGGCACTTAACTTCGGCCGGAGAATGGGGCCAGATCGCCGTGGCCACCGCCGCATCGGACGGCAGGTTGAAAAACTCCAGCCGGCTACGGAAAATGGGCCGCCAGGTTTCCAATTGGTTGTACTGCGATACGGTGGTGGAGATCCCGAGCCAGCCAAAGTCGAGCGGAGGGCGCTGCGTCCCGCCAGGCCGTTCGGGCGCCATCCAGCAGTAACGCACCCGCGCGAGCGGCAGGTCCGACGAGTAGAATTCATCATGGGGCTCAACCAGGATCAGGTCGTTGCTGCGATGTCGCGCGCAATACGACTCGAGACCCGCGACCTCCGGGAGTTGGGCCGCTCGACCCGCCGGAATGGCCCAGACTGGCGAACCGGACACTGCCTTGACCACAGCACACACCACCAATGCGGCCAGTGCCGGCGCCCGCCCCCGGCGTGGCAGCATGGCGAGCAGTTCCGCCGATAGCACCGCCAGTGGTGGGATCAACGGGAGCACATAGGAACCCGAGCGGAAGCGGAAGGCAAACAACGCTGCGACGACCGCCGCGGTCCAGGCCAGCAAGACCGAACGCTGCCGCCACTTCAAGAGCAGGGGCGCCAGAGAGAGAGCTGCGGTCGCGCTGAGCACCGGATCCGTGAGGAACAAACGGCGAGCGTAAAAGACCAGGTGGTTCTCGTTCGAATACTGTGGGGGAGCGGTGACGCCCACCGCAAGATGCTGCGTGAGGATATACTCCGCCACGAACCAGCGCGGGTGTGCCGCTAGTTGGTATAGGTGCCACGGCAAGGCCACGGCCGCGGCGACCGCACAGACCGCAGCCACACGCGCCGGGCGCGGACGCGAATCGCGGGGCGCCAGCGCCGTGTGGATCGCTAGCGCGATCAGGGGCAGAAGCCCGGCGGCGCCCTTGGTCATGAGGGCCGCGCCCGAGCACACCGCAAAGATCCAGAACGAAGATGCGCGGCCAAGCGCAGGGTCGCGCGCCAGCACGCACATGGCCGTCACCAGCCACAAAGTCAGCAGCATGTCCGTCATCGCGAACCGCGCAAAGACGTAGAACAGGTGACTGAAGGTCAGCAGCAGGACCGCGCCCGCGGCCACCGCCAGGGAGTGCATTCTCAAGACCAGCAAAAACGCCAGCGCCGTGATCGACGCCGCCGCGATGAGCGATGGCACTCGCAGAGCCCAGGCCGAGATTCCGAAGATCCGGATGCTCCCCGCGACCAGCCATTGCAGCAGCGGCGGCTTGTTCAGAACGTAGCGGCCCAGGTAAGTCGGCGTCAGCCAGTGGCCGTCTGTGACCATCTCGATAGCTTCGCGTCCATAAACCGCTTCATCCTGCGACGCGATGTGGCTGACCGGGTCGGAGTACACGCTCGCAATCCCACTCTGTTCGACACCCAGGCTGAACCACGCGAGCGATGCCACAAATACCCCGGCAGCCGCCAGGTATCGAATGGTGCCGATCGAAGCCATGGGGTCATTCTAGCGCCTGAGCCGACGGCTGTCTGGTGGAGAAAACGGCGCCCGCTCGGCGCCGCTACCGCAGCCGCAGGCTGTTGGTCACCACGGTGACGCTCGACAGGGCCATGGCGGCGGACGCCAACATGGGGGAAAGCAGGCCCAGCGCGGCTATTGGGATGCCGACCGTGTTGTAGGCGAAGGCCCAGAACAGGTTCTGCCGAATGATGCGCATGGTGCGGCGGGAAAGCTCGATCGCGTCGGGCACGCCATTGAGGTTGCCGCGCATGAGCGTGATGTCGCCGGCCTCGATGGCGATGTCGGTTCCGGAGCCCATGGCGATCCCAAAATCCGCCTGGGCCAGCGCGGGAGCGTCGTTGATACCATCGCCGACCATGGCCACGCATTTGCCGGCGGCCTGCAACGCGCGAATCTCGGCGGCTTTTTGATCGGGGAGCACCTCGGCCAGCACGTGGTCAATGCCGGCCTCGCGCGCCACACGTTCGGCAACGGCGCGGCTGTCGCCGGTGAGCATCCACACTTCGAGGCCCATGGCGCGCAATTGGGCGACAGCGGCAGCGGCTTCGGGCTTGATGGTGTCGGCGATTTCGAAGCTGCCCGCCGCCGCGCCATCCACCGTCACCGTGACTCCCGGCCGGCTCACCACAACCTGGCGCCCGTCCACGCGAGCGTGCACGCCGTGGCCGGCTGTGGCTGCAAATTCAGCCGGCTCCGCGAGCGCGACACCACGCCCGGCCGCCGCTTCCACCACGGCTTTGCCCAGCGGATGTTCCGAGTAGCGTTCGGCGCTGGCGGCCAGGCGCAGCAGGTCGCCTTCGCTGAAGCCCGCGGCTGGATGGACGGCGGTGACCACCGGCTTGCCGTGCGTGAGCGTGCCGGTCTTATCGAGCACCACAGTATCGATGCGATACGCCATTTCGAGCGATTCCCCACCCTTGATGAGAATGCCGCGCTCGGCGCCGCGCCCGGTGCCGACCATGATGGCGGTGGGCGTGGCCAGCCCCAGTGCGCACGGGCAGGCGATGATCAGCACCGCTACCGCGTTCACCATGGCAGTAGCAAACGGCGCGAGGAAAAGCCACACCACGAAAGTGACGACAGCC
>Ga0181529_10004350_pt1 | contig 15395 bp, 13 predicted proteins | sample PEATcosm2014_Bin_36_FD_119763 | JGI IMG/M metagenome (GOLD analysis project Ga0181529, IMG submission 119763) | Peatland microbial communities from MTU Mesocosm Facility, Houghton, MI, USA - PEATcosm2014_Bin10_30_metaG | ecosystem: Environmental > Terrestrial > Soil > Wetlands > Peat | place...
ACGACCGCAAGTGGTGCTACATCCGGATGGAGGGACGCTCCTTCGGCGACATCCCGATCAACGTGGAGCTGAAGCTCGAGGTGGTCGACTCGCCGAACAGCGCAGGCATCGTCATCGACGCCGTCCGCTGCTGCAAGCTGGGCCTCGACCGTGGCCTCTCCGGCACCTTGGAGGGCCCGTCCTCCTACTTCATGAAGTCGCCGCCCAAGCAGTACTCGGACAACCGCGCCCGGGAGCTGACCGAGGCCTTCATCGCGGGCACCACTCCCGCGGCCGGCAACGGGCACGCCCAGCCCGCCGCCCCCGCGGCCCTGGTCACCCAGCAGGCAGTCGAGCCGCCCCACTCCTGATAGCCTGCTCACCGCAGCAGGAGCCCTCACGGGGTGGCGATGACCAGCGTCGGCAGCCAGATCGAGCACGGCCCCGGCGGGGATGTCCCCGCCGGGGCTGCTGCTGCCGTTCCCGGCGACGGCTCGATGCTGCCGTATTACGCGTATCGGGCTGCCGAGGCGCTGGTCCGGGTGCTGCCGCGGCGGGCCGCCTACGGTCTCGCGGTCGGTTGCGCGGAGGTCCTGCGGACCGTGCGGCCCGGGACCGTCCGCAGCCTCCGGGCCAACCTCGCCCACGTCCTCCCGGACCTGGAGCCACGTGCCCTCGACCGGGTGGTCCGCCGCAACCTGCGGGACCTGGGCCGTGCCTGGGTGGACGTCATGGCCATGCGCTTCGAGGGCGACGACATCAGCGATGGCCTGATCGTCGACCACTTCGAGCGCTACACGGAAGCGGCCGCCGGCGGACGGGGTGTCGCCGTCATCTCCCTCCACCTCGGTTCCTGGGAGAAGGGGCTCGCCGCCGGGAACAGCCTCGGCTACCCCATGGCCCTGCTCGCCGAGTACCTCCGACCGCCGCAGCTCTTTGAGCGGGTGGTGGGATCCCGGCGGGCTCAGGGCGTGCGCATCGTCCCCATCGACATCGCGGCCATCAAGGGCGCCGACGAGATCACCGCGCGCCGCCTCGGCGCCGCGGCCATGCGCGACGTGCTGCGCATCCTGAAGAGCGGCGGCGCCATCGCCCTGGCCATGGACCGTGACCTCATCGGCAACGGCCAGCCCTACCCCTTCTTCGGGGCCGAGGCCCCCATCCCGGTCGGGGTGGTCGACGCGGCCATGCGCGCCGGTTCTGTGATCCTCCCCGTCGTCCTGCCCCGCATCCACGGAGGTGTCGGCGTCTTCGTCCACCCGGAGATCGCGTACGACCCCGGCGCGCCGCGGCATGAGGAGCTTCACCGGGTGGTGATGGAGATCCTCAAGGTCTTCGAGGGGTGGATCCGGGAGTTTCCTGAGCAGTGGCACGTCCTCGACCCCGTCTGGGAGGAGCGAGGATGAGCTCCGGGCCGGTGACGGCCGGGCGCGTCACGGGTGGCCGCAGCGCACACGCGGGGCGGCGGTGAAGGTCTGCCTGGTCTCCCCCTACGACTTCATCCACCCCGGTGGGGTGACCGAGCACGTACGCCACCTGGCCGATGAGCTGCGCCGCCGCGGCCACGACGTCACGGTCCTGGCACCCTCGTCCCGGGTGCCCGACGACCACGGCATCCCCGGCTTCGTCCGCATCGGCCGCAGCGTGCCGGTGCGGGGCAACGGGTCGGTGGCGAGAATCGCCCTCTCCTTCCACCTGGTCCGGAGGGTCCGCGCCCTGCTCGACCGCGAGGACTTCGACGTCGTCCATTACCACGAGCCGCTCGTGCCCGGACTGCCGATCACCACCCTCCGCTTTCACCGCGGCGCCAACGTGGGCACCTTCCACGCCATGGCGCGCCGCAATCTGGGCTATTACTACGGCCGCCCCTTCCTCGGCCGCTACTTCCGGCGCCTTCACGGCCTGATCGCGGTCAGCGAGCCCGCCCGCGACTTCATCAGCCGCTACTTCGAGGGCGACTACACCATCGTGCCCAACGGCATCGACGGCGCGAGGTTCCGCCCCGACCTCCCTCGCCTCCCCGAGCTGGGCGACGATGGCAAGACGACCATCCTCTTCGTCGGCAGGATGGAGCAGCGCAAGGGTCTTCCCGTCCTCCTCCAGGCCTACGCCCAGCTCCGGCAGCGTCGCGACGACTGCCGGTTGGTCATCGTCGGTGACGGGCCGATGCGCTGGGCATACGAGCGACAGTGCGAGGCGACCGGGGTCCCCGACGTCAGGTTCCTCGGGCACGTCTCGGCCGACATCCTTCCCCGGATCTACGCCAGCTCCGACATCTTCTGCTCACCGGCCAACGGTGGTGAGAGCTTCGGCATTGTCCTGCTCGAGGCGATGGCCAGCGGGGTGCCGGTGGTGGCGTCGGCCATCCCCGGATTCAGCCACGTCGTCGAGGCCGGGGGTGATGGCCTGCTGGTGCCGCCGGGCAAGCCGGACGGGTTCGCGCGGGCCCTCGAGTCGCTCCTCGCCGACCCCGGGCTCCGCCGGACCATGGGCGGGCTCGGACTCGAGAAGTCGAGGCGCTACGACTGGCGGGTGGTCGGCGACCGGATCCTCGACGTCTACGCGCAGGCACGCGAGCGGGCACGCGACCCCATCGCCTGGTCGCGCTGAGGGAGCGGCGGTGTTCACCCAGCGATTCCAGGATTGGGTGCGCGGAGCGGCGCGCCGGCTGGTGACCGCTATCCATCTTCGGGGCATCACCCCCAACGCCCTGACCCTGACCGGCCTCGCGGTCACCGCCGCCGCCGCGGTCCTGATCGGCCTGGGCTGGTTGATCCCGGGCGGACTGGTGCTGCTCTTCGCCGGGCTCTTCGACATCCTTGACGGCGCCGTGGCCCGGGTCACCGACCGGGTGGGACGCTTCGGAGCCTTCCTGGACTCGACAACCGACCGCTACGCCGAGGTGGTCACCTACGCGGCCCTCCTCTACCACTTCATCTCGCGCAGCGGTGGAGAGCTCCCGGCGATGCTGGTGATCGTCGCCCTGGGTGGCTCGTTGCTCGTCTCCTACGTGCGCGCCCGCGCGCAGTCGCTCGGTTTCACCTGTGACGGCGGCCTGCTCGCCCGCCCGGAGCGGGTGGTGATCACCGTCGCCGGACTGGTGGTCCCGCCGCTGCTCATCCCCGCGCTCTGGGTGCTCGCGGTGCTCACCAACCTCACCGCGCTCCAGCGCATCCGGCTGGTCTGGCGAGAGGACCATCGCGCCCTCCCGTCGGACTCCTGACCGCGGCGGGAGCCGGCCGGTGCCCGGCTCGACGGGCGCCCGGGCTCGAGGCGAAGCCGGTGGCGGTCGGCGCTGAGCGATAGACTGCCTCGCGCCGTGACCAACGACGCCACCCCCGCCTCCCCCGCGCCGAAGAGGCCCCTCTCCCTCATCCAGGGACTGGACGGGACGACCCGGGCGACCATCGTCGCCGATGTCATCGCCGGGGCGACGCTCGCGGCCGTGGCGATCCCCGAGTCGATGGGCTACACGAAGATCGCCGGGATGCCGGTGATCACCGGCATCTACACCCTCGCGCTCCCGGTCATCGTGTTTGCACTGATCGGGTCCTCGCGGCACCTCGTGGTGGGCGCCGACTCGGCGACCGCAGCGATCATGTTCGCGGCCCTGATCGGCATCGCCAAGCCGGGGAGCCCCGAGTACGTCGGTCTCGCCGGCGTGATCGCGCTGCTCGCCGCCGCCTACCTGCTGGTCGCCCGCCTGCTCCGCCTCGGCTTCCTCGCCGACTTCCTCTCCCGGACCGCCCTGGTCGGCTTCCTGAGCGGCGTCGGCGTGCAGGTGGCGCTCACCCAGCTCCCGACCATGCTGGGCATCCACGCGAGCGGCAGCGTCGTCAACCAGATGGGGAAGCTGCTGACCTCTCTCGGCCACATCGTGCTCCCCGCGGCGGTGCTCGCCGTCCTGGCGGTGGCGGTGATCCTGCTCTTCGAGCGGGTTTCCAAGCGAATACCCGCCACCCTCGTGGTGGTCGCCGTCTCGATCATCGTGGCCGCCATGCTCCGGCTCGACCGCCACGGCGTCGCCATCGTCGGGTCGGTGCCGGCCGGGCTTCCGCCCGTCGGCCTTCCCCGCGTCACCTGGGGCCAGGTTCCGGGGCTGGCCGGGGTCTCCGCTTCGATCTTCGTGGTGATCCTGGCGCAGAGCGCAGCCACCTCCCGCAGCTTCGCCCAGAAGCGCGAAGAACCGCTCTCGGAGAACCGCGACCTGGTCGGTCTCGCCGTCGCCAACCTGGCCGCCGGCGTCACCGGCACGTTCTGCGTCAACGGCAGCCCGACCAAGACGGCCGTGGTGGACGCGGCGGGGGCGCGCACCCAGCTCGCCCAGCTGGTGATGGCGGTGATCGCCGTCGTGGTCCTGGTGGCCGCCACCGCCCTCCTCCACTTCCTCCCCGACGCGACCCTCGCCGCGGTGGTCTTCGTCATCGGCACCCGGCTCATCGACCTCGGTCACCTTCGCGAGCTCTGGAGGCTGCGCCGCGACGAGCTGGTGCTCGCCACCCTCACGGCGCTGGTGGTTGTGCTGATCGGCGTGGAGCAGGGGATCGCGCTGGCGGTCGCGCTCTCCGTGCTCGACTTCGTCCGCCACGCCTACCGGCCCCGCGACACGGTGATGGTGCCGGTCGCGGGGTTCACCGGCACCCTGGTCCCGGAGGCCGCCCATCCCGGCGTCGAGACCCTCCCCGGCGGCATCGCCTACCGCTTCGACGGCACCCTCTTCTTCGCCAATGCCGACCGCTTCCGGCAGCGCGTGCTGGACCTGGTCGCGGCCGCCCCGCACCCCGTCGCCTGGGTCGTGCTCGACCTCTCCCCGGTCGGGGACATCGACTACACGGCCGGCCAGGTGCTGGTCACCCTCTTGCGCGACCTCCGGGCGCGCTCGGTGGACGTCCATCTCGCCCACGTCGAGGACATCCACGACCTGCTCCAGCGCTACGGGATCTTTGGCCTGGTGGCGGCCGACCACGTCCACCACGGGGTCCGAGAGGCTGTCGCCGACGCCACCACCCCCGGCTGAGACCGGGCGGCCCGCCGATCCAGCTCAGAGGATCTGCAGCGTCTCCACCAGGTTGAAGAGACCGTGGACGATGGCCCCCGGGAGCAGCGAGCCCGAGTACTCATAGAGGAGGGCCAGGAGAACCCCGAGAAGGGCCAGGGGGAGGAAGAGGATCTCCTCCGTCGACGTTCCCCAGCCGACGTGGGCGGCGGCGAAGAAGCAGCCGGAGAGCACCGCGGCCGCGGGGACGTTGAGGTGGCGGCGCATCCAGCCGTAGACGAAGCCTCGGAAGAATGTCTCCTCGGCGAGCGGCACCTCCACCGAGAGCAGCAGGAGGGCGATGCCGACCTGACGGCCGTACTCCCCCTGCACGGTCGAAACCTGCGCGTTCTGGACGTGGACCAGGCCCGCCTCCGCGTCGAGGAGCCAGGTCAGCACCACCAGCGCGGCGAGGCTGGAGACGACCGCGACCGGGATCCAGCGGACGCGGGGCATCCGCCAGCCGAGATCTCTCAGCGAGGCGCGCCGGCGGACGAGCACGAGGACCGCGACCACCGCGATGGCGAACGCGTAGACCACCGTCTGCTCCGCGAAGTTGGCGAGCGCCGTCTGCACCTGCGGCCCGAGCCCGTGGGTCAGCCCTCGCGCGAATCGCTCGACCCCCGGGTCGACGAAAACCCCCGACAGCACCGAGACCCCCAGGAGGTAGGCGCCGAAGAAGATGACCACGTCGGTCCAGTCCCAGGGCACCCGCGGGGTGGCGCCGCCGGTTCCGCCGACGGCACGGGTGGCGAGCCGGCGCATCGAGCCCTGGTGCATCGCGCCATTGTGGCAAGCTGGCCGCGTGGCGCTCGGTGACCTCCTCGGCAACCCCGGCGCCGTGGCCGGGCTCCGCCACGCCCTCGACTCAGGGCAGCTCGGCCACGCCCTCCTGGTCACCGGCCCCGACCAGGTCGGCAAGACCGCGCTGATGCTGAGCCTGGCTGGCGAGCTGCTCCCGGACGGCTCCTGGCCGGGCGACCCGTCCACTCATCCCGACCTCTGGTTGGAGGACTCGCCAGACGAGAGGATCTCGATCCGGCGGGTGAGGGCCGGCGGCGACCCGGGGAGCCTCCAGGAGTTCCTCAGCCTGCGCACCTATGCCGGTGGAGCCCGGGTGGCGATCATCGCGCGCGCCGATCGGCTGACCGAAGAGGCGGCCAACTCCCTCCTCAAGACCGTGGAGGAACCACCTCCGCGCACCCATCTCCTGCTGACCGCCCACAGCCCGGAGCGGTTGCCCGCCACCATCGTCTCCCGCTGCGCCCGGCTGGCCCTCGGTCTGGTGGAGAGCCCCGCCATCGAGGCCTGGCTGCGGGACCGCCAGGGCGTGGATCCCGCCACCGCGGAGCTCGCCGCGGAGCTGGGCGCCGGCCGGCCGGGGCGGGCGCTTCGCCTCTCCCAGGACCCCGAAGCCCTGCGAGCCGAGCTCGAGGTCCTCGACCGCTTCCTCGCCATCGGCGGGGGCGGGGCTCCGGCGGCGCTGGCGGCTGCCGCCGAGCTCACACCCGGGAGCGGCAGCGAGGGCCGGGAGCGTCTCCTCCTCGACCTCTCCATCTGGGCATCGTTTGTCCGCGACGTCGCGGTCCGCGCCGCCGGCGCGCCCGAGCTGGCCAGGCTGCGCAGCCGGAGCCGCGAGGCGGAGGCGTGGGCGGGAGCGCTCTCACCGGGACAGGCAGGCCGGATCCTGGACGCGCTGCTGCGCGCTGGGGGCCAGGTCGCTGCCTATGCCCAACCGCGGCTGCTCCTGGAAGCCCTCTTCCTCGACACTTTTGCAGCGATTCCGACCCCTCCCGCCGTCGCCTGAGCGGGCGGGGGCCGCCGGTGGCGCCACGGAGACCCGAGCGATCGCTGATTGACAGTTCGCCCCGGCGTCCCTAAAGTTTGGAAACGCTCTCAACGCACCCGACCACCGGGAGCCGGTGGTCGGGTACTCGCTTCCCAGCCGGGGAGGGCTGCGCGGCAGACCAGCCCTCATCGCAAAGCCCTCCCACCGGCGGGCGGCCGTGCCCGTGTGCCGCGCCGCTCCGCGGCGACCGGCCCGCGCCGCCAGTCCTCCGGGCCCCCGGCCGCTGCGGGAAGAACGGGCCACGAGCGGGTCGCAGCTGGACTTCCACAGGCTCACACGTCGGCCACGTCCGTCAATCGCCGTCACTCATCTTCGGCACGGTGCATCCGCGCTGTCACAGACACCGAGAGAAGATGCGCCGGTCAGGGCCAGGCCGATGAGAACCTGGCATCACCTCAGCCGGAGTGCGGATACGGCGACTTTGACATGCTGAAGGGTGCGAGCTTGCGCTTCGACAGGCTGCGTGGCGGGTACTTCGCTCGCTATCTCGCCGGCGTTCTCGCGATCTGCGTGGTGGTCATGGGCTCGATGGTGCTCGTCCTCGCCAACGTCGCCGAGGGGAGCCTCACCACCGCCACCTCCAACGGGGTCCAGAGCGTGGCCCAGGAGGTCTCCAGCAAGGTCGACTCCTGGGTGCAGGATCGCGAGCGGGAGCTGACCCAGCTCTCCAACCTCATCTCGACCTCCGGTGCCACGTCGGGCCAGGCAGCCATCTCGATGGTCAGCCGCGCCACGACCAACGATCCCTTCGATGAGCTGGAGCTGGTCAATACCAGCGGCGCCACCGTCGCCGCCACCGGACTTGGCGGCGCGGTGTCCCTGGCCGGGCAGACATGGGTGGCCGGCATCGCCGTGAGCGATCAGCCCTACGCCGGCGGGGTCACGCTCAACTCCGCCGGCACCGACCTCGAATGGCTGATGGCGGTGCCTGCCAACACCAGCAACCTTCAGTTCTACGGCGTCCTCGTCGGCGCCATCGGCCTCGAGCCCTGGACCGGGCCCGGTGGCGGGAGCAACCAGGTGGCCGGCCTTCTCTCCGGCATCAGCGGTTCCGGCGGCGCCTCGACGTCGGTCACCGCCGTCAACAGCTCGGGGAAGGTGGTCTACGCGACCTCCATGGGAACCCCCGGAAAGCTCACGTCGGCGGAGATGCTCGCCAAGGGCGCCCTGCGGACCCACATCGACAACTCCGCGGTGCGCGACGCCCTCAGCGGCCAGTCCGGCTCCTCCCGCATCACGGTCGGCGGCACCGACTCCATCACCGGCTACGCCGAGGCCTCACAGGTCCAGTGGGCGATCCTGGTCAGCGAGCCGGCCAGCCAGGCCCTGAGCGGCGTGACCGCCCTGCGCAACTGGGGATTCGTCGTCCTGGGCGCCGGTCTGATTCTGGCGGCGGTCTTCGCCTTCGTCGTGGCCCAGATCGAGGTGCGCCCCATCCGAGCCCTCTCCCGGGCTGCCCGCCGCGTCTCCGCGGGCGACCTCACCGCCCGGGTCTCGCCGGCCGGCGCCGTGGAGGTGGCGACCCTGGGGGATGCCTTCAACCTGATGATCGCACGCCTCGAGTCCCTGATCGGCCGGGTTCGCGGAACCAGCACCGACCTCTCCGATTCGGCGATCCGCCTGGCCGCGGCCTCCAACCAACTGGCCGCCACGACTGCCCGGCAGAGCTCGAGCGCCACCGAGACCTCGGCGAGCATGGAGGAGCTGGCCCGGACCTCCGGGCAGATCGCGGAGACCGTGGAGAAGGTGGCCGCCCAGGCGGCCGAGACGCGAGACAAGCTGGAGCGGGCGCGCGAGGACATCCTCGCCTCGACCGAGCGCACCCTGAGCCTCACCGACCGGGTGCGCGACATCACCCGGATCCTCTCCATGATCAATGACCTCGCCGACCAGACCAACCTGCTCGCCCTCAACGCCGCCATCGAGGCGGCCCGCGCCGGCGAGGCCGGTCGCGGCTTCGCCGTGGTCGCCGACGAGGTGCGGAGGCTCGCCGACCGGTCCAAGACCCTCGCCTCCGACATCTCCCAGATCACCGCCAACGTCCAGGTCGAGACCAGCGCCACCGTGCTGGCGATGGACAAGGGGGCGGAGCAGCTCAAGGACGGCCTCGTCCTCATGGAGCACGTCGCCGAGGCCAGCTCGGGGATCCGGCTCGCCACCCAGCAGCAGCAGTCCGCGACCGAGCAGGTGGTGGAGGCCATGGAGCAGGTTCGGATCGCCAGCCAGCAGGTGTCGACGACCGCTCAGGAGCTGGCCCTCGCCTCGGGCAACCAGGCGACCATGGCCGGTGACCTCAAGATGGCGTCGACCGTCGTCCCCCCGGCCCCGACCACCGGCGGCCGGCAGCCGAAGGCGAGCCGGCCCTCCGGGAGCGGGCAGATCCCCGCCCCGGACGGCCGCCGTCCCGGCGCTCCGAGCCAGCCCGCGGCCCTGGCGCTCCCGCCGACCGATCCTCGCTGACGGGCCGCGCCGCGCCGACCTGCCGCTCCCCGGGTTGGGTGGCCAGCGGTCCACCTCCGGGCGGGAGCGCTCTCACAACTTCCCCGCCGGCGTGGGAGGGCGCCATCCCCCACCCGGGTGAGTGCCATCACCTATCACCCGTTGGGGTGATTGACACTCGCTGAGGCCCGTCTCTAGAGTGTGGAACCGCTCCCAATGAAGGATTTTCACGGCACCAAAGTGACCCTTGAAGAGGTGGCGCAGGCAGCCGGCGTCTCGCGCGCGACCGCGTCCCGAGTCCTCACATCAGACCCTCGAGTGAGCCTCGACGCGCGCAGGGCTGTCGAGCGCGCCGCGAGCAAGCTGGGCTATGTCCCCAACCAGGCAGGGCGGGCACTGGCCACGGGCCGCAGCGACGCGGTCGCACTGGTGGTCTTCGAGCCCACCACCCTCCTCTTCGGTGACCCCTTCTTCCCCCGGCTCATCCGCGGGCTGGGCGACGTCCTCACCTCACGCGACATGCAGCTGATCCTGCTCGCGCCCCAGACGGCCTCGGATGCCGACCGCGTGGAACGCTACGTCGCCGCCGGCCACGTCGACGGAGCCCTGCTGGTTTCGCTGCCGAGCGCTCACCCGCTCCCGGCGCGCCTTGCCTCCCGTGGCATCCCGGTCGTCATCGGCGGGCGTCCCACCGAGGCCGACCGCTTCAACCATGTCGACGTGGACAACGTGTCCGGATCTGCTCACGCCGTCGCCCACCTGGTCGCCGGGGGACGGCGGACCATCGCCACGGTGACCGGGCGCAAGGATGTGCCCGCCGGTCAGGACCGGCTTCGCGGCTACCAGGAGGGGCTGAAGGCGGCGGGCCTCCCCGCCGACGACGCACTGATCGAGGCGGGTGACTTCACCCGCGACGGCGGCGCTCGGGCGATGCGGTTCCTCCTCGTCAAGCGCCCCCAGCTCGACGCCGTGTTCGTCGCCTCCGACCTGATGGCGGTGGGCGTCCTGGAGGCGCTGCATCAGGCTGGTCGCCGGGTTCCCGAGGATGTGGCCGTCGTCGGCTACGACGACGACCCCATGGCCATCGGGCTCCAGCCGCCGCTCAGCAGCGTCCGGCAGCCCATCGAGGAGATGGGGCGCGAGATGGCCCGGCTCCTTCTGGACGCCGTCCATTCGCCCGACCGGCCGCCCCGCAAGGTGCTCCTGACCACACGGCTCGAGGTCCGCTTCTCCTCGGCCCCCGTCGTAGCCAAGCCCACAGGGGAGGCTGTCTGACCGTGCGTTTCATCGCCCGCCGGGTAGGTTTCTACGCGATCGCGGCCTGGGTCGCGATCACCGTGAGCTTCTTCCTGCCCCGTATGGTCCCAGGTGATCCGGTGGCCGGCATCATCGCCAACGCCTCCATCCACGGGTGCAACCCGTACTGCGTCAAGGCGCTCGAGCTGGAGTTCGGCGTCTTCAACCACAGCAGCCTCCTGGTCCAGTACCTGCAGTACTGGGGGAACCTCTTCCACGGCAACCTCGGGGTTTCGTACTTCGAGAGCAGTCAGCCGGTCACCACCCTGGTCGCGGCCTACCTGCCCTGGACCATCGGGCTTCTCGGGGTCGCCACGGTGATCAGCTTCGTCCTCGGGACCACCATCGGCATCTTCCTGGGCTGGCGTCGCGGATCGCGGCTCGACTGGGTCGTGCCGGGCGCCACCTTCTTCCAGGCCATCCCCTACTTCTTCCTGGCCATGGTCCTCATCGAGGTTTTCGCCAGCATCCTGAAGTGGTTCCCGCCCCAGTACGGCTACGACATCACGCTGACGCCGGGGTGGAGCGTGGGCTACATCTGGAGCATCATCGACCACGCCATGCTGCCGGCCTTCACCGTGGTGTTGGCCTCGGCCGCCGGCTTCATCCTCGGGATGCGCAACCAGATGCTCACCACCATGGACGAGGACTTCGTCCTGGTGGCTCGGGCCAAGGGGCTGCACTCCGGCCGCGTGGTCTGGTACGCGGCCCGCAACGCGATTCTCCCCTCCGTGTCCAACTTCTCGCTGGCCATCAGCCTGGTGGTTGCCGGTCAGCTCCTCGTCGAGGTGGTCTTCAACTACCCGGGGATCGGCTATCTCCTCTTCAAGGCGGTGATCAACCACGACTACCCGCTGGTGCAGGGGGTCTTCGTGGTCATCGTCCTGGTGGTGCTGGCCGCCAACCTGATCGCCGACGTGGTGTACGCGTTCATCGACCCCCGCGCCCGCCAGGAGGCCTGACCCGCGATGAGCACCAACGTCACAACCCTGCTCACCAGCCCCGAGCCGGCGCCCACGTCCCGGGGCTCCCGGGCGATCCGGATGCCACGGTCGCCGAAGATCATTGCCGGGCTGGTCATCCTGGCCGTCTTCGCCGTGCTCGCCATCATCGGCCCGGCGATCTCGCCCTACAGCCCCAACGAGATCAACCAGAACTGGGTGAAGATCACCTGCCAGCAGGGCCCCGGCCTCTGCATCGGCGAGATCAAGGATGGCGTGCCGGGCGGATACGTTCCGCTGGAGGTGCCGCTCGGGCCGTCGGCGGCCCACCCGCTCGGGACCACGCTGCTGGGCCAGGACGTCTGGTCGCAGCTGCTCAACTCGACGCGTCCCACCCTGGTCGTGGCCTTCCTGGCCGGCCTGGTGGCGACCGCGCTCTCCATCTTGATCGGGGTCAGCGCCGGCTATCTGGGCGGGAGCGCTGATGAGGGCCTCTCGCTCCTCTCCAACGTCTTCCTGGCGATCCCAGGACTGCCGCTCCTCATCGTGCTCGCGAGCTACGTTCCCGGAGCGGACACCAGCGTCATCGTCATCGGATTAATCGTGGCCCTGACAGGGTGGGCCTATGGGTCGAGGGTGCTCCGCGCCCAAACCCTCTCCCTGCGCAACCGGGACTTCGTCGAGGCGGCCCGCGTCTCGGGGGAGGGCCGCCTGCGGATCATCCTCGCGGAGGTGATGCCGAACCTGCTGCCGATCATCGCCTCCTCCTTCCTCTTCACCACGCTGTACGCCATCGGCGCCTATGTCTCCCTCGCCTTCCTCGGTCTGGCCGGAACCCCCACCTCCTCGCCACCTGGTCCCTGGAACTGGGGAATCATGCTCCAGCAGGTGTTCGACAACAACGCGGTCAACACCGGCTACTGGTGGTGGTGGCTGCCGCCGGGCATCTGCATCGCCCTGGTTGGCACCTCGCTGGCCCTGCTCAACTTCGGGATCGACGAGTTCATCAACCCGCGGCTGCGCGCTGTCGGCCTCACCCGCAAGGCCGCCCGGAAGGCGGGGATCAGCTTCCGCGCCACGCTCGGGTTCACGCCCGTGATGGGCGGCCGGAAGGCCCCCGTCGCGCCGGCATCCGGCAGCGACGACGGTCGTGGGGGGAGCTCCCGATGAGCGAGACGTCGCCCCCCGCACGGGCGCCGCGCACGCCCACTCACAGCACCGCGCGCCAGGCGGACCCGGTGCTGGAGATCCGCGGGCTCACCGTCGACTACGGCTTCGGCACCGAGGCGGTCCACGCCGTCGTGGATTGTGACCTGGTCCTGCGCCGGGGTCAGGTGCTGGGCCTGGCCGGGGAGAGCGGGAGCGGCAAGTCCACGCTCTCCATGGCGGCCATCCGGCTGCTGCGGTCCCCCGGCGTGATCACCGGTGGCGAGGTGCTCTTCCACCCCCGGCCTGTCGAGGGCGAGAGCTCGGATCCGACCATCGACCTGCTGCGGGCCGATGAGGCGGAGCTGCGCCGGGTGCGCTGGTCGGAGATCTCCGTCGTCTTCCAGAGTGCGCTCAACGCTCTCAACCCGGTCATCACGATCGGCGCCCAGTTCGACGACCTCCTCAAGGTCCACCGTCCGCACCTCTCCTCGACGGAGAGATGGGACCGGGGCGTCGAGTTGTTGGAGATGGTGGGGATGACCGGGGAGCGGCTGCGCAGCTACTCCCACGAGCTCTCGGGTGGCATGCGCCAGCGGGCCATGATCGCCATGGCCCTGGCTCTCGAGCCACAGGTCATGATCCTGGACGAGCCGACGACCGCTCTCGACGTGGTGACCCAGCGCGAGATCCTCGAGGAGCTGATGGGGCTCAGGGACCGTCTCGGGTTCGCCGCCCTCTTCATCACCCACGATCTCTCCCTGCTGGTGGAGCTGGCCGACGAGATCGTGGTCATGTACGCCGGCCGGCTGATGGAGCGTGCTCCGGCTGCCTCGCTGTTCCGGGCACCGCGGGTTCCCTACACCTATGGGCTGCTGCACTGCTTCCCGCCCATGCACGGGGAACGCAAGCCGATGGAGGGAATCCCGGGCTCGCCACCCGATCTGCGCGCCCTCCCCTCGGGCTGTTCCTTCCACCCCCGCTGTCCCTGGGCGATGGAGCGCTGCAGAAAGGAGACGCCCGTGCTCACCCGACTCGACGCCTCCGGACGCGAGGCGGCCTGCTGGCTCCACTCCGGTGGCGCCACCGTTCCCGCCGAGCTGGCCCTGGCCGATCCCGGCGACCGGGGCTCGTCCGCCGCGACCAGGAGGGTCGCACGATGAGCCTCACCGCCCAGGAGGCCGCGGTCCCGCCGGTGTCGGTCGCCCCCGTGCTGGAAGGGCGCGGCCTCACCAAGTACTTCTCGGTCAAGCATGGCCGCGGCATCTTCCCCGGCACCGCGCGACTCTTCGCGGTGGACGACGTCACGATCGCTCTCGCAGCGGGAACCGTGACCGCCCTGGTCGGGGAGAGCGGCTCGGGAAAGACCACCGTCGCCCGGATGCTGGCCAAGATCATCAACCCCGATGGCGGTGTGGTGCTGCTCGACGGCAAGCCGGTGCCGCACGGGCGGCCCCGCAGTTACGCGCGGCAGGTCCAGATGGTCTTTCAGGACCCCTTCGCCTCGCTCAACCCGATCCACCGCATCAGCTACAACCTGGTCAGGCCTCTGACGATCCACCATCTGGGCGGTCCCGACCTGAACGCGGCGATCGAGGAGCTGCTTCGCCGGGTCGCCCTCGAGCCGCCCCAGCAATTCACCCGGAAATTCCCCCACGAGCTCTCCGGCGGCCAGCGTCAGCGCGTGGCCATCGCCCGTGCGCTCTCGGTCCGCCCCCGGGTGCTGCTCGCCGACGAGCCCGTGTCGATGCTCGACGTCTCGATCCGCCTCGGCATCCTCAACCTGCTCGCGGACCTGCGCGATCGCGACCACCTGGCGATCCTCTACGTCACCCACGACATCGCGTCCGCCCGCTATCTCGCCGACACCATCGTCGTGATGTACGCGGGGCAGGTGGTGGAGACCGCCCCCAGCGCACGCCTGACGGATCACCCGGCCCACCCCTACACTCAGCTGCTGCTCTCCGCCGCACCGGACCCGGACCGTGCCGAGCCGCCGAGCCTGGCCGGAAGCGGAGCCCCGCCCAGCCTGATCGCCCCGCCCAGCGGCTGCCGGTTCCACCCGCGCTGCCCCCACGCCATGGCGATCTGCAGCACGACGGCCCCACCGAGCGTCACCGTCGGCCCCGGGCACGCCTCCAACTGCTGGCTCCACGTCGAGGAGTCGCGTCGTGTCCCCGACAACCCGGACGTGATGGCGGCGAAAGCCGGCTCCACGTCCCTGCGGCCCCCGGCCGCGCCACCCCCAATTGGCACCACCCAGATGAGGAGGACTGAGGAGGATCGGAGCATGGAGTAGCTTCCCGGGCTCCGCCGGCCCCGAGGGACGAGCGGAGGCAAGAGGTCGGCACCCCAGCGGGAGAGCCGGCCGCAGGCAGCCTCCGTCACGCCAGACACCTGCCGGCGACATCACATCAGCAATGCACGGCCCCATCGGGTCGTGCCTCACGGAGATCGTGTAGCTAGATGAACCTTGGAAAGATCGCAGTAGTTGCCGCGGGGGTCGCCCTGGGGGTGGCCGCATGCGGCAGCACGTCATCGACGACCTCTTCCTCGTCTCCCAGCACCACGGCAGTCGGCCCGGCGCTGTACGAGGAGGCCACCACCGGCGTCACCTTCACCCAGGACTTCAACCCGTACGAGAGCAGCTCGCTCTCACACGGACTGAACCTGAACACCCTGGTCTACGAGCCGCTCTACGAGATGGACG
>Ga0181529_10004353_pt1 | contig 15393 bp, 14 predicted proteins | sample PEATcosm2014_Bin_36_FD_119763 | JGI IMG/M metagenome (GOLD analysis project Ga0181529, IMG submission 119763) | Peatland microbial communities from MTU Mesocosm Facility, Houghton, MI, USA - PEATcosm2014_Bin10_30_metaG | ecosystem: Environmental > Terrestrial > Soil > Wetlands > Peat | place...
CCACGCGGTTTCTCGACACGGACCGCGCGATCCTGCTCGACTCCGGCTCGACGACGGAATTGTTCGCCCGCGAGCTTCGCGCCGCTCCGGCGCTCACCGTCATGACGACCGGCCTCAATGTCGTCAACGCATTGGCGCGATCACCGCAACATACACTGATGCTTCCGGGCGGAACCGTTCGCGTCGAAAGCATGTCCATTGGCGGACGCGGCATAGAAACGGCCTTGGCGGGCATGATTTTCGACACGGCTTATTTGGGCGCCGACGCCATCGATCCAGATCGGGGTCTGAGCACGTTTCGCGAGGACGAAGCCCACCTCAACGTGACGATGGCCGCCGCAGCCCGCCGGCTGATCATCCTAGCCGATTCCAGCAAGTTCAGGGCGCCCGCTCTCCATAACTTCCACGAAATCGAAAACATCCACGCGATTGTGACGGACAGCGGCGCGAGCGACGCGATCGTCCAACGCATCGAGGCGCGCGGAACCGCCGTTCACCGCGTCGAAGTCAAGGAGATTCTCTGATGCCCGCCACCGCCGCCGCCGCCGCGCAACAGCCCTTGGACAGCTTCGTGACGACGGGCGAAATTCTCCGGCAACCCGACATCTGGCGCGGCTTCGCCGCGAAAGCAGAGGCCTTCGCCCAGCAGGCGCAGGGCTGGTTGCGGCAGCGCGCGCACGACGAAATCTGGTTCTGCGGCGCCGGGAGTTCTTCGTTCATCGGCGATTGCCTCGCAAGCTATTTGAACTCAGCGCCCGGCCCTGCTCGTTATCGATCGGTCCCGACCACCGATCTCGTCGCCACGCCGCACCGCTTCTTCCGGCCGGGCGTTCGAATCCTCGTCGTTTCTTTTGGGCGTAGCGGCGACAGTTCCGAGACCATCGGCACGCTCGACTTGCTCGACGCGCTCGCGCCGGACGCCGATCGTCTGAACATCACCTGCAACGGCGCGAGCATGCTGGCGACGCGCAAGGCCCCCCCGACCTGCCAACAACGCGTACTCGTACTCCCGGCTGAGACCAACGACGCCGGATTTGCGATGACGTCGAGCTTCACGACAATGTTCTTGGCGGCGCTCGCGACGTTCGATTTCGCTCCGCCCATGGGCGCGCGCGAGATGTTTGAAACGCTCGCCGAGGCCGCCGAAGCGGTGTTGCGGGACTCGCTCAAGTATTTTGCGAAGGTCGAGAGCCCCAAGCGGGTGGCGTTCTTGGGCTGCGGGCCTTTGACCGCCACCGCGCACGAGAGCGCGCTAAAGGTGTTGGAGCTGGCATCGGGACACATCCCTGTGGAGTGGAATTCCACGCTCGGCTTTCGGCACGGACCGAAATCGTTCGTCGACTCTGAAACGAAAGTATTCGTGTTCGTCTCGTCTGATCCGTCGACGCGGCGATATGACCTCGATCTCGCCGACGAACTCGAGCGGCAATTCGGCGTGAGCACCGTCGTGCGCCTGGGCGAGGCGGCGGTCCAACCGACGATTTTGGTTCCCGTGATCGGAAGAGACGTGCACCGTTGCGTGTTGTTCGTTCTCATCGCGCAAGTCGCGGCGGTCACGTTGTCGCATCGGCTTGGCTTCAATGTCGACAATCCCTTTGTCGATGGGAACCTGTCGCGCGTCGTATCCGGTGTGAACCTCTACGTTTCCCAGGAGCGCAAGCCCGCCTCGTGCGGCGCCATTGATGTCGGCGGCACCAAGATTGAAGCGTGTTTGTTCGACGCTGCTTTGAGCCCGTTGAAACGCCGGCGCACGCCGACTCCCGTCGGTGACTACGAATCGCTGCTGGAGGCCATCGTCGATTCGGCGAGGTGGCTCGAGAAGGAAGGCGGCACCGATCTGTCAATCGGCCTCGGGCTTCCCGGACTGGTCGATCCGCGCGCCGGCATTTCGGCGACGGCGAATATTCCCGCTTCCGGCCGGCCTTTGCGCACGGACCTCATGCGCAGGCTCGGCAGACCGGTGCCGATGGAGAACGACTGCAAATTGTTCGCGTTGAGCGAGGCGCGATCTGGCGCGGGCGCGCGGTTTGAGACCGTTTTCGGGCTTGTGCTAGGGACCGGCGTCGGCGGCGGGCTGTGCCGAAACGGCCGTCTCGCGTCGAGTCTCAACGGCCTGGCGGGCGAAGTCGGACATATCGGAATGCCGACTGCGCTCATCAATAGGCACGGTCTTCCGACCTTGCGTTGCGGATGCGGGCGCGACGGCTGTTACGAGACGCTCGCCTCGGGCCCCGGAATCGTAAGGCTCGCCGAGTATATATGCAGCAGCTCTCCTGGCGTCCCGCAGACAGTCTTTGAAAATGAGGCATTCAACCCTGCTCGCGACGCTTGGGTCGATATTGTCGCCGAACTGCTGTTGACGATCCAGCTCGCGGTCGATCCCGATTGCGTCGTTCTGGGCGGTGGTCTTTGCCATGCACCCGGGATCGTGGAGCGTCTGACAAGCGCACTGGCTTCGCGCATGCTCGGCGGCTTGCACATTCCGGTCATCGCGGTCGCTCAGCATGGAGACGCCAGCGGCGTGCGCGGGGCGGCGATGCTTGCGCGCGAAGGTCTGGGGGGTCCGATTTGAAAATCCTTCGGGAACTGGTCCGGCGCAATCGCGCCGGCTCCGGCGAAGCCCTGGCCTCCGTATGCTCGGCGCATCCAGATGTGATTTCCGCTTCGCTCCTGCTCGCCAAGGCGCACGACACGGGGTTGCTCGTCGAGGCGACGAGCAACCAGGTCAATCAGTTCGGCGGTTACACGGGTATGACTCCCGCGACTTTCGTCCGCTTCGTGCACGAACTTGCCGACCGTCAAGGCGTCGAGCGCGAACGGGTCGCCTTCGGCGGCGATCACCTCGGCCCGCAAGCGTGGCGCGATCAACCCGCGCCCGTCGCGATGGCGCTTGCGGTCGAGATGGTCCAGGACTACGCGCGGGCCGGGTACGAGAAGATTCACCTGGATTGCTCCGAAGGCTGCGTGGGCGAGTCCGCTCAAGTCGGCGACATGCTCAGCGCCGAGCGTGCCGCCGAATTGGCGCAAGCGTGCGAAACCGCCGCTCCCGACGGGCGTCTGTCGTATGTTTTCGGCACCGAGGTGCCTCCGCCGGGCGGCGCGCGCGCCGCTGAAGTGGGCGCCGCGATAAGTCCAACGACTCCGACCGCCGCGCGCGCAACCATCGCCGCGCACGAAGCGGCCTTCCTTCATAGAAAATTGGGAGACGCCTGGGAGCGCGCGGTTGGGCTCGTCGTCCAGCCAGGTCTCGAATTCGGTCCCGACCATATCGACCGGTTTTCGCTCGACTCGCCGAACCTCTTGTCGGACGTCTTGTCGGTGCGGCCGTGCCTCGCCTTCGAGGCCCATTCGACGGACTATCAGACTCCACAGACCTTTCCGGCTTTGGCGAAACGCCATTTTGCCGTGTTGAAGGTGGGTCCGGCACTCACCTTCGCCTACCGCGAGGCGCTTTACGCGCTCGACGGGATAGCGGCCTGGGTCGTTTCGGGCGCGGCGCCCCAAACGCTGCCGCGGATCATGGACAAGCTCATGCTTGCCGAGCCCGCGTTCTGGGCGAAACACTATCAGGGCGATCCGGCTCGGTTGCGGATATTGCGCCACTTCAGCTACGCCGACCGCATCAGATATTACTGGTCCGGCCCGGAAGCGGCAGCGGCTACGGCGCGCCTACGGGCGTCGCTGGAGACGGCTCCTCTTCCGTCGCCGCTGTTGAGCCAATATTTCGGCGAGGCGACTCTTGTGCGCGCCGATGCCCTGCGTGGCCGATGCGGCCAAGTCGAAGCCCTGATCTACGCGCGAATTCAGGACGCGCTCGAACCATATTTCGCCTGCGCGCCCGCTTCGAGGCCTCAATGACCAGCGGCAATGAGCTGGACACGTCCGCGCAGTCGCCGGCGGAGCATTGGCTCGCGCCGGATCGTTTGTTCGACGGCCGATCGATTATCGGCGGACAGGCAGTCTTAATTTCGGGCGAACGGATCTCGGCGGTCCTGCCTGAGAGCGAGGCCGTCCGGCATGGCGCGCCGATCTGGCGCACGCCAGGGGTGCTGGCGCCGGGCTACTTCGACATCCAGATCAACGGCGGTGGGGGCGTGCTGTTCAACGACTCGCCGACTGTCGAAGGCTTGGCGGCGATCGGTGAAACCCACCGTCGGCTCGGAACGACCTCCTGGATGCCGACGCTGATCACCGACACCGTAGAAAAGATGGAGCGGGCCGGGGAGGCGACGCTCGATGCGCGCGGACGCTTCGGCGTGGTCGGGCTGCATTACGAAGGCCCGCATATCAGCAAAGTTCGCAAAGGCACGCACAAGGAATCCCTGATACGTCCGATTGACGAGAGGTCGTTCGCCCTTTTCGAGCTGCTGCGGGAGCGGGGCCTGACGTTGATGGTCACGCTAGCTCCGGAATGCAATCCGCCCGGAACCATAAGCCGCCTGGTGAAAATGGGCGTCGTGGTTTCGATAGGCCATTCGGCCGCCGACGCGGCTAACGTTCATGCGGCGCTCGCCGAGGGCGCGACCGCTTTCACCCATCTGCACAACGCCATGACGCCGATGACGTCCCGCGAACCCGGCGTGGTGGGAGCCGCGCTCGATAGCGACGCCTATTGCGGATTCATCGCCGATTGTCATCACGTCGCCGCGGAAACGCTTCGCGTTTCGATCCGCGCGCGCAAATCTCCCGGCCGGATGGTCGTCGTATCCGACGCAATGCCGACGGTGGGCGGACCGGACACGTTCCAGCTTTACGGCGAGACAATTCGCGTCGCCGATGGAGTGCTCGTCAACCCCGCCGGCTCGCTCGCCGGCGCCCATATCGATATGCAGCAATCAGTGTGCATCTTAGTGACGCGCGTGGGCATTGCGCCGGAGAGCGCGCTTCGGATGGCGACCTCGGCCCCGGCGGATTTGCTCGGATTGTCGCCCGGCGTTGGGTCTATCCAATCAGGAGCGCAGGCGAACCTAATCTTGCTTAGCGACTCGTACGGGGTTAGGTCCGTGATTCTGAATGGTTCCGCCTTGTGAACAGTGGAACAGTTGAGGAGCGATATCATGCCCGCTTGCCTGACATAGTGGCGCCGATGTGCCGCTCTGTGAGCAGTCTCGACAATCTTCGGCTCTGACTGACATTCTGCCGCTGCCAACACCGCGCCGACAGCATTCGGCCGCGCTCCACTTGTCTCCCTCTCTCTGAGCGGACTAGTTGGGATGGCGACGACGCGGGGTCGGTCGGGCCCCGCGCAGGCCTGAGACGACCGCCCTGGCAAATCAACCACATTGGCGCTCTTTCATAGAATGGCTGACGATCCGACATTGAGAGATGCGCCCCAACGGAGCCGGTCATCGGCGTTCACACTTCAGCATCTCCGATATGCAGTGTCGGCTGCGGATCACGGTAGTTTTCGGCGGGCTGCCGACGCGCTGCTTCTTCGACAGTCGACATTAAGCCGCTGCATCCGCCAATTGGAAGAATCGATTGGCGTGGTTGTGTTCGAGCGATCGAGCGGCGGCGTGCGAGCGACGCCGATCGGCCACAACTTCCTGCACGCGGCAAGATCGATTCTGGAGCAAATTGATTCGTTGGCGGCGATCGTGCATAGCGCCGGCCGCGGCGAGTCAGGACGGCTGGCAATCGGCTTCTACACGTCCCTATCTGCCGGAAACCTGCGCGCGACCTTGCTGGACTACGCACAACGGTTCCCGCAGATCGAAGTTGACATGATAGAGCGCTCGCGCACGCGCCTCGTCACGGCTCTTCGGAATGGCGCCCTGGACATTGCGATCGTCACCGGAGAGACGTCGCTCCTCGACAGCAAAGCGATGCCGCTGTGGAGCGAGCGGGTCGTCATCGCGTTGCCGGAAGGCCATCGGCTGGTTGGCAGTGAGACCATCACTTGGACGGACCTGAGAGGCGAGACGCTTCTGCTAAATCGGCACGATCCCGGCGACGAGTTCCAAGACCTTGTCGTCGCGAAGCTCGCCTCTGCGGAAGACCGGCCAAGGATCTTGCGTCTTGATGTGAGCCGCGGAAACCTCAAGAATCTCGTCGGCGCCGGTTTCGGCGTCAGCCTGATGACCGAGGCCTGCATAGGCGCGAACTTACCCGGCTTGATTTTTCGCGACGTGCGCGACGGCGCTGGGTCGACCAGAATCGACTATTCGGCTCATTGGCGAAGAGACAACGACAATCCAGCGTTGGCGAGCTTTGTGAAGCTCCTGGGCGAACGCTATTCCCTGCCGACCAAAGGCACTTGACGCGCGCGACGCGCCTTCGCGAATGCGCGATCGGTCGCCATGAACCGAGACAGCATCGGCGCGATCAGTTTCGCCGGTTCGGCGATCGACTGCCCGGTCTCTCTACCAAGCGCTTCCGCGTAGGCGACGAGATCACGGTGCACGGCGGCCGACACCTCAATGGTGAGCTTCACCGGCTTGTCGTCGGCGATCGCGCCGAGCTTCAGTTTGGTCATCTCGGAATCCTCATCCTTGGTACGGTTCGAGCGCCAGGTCGTGAGTGACGATCACGCGCACTGGGAAGCCCGGCCGGATCGTGATGGTCGGCTGAACGTTCAGGGACCGCCCGACGACCTGCTGGCCGACTTGGTTGAAGCCCTGCGATGAGCCCTGGCGGAGGGCCTGAACGAGCGCGCTGTCGTTGTTGTTCGCGCCGGCCTCCGAGCCGATGCTGAGGAGCGTCGAAAGGATCGCCGCCTTGAACAGCATGCCCCAATGGTTGTCGACCTCGTCCTCGAGACCGGCGTAGCCCTCGGGATCGGCGCCCGGCTGGCGCTCCAGCACGATCGACCGGCCATTGGGCATGATCAGGCGGTTCCAGACCAGCAGCGCGCGGGACTGGCCGAAGGCGACCTGCGCGTCGTACTGACCGATGAGGCGGGCGCCCTGCGGGATCAGAAGAACCTTGCCGGTCGGGCTGTCATAGACGTCCTCCGTGACCTGCGCCGTGATCTGCCCGGGCAGATCCGAACGCAGGCCGGTGATCAGCGCGGCTGGGATCACGGCGCCCGCCTGCAGGACATAGGGGCTGGCGGGCGCCTCCACGCGATCGGGGCTCACCGTGCGGCGATCGACACTCCCGTTTAGGAAAGCGAGCTTGTGGTCCTGTGAGGTGAGATCGTTCGAGCCGGCGGTCGCCGCCGTCGTGGCGATCTGGGCGGACGCCGGCGCCGGAAACGACGCCGTGGCGATCGCGCCGACATTGGTCGTAGCGAAGAGATGGCTGGTGAGAGCCGCTTCCTGCTCTTGGGCGATGCGCTGCTGCTCCGGATCGGGGGCCATCGGCGGCGCCGGGGCGCCGGCGTTGAGGATCGGCCGGCCGAGATCGCCAGGTAGTGGTGGACCTAACTGAGGAACGCGGCGTTGCAGCCCCGTATAATCGTTCGGAAGATTGGCGAGGCCATCCGGCGTGTTGCGGTTGTCGGTGTTGTAAAGCTCCGAGCCGATTGTTCGCAGGTGAGGCTGCAACGCGAAAAATAGTGCGCCGCTGACGCCGATCGCCGCGCCAGCGCCAAGACCGATGAGCACGCGGCGCGAAAGCCGCGTCACTGGCGCCCGGCGGCGTCGCAGCCGCATCTCGTGGGGCGGCCGTTCGACTCTTGCGGGCCCAGCCGCCTCTTCATGAGGGGCGTCTGTCACGACTGCGGCCTCCCGTCGGTGCGCACGATGCGCACCCTTTTCTGGTGCTCGCCGCCGAGTCTGAGTTCGGCCGCGGCGAATAGCCGGTCGACGATCATGTGGTTGTCCTGCACGCGATAGTTCACCAGTTCGGCGCCGCCCTCCGCGCCGATCACCCAGAGCGGCGGCATCTCGCCGCGGCGGATGCCGCTCGGGAACTCGATGAACACCTGGCGCCCGTCGTCGAAGGCGCGCAGCGGCCGCCAGGCTGGCGCATCGCCTTCGATCCGGTAGCGGAAGTTGAGCGCGTCGATGTCGACGCCAGTCGCGACGGGCGCCGCCGCCTCCGCCGCGGCGTTTTGCCGGCGCAGCGCGATCAGCTGATCCTGCGCATAGGCCCACGAAACCGAGGCCATGTAGGTCTTGTCGTCCGAGCGCAGCTCGAGATGATAGGTGCGCCGGTCGGTGTTGACGATGAGATTGGTGACGAGGTCCGGCCGGGTCGGCTTGACCAGGATGTGGACGCGCTTGTCGGCGCCAGTTCCGCTCTCGGTGTCGCCGACGATCCAGCGCACGGTGTCGCCGGCGGCGACCGGGCCAGACCCGACCAGCTGTTCGCCGGGCTCGAGAGCGATGTCGGTGATATCGCCCGGCGCCGCATAGACCTGATAGAGCGCGCCGTCGGCGAAGGGATAGACCTGGATGGCGTTGAGGTAGCCGTCACGGGTCGGCTGCACCCGGGCCGCGCCGTTGGCCTGTTCGACGCGCGTCTTCGGATCGGCGGCTTCCGGCGCCGCAGTCTTGGCGCCAGGAATCGGCTTGAGCTGGCCGGGCAGGGGCAGCAGCTTGGGGATTTCGACGATCTGGACGGGCCTGGGCGGATCGGGCTGCAACAAAGCTTGGCGCGGCGTGTCGTCGTAGCTGATCTCCGGCGGCTTCCAGGCCGTCGCGCAAGCGCCGAGCGGAACGCAGGCTATGAGAACAATGGCTGGAGATAGCGTGCGCATCAGCCGAGCTCCTTGGACCAGTTGAGGGCATGGACGTAGACGCCGAGCGGGTTCTTCTTCAGCCGGTCGGCGTCGGTCGGCGGCTGCACGACGATGGTGAGGATGGCGCTCCAGCGTTCGGTCGCCGCAAGCGCGTCGTCGACGTAGCGCCGCTCGGTCCAGGCGACGCGGAAGCTGTCGTTCGAGGCGCGGATGACGCTCGACACCTCGACCGAGACCTGGGTCTTGTCGACCTTGGAGAAGGGGTCGTTGGCGCGCGCATATTCGTTGAGCGCCAACGCGCCCTTGTCGGTGACGTAGCCATAGGCCTCGAGCCAGTTCTGGCGCAGTACGATCGGGTCGGCGGGAATGCCGCGCACCTCTTCGATGAAGCGCGCGAGATGCCAGGCGACCTGGGGATCGGTCGGCCGGTAATCGGCGACGGCGGGCGCGATCGTCCGCGACTGGCCGAGCTTGTCGATCTCGACGACCCACGGCGTGACCGTGCCGTGCGCGGACTGCCAGACGAGGCCGCCGGCCAAGCCGCCGCTCAGCGCCAGCATGCCGAAGAAGGCGAGCCGCCAGTTCTTGGCCTGAACGCGGGCGGAGCCGATACGCTCGTCCCAGACTTGACCGGCTCGCTGATAGGGCGTCTCGGGTTCGGGGGTCGCGCCGTAGCGGACCGTCGGTCGCCAGAACATCTCTATTCTCCTTGAGAGAGATCGACGCCGCCGCCGGCGCCGGAACGATCGCCGGAGCGGATGGCGTGTTCGAGGGCCGAGACGCCGCGGCTGATGGCCTGGTTGCGTTTCATGCGCCGCGCCCAGGCTGGCTGCGCGGAGGACTCAGTCTGGCCGGACGCGCTCGCAGCTGGAGGGCTCGCTCCTCCCGTCGCGGCATGGCCTCCAGCGGCGGCGCCTGCGCCGATGCCGGACGCTGAGCGATGAAGCGGGCTGATGGCGGCCGAGGCGCCAGCCTTGGCGACGCCCGCGAGCCCGCCCGCGGAGTAGGCGGAAGCGGCGCCGCCGGCGACAGACGCTCCCGCGCGTCCGATCCCGGCGATCGCGCCGCCGGCGGCGCCGAGACCGCCCGCTGCGAGCCCGGCCGCGGCGGCTCCGACGCCGGCGACGGCCAGCCCCGTTCCGACCGCCGCGCCGGCGCCGAGCTGCGGCCCGCCGGCGACGAGACCATTGGCGATTCCGGGTCCGAAGATGGTGAGGCCGAGCATCGATAGAGCTGCGAGGATCAGGGTCAGGGCGTCGCTGATGGTCGGGGGATTGTTGAGGGCGCCGGTGAACTGACCGAAGATCGTCGAGCCGATGCCGACGATCACGGCGAGGACGAGGATCTTCACTCCCGACGAGACCACGTTGCCCAGCACCTTCTCGGCGAGGAAGGCTGTGCGGCCGAAGAGACCGAAGGGCACCAGGACGAAGCCCGCCAAGGTCGTCAGCTTGAACTCGATCAAGCTGACGAAGAGCTGGATCGCCATGATGAAGAAGCTGACGACGACGATCATCCAGGCGACGAGCAGGATGACGATCTGGACGAAATTGTCGAAGAAGCTGGCGAAGCCCATCAGCCCTGAGATCGCGGTGAGAATCGGCTGGCCGGCGTTGACGCCGACCTGAGCGATGCGCCCGGGCTGAAGGAGCTGCGCCTGGCTCAGCGTCCCGCCGCTGGCCTCGATGCCGAGGCCGGCGAAGGAGTTGTAGATGATCTTGGCGAGGTTGTTGTAGTTGCCGATAATGAATGCAAAAACACCGATATAAAGCGTTTTCTTGATCAATCGCGCGAGGACGTCCTCGTCCGGCGCCATCGCCCAGAAGAGGCCGGCGAGCGTGATGTCGATGGCGATGAGCACGCCGGCGAGCCAGCGGACATCGCCCTGCACGAGGCCGAAACCGGAATCGATATACTGGGTGAAGACGCCCAGAAAATTGTCGATGACGCCCGTGCCGCCCATGTCGCTTATCGATCCCCAGAGGTGTCGGCGGGTTCCGGTTCGCTCGTTGGCGAGGACGAGGCGCGCTCGGTGGTAGGAGCGGCGAAGAAGCGACGCCGGTTCTCGGCCCAGGCGGCTTTGCAGCCAGCGTCGTCCTCGGCGGCCATGCCGATCGCTTGGCAGCGCGCGAGTTCGCGGGAGAGGACGTCGCTCGGCATGGAAGGGGCGGGCGGCGGCGGGCCCGCCGGCGCCGCGTCGTGACGGCGGTGAAGCGCCACCGCGACGATCGCCACGGCGATCAGGGCGAACCCGATGGCGCGGCTGACAGCGGCGAAGTCGGACGGTCGGCCGGCCATCAGTGGAACATCTGCGCGGCGCCGGGCTGGTAGCCTGGGCCGTAGCTAAGGAAATTGGAGAGCTGCTGCTGCGCCTGCGCCTGGTTGGCGACGTTGCGGGCGCCCTCGAGGCTCTGGGCGCGCGCGATCGCCGCCATGACAGCGGTCAGATCGGCGAGTTGGCGGGTCTGGAGCGCGACGAGCTGGTTGCCGGACTGGGCGGTCTGAAGCGCGCCGGAGGCCGACTGGCTTGCCGTGATCAGCGCCTGGATCTGCGTGCCGGTGGTGTTGAGGTTTTGCACCACGCCCGCCTGCACGCGCATGGCGTCCTGGAAGCCGGCGAGCGCGTTTTGCCAACGCGTCTGAGCGCCGGCGAGGAACTGCTGCGAGGAGGTCGAGCCGGAATAGCTCTGCGGATAACTCTGCGTGAACGCCTGATTGATCGAAGTGACGTTGTAGGCGATGCGCTGGGCCTGGGTGAGGAGCTGCTCGGTCTGGTTGATCGACTGTTCGAGCTGGGAGAGCGACGAATACGGCAGGCTCGCCAGGTTCTTGGCCTGGTTGACGAGCATGTTGGCCTGGTTCTCCAGGCTTTGGATCTGGTTGTTGACCTGCTGCAGGGCGCGCGCGGCGGTGAGCACGTTCTGCGAGAAGTTGGTCGGATCGTAGACGATCACTTGCGCGCGGGCGGGGACGGGGCGGATCGCGAGCGTCAAGGCGACGACGCTTGCGGCGAGCGCCGCGCGAAGGCGACGAGCGTTCATCGGGAATTCTCCTCGCTGCTTTTGACGAGCATGTCGGCGGCCCAATCGAGGCCCTTGCCGCGAAGCCAGGCGGCGGCGAATCCGTCGCGACCGTGCGCGGCGATCGTCTCGGCGATCGCGGTCTGGTCGGTCTTGGAAGAGGCGGCCGCAAAGGCGAGCGCGACCTCGCTCAAGCCGAGCTCGAACAGGCGATTGCCGCGCCGCGACTGGCAGTAATAGTCGCGCTTGGGCGTCGCCCGGCTGAGGATCTCGATCTGACGGTCGTTCAGGCCGAAGCGGCGGTAGATGGTCGCGATCTGGGGTTCGAGCGCGCGCTCGTTGGGCAGGAACACGCGGGTGGGACAGCTCTCGATGATGGCGGGCGCAATGGCGCTGCCGTCGATGTCGGCGAGCGACTGCGTGGCGAAGATGACGCTGGCGTTCTTCTTGCGCAGCGTCTTCAGCCACTCGCGCAATTGGCCAGCGAAGCCGCGATCGTCGAGGGCGAGCCAACCCTCGTCGATGATGAGCAGGGTCGGGCGGCCGTCGAACCGGTCCTCGATGCGGTGGAAGAGATAGGAAAGGACCGCCGGCGCAGCGCTCGCGCCAATCAGGCCCTCTGTCTCGAACGCCTGGACGTCAGCCTCGCCGAGGCGCTCGGTCTCGGCGTCTAGCAATCGTCCCCAGGGACCGGCAATCGTGTAGGGCTGCAACGCCTGCTTCAGGGCGTTCGACTGCAAGAGCACCGACAGGCCGGTGATCGTCCGTTCCGTCTCGGGGGCGGAGGCCAGCGAAGTCAGCGCCGACCACAGATGCTCCTTGAGTTCGGGCGTGATCGACACGGCCTCGCGGGCGAGCAGCGTCGCGATCCACTCGGCCGCCCAGGCGCGTTCGCCCGGTTCGTCAATACGAACCAGCGGCTGAAGGGCTACCGGCTCGGCGGCGCCATCGCCGAGCGCGCCGCCGAGATCGTGCCAATCGCCGCCCATGGCGAGCGCCGCGGCCCTGATGCTGCCGCCGAAGTCGAAGGCGAACACTTGCGCGTTTGTATAGCGGCGGAACTGCAGCGCCATCAGCGCCAGCAGCACGCTTTTTCCCGCGCCGGTCGGACCGACGATCAGCGTGTGGCCGACATCGCCGACATGCAGCGAAAACCGGAACGGCGTCGAGCCTTCCGTCTGGGCGAAGAACAGCGGCGGCGCCTGGAAATGCTCGTCCCGCTCCGGCCCGGCCCAGACCGCGGAGAACGGCATCATATGGGCGAGATTGAGGGTCGAGATCGGCGGCTGGCGGACATTGGCGTAGACGTGACCGGGCAGCCCGCCAAGCCAGGCCTCGATCGCGTTGACCGTCTCGCGCATGCAGGTGAAGTCGCGGCCCTGAACGGACTTCTCGACCAGGCGCAGACGATCGTCGGCGACGTTGGGGTCTTCGTCCCAGACCGTCACCGTCGCGGTGACATAGGCCTGTCCGACCAAATCGGAGCCGAGCTCCTGGAGCGCGGCGTCGGCGTCGAGCGCCTTGTTGGCGGCGTCGCTGTCCATCAGCGCCGACGCCTCGTTGGTCATGACCTCCTTCAGGATCGCCATGATCGACTTGCGCTTGGCGAACCACTGGCGACGGATGCGGGCGAGGACTTTGGCCGCATCGGTCTTGTCGAGACAGATCGCGCGCGTCGACCAGCGATAGGGGAAGGCGAGCCGGTTGAGTTCGTCGAGCAGGCCGGGCCAGGTCTGCGACGGGAATCCCATGATGGTGAGCGTGCGCAGGTGCGCAGACCCTAGCCTCGGCTCGAGCCCGCCAGAATAATCCTCGTCGGCAAGGATGGCGTCGAGGTGCATCGGCGTCTCAGGAACCCGCACGCGCTGGCGGCGGGTCGAGACGCAGGAATGGAGATAGGTCAGCGTATCGGCATCATCGAGCCAGCCGGCCTCAGGCATGAAGCCCTCGACCAGCGCCAGCACGCGATCCGTTCGGTCAATGAAGCCATCGAGCGCCATGCGCCAGTCGGCGCGATCGCGCGAGCGGCCCTCGTAGAGCCAGCTCTCTGCCCGCGCGGCGTCCTCGGCCGGCGGCAGCCAAAGCAGCGTCAGGAAATACAAGCTCTCGAAATGCGCCCCTTCTTCCTCGAACTGCGCGCGACGCTCGGCGTCGACAAGGCCGGAGGCGGCGTCGGGAAACGGGTCGCGAGGATAGGTGTTGGCGGGCTGACGCTGCGCCTCGATGAAGATCGCCCAGCCAGATCCCAGGCGACGTAAGGCGTTGTTGAGCCGTCCGGTGATCGCGACGAGCTCGGCGGGCGTCGCCGAATCCAGATCAGGACCGCGGAACCGCGTCGTGCGCTGGAACGAGCCGTCCTTGTTGAGAATGACGCCTGCCTCGACCAGCGCCGCCCAGGGCAGGAAGTCGGCGAGGGTCTGCGACCGGCGGCGATATTCGGCGAGGTTCATCATCGGCGGCCCCTCACGCGATCATGTGCTGGGGGTAGCGCAGGTGCCGGCGCACCACGTCGACGAAAGCGGCGTCGCGCTTGGCGGCCCAGACCGCCGCGAGATGGCCGATCAGCCAGATCGCGGCGCCGACGATCCACAGGCGCAGGCCCAACCCAACGGCGGCGGCGAGCGTGCCGTTGAGGATCGCCACGGCGCGCGGCGCGCCCCCCAGCAGGATCGGTTCGGTCAGCGCGCGGTGGACGGGCGCGTAGAAGCCGATGACGGGTTCGGCATGATCCATTAGATCAACGCCCCGCCAGAGAAGGAGAAGAACGACAGAAAGAAGCTCGACGCGGCGAAGGCGATCGACAGGCCAAAGACGATCTGGATCAGCCGCCGGAACCCGCCGGAGGTTTCGCCGAAGGCCAGCGCCAGGCCGGTGACGATGATGACGATCACCGACATGACTTTGGCGACCGGGCCCTGGATTGATTCCAGGATCTGGTTGAGCGGCTGCTCCCAGGGCATGTTGGAGCCGGCGGCGCAGGCCGGCGCCGTGGCGAGGGCGAAGACAGCGCAGGTGCAGGCCGTCGCGACGCGATAGCGCAGAGTTCGAAACGGCGACATCACGGTTCTCCGGCTGGGGTGAGGACGTAGTCGCCGGCCGGACTGAGATCCTTGACCGCGGCGAGTTCGGCGAGCCGGCGGGCGGCACCGCGGCCGGCGAGGACGGCAATGAGGTCGATGGTCTCGGCGATCAGCGCGCGCGGGACGGTGATGACCGCTTCCTGGATGAGCTGTTCGAGCCGTCGGAGCGCCCCGATCGCGGAACCCGCATGCAGCGTGCCGACGCCGCCGGGATGGCCGGTGCCCCAGGCCTTCAGAAGATCGAGCGCCTCGGCGCCGCGCACTTCGCCGATCGGGATGCGATCAGGCCGGAGGCGAAGCGCGGAGCGCACGAGATCGGAAAGCGAGGCGGCGCCGTCCTTGGTGCGCAGCGCCACGAGATTCGGGGCCGCGCATTGCAGCTCGCGCGTGTCCTCGATCAGCACCACCCGGTCGCCGGTCTTGGCGACCTCGGCGAGGAGCGCGTTGACCAGCGTCGTCTTGCCGGTCGACGTGCCGCCGGCGACGAGGATGTTCTTGCGTTCTCGGACCGCGACGCACAGCAGTTCCGCCTGCGCGTCGGACATGATTCCGGCCTCGACATAGTCATGAAGCGTGAACACGGCGACGGCCGGACGGCGAATGGCGAAGCACGGCGCCGCGGCGACTGGCGGGATCAGGCCCTCGAACCGCTCGCCGCTTTCCGGCA
>Ga0181529_10004355_pt1 | contig 15392 bp, 14 predicted proteins | sample PEATcosm2014_Bin_36_FD_119763 | JGI IMG/M metagenome (GOLD analysis project Ga0181529, IMG submission 119763) | Peatland microbial communities from MTU Mesocosm Facility, Houghton, MI, USA - PEATcosm2014_Bin10_30_metaG | ecosystem: Environmental > Terrestrial > Soil > Wetlands > Peat | place...
AGCGGGACGGCTAGGCCGCCGGAGGACGATGTGCGGATACCGGTGGTCGCTGATTGCCCGATGTAATAGGTGATGCGCGCGGGCCCGGAAAGCGCCTTGAAGAGATCGACCCCCTGGAACAGGCTCGCGAGGCCTTTTATTGTCATGCCGAATGTGGACCAGGTCTGGTCGAGGCCCTCCTCGAGGGCTTGGGCAAGGCTCGCGGCTCCCTGGACCCTGTGCGTTTGGGTCTGGAAGGAGATGCCGAGGTTGGATTGCCCCTGCGAACTCCAATTAAGCACGGCGACTAGATCCTTCCTCTCGCCCGCTCGCTCGATAGAGATCGTTGCGCGCTCGGGCTTCACGGAATTCAGGATCGAGAAGGCCTGGATAGCGTGGTGGACCTCCTGAGAGTCGATCGCGGTGATGCGGTCTCCCGGCTCGATGCCAGCGATGCTCGCCGCGCTGCCCTCGGCGACGGTCCCGACGACGCTCTCGGCCCAGTACGAGACTCCGATAAGCCCGGTTCCGGTATTCTTGTCGAGCATGGGCGTCACGCTGAGCGAGAAAAGCTGCCCGCCGCGCTCGACCTTGAGCGCGATGGGCCTATTCGCGGAGAGAGTTATGCGATCGAGGAGGTCCGAGAAGTCGTTGACGGTCTTGCCGTCGGCCTCCACGATGCGGTCCCCCGACTTAAGGCCGGCCTTGTCGGCGGGATAGGATGCCAGGCGGGGAGAGCCGAGGTTGTATTCGCTCAGGAGGACGATTCTATTGGGATAGGTCGGCGTCGAGTAGCTTATGGTCGAGGCGACTATGAAGATGACCAGGGCGAGCAGGACGTTGGCCAAGGGGCCCGAGACTGAAATAGCTATTCGGCGCCAGGGAGAGGCGGCGTAGAAGCTGCCGCTCTCGCGGGGCATCTCGCTCGCCCCCTCGGCCAGCGCCTTCCGGAACGATTCCTCGCCCTTCATGCGACAGTAGCCGCCTATGGGGAAGGCCGATAGCCTCCACTCGGTGGGGCCGCGCTTGAAGCCCGCCAGCCGCGGTCCCCAACCGATGGAGAATGCCTCGACCTCGACTCCTACGGCGCGGGCGGCGAGAAAATGTCCGAACTCATGGACCACTACGACTAGGCCGAGGCCCACGAGTCCGAGAATGATAATCACAATCAGCATCCGAGCTCCCTGACCGCCGCATCCGCAGCCTCACGGGCGCGGCTATCGATATCGAATATACTCTCGAGCTCTCGCGCGCGGGAAGGCCAGTCATTTTCAAGGACGAGGGCTACGACTTTCGCTATTCCCGTATACCTGATCAGGCCGGCCTCGAAGGCCGCCACGGCGACCTCATCGGAGGCATTGTAAGCGATGGCGGCTCCCTCGCCCGCGCGGAGAGCGCCGTAGGCAAGGCCTAGGAGAGGGTAGCGCTCAGGCGCGGGGGCACGGAAATCGAGCGAAAGTCCGTCCAGCTCGAGCCGGCCGAAGGAGCAAGGGGCCAGCACGGGCCAGGTTAGGGCGTTCTGGATGGGGACGCGCATATCGGGCTGGGAGAGCTGGGCGAACAAGCTGGCATCGCGGGTCCGCACGAGCGAGTGAACGATGCTTTGCGGATGTATGGCCACGCGGATTTTCTCCGGCGGGAAGCCGAAAAGCCTCGAGGCCTCGATGACTTCGAGCCCCTTGTTCGCCATCGTGGCGGAATCGATGGTGATCTTGCGGCCCATGCTCCAGTTGGGATGGGCCGCCGCCTCGTCGGGGCGGACCGAGTCGAGCTCCTCGAGGGGGCGATCTCGGAAGGCCCCGCCCGAAGCTGTAATGACGAGCTCATCTATCACGCCGCGGCCGAGGCGCTCGGTGAGCTGGAAGAGAGCGGCGTGCTCGGAATCGACCGGAAGGATCCTGGCCTCCCGCTCCCTCGAGAGAGCCTCGAGGATGGGCCAGGCCATCACTACGCTCTCTTTATTCGCGAGCGCGAGATCCTTGCCGGCCCGCAGCGCGGCCAATGAGGGCGCGAGGCCTCCCGAGCCCGACGCTCCGTTGACGACGATGTCGGCCTCGATCGAGGCGATTAGGTCCGCGAGCCCCGCTGCGCCTCTCAGGCCTATGCCTGGAATAGCCTCGCCCTCTGAGCTCAGGCAGAGCCTCGCGCCGGGGAAGCGCCGAGCGGCGAGCCTAAGGCCCTCCTCGTCCCTATGGGCGCTCATGCCGGCGAGCTCGAAGAGCTCCTTGTGCGACTCGACGACATCGAGGGCCTGCCGGCCGATGGAGCCCGTGGCTCCGATGACGATGACTCGCTTCGGCATGGGCTAGCGGAAATACCCTAACAAAAGGGAAAGGCCGTAGAAAACGGGAGCCGCGAAGAGAAGGCTGTCGAAGGTGTCCAGGAAGCCTCCACGACCCGGGACGGCCGTGCCCGAGTCCTTGATGCCGGCGGAGCGCTTGAGCGCGCTCTCGAAGAGATCTCCAAGTATGACGGCCGCGCCGATGACAAGCCCCATCGCGAGAGCCGCCCACCAAGGCCCGCGCATCTCGTTCGGGAAGACAGCCTTGGCTGCCACCGCTAGTCCGGCCGTGGCGGAGGCGCCGCCGACAAAGCCCGCCAGGCTCTTGTTCGGGGAGACCGCCACGATGTTTCGCTTCTTTCCCATGGTCATGCCGACGAGCCACGCGAGGCTGTCGTTGCCGAGCACGAGGATGCAGTAGGTAAGCAGCGACTGGGTCGCATAGCGCGGCTCGGTGGCGATTAGGACGATGAAGGCCCCGAATAGGCCCGGATAAACCGCGACGAGAGAGCGCGTGCTCGCGTCGGGCAGGACCTCCGGAATCGCTCCCGAGCGGACGAAGGGGAAGGAGACGAAGGCGAGGGTCAGGGCGAGGGCGAGGGCCAAAGAAAGGCCCAAGAAGGCCCCGTAAACAGTCAGCCACGGCAATAGCAAGCCGCCAAGGTAGGCGCCAAGCGGCGCCGAGAGGCCGAGCGCCGCGAAGAGGGCTTGATTGGCCGCGAAGTCTCTGGACTTGAAGAACCTCGAGATCTCGACGGAACAGCCCCCAACGAAGACCAGGATCGCAAGCACGGCGGCGCCGTGATTGAGCTGCGGTAGGAATACGATTAGGGCGGCCGCGAGGGGAATGGCCCCGAAGAAAAGGAGGAGCCTCTGCAGGACGTTGCTCATCGCGCGCCGCCGTAGAGCCGCTTTCGGCTCGAATAGGCCTCGACTGCCGCCGCGAGGTCGACGGGGCTGAAATCGGGCCAGTACTTCTCGCAGAACCAGAGCTCTGAGTAGGCGGATTCCCAAGTGAGGAAATTGGAAATCCTCAGCTCGTTGCTCGTGCGGATGATAAGGTCGGGGTAGGGGAGCTCGGGATGGTCCATCGAGGCCCTCAAAGCCTCCTCGCTGGGCTCGATCCCGGCCGCAGCCAGCCGACGGGCCGCGCGGACTATCTCGTCGCGGCCACCGTAATTGATGGCGAGGTTCACGGTCATCTTTTCGAAGGAAGCAGTCTCATCTGCGACTTCGCGGATCTCGCGGGCGATGTCCGCAGGCAAGCCGGAGACATCGCCCGAGTGGAGCACGCGGATGCGGTTGGATCGATAGAAGTCAAGCTCGGCGGAGAGATGCTGCTTGATGAGCCCCATCAGGAAGCCCACCTCCTCCGAGGCCCGCTTCCAGTTCTCGGTGGAGAAGACATAGAGCGAAAGGAACTCGATGCCGAGGTCCTCGGCGGCCTTGACGATGGTCTTGGCGACCTTGAGCCCCTCGCGGTGGCCCTCGGCCCTCGAGAGGCCTCGCGCCTTGGCCCAGCGGCCGTTCCCGTCCATGATCACTCCGACGTGCCTCGGCACCTGGTCGGAGCCGTTTGCGGCGCCCATGTCCTGGCCCAGCCCGCTAGACTTCCATTATCTCTTTTTCTTTTTCTTCGAGCGCCTTGCCGACCTGGGCGATGTACGAGTCGGTGAGCTTCTGGAGCTCGTCCTCCTCCTTCTTGATAGCGTCCTCGGGTACGCCGCCGGCAGCGAGCTGTTTCTTGAGCTCTTCGAGCCCGTCGCGTCGGAGGTTGCGGATCTGCACCCTAGATTGCTCGGCCATGCCCTTCGCCATCTTGGCGAGCTCCTTGCGGCGTTCCTCGGTCAAGGGAGGGATGGCGATGCGGATGACCTTGCCGTCGTTCGAGGGATTCAGCGAAAGCTCGGATTTCTGGATGGCCTTCTCGATCTCGCCGATAAGGGCGCGATCCCAGGGCTGGATGACGATTAGGCGGGCCTCGGGCACCGAGATGGTGGACACCTGCGCCAGAGGAGTCTTCTGCCCATAGTAGTCCACGCGAATCTTGTCGAGCAGCGCAGGCGAGGCCCTTCCGGTCCGCACTCCGTTGAACTCGTCCTTGAGGGCCGCGATGGCCTTCTTCATCTTCTCTTCGTTCCCGGCCTTGACGGAATCCATGCGTTCCCCCTTCCTGGGAAATACGAGGGGGAGACCCGAGAGCCTCCCCCTTCCGATTTAGGCCTCGCCGACCTTGAGGTAGGCGTAGTCGACGATCTCGAGCTTACAGCCGGCCTCCTTGGCCACGGCGGCCATAGCTTGGCTGACCGGTGTCTTCTCTTCCTTCACGAAACCCTGATTGAGCAGGCAGGTCTCGGCGAGCAGTTTCTTGAGCTTGCCGGCCGCCGCTCCCTGGATGACCTTCTCGGGCTTGCCCTTCATCTTCTCGTCGAGCTCGATCTGCTTGGCGAAGATCTCCTTTTGCTCCGCGATCCAAGACGCGGCAGGCTTCGTCTCGTCGAGGAACATCGGGTTGAAGGCTGCTATGTGCAGGGCTATGTCGTGCACGAAGGCCTTCACCTTCTCGTTCTCGAAGGCGTCGGCCTTGTCGGCCTTGAACGTGACGACGACGGCGAGGCGCCCGTCGCCGTGCACGTAGGAATGGACGTACTCATCCTTGGCGGCCTGGAAGAGCCTGACGCGCTTGAGCGCCATGTTCTCCTTGATCTTGGCGGCGATATCCTTGACCTGGGCCTCGAGCTCGGCCTCGGGCTTGTCATAGCCCTTGGCGAAGGCGGTCTCGACGGTCTTGTTTCCCGCGGCGATGAAGTCGGCGTTGCGGCAGACGAAGTCGGTCTCGCAAACGATCTCGACGACCGAGATCTTGCCCGGGACTTCCTTGAGGAAGACCTTGCCCTCATTGGTCGCGCGTCCTGCCCTCTTTTCGACACCCGCCATGCCCCATTCGCGCAAGAGCTTCTCGGCGCCCGCGAACTCGCCCTGGGCCTCGACGAGGGCCTTCTTGCAGTCCATCATGCCCGCGCCAGTCTTCTCGCGCAGGTCCTTGATATCGCTCGCTTTAATGTCCACGTGACTCTCCTGCAGCCGGTTTCCCGGCGATTTACTTGGATTCGTATAGCCTGTCGTCGTCGACCATCGGGGCGGCCTCCTCGGTGGGAGCCTCCTCGGCCTTTGGCTTGTCCGCGACCGCGTACGTGGCAGGGTCGATCTCCACCTCGTCGTCCTCGGCGGAGGGGGCGGCATCGGTCTTCACTTCCTCGCCTTCCTCTCCGGAGAGGTTCTCGATGATCTTCAGGCCCTCGGCCGCTCCGGCCTCGACGACCGCGTTGGCGATGATCTGCGTGAAAAGGCTGATCGAGCGGATGGCGTCGTCGTTGCCAGGGATCGGGAAGGTGATGCCTTCGGGGTTGCAGTTAGTGTCGACGACCGCGACTATGGGGATACCGAGCTTCTGGGCCTCGGCGACGGCTATAGCCTCCTTGCGGGTATCGATGACGAAGATGGCGCCGGGAAGATCCTTCATCTCCTTGATGCCGCCGAGGTTCTTCTCGAGCTTGGCCTTCTCCTTCTGGAGACTCGCGATCTCCTTCTTGGTCAGGCTCTCGAAGGTGCCGTCGACCTCCATCTTCTCGATCTTCTTGAGACGCTGGATAGACTTCTTGATGGTTGCGAAATTGGTGAGCATGCCGCCGAGCCATCGATTGTTGACGTAGAACTGCTCGCAGCGCTCCGCCTCCTTCTGGATGGCGGTTTGGGCCTGCTTCTTGGTCCCGACGAAGAGAATGCTCTTGCCGGAGCTGACAGTCTTCTGGACCTCGTCGTAGGCTTCCTTGATGGCTTGGATGGTTTTCTGGAGATCGATAATGTGGATGCCGTTCCGCTCGGCGAAGATGTACTTCTTCATCCGAGGGTCCCAGCGCTTGACCTGGTGCCCAAAATGGACGCCTGACTCGAGCAGGTTCTTCATCGTGACGACTGCCAAGAGTTCCTCCCGCGGCCGGGACTAGAGCCCGGCCTCCGTCTCTGTATCTCGTCCGGCAGGCGCAAGCCTGCGCGAACGGAAGTTGCCGGCCCGCTCCCCAAGGAGCGCGCCGGTCGAGCTCATGGCTTTCCTCCGAAGGGAAGGCCGAGCCCATTCGCCGCCCCTAGAGGCGGCGAGCGGTAACCCGCTCGCGAAAGGATGACATAAAGCTCGTGCATTGGCAAGCCCACGACCCCGCTCCAGGAGCCCTCGAGCGAGTCGATGAAGAAGGCCGCCCTTCCCTGGATCCGATAAGCGCCGGCCACGTCGACCCATTCGCCCGTGGCGAGGTAGTCGTCGATCTCGGCCTGGCACATAGGCGCGAAGGACACGCGGGAGTCAGATCGGGCTTTGAAGACCCTCCCGGAGTCGCGGGAGAGCACGGCCACCCCCGTACGGACCAAGTGGGTCCTGCCAGCGAGAAGCGTGATCATCCTGCGAGCGTCCGCGAGGTCACGGGGCTTTCCCAAGGCGAGCTCAATGCCTTCGCTTGGCAGGCAGACGAGGGTATCCGCGCCCACTACAAAAGGGGGAGCCAAGGAGGAGGCAAGGGCGGCCGCGGCCCTCGCCTTGTCCTCCGCGAGGGCGAGTACTCTCTCGGACGGCTCGAGAGAGTCCCTAAAGCTCTCGTCCACATCGGGCGAGACGCAATCGAAGGCGAAGCCGTGGTCGAGGAGGAGCTCGAGGCGCCGCGGCGAGCTTGAAGCGAGGAGGAGTCTGCTCATCTAGACGATGATCGTCACAGGACAGGGCTTGGTCAAGCCGAGCCTCGCGGCGAGGAGATCCAGCTTGACACCGTCGGTATCTGCGTACTAACCTTCGTTCGTATCGAGCGATTAGCTCAGCTGGATAGAGCGTCGGCCTCCGAAGCCGAAGGTCGCGCGTTCGACTCGCGCATCGCTCATTTTCCCTGCAATTGCGCTCCGTTGGCCTCCGCGTTAGACCCCGCCAATAACAAGGCGGGCTCCCCTGGAGGAGCCCGCCTTGTTATTAAGCTAACGTCTCTCAGTTCGCGCTGGCCGCGGCATAGCTCGCGAGCTTCTCCAAGGTCTGCATGGCGAGCTTCCTCACCGTGGGGAGGTAACTGCCCTTTGTGAATTCCAAAATCGTGTCGGTGACCGAGGACATGTCTTTGATGCCCTTGTTCTTATCGGCCAGATCCGTGAAGGCGAAGAGGGTGTAGACCGCGAGCCGGTCCTCCGACATGCCGACATGGGAGAAATGGTTTACCGAGTTGCATATCGCGTGGACGACCTCGTCGTTGTCATTCATGCCGATCTTACCCAGGGAGCGGATGGCCTCGGCGAGAACCATGGGATCCTCGACCTTGCTGTTGCCGATCACCTTGACGAGCGTGTCCTTGCTCTCGACCGAGGGGAATTCGCCCAAGTACTGGCAGGCGCGCCGCCTTATGTCAGGGAAGTTGTTGGTGGCGATGCCCAGGCCGGCGTCCCGCACGATAACATCGGTGTTCTCGAGAACCAAGTACTCCAGGGAGGCCCTGATGTCGTCGCTCTTGTGTCCGGCATCGACTGCCTTCTGAGCATAGTCGAGGGCTATCTCTTTGCTATCCCTGTCGGTCGACTGGGCTAGCTCCTTGACGATGACAGCCTCGGCGGACTCCTGGAGGTAGGCTTCCTCGACCGTTTTTTCGCCACCCTGTTTCGGGGCGGGCGGGTTAGCGGAAGCCTGGGCCCCGGCAGCAGCGACAAGGAGCGCGAACATGGAGACGGCGATCGCCGCGGTCAGGGCCGCGCGGATTCGATGGTTCATCATTACCTCCCGATTCCTATCTTCCAGGCATCGTCATGCTTTTCAAGCATATATAGTATATTCCGGTCGCCCTTCGGGCTCACGGTAATCGCCTTGATCAGCGTCTCGCTCACGAACTCAATATCGTCGACCTTGTCATTCTGCCGCGAAGGGTAGACGACATAGATAAAATAATCCTTCAGCGTCTGCAACTTGATGTTGTTGCGCTTCATTATCGGATACTCGGAGTACTGAGCCAAGATCGCGGGGTCCGAATAATAGCCAATATACTCGTCGGTGAGGTTCGAGAGCCAGGCTTCATAGTCCTGTTTGCGTATGATTTGGTTGAGTGACTCGATAAAGGCTCGTACATCGATGAAAGTGGCGTTCTTGACGTCCGCCGTCACGCTCGAGGGATCGAAAGGCTTAGCGGCCGCGGGTTGAGCCGGAGGCTCGGGTTGCGGTTGCGGCTCTGGCTGAGCTTGCGGTTCGGGCTGGACGGCAGGGGAGGGCTCCGGCGCGGCCTCGGGACTCGCGGGCGCAGCAGTGGGCTCGGGATTCTGGGGCTTCGGCGTCGAGGCGCAGGACAGGCAAACCGCGGCCGCGACAAGGGCCGCGAAGAAAAAGCGAGGCAGCTTCCCGGACGCGATCATGGGCCTATTCTACAGCGTATGCGGATAAATGTCAAAACCGCAGACCGGCACTGAACGGATTTTTATTGAATGACCTGTTGATTCGTTGTATCATGACGCCAATAAATCCGAAAGTTCGGGGTCCAGGCGAGCCTCTCCCGGCTCACCCCTGCATGAGGTACTAATGAAGGATATCGCAGCGCTTCACCGGGCCGAGTACGACGTCGCGCCGGATATCATAGCGGCGGCGCCCGGGGTTGTGAAGTTCCTTGGAGAACATACCGAGGCCTCGGACGGGCTAGTCCTGGCCGCGGCCCTTTCTTTTGAGATACAGGTCGCCATTTCGATTCGCCGTGACTCATCCCTGCGCTTCTTCGCCGCGGACCTGGGCGAGCGCAAGCGGACGAGCATCGGCAACCTTAAATTCAAGCGAGAGGATCGTTGGGCTAACTACCCCAAGGGAGTCCTCGACCTTCTCGTCCACGAGGGCGTTCCCGCCAAGGGCGTCAACATCACGATTACGGGGGATATTCCAGTCGGTCTGGGCCTCGCATCGTCGGCTGCCCTCGGCCTGGCCTCTGCGCTCGCCTTCAAGGAACTCTTCGGCCTGAGCAAGAAGGGCGAGGAGCTCGCCGAGCTGGCCCGAAGGGCCGAGGCGGAATTCCTCGGTCGACCGGTCCCATCCTTCGACCACCTTGCCGGGGCGGCCCCGGCGGGAGGCACGGTGTCGATCGTCGATCTCAGGACCGATCGGAGACGGGCAGTGCCTTTCCTCGATGGCAATTACCTCGTCGTGCTTACCGACTCGAAGGTCCCTCGCATGAACGTGGACACTGAGCTCAAGCAGAGGGCAGAGGACTGCGCCAAGTGCCTAGCGGCTCTCGCGCATGGCTCCAGCAAGACCTTGCGAGATTTCGGGCCCGACGAGGTCGACGAGCTCATGGGCATCCTGCCCGAGAGCGTGAGGCGACGCTGCCTTCATGTCGTCGAAGAGATCGCGCGAGTGTCCGAGGCCGAGGAAGCCCTGATAAAGGGGGACGCCGCCGCCTTCGGCCGCGCGGTCAACAAGTCCCACGGCTCTCTTCGGAACCTCTACGAGGTGTCCTGTCCCGAGATCGACTGGCTGGCCAAGCGCGCTGTCGAGATAGAGGGCGTGCTTTGCTCCAGGCTTACCGGCAAGGGCTTCGGAGGCTGCACGGTGACCGTCATGGACGAGTCGTCCCTCGCCGAATACAAGAAGCGTCTGGAGGACTACGAGCGTATCTTCGGCTTCCGGCCGGCCATCCACGAGACGAGGCTGGCTGGGGGCCTGCGCATCGTCGACTGAGCATGCGAGTACTGGTCACCAACGACGACGGAATCGGCTCCGAGGGGCTCCGGGCCCTCATCGACGCGCTCTCAGGGGCCCATGAGGTATGGACTTTCGCTCCCGAGGCCGAGCGCTCAGGCGTGTCCCACGCCCTGACCCTCGCGTCCCCGAGCGCGGTGCGCAGGCTGGGCCAGCGGGAGTACAGCTGCTCGGGCACTCCCGCCGATTGCGTGATTCTCGTCTCGCTTGGGGCAATCGAATTCCACCCAGAAGTGGTCGTGTCCGGCATTAATCGAGGGCCGAATCTTGGCACGGACATAGTCTACTCAGGCACCTGCGCGGCTGCGCGCGAGGCGGTCCTTTGCGGATTGCCGGGGATCGCGGTCTCGTGCGCCTCGAGCCGGGAGCCCTTCCTTTATCGGACGGCCGCGTCCTTCGTGGCCCGTAACCTCGAGTCCCTGGCCTCGGCTGGCGGCGGCTCTGCCTTTATCAACGTGAACGCGCCGAGCTCGGACGACGATCGGCGCGATGCCGTTTGGTGCCTGCCATGCGAGCGGGTCTATCGCAACGCGATCGCCACCTTCGAAGCCCCCGACCAGGCGCGCTACTGCTTTCTAGGGGGCGACCGCCCCGGAGCTAGGGAAGGCGGCTCAAGCGACTACGCCGCTCTCCGCGAGGGACGCATCGCGATCAGCCCCATCCTGGTCCAGCCCCAGGCTCCCGCGGGCTTCCGTCCCGGCGTAGTTTTCGACTAGGAGATGTCGATGGACCTGGCCCTTGCAGAGGCTTTCCGACGCGTGGCGTCCCGCGACTGGGTCGGCGCCTTAGCTGCCCTCCGCGATATGGATGTCACCGAGGATGACCGCTTCGAGGTCGCATATCTCTTCGGAATATGCCATGCCAGGCTCAGCGAGTGGGATGACGCCCTGCTCTACCTCGAGCAGGTAGTGACCGCCGGCCTCGATCCGGAGCGCGACTGTCAGTGCCGCCTCGCCCTGGCCTATGTCTATGCCGTAACTGGACGCCACAGGCTCGCCGAGTACGAGCTCGAGAAACTCCGCGGCAGCGGGATCGAGACTGTCCAGGTCGACGCGTTCCTCGGCTACGCCGCATGGGCCCAGGGCCGGCCCGACGAGGCCGTTTCCTGGTATTCGAAGGCCCTTGAGATCGATTCCGAGAACGCGAATGCGCTCAACGGACTGGGCTACGTGCTCGCTTGCGAGGGACGGGACGGGGCGCGGGCGCTGACATTCTGCCGCAAGGCGGTCGATAAGGCGCCGGACAATGCCGCCTATCGCGACTCCCTCGCCTGGGCATATTATAGGCTCGGCTTCTTGGCGGAGGCGAGGGACAATATCCAGCGGGCCCTCGCCCTGGCCCCGGGCGAGGATGAGATCCGCGATCACGCGCGGGCCATCGAGGAGGGGGGCGGTCCCTACGACACGCCCGCCCGAAGGCGGAGGATTTCGTGAAATTGGCGCGCAGGGTCCTGCTTATCGCGGCGGCGGCGGCTGGCCTGGCCCTCTGCCCCTTTGGCGCTTGGGCGCAATACGACTCGGTCCTCAAGTCCTCAGGCGCGGCAGAGCAGCTCCGCCTCGGCGTCCAGTCCTACCACAAGGGCCGCTACGCCGAATCGATTCTCCTCTTGGAGAAGGCCCTCGCCTACGAGCCTGGGGACTCGCTCATCGAGTATTGGCTCGGACGAGCCTACCTTAAGAGCGGTTACGAGGAGACCGCGCTGAGGATCTGGCAGCCCCTCGTCGACGCAAGCGGCGCGCCTCCATTCCTCAAGGCCAAGACCGCAGCCCTGAGCGCTTCGAGAGCCATAGCCCCAACCGCCGGCAGCTTCCACTTTGTCGAGGTCGAACGCTTCGAGGGCCAGACGGGCGCGACGACTTATTTCAGCCGGCCCTCGGCGGTCATCCCCCGGCCGGACGGGTCCTTGCTGATTGTCGCCCACGGCTCGAACGAGCTCGTAACCCTCGACTCCTCGGGCGTGGCGCGCCAAAGAAACCGCGGCGGTCTTACGGGCTTCGACCGACCCTATGGCGCCGCCTATCTTCCCGACGGCACTCTCTTCGTGACGGAATTCGACGGGGATCGAGTATCGCGCATCGCGCCCGACGGGACGGTGCGGCAGATCGGACAGAAGGGCAGGGCGGAAGGAGGCCTCATTGGGCCGCAATACGCGGCGACCGACGAGGACGGATATCTCTACATCGTCGATTTCGGCAACGCCAAAATCAGCAAGTTCGACGATCGGGGAGCCTTTATCCTCTCCTTCGGCGAAGCAAAGGGCGGCTTCCACGGATTCTCCAGTCCGACGGGCATCTGCGTCTCGATGGGGGTAGTCTACGTGGCCGACTCGATCTCCAGGTCGATCTTCAAATTCGACGAGTCGGGCAACTATCTCGGCTCCCTCGCGGAGGGCGCGCTCCACATGCCCGAGGGGCTCTGCCTATGGGAAGGGGAGCAGGCCATCCTCGTCGCCGACACTGACCGGGTGGCCTCCGTCGACCTCCGGACCGAGGCCGTATCCGAGCTTTACATCGCGCCAAGCAAGAAAGCCAGGCTCGTCGGGGCCGCGCCCGACTATAACGGCAACATAGTGGCCTGCGATTTCGACGCCTCGGCCGTCTCTGTGCTCTCGGATGTTTCCTCCCTCGCGGCAGGCTACGACGTGGAGATCCAGAGCATCGACGCGAGCGCCTTCCCTAATGTCGCCTTGGACGTGATCGTGAGGGACAAGGATGGCTTGCCCGTCGTGGGTCTGCGCGAGGGCAACTTCTACCTTACAGAGACAATCCGCAGGACGACCCAGGCCGACGAGGGCGGGAAGGCCGTTATCCGCACGGAGGAGACGATCGAGCCTGTGACCGGAGCCAGCTACCTCGGCTCGGGTGACAGGGCCCAAGGCTACCGGACCGTTCTCGTCCTCGAGCGCTCCGAGGCCATGAGCGCTCAAAAAGAGGAGCAGCGCTCGGCGCTTTCGGAACTCTACGCCGAGCTGACGGGCGGCGGGGGCCCCGCCTTGGTAGCTGCCGGGACCTCACCGGCCCTGCTGGCGGGCGGGGATCTTCAGGCTGCCCTGCGAACCGCCCTCTCGCCCGCATCGGGGCGTGGCCGCTTCGACCTGGCCGTCCGGCTTGCTGCCACGAGCCTCCTGCCCTCCGGAAACCGGGACTCGGTGGTCTATCTGGGCACGGGCGAGGTGGACGAGTCCTCCTTCCAGGGCACAAGCCTGGCCGAGTTAGCCGCCCTCATGCGGAACAACGGCATTCGCTTCTTCGCCGTGGTGCTCGGCGAGGGCGACGCCTCGATCAAATACCTCGCGGAGCGCACAGGCGGCGGGATCCTCTCGGCCTCGAGGCCGAGAGGCCTCGGCGACCTAGCGTCGGAGATAGCTGGAGCCGCGACCGGACGCTATCGCTTCTCCTTCATCTCCAAGGCCGATACGAGCTTTGGGAGGGACTATCTTTCCCTTGGCGTAGAGGCCTATCTCTACAAAAAGAGCGGGAAGGATGAACTCGGATACTACGCTCCGCTCAAATGAGGGGGCGTGGCCATCGCTCGTCTATTGACTAAGGGCCGAAGGCATGGCTATAGTGGCCGCCGTCGTCGAAGCCATCTTAGCTCAGTTGGTAGAGCGCGTGACTTGTAATCTCGAGGTCTCCGGTTCGATTCCGGAAGATGGCTCGGGTAGCTTTGGTCGCTTCGATCCCCTGGGGAGATTCCCGAGTGGTCAAAGGGGGCAGACTGTAAATCTGTTGGCTTGCGCCTTCGAAGGTTCGAATCCTTCTCTCCCCATAGCCCCTTCTCGCCGAGGAGGGGCTTTTTCACGCCCAGAAGAGAGTCCGGTGCACGCTTTGGAGGCCTAGGGTGCCCGAGCCGTTCTATTCCGCAGGACTCCGCTTTGCCTGCGCTCGCTGCTCGGACTGCTGCCGGGGAGGGCCCGGCTATGTTTTCCTGTCCAGGGGCGATCTCGAGCGTCTTCTGCGGAGGCTCGACCTTGATTTTAGGGATTTCTTCCGTGCATATTGTATCTTGGTCGATACAGGTACCGGCCAGGCTCTCAGTCTCCGCGAGCGCTCGCGCGAATGCGCGCGCCCAGTCTCGCGACATACCGTCCTGCCTCTGACTGAGACGAGCTATGATTGCGTCTTCTGGGGGGAAGGCGGATGCCAGGTCTACGAGGACCGACCCGTGCAATGCTCTACCTATCCTTTCTGGGCCTCGATCATTGGCTCGAGGGACTCCTGGCGAGCTGAGGCCTCATCCTGCGGCGGCATCGGGAAAGGCGAGCTCTGGTCGAGAGAAAGAATAGAAGAACGTCTGCTTGCGAGACGCGAGGCCGGGACTATCGTCCTGGACTACGATGTCGATCCGGAGAGCGTGGATGAGGATACGATTCTGGGGCGTTAGGGGCTCGGTCCCGACCCCGCTGATGCCGTCGAAAGTCAAGAGCAAGATATCCTCAGCGGTCCAGCGCATTTCGGCCAAGGACATCGAGAGCCAGGAATCGCGCGAGCTCTTCCTCTCCGACCTTCCGGATTATCTCTTTTCGACCGTGGGGGGAAATACGGCCTGCGTGGAGGTGGTTACAAATGAGAAGGCCCGCCTAATATTCGACGCCGGCACGGGCATCAGGGAGCTTGGCAACGAGATCCTTGCGACGCGCGAAGCGGTCGATTGCCGGATCTTCTTCTCGCACTTCCATTGGGACCACATCCAGGGACTTCCCTTCTTCGGCCCCGCTTTCGATCCCCGCGACTCTATCGTCTTCTACAGCCCGGTCGCCGACTTCAAGTCCATCCTCGAGGGTCAGATGAAGCCGCCCTACTTCCCGATCACGATGGACGTGATGTCGGCCCGCAAGGAGTTCCGCGTGCTGGAGGGCTCCCCGGTACGGATCGGGGGAGTGAGTATCGGCTACCGGTCGATGAACCACCCTGGAGGCTGCTTCAGCTATGCGATCTCCGAAGGCGACGTGAGGGCGATCTACTCGACCGACACCGAGCTCCGGGAGGATGACTTCCGGCGGACGAGCGAAAACGCCGCCTACTTCCAGGACGCGGATATCCTCATCCTCGACACCCAGTACACCCTGGGCGAGGCCATCGAGAAATACAACTGGGGGCACTCCTCTTTCAGCCTAGCCTCGGACTTCGCGGTCACCTGGGGCATCAAGAGGCTCGTCCTCTTCCACCACGAGCCTTCGTACTCGGATCATAAGGTAGACTCGATCTTCAAGAACGCGTCTTGGTACACCGAGCACCTCGAGAGCAAGGGCATCGAGGTCATATTAGCCCGCGAAGGCCTCGAGATCGAGGTCTAGATGGACTATTTCGAGGCGAGACTGAGCTTCAGGGAAGCCCTTCAGCTATATTTATACCTCCAGCCGCGAGAGGGCGAGCTAAC